>OHAU01000116.1_pt1 | contig 109152 bp, 94 predicted proteins | sample 1577181 | NCBI WGS metagenome assembly OHAU01 (sample SAMEA3541472, study PRJEB24748) | human gut metagenome | biome: human gut; feature: human-associated habitat; material: faeces | place: China | collected 2012
AGCGTCTAAAGGCGCTGGCTTTCACTCTGTTCAAGCTCGGCCTTTGACTCGTCGCTACCCTTTAAAGTGTATTTGTATTACTTGCCATCCCTAAAGGGATCTTCATACTCCTTAACACTTAATTTGTCCAAAGCTATATCGTGTCTTTCCTGTTCCTGAATATATTTCCTTATTGTTGCCTCATTTAATCCCACAGTACTTACATAATATCCTTCAGACCAAAAGTGTCTATTTCCAAATTTGTACTTTAAATTTGCGTGCTTATCGAACATCATCAATGCACTTTTTCCTTTGAGATATCCCATAAACTGTGATACACTTAACTTAGGTGGTATACTCACCAACATATGGACATGGTCAGGCATCAGATGACCTTCGAGTATTTCAACACCTCTGTATGAACATAGTTGTCTCAATATCTTACCAATACTATTTCTGTATTGATTGTATATTATTTTTTCTCCTGTATTTTGGAGTAAACACAATGTGATATTTACACATCCATTTTGTATGAGACAAGCTGTTCGCTTTGTTTGCCATAAAATCACCTTCCTATTCGTATTATTGAGCTTGAACAATTCAATTATACTATGGAATGGTGATTTTTTTGTATAACATCTGTCGCGCACCCGCATAGCGGGTGTTTTATTGTTTCGCACGCTTTGCGAGCTCAACAGAGACACTTCCCTATAAATTAAAGGAAGGTTGGATTTTCACCAGCCTTCCCAATAATCAAATATTTATTTTTTTAACTGCCTAATCTGCGGATTAGCCATAGAAGGCTAATTAATAGAAAAAATTACACACACTCAATTATTTTAATTTTTCCTCAACGGCATCTACAGCACCTTCAACAGCTTCTTTTGCATCGTCTGCAAGTTCTTTGCCTTTAGCAATTGTTTTTTCAACAAATCCTTTTGCTTCTAGCTCTTTATCACCTGTCAACTTACCAGTACCTTCTTTTAGGACACCAGATGCTTGCTCAATTTTTGATTTTAGTTTTTCTTCTGACATGATTAGAATCCTCCTCTTTTTTATTATTATAACATGGATACCATTTCTTTGCAAGAGAAACCCGCTATTATCCAACTTTTATAACTACACGCTACATAGAATGACTTCAAAATCGCCGTAATTTGTTTTGACAAAGCAGTTCTTTAACAATGAGGTCTTCTTGTGTTAAGGGTTTGTTTGTTGAAGCTTATTGATATAATAAGTTAGCAATTCATCATTTTTATTATAAAATTGGACACCTTCTGGTTGGAAAATGAGATACTTAGGATCGGTACTAGCTTTTTGTGCTAATTAGTTGATATGATCTTATAGGTTTAATATAAAACTCTCTTATTCTCTACCCTCTTAGTAATCTTTTCCTTGTCGAAGTTTTCAAGTATAAGCATGGATATCTTTCTACTTGACCCCATCATATCCCTAAAGTCTGCTATTGCCATAGGTCCTGACTTGCCTATAAAATCCTTAACCCTATCTATAGCCTTCTTATAAAGTTCCATAGACATAAGGTATTCTTCACCCAATAGGACAAGATCTGTGCCTATCATGGAATCTATGACTTGTTTTCTTCTCTTGTCACCTTCTGCAAGTTCCTCGATAGTCAATATATCTGAGAACCCCATCTTTAGAAGCTTGCTATTAATGTTCTTTTGTATGGCAATATCATCTGAATTTTTCTCAACCTTAAAGTCCTTGAGCGAGACTAGGTTGGATACCATCTTTACAGAACCTCTAGCAACAAGACAGTCTAAAAATGCATCTATATCCTTGGCCTTAAATGTAGACTCTACCTTACTACCTGCTTCTTGCTTGGGCATACCCTCTCTTAGGGAGTTTTCCTTATGATAGACTTCTAATATCCTTATAAGTTTATTCTCCAATAGTTCTAGATACTCAACATGAACCTTCTTTCCGTTGATGTCCACTATCTTTTTTTCTTCCTCTAAATCTTTGATCAAGTCTTCTATAATAGACTTGTTGACTCCTACATAAGACATCATGTCCTCTATTTTAGGGAATTTGAAAGAGTTTAACCTTAAATATATATCAAGTATATCCTTAGGATTACCAGATTCTTTGATTTTTAACTCTTCTATAACCTTTGGTGTGTGCTTATTTATACCATGCTTGACATTGGCAACATCTACAATGATACCACCACCTATAGTATCCATAGGTGAGTATGTCCTTATTACAAATGGGTCTAGCTTTTTGCAGACTATCTTTTCTTCGAGTCTTAGCTGGACATAGCCCTCTTCTCCAGGCTTCATGCTTTCCTTTTCTAGAGGTACAGCTCTACACAATATCTCTCTTGTACCGTGGTATAGTTTTAACCTATCCCAATTTTCCAGTTTACAGTTATCATGTTTCAAGAGCTTGATTTTTACATCTAGCATCATAGAATCAAGCATTGAATCAGGAGCTGCTATTATATAACCCCTGTCTATGTCTGTAACCTTTATATTTGACAGGTTGATAGCTGTTCTCTGACCTGCATATGCAGTATCAACATTAGATCCATGTACTTGTATTGACCTAACTGTCGCTTTTTTATTGCTAGGATATATTTGTAGTTCATCATTTACAGATACCTTACCCTCTATGATAGTTCCTGTGACAACAGTCCCAAACCCCTTTACAGAAAATACCCTATCTACATTTAACCTGGCAGGTAGACTTGTATTCTTTTCTTCTACCTCTTCAGTCATTATATCAAGTTCTTTAATAAGGTCATCTATACCTCTTTTAGATAAGGAATCTACCTTCATGACCTTGGATCCTTCAAGGAAAGTACCAACAAGACCTTCCTTTATGTCCTCCTCTGCCAGTTCCAGCATTTCATCATCCACCATATCGCACTTGGTCATTACAACCAAACCATTTTTTATATTTAAATATGAAAGTATATCTATATGCTCTATAGTCTGTGGCATCATGCCCTCATCTGCGGCAACAACCAAGACAACCATATCAAGACCAGATGCACCAGCAAGCATATTCTTTATAAATTTTTCGTGACCTGGTACGTCTACTATACCAACAGACTTACCTGATGGTAGGTCAAAATATGTAAATCCAAGATTTATGGATATACCCCTCTTCTTCTCTTCGTCTAGGGTATCAGTTTCTCTACCAGTCAAGGCTTTTATAAGGCTAGTCTTACCATGGTCTATATGGCCTGCAGTTCCAACCACTATATGCTTCATACTAGTTACCTCCCATCAGACTCAATAATTCATCGGCAATATTTTTAAATTGGTCTTCAAATATAGTCCTAACATCTAGTATATACTTGTCATCGTATACCCTAGCTATAATATGGGACTTAGAAAGCCTTAGTCCTTCTTCAATCCTTGCCACTCCCATATTTTTTGACCTGATAGCTACCGAATAAGAATCTAGTTCTTCCATAGGCATAGAACCTCCACCTACTTGACCCTTGCATGGTTCAACCCATAGGTCTAGACCAGAAACTCCAACCAATCTATTTTTTATCGTTTCACAAAGCCTCTCAGCCTTTTCTTTTAGTTCATCAGCTGTATAAGATAGCATCCTAAGAGTAGGTATCTCTCTTATAGCCCTCTCTTCGTCAAGGTACAACCTAAGACTTGCTTCAAGAGTTGCAATAGTCATCTTATCTACCCTAAGAGCCCTTGTCAGCTGGTTCTTTTTCATCTTTTCTATATACTTCTTTTTACCTACTATTATACCTGCCTGAGGTCCACCTAGCATCTTGTCTCCACTGAAGCTGACAACATCAACCCCCTTGTTGATAGAATCTAGGATAGTTGGTTCGTAAGATATTCCAAACTTTGTAAGATCGACAAATACTCCACTTCCAAGGTCTTCAAGCACTGGAATATCGTACTCGTCACCTAGTTTTCTCATGTCTTCTAAAGATACCGACTCAGTAAAGCCCATAATCCTGTAGTTACTAGTATGGACCTTCATAAGGACCTTAGTGTTTTCTGTGATAGCACCCTTGTAGTCATCTAGGTGGGTCTTGTTAGTTGAACCCACCTCTACTAGGTCAGCACCAGATAGGGCCATGATTGAAGGAATCCTAAAGGAACCTCCAACCTCTACAAGCTCCCCTCTGGAAACTATAGCCTCTCCACCCTTTGCCATGGTAGAAAGCACCAACATTACAGCAGCTGCATTGTTGTTTACTACCAAGACATCTTCAGCACCAGTCAACCTTTTAATCATATTGGTAAGGTGGTCATATCTTGAACCTCTTTTACCCTTTTCGATATCATACTCCAAGTTAGAGTACCTAGATGCAACTGACCATAGTTCATCTCTTACCGCCTCACTAAGAAGAGACCTACCCAAGTTGGTATGGACTACGATACCTGTAGCATTTATAACCCCCTTGATAGATAGCTCATAAGACTTATTCGCCAAATTGATACTATCGATAATTATCATCTCTTGGCTCAATTCAAAACCGTCTAATTTATCTTCATCTAATTTGATAATCTGAGACCTATATTTATCCACACTAGACCTTATAGAATCTAGGACAATAGACCTCGGTAATATACCACATAATTCTATTATTCTTTCATCATTCAATACCTCATCAATTGATGGAAGTATCGCAAATAAATCTTTCTTTTTCTTCATACTAATATACTCCAACCCTTTTACTATTTTATATCTATTATTATATCAAAAAGCATACATAGAAAAATGTGTATATTGAAATAATTTTCTAATAAACTTCAAGATATTTTTCTTGTTTTTCTATAACTTCTCCTACTATCTCAGCAGTAAATGAGCCATTGGCCAACATATCAGCAGCAACTTCCTCAGCTATGTCTGCTGGTACAGATACCAAAAGCCCTCCTGATGTCTGTGGATCATGAAGAACGTCTGATATAGCCTCTGGTACGCTTGGGTCTATATATGAGTCATCCTGGGCATAACCCATATTCTTGTAGGCCCCCTCTGGTATTATCCCCATCTTTGCAAACTCAACAACTCCCTTTAACATAGGTATCTTCTTTGAATCCAACTTGATAGTAACTCCAGATGCCTTGGCAACCTCTATACTGTGGCCCATCATTCCAAAACCTGTAATATCTGTTGCTGCATTTATCTTGTACTTCTTGAATGACCTAGCAGCATACATATTCAAGTGGGTCATGCAGTCTACAACATAGTCAGATGATTCCTTGTCAACTAGGCCTACCTTCATAGCAGTGTTCATAATACCTGCACCTATAGGCTTTGTAAGTATCAGCTTGTCTCCAACCTTAGCAGTTGAATTGGCAAGCACCTTGTCTGGGTGGACTGTGCCTGACACAGATAGGCCATATTTAGGTTCTTGGTCGTCAACTGTGTGACCACCTACCAAAAGACAGCCCGATTCTTTTACCTTGTCAAAACCACCTCTTAATATCTCACCCAATACATTCATATCGTGGCAAGAAGGGAAACATACTATATTCATAGCTACTGTAGGTTCACCACCCATAGCGTATACATCTGATAGGGCATTGGCTGCTGCTATCTGTCCAAATGTATACGGATCATCCACCATAGGAGTGAAAAAGTCCAGTGTCTGTATCAAGGCTATATCGTCTGTTAGTTTGTATATAGCCGCATCATCTGATGTATCAAGTCCCACCAATAAATTATCCAATTTATCACTATCGTTTTTTGGAAGCTTTGCAAGTACTATAGCCAGATCCTCTGGTCCAATCTTAGCTGCTCAGCCTCCAGCCTTTGTCATTTCTGTTAATTTCTTATATTCTTTTGCCATTTTATTACCTTACCATTCATATCCTACCTTGTTTTCAAGAGCCTTGTCATATATCATCTTACCAGTTGTAATATCCTGAGTACTGATACCAACAGACTTGAAAACAATTATCTCTTCGTCATTTTCTCTACCAACTATATCTCCATTGATCAAGTCTCCCAAATCACCAGTGAAATCTTCCTCTGTGATAGTTCCCTTTTCAAGTGGTGTTATAATACAACCTGCCTCAGAAAGGACAGCATCCTTTGAGTCAAAGTATATCTTGCTCGCCCTTACTAGTGTTTCTTCATCTATTTCATGCATATTAGGCATATATGATCCAACACCTGAAACCAAGGCCCCCTTTTTTAGGAGCTTGCCATCAATAATGGCCTCTTCGGAAGTGGTAGCTAGGGCTATAATGTCTGCATCGTCTATTGCCTCCTCAGGACTAGTTGATGCCATAACCCTTACTTTTCCCTTATACTTTTCAGCCATCTTAGCTGCAAATTTCTCTCTGTTTTCTCTCGTTCTTGAATATATCCTTACTTCCTCTACTGTCTCACAGGCTGTTACAATAGCATCAAACTGAGATTCAGCCTGACCACCACTTCCTATAAGGGCAGCCTTTTTAGACCCCTTCCTAGCAAGTAGGCTTACGGCTGCACCTGTTGCTGCACCTGTCCTTATTTCAGTAACATAAGTTCCATCCAATACACAAGATACCATACCTGTCTTGTCGTCTACCAATAAAATTGTTCCAGGAGTAGATGCTAGACCAATCTTTGGATTGTCCGGAAATACAGATACTATCTTTAAACCTGATACCCCTATTTTGTCTATATAACCCGGCATATATAGTATATTTCCTTTTGCACCCTTTGATTCTATGTTAGTCCTAAGAGGTGATATAGATCCACCTTTAGAAAATATTGAAAATGCTAATTTATCTGCTTCAATTGCGTCCTTCATAGTAAATATTTTCTTTATTTCTTCTTTATTTATAAGTAACATAGTAATACCTCCGTTTACATATATTTATTTGAACTTCAACAAGGTGTAACCAAGCATTCACTTAGACTACACCCTATAATTATATCATATATATTTACTAATAACCACAAACAACCTATCTGTGTTTTCTATCATAACTATTTTTATTTAATATCTATAGAATCCTTCATATTCTCAAACTTCTTGTCCCCTATGCCTGTTACGTTTTTGATATCCTCTATACTTTTAAAGCCACCACTGGTCTGTCTGTAGTCGATAATTTTCTTGGCAGTAGCTGGTCCTACACCCGGTATCTCTTCAAGCTTGGTCTGATCAGCTGTATTTATATTTATTTTTCCTGAAGAACTAGGATTAGGGGACTGAGACTGATTATTTGGGGACATACCAGCTTGCCCTTGATTTGTTTGATTGGCTTGATTAATACCAGCACTATCGTCTTGACCAATATAGGGTATCATATAGTGCTGTGAATCCTCTAGGTTCATAGCCAAGTTTATCCTATTTAAATCCGCCTTTTCAAGTAGGCCTCCTGCCATACGTATAGCATCGTCCAACCTCTTATCCGAATCAAGACATATAACTCCCGGACTTGCCACAGCTCCTGTTATGTAGACCTTTATCTTTTTAGGCTTTGATTCCTCCTTATCAAGGGAAAATCCACCTTGATTTGCTTGGTTGCTAACTTGACTTTCCTTGTCGATAAATTCCGATTCCTGATTTGTATTTGATGATTCTAGTTCGTATTTTTGACCCAATATTCCCATACCACCTTCAAAAACCAATCTATAAATAATAGCTAAAAGTACAGCCCCTGTTATAAATAGTTTTTTCTTGTCTGCATGACTTAAAATAGATTTTATCTTTTCTGATAACATTCCTACCTCCCATTAAGTATGTCTACATCTTAATACTCTTTCTTGCTAGATTAAGTCCTTTTTTAGGACCTATCCAATCCTCTATTTTACTAGTTCACCTATCTTCCCAACTCATAATATATTAGGCAAGTATCATAAATTTTTAAACTAGAAATTAATTATCTTCTTTATTTAGCAATAATATGCTATACTAAAAGGTATGAGAATAGTAAATGACTAAAAAGGAGGAAGGATGTATTATAAAATACATCACTGCAGAATATGAAGATTAAAAAAATTAATTCAATTTTCGCTGCTCTTGTACTGTCGACGGGAATACTTACATATTTTACGTCAGGTGTACTAGCTGAAGGTAAAGAAGATTTCAACTCACTCAAGTCTAAATACATGGTACTTATGGACTATGAATCAGGGAAGATAATATATAAAAAGAATGCAGACCAAAAAATATATCCAGCTTCAACAACAAAGATATGGACTGCCTACTGCGTTTTACAAAAGTGTCAGGACCTAAACGAAAAAATTAAAATAGGTACTATGCCTGAGATAGAAGGTTCTTCTATGTACCTAGAAGAAGGAGAAGTCTTTACAACGAGACAATTATTAGAGTCTCTTTTAATACATTCATCAAATGATGTAGCGTATGTACTAGCAAGGCATTATGGTGGTGGTGATGAGAGGAAGTTCATAGACTTTATGAATTCTGAGGCCAAAAAATTTGGATTCAATCACACTCACTTCAACAATCCTCATGGTCTACCAGATACAGACCACTACACAACTGCTGAAGAAATGACAAATATGGCAAGAATAGCATATGGAAATGATATTATTAAGTCTATCGTTGCAAAAAAATCTGTAACTTTCAAAAAATCAAATGAAATAAAATTGGATAGGGAACTCTACAATAGCAACAAGTTCCTAAATTCAAATATGCAGATGAACTACAATGGCAAGGATATACCTATGAAATATGATGTTGTAGATGGTATAAAGACTGGATATACTGATGATGCTGGAAACTGTCTAGTAGCTACAGGAACAAAGAACAAAATTAGGATGATTTCTGGAGTTTTCTTTGCTCCAAGTGGCAGTCTCTACCACGATTCAAGATTCCTGCTTGACTATGGATTTGAAAACTTCAAGAGCATAATTATCTACAAGAAATCAGATATAAAGGGCCAAAAGAAAGTAAGGTTTGCAAAACCAGGAACTATCAAGTACTCTCTAGCTAATGACTATGTTGTTACTACAAGCCAAGGCAAGAATATATCAAAGGATAATTTTACGGTTAAATACAACTTCGACTCACTTAAATTGCCTGTAAAAAAAGGTGATCTGATAGGTAGAATGAATATTTACGAAAAAGGTACTATGGTTTCAAGCATTGGCCTAGTATCTGAAACTGATGCTGTTGGATATTTTGACTTTATTTTATCTAAAATTCCTTTCCTAAAGGACAAATCTAGTCTGAATTCATCAGCCAAGGTTGAAAAGATAAAAAATGATACTAAGAACAGTATAGATGATGCCAAAAAATCTGCAAACGAAAAAATTAACTCTACTAAAAAAGAGGCCCAGAAAAAATCAAGTGGAATCATAAAATCCGTTCAAGATTTCTTTGGTGGTATATCAGATAAATTCAGATCAATTGGCAAGTTCTTCAGTGATATGGGCAAAAATATAGGAATGGCCTTTGAAGACATAAAAAAAGTTTTCTCTGATTTAGGAAAACAAGGCGGTATAAAAGGAATACAAAAGCTTGATTTCTACAAATTTCTAGAAAATGAAATAAAACAAAAGACTGATAGGGTACCACCAGCAATTATAATATTCGGTGTACCTATCCTGATAATATTAGTAGTATTGTTACTTTTGATCAACTTGATTGTAGACTCTATTAGATCTGCTTTTTCTAAAGATGAATCTGATGATGGCCAAGAATAAAAACATATAAAAATACATAAAAGAGACCCATCGACAAAAAATCGTGGGTCCTTTTTTATTACTTACAAGTACAGTTGCCTCCACATGAGCAACCACCACCTGCAAAGGCAAGGGGCATAAATTTATTAGAAGTTTTATGATATTCCTTTACCTTTAGAACATCGTACTTTTCGGCATTAAAATAAGTCTCAAGAGCAGCCTTAGACTTGTCAATCATAATAGAGTCTTGACCTACGCCATTGTATTTCAAAATCTTTATTATACTCTTCAAGAAGTCCTTGCTACCAACTATATAGAATATAGAATTGTGGTAGTCTACTATATTTCTATTGCCTAGTATATCCTTTATGTCACTTCTAGACTTGGCTACTATTGTTTCAAGATTGTTTTCTATATCGCATGAAATCTCAGACCTGTATAGGTAGTCGCCAGTCCTATCAACACATATATTCTGTATGCCATCTACCCCCCTAGTATCACCCAGGTAGGTCTTAATTATAGGCCTCATGGTTGCCATACCTACACCCATAGATATAAGTACTAGCTTCTTATTTTCCCTTCTAATTGGCATATGTGATTCACATCCATATAAGATACATTCATCACCAACGCACATATTTGACAACTTCTTCTTATAGTCAGAATCACTACTATCAAGTCTTGTAGAAAGAGCTATCTTTCCTTCATCTATTGTTGTAGCTATAGAAAACTTACGCACAAGAGTTTTATCAAACTTGCCATCTACCAAGGCTTCCTTAAGTGCTAGAGAGATATGACTTCCCTCCACCCACTTCATTTCTTCTGGTATATCGAATATATAAGTAGATCTATTTTTACCTTCATTGATTATTTCTTTAATTTTAACAAAATAAGTATCCTTCAAGTCATTTCCTCCTCCTAAAATTATATGATAATAATACCCAAAAGATATATCCTATTAAACATATATCAAGTAAATTAATCTAGAATAAGAAAAGAAATAAATCTCAAAATTAAAGATGCCCCATAAAGGAACATCTTTAAAATTATTATATAAGTATTGTTCTTGCTTTCACATCAATCATAATATCTATGTAAGCAAGAGGGTTGTCTCAATTTAATTTAGTTGAGTATAGATAATTAGTTAGCCATACCCTTACACTTACCAAGCTTTCTGCAATCTTGACAATTACCCAGACATAGGTCTACCTGTGATAGACATTCATTAAAAGCTACCTTGCTAGAATTTTTATGCCTTATAATAGGTATATCCATCTTCTTAGCCTGAGACTCAACTATCCTAGTCAGTTTATGAGATACAGTTGAAGTCAATATTACTATTGCATCAGGACTTCCTATAGAATTCTTGACCTGACTAGACATTGTCGTATATACCTTAGTCTTATATCCTCTACTCTTTGCCAACTTATAATAGTCTTTTTCCATTCTTTCGTGACCACCAATTACTAATAAACTCATCTTATCCCCCCATAATATATTTATACTCTATCAATTTCCTTATCCTTGATGATAATCGTTATCATCTTATGTGAATATAATATAACATTTGGGTAGACTTGTCAATACCTAATTGATAATTTTTATTAATTGTTTATTTATTTCATCAAATCTTCATATATAATTCATAATTGTGCTTTTGTGTATATTTTATATAGGTAGTTTATATATCTAGTCTATTTTCTGCTCTCAATTTTTTTACCTTAGAGTAACTTATAGCCTTGGCTATTTCCATAAATAGGACTGATATCAAGGCTATAAGGAATGATACTGCTAGGTTAGTCATTGAATATTCAGCTGGTATAGCAAATATTCCCCTCACTGGTGGTAACAATACCAGACTCAATAATGATAGACATATAAGTACTGCACCTACTACATATTTGTTTGAGAAGAAACCTATGGCAAATGCACTTCTAAAATCTGACCTACATGCAAATGTCTGTAGGATCCTAGCAAGCAATAGGGTTGTAAATGCCATGGCTACACCCATATTAGGAGAGTGCTTCATACCTACATACTGGGCTACAATGGCCGCTATACCTACAAATACCCCCCTTGATAGGATAGCCTGAAGTGTTCCGCCGCCTAGTAGACCTTCATTTTTTTCCCTAGGATCCATACTCATGACACCTTCTTCTGGTTTTTCCATACCAAGAGCAATCGCTGGTATAGAGTCATTTACCATATTTATAAATATCAACTGAAGGGCTGTATAAGGATTTGTCCATCCTGCAAACACTGCAAATAAGATAGATATTATGGCACCTAAATTACCTGAAAATAGATATGTTATAGACTTTTTAATATTTGAATATACAGTCCTACCTACTTCAACTGCAGCTATAATACTCGCAAAGTTGTCGTCTACCAATACCATGGAAGCAGCTTCTTTGGCAACTTCTGTTCCAGACCCCATAGCTATACCTATGTCAGCATTTTTAAGGGCTGGAGCATCATTTACTCCATCACCTGTCATAGCAGTGACCTTGTTCTTTTTCTGCCATGCTCCTACGATTCTTATCTTGTTTTCAGGAGAAACTCTGGCATATACACTTATCTTTTCTAGCTGCTTGTCCAATTCTTCGTCAGTCAGATTGTCAAGTTCTAGTCCTGTATATGATATATCACCTTCATTAAATAGGCCTATGTTTTTACCTATAGCTACTGCTGTGGTCTTGTGGTCTCCAGTGATCATTATAGGCTTGATACCTGCTGACTTTGCCTTTGCTACTGCTTCTATAACTTCATTTCTAGGCGGGTCAATCATGGCAACTAGACCTATAAAGATAAAGTTATCCTCGTCTTCGATTCCAATTTTCTTGCCCTCGTCCATTTGTCTATATCCAAAGGCCAATACCCTAAGAGCCTTATTTGAATATTTTTCATTCTGGTCTCTTACTTCATTTTTTATGTCCTCAGTCATTTCAATGACTTGACTTCCAACCAATACCTTGCTAGACCTAGATATAATAATATCTGGAGCTCCCTTGGTTATCATGATACCCTTAGAATTGATCTTGTGGTAGGTACTCATCAGCTTTCTATCTGAATCGAAAGGCAGCTCCTGGAGTCTTGGGTAAATATCCCTTACCCTGTCACTTATATAGCCCTTCTTGTCAGCAAGTACTGTAAGTGCAACCTCTGTAGGGTCTCCTATCTCCTTGCCATCTTCCTTTATAACTGAGTCATTACAGAGGGCAGCAGCTATATTTAACATATCTTCTGAATTGAAGTTTTCCAAATCTACTGAATCTTTTTTAGGTTCTTCTACAACCTCTATTGATTCTGCATCCTTTGAATACTTGTAGTACTCTACTGCTGTCATCTTGTTCATTGTAAGAGTACCTGTCTTATCTGTACATATTATAGATGTTGATCCAAGAGTTTCAACAGCGGGTAACTTTCTTATTATAGAATTCTTCTTTGACATAGTCTTAGTACCGATTGAAAGGACTATTGTAACTATAGAAGAAAGGGCTTCTGGTATAGCTGCTACAGCTATTGCAACTGCAAACATAAATGAGTTAAGTATTACTGTCTTCATCTCAACTCCAGTAGGATGTGTGTATGCTCTAAATACCTGAATACCAAATATAAGTATGCATATAAGGACTATTGCAACACCAAGCTTCTTAGAAAATACCTCTATATTTGACTGCAGTGGTGTCTGCTTAGCATCTGTATTTTCTAGTAGGTCTGCTATTTTACCTATTTCTGTATCCATACCAGTCCTTGTACAGACGTATGTTGCCCTACCATTTACTACCATTGATGTTGAGTAGACCATATTTACCCTATCACCAACTGATGACTCTTCAATCAATCTCCCTGTGCTCTTTTGTGCTGGTTCGGACTCACCTGTCAGCATACCCTCAACAATCTTCAAAGACTCTGCCTCTATTAGCCTACCATCTGCTGGCACATAGTCTCCAGCTTCTAATAGAACTATATCTCCAGGCACTACTTCTGTAGAATATACTGTGTGTTTTTGTCCATCCCTAATAACCTTGGCAGATGGAACTGACATCTGCTTTAAACTGTTTATTGATGACTCCGCCTTTTTTGTCTGGACTGTACCTAGTACAGCATTTAAAATCAAGACGACAAATATGATCAAAGACTCCATCACAGATCCTGTTACTATCTGAAGTATTGCAGCCCCAATCAATATGATAACCATAGGATCTTTAAAGGACTCCAAAAATATCTTCCAAGTAGGGTCACTTTCTTTTTCCCTAAGTTCATTTTTACCAAAGTCATTTAACCTCTTTTGAGCCTCTACCTCACTCAAACCATTTTTTGATGAATCTAGCTTTGCTATTGCATCATCAGCTTCAAGCAGGTAGTACTTTTCCTTTGTATTTCTCTCCATAAGATACCTCCAATATATAATTTATTGTAAAAAAAAACCTCAATAACAAAACTTTCAAAATAAGTACAATCTGCCCTTATTCTGAAGGTCTTGCTATCAAGGTAAACTTGTCTGTTAACCGAGTATAAAATACTGGCCTGACGACTAACAGATGTAGACCACCGGTATACTCAACCAGAGGCAACAGTGCTACTCCCCTTCTAATAGGATTATAACTGAATGGCTACTATATGTCAACCTATAAAGAAAAAATCCGTAGACCCCAGCTAAAATGCTAGGAATCTACAGATATAAATTTTATTAAATTACATATTTTTATCTGAGTTTATTATGCACTCTTGTTTATATGCTTGCTGTATAGCTTGTCTACAAATACTGCTATAGCGTTGTCACCTGATACGTTAGCTGCTGTACCGAAAGAGTCCTGAGTTAAGTATAGAGTGATCATTAGCTGCTGCATTACCTGTGATGTAATACCAACCATTGGCAAGAATGGAAGAGCTGACATTATAGCACCACCTGGAGCACCTGGAGCTGCAACCATTGCAACACCTAGCATAGCTATAAATCCAAATACAGTTGCAAAGCTAAATGGAAGACCGTTCATAAGTAAAACGGCTACAGAACAAGATGTTATAGTTATCATTGATCCTGCAAGATGTATTGTAGCGCATAGTGGTACAACGAAGTTTCTGATATCTTCTGATACACCATTTTTCTTAGCACATTCTATATTTACTGGTATAGTAGCTGCTGAAGACTGAGTACCTATAGCTGTTACATAACCATTCACCTGGTTTCTTATTAATCTTAATGGGTTCTTGCCTGCATATGTACCAGATACTATAAACATAGCACTTACATATAATAAGTGAAGGATAATTACTGTTACGAATACCTTCCAGAATATTGAAAGTACACTTGCTACAGATCCTGTATAAGCCATGTTTGCAAAGTTACCACATATGAACATTGGAAGTAATGGTATTATAACCTTGCTTAACACTCTAGATATAATTGCTTCAAAGTCATCGAATACTTCATATAATACCTTACCTCTACCCTTTGACTTTAACCAAGAGATACTTAGACCCATTATAAATGCAAATACAACTGCACTAGTTACATCTAACATAGGCTTTAAATTAATCTTAAAATAAGTCTCAAGTGCTGGCACCGTACCCTTTACCTTTTCGATTAAGTCTGGTGTTATAAATGTTGGGAAAAAGTTACTTGCTACAAAAAATGCTATTGTTCCTGCCACAAGTGTTGAACAGTATGCAGTTATGGCTGTTATACCCAATAATTTACCTGCACCATCTGATAATTCCGCAATACCCTTTACCACAAAACCTATAATCATTAGTGGTATTATGAAACTTAAAAATTCACCGAACAAGCTAGCACAAGTAATCAATACTCTTAGTAGACCTGCTGGTATGAACTTAAAACTACCCAATGCAATACCTATTGCGATTGCAATGATAAGCTTAGAAACTAAACCTAATTTAAATTTCTTGTCTTTCATTTTCTTCCTCCTATAATATTTTTATTTTCCCGTATTGCAAATCCCCCGCAACACAAATAATATATTAACACATTAAGAAAACATTATCAACATATAAATAACTTATTTTTAATTAGGTAAAACTTTCAAAACTGTGAATTTTCAGTTTATTGAATGGTTTTCTAAACTCACAATAATCTAAAACACCTTATTAATAAATATTATAATTATTTTGCTGTAAGTTTACTTAAGATAAGTATGCTCAATTTATTTTTTTATAAAAATAAAAAGGCTTAGTAGAATTTTATAATTCATTACTAAGCCCTTTATAAGTATTGTCTTATCTATATACTAATGACTCTTTTTTATTTTTTTAACAGGGAAATCAATCTGAGCTAGTAAAATTGCCACTACCAATATAAAACATCCTGAAAATTCTCTACTAGTCAAACTCTCACCCAATAGTACAATTCCTGCAAGTAAAGATACAACTGATTCAGAACTCATAAGAAGTGATGCTATTGTGGGCTGTAAATTTTTTTGAGCAACTATCTGTAAAGTAAATCCAATACCACTTGACATCAAACCTGTATATAAGATAGCTGTAGATGCAAGCATAACTGATTCCATTGTTACTGTCTCAAGAACGAGCATAGCAACAAGAGATAATATGCCCGCAGTTATAAATTCGACTAAAGATAACTTGATTGAGTCCACACCTGGTGCAAATATATCTATTACTACTATCTGTAGAGAATAAAAAATAGCGGACACAAATACAAAGAAATCCCCCCTGCTGATAGTAAAACCACTCTTGATAGACAATAGATATAGGCCTACAGCAGCTAGTGCAACACATACAATAATCTTAGGAGATACCTTTCTTCCATAGAAGACACCTAAAAGTGGAACTATAACTATATACATTGTAGTTATAAAACCTGCCTTTGAAGCAGTTGTACTCACCATACCTACCTGCTGTGAACTCATAGCCAAAAATAGTACCACACCAGCGAGTATACCCCCCTTAAATATAGCCTTGTCTTTAAATCCACCAACTTTTATATTCTTTCTCTTAAATCTCATATCCGATATATAAGATACCAACATCAAGAATATAACACACACAAGGCATCTGAAAAAATTAAATGCGTAGGGACCTATATGTTCCATACCAGTCCTCTGGAATATAAATGCAACACCCCAAACAAGTGCTGTTACTCCTAACATAAGACCACTGATTGCTTCTTTTCTCTTTTGTGCTTCCATACAAATCTCCTCTCTCTTTGTTTTTAAACTTTCGCCAAAATAAATAATACCTTAAAATTAAACAATAAAAAGGGCACTGCACTCAAGCAATAACCCTTTATAATCATATTAACATATTCTTTTCACAGCTATATATTATCATATAGTCTGTGGTTTGACAACACCTAAAAAATAAATAATTCTATTAATCGTAATTATTTAGCTACGATGTTGACAAGCTTACCAGGCACTGCAATTACTTTTACAACATTCTTGCCTTCAATAGCTTCAACAATCTTTTCATCCTTTAGGGCTATTTCTTGCATCTCCTCTCTACTTGTCTTGGCATCTATCATTATCTTTGACTTTAGCTTGCCATTTATCTGAACTACAACCTCTATCTCATCAGACTTTATAGCTTCAGCATCGTACTGAGGCCATCTTATATCGAATATGCTACCCAGCTTGCCTATCATTGACCATAACTCTTCACCTAGGTGAGGGGCAAATGGTGCTAGTATAACTACTACAGCTTCAATAGCTTCCTTGATAACAGCATCGTTTCTAGTGTCTAATTCCTTGTACTTGTATAGGTCGTTTATAAGTTCCATCAAGGCTGCTATAGCAGTATTAAATCCAAACTTGTCGCTTAGGTCCTCTGATACCTTCTTAAGTGTACTGTTAGTCTTGGCCCTCATAGCCTTGTCTTCCTTAGTCAGTTCACCGAATTCATGGTTGACCTTAGCAATATCTGCTAGTTCATCAACAACTCTGAATACCCTATTTAGGAACTTGAAGCATCCTTCAACTCCCTGTTCTGACCACTCAAGGTCTCTTTCTGGTGGCGCTGCAAATAAGATAAATAATCTAGCAGTGTCGGCACCGTATTTTTCAACCATCTCAACTGGAGATACTATATTCCCCTTAGACTTAGACATCTTTGAGCCATCCATAAGTACCATACCCTGAGTAAGTAGGTTCTTGAATGGTTCAACATGCTTTGTCATTCCCATCTTATTAAAGGCCTTTGTAAACCATCTTGCATACAATAAGTGAAGTATAGCGTGCTCTACACCACCTATATATTGGTCAACTGGCAGCCACTTGTCAATAACTTCTGAGTCAAATATATCTTCTGTGTTCTGGTTGTCTGCATATCTCATATAGTACCAAGATGAGTCTACAAATGTATCCATTGTATCTACTTCTCTTTTAGCCTTCTTGCCACACTTAGGACAAACGCAGTCGTTGAATGTTTCAGAAGTTGTAAGTGGAGATTCTCCCTTTCCAGTAAATTCTACATCTGTTGGAAGTAAAACTGGTAGGTCCTTTTCTGGGACTGGCACTATACCACAATCATCACAGTATACTACAGGTATTGGGCATCCCCAGTATCTCTGTCTAGATATCAACCAATCTCTTAGTCTATAGTTAGTTGTAGACTTACCAAGACCGTCCTTTTCTAGCTTTTCTATAATTGCCTTGAAGGCTTCATCCTTGTCCATTCCTGTAAATTCACCAGAATTTATCATCTTTCCATCTTCATCTATTACAGGCACGATTTCCATATCAAAAGTCTTAGCGAAATCTTCATCTCTATCGTCATGAGCTGGTACACCCATTACAGCACCAGTACCGTAGTCAGCTAGGACATAGTTGGCTATCCATATAGGCATTTCCTTGTTTGTTATAGGGTTGATTACATACCTACCTATAAACCTACCGTCCTTCTTTAGGTCCGCCGCTTCTCTTTCTATCTGTGTCATAGTGTGCATCTTTGTAAGGAATTCGTCCAAGTCCTTTTCGTATTCAGTACCAGCAACAAGGTCTCTTGCAAGCTGGGCCTCAGGAGCTACAACCATAAATGTTGTACCGAATATTGTATCTGGTCTAGTAGTGTAGACTGTGATAGTCTTGTCCATGTCCTTAACCTTAAAGTCAACATGGGCACCGTGACTCTTACCGATCCAGTTCTTCTGCATCAATCTTACCTTTTCTGGCCATCCGTCTAGTGTATCAAGGTCAGCTAGTAGCTCTTCTGAGAATTCAGTGGTCTTAAAGTACCACTGCTCTAGCTCCTTCTTTTCAACTAGTGTATCACATCTTTCACAGTGACCATCTACTACCTGTTCATTGGCTAGTACTGTCTCACATGATGGACACCAGTTTACAAACGACTTCTTCTTGTAGGCTAGGTCATTTTCTAAGAACTTTAAGAATATCTTCTGTGTCCACTTGTAGTACTCTGGAGTTGAAGTAGCTACTTCCTTGTCCCAGTCATAGCTTAGGCCTAGCATTGATAGCTGGTCCTTCATCTCCTCTATATTAGCCATTGTCCACTTGTGTGGGTGAACTCCATGCTTGATCGCTGCATTTTCAGCTGGTAGACCAAATGAGTCCCATCCCATTGGATGTAGGACATTGTAGCCTTCCATCTTCTTAAACCTAGCTACCACGTCACCTATTGAGTAGTTTCTAACATGCCCCATATGGATCTTACCTGATGGGTAAGGGAACATTTCTAGACAATAGTACTTAGGCTTTGAATCATCCCTTGTATCCATCTTGTACTGGTTATTGTCTTTCCAGACTTTTTGCCATTTCTTTTCGATTTTTGAAAAATCATAAACGCTCATAAAATTACCTCCTAATAATTGCTCTTTGACCTCTTAGGCCTTATATTTATTATCGTTTGAAATTCTTAGTTTAGGAGCGGTTGTAAATAGCTTAAAAATTTACAATCTCTTTGAGTATATTCCATATACCAGCCTGTAGATGCTAGCTGGCATTTTCATAATCATATTAGCCAATATCCTATCCTTCTTATTTACGGATGGATGGTCTAAGCCCTTGCTATACTTCTTAATAGTATCCTTGTAGATATTTTCAATATAATCGTCTTTTACACCTGCCTTGATCATCCTAGAATAATGGCTGACTGTCACCTGGCACATGACCCTTGCCATCTCTTTTTGAACATCTGCATCACCCTTATAGAGGGCAGCTATCATCTCTAGGGCCTCTAACTGCGTAAACAACTTCTTAGAGTATTTGCCACTTGTAATACCATTTACATTATCAAAATAATAATACAGGTCTTGGTCATAAAATGCAACCTTACCGGCCTTTTTCATCAAGACACTGCAAAAATAGAGGTCCTCACACATATGTAGCTTCTTTTCAAAGCCTACCTTCAAGCCACTTGAATCCTTTACAAGGCTGGTCTTGAATATCTTGTTCCATGTGTAGCCTGAATACTTAGCGTCTTTTAGCATGGCTATAAGGGCTTCCTTGTCGCTCTTTATACTTGTCTTGGCTAATAGGTCACATGGCTTGTTGTCTACTATCTCAGACTTGTCCTTGAATACCTTATAAGTAGAAACACCTATATCAAGTCCTGATTCAACCACCTTTTCATGATGAACCCTGACCATATCACAATGGAGTATATCGTCTGAATCTGCAAAACACAAATACTGGCCCGTAGCCTTTTTTAGACCTGTATTTCTAGCCACTGATACACCTGAATTTTCCTGCAATATGTAGATAAACCTACTGTCGCTTGATGCATACCTCCTAGCTATACCAGCAGACCCATCCTTGGAACCATCATCTACCATTATAACCTCTATATTCTTGTATGTCTGGTTTTTGATTGATTCTAGGCAGTCTTTTAAATATTTTTCTGCATTATAGATAGGCACTATTATGGATACTAGTGGCCCATATTCATTTGTATATTTTTTAATATCCTTAGTCATGTCCACTCCTATTATAATCCTTTAAGCTAGTTCGTCTCTTTCTACGTATGGTGCATCCTTCCATAGCTTTTCTAGGTTGTAGAAACCTCTGTTTTCTTCGTCAAATATATGTACCATGATATCGCCGTAGTCAAGTAGGACCCAAGACTGGCTTGTAATCCCTTCCTTACCCCTTGGCTCTATATCAATCTTTGTCATTTCATCCTCTACGCTATCTGCTATAGCCTTTACCTGCCTTGAAGAAGATCCTGTTGCAATTACAAAATAATCACATAGGCTTGATACCTTACCGATGTTTAAGATAACTATATCCTGACCTATCTTGTCATCTATTGCATCATAAATCTTTGCTAATATACTTTCAACTGTTTCCATAAATCCCCTTTCTTTTTTAAAGGTCATAGCCTATACAGACTATAACCTCCTATACTCTCTTATTATTAAACTGCTAATCTACCAATTATACTATTTTGTAGATATATTGTCCATTATTTTTTTTAATTTTTCTTTTTCCTTTACCAAACTAAGGTAGTAGTTTCTAGCCTCTACTGTCCTAAGATGCATAGGTGCCTTCTTTTTTAGGACTACTCCTATTGTATTGTCCATAGACCTTAGTACAGCTTCATCAACTTTGCCTGAATAAGCCAGTTCTCTAAGTTCATCAACCATCGGATAATTTCTTCCAACCTCTATCAAATCTGCAAGGTAGACAGATTTTTCAAGATCTGTCATGCCAGGTCTTCCGGTGGTATGGTACCTAATTGCACTAAGTATCTCCTCATCCTCTATGCCAAACTCATGTCTAGCTATATATGAACCAACAACACTATGGGATAGGGCTGTTGATTTTTGTTCCATATCATCTAAAACTATCGAATACTTTGTGCAATATTTAGGAACGTCTTCGTACTTTACATACTTAGCTGTATCATGCAGGATACCTGCTATCTCAGCTTTTTTCTCATCACACCCCAAGATTTTAGCCAGTCTAACCGCAGACTTGGACACGTTTATAGAATGGATCTTTCTCTTTTCTGGTAGATATTCATCTAATTTATCTATCATATTTGCTATATCCATCTAGTCTATTGCACCTCCGTATATTCCTCTATCATAAATGTATTCTTCAACCCTAGTAGGCATCAGGTACTTGATTGTATGGTTACTCTTTAACCTAGACCTGATGTAGGTTGAAGAAATCTCAAGGGCGGGCACATATAACATATCTATACTGGCTCCATATTCCCTTCTATATCTTACTATGTTTTCCTGTGTTTCTAAAAGATTAATCCCAGGTCTTGCAGCAGCTATAAACTTGGCAAGAGCGAAGTTTTCTCTAAAATCCTTCCAAGTCTCTATCTGGTTTATAGTGTCAGACCCTGTAATAAAATATAAGTCTTCAAAATCATATATAGACCTCAAATACTTGAGAGTATCCACCGTATATGTCATATGGGTCTGTCTCATCTCATAGTCCAAAACGAAAAAATCATCATTCTTCCTAGTTGCAAGCACTACCATATCAAACCTGTGCTGCTTGTCGACTACATGACTCTTATGTGGTGGATTGCCTGTAGGAATAAATATAATCTTATCCAAACAATACTTGTCCCTTATAAATTCAGCTATAACCAAGTGGGCATTGTGAATGGGGTTGAATGTTCCCCCCATTATACCTACCTTGTAGCCTCTCTTAGAGGACAAAAAATCTTTAATTTTACTTTCGTTTTTATCTATCGCATATTTTAATAGTTCATCTAATTCTTTCATCGTCTTTTCCCTTCAACCATGATAATTATATTTTATCACAGCGAGGATTATAAGTCCAATCTAATAATTGTTTCTATCATTTAAGTAGAGTCTTATTATATTTATCACACCTACTAACAAACTTAAAATAACCAATACTAAATTCTTCATTCTAAAAAATCATCCTCTTCATCTAATACTCTCCTAAGAGCAGAATTAATCGTATTATAATCAAATCCCTTATAGGCCAGATGTTGATATATTTTTGATCTTTTTTTCCTAGGCTCTTCATTCTTCAACTTTGACATCCTCTTTTTAGCTAGGATAATTGCATTTTCTAGCTCTACGTCCCTATCTACATTAGATATTGCCCTGTCTATATCAGAGCTTGATATACCCTTTGAGTAGAGGTTTTGTTTAATCCTATTCTTACCCAATTTCTTGAAATTCAGATCATTGTTGACAATCCTGTCAGCATACCTCTCATCATCTATAAAGGAATATTTTTTCATAAATTCAACTACTTTATCTATGATTTCAGGTGCAAACTCTCCAGCTAGTTTTTCCCTTAGTCTTTTTTCGGATTTTTCTGCCTTGGAAATAGAATTGAGGGCCTTGTTTTTAGCCTTCTCAAAATCATCGTTTTTGATGACCTCTGTTAGGTCCTCTATATTTATATCCTGCCCCTTTTCAAGCTTAAACTTATAGATTAACTCAGCATACAAGGACATAAAGTACTGCCCATCAAGATATAAGTTAACCCTATCCTTATTCTTCTTTTGAAATTCAATAGCTGTTATCTTAGCCAAGTAAATCGCCTCCAATAAAATATAGTGGGTAAGCCGACCTGAGTCAAGCCTGCCCACTATATTTCATTTTAACTCATTGTTATAGTTTTTTCTAGTAACAAATAGTTTCGTTGTATAATTTAGTATTGAGGGTTATATATTACTCTTACTCTTAGGCAAATATCTCATTTTTCAAGCTAATATTCATCATAAAAGTCATCCTCTACCATAGTCAACCTAGGTGATAGGGCCATATCCCACATCTCGTGGTCAGTGTGTAGGAGTTTGTGGGCAAGTTTGGAGTTTGGTACTCCAAGATAGTCATCATAGACCTTTATTATGGACGGATTTTCATGTGAATACCTAAGAGCCATCTTCTTATCTATGTCATATAGCTTTTTGGCTCTTTTTTCAGCAAGTTCCTGACCATCCTTTATAGGTTGGCCACCACCACCCGAACATCCTCCTGGACAGGCCATTATCTCTACAAAATCATAGGATACTTCCTTTCTAAGCAGCGCCTCTATAAGCCTTCTAGCGTTCTTTAAACCACTTGCCACAGCCACTCTTACAGTATTACCTTCTATATCAAAGGTAGACTCTCTCCAGCCCTTTTGGCCCCTTACAGACTTGAAAGCATCCGGTTCTGGATCCTTGCCTGTCACAAAGTAGTAGGCGGATCTTAGGGCAGCTTCCATCACTCCACCAGTAGCACCAAATATAGCTCCTGCTCCACTTCCTATACCAAGGGGCATATCAAAGGCTTCTTCTTCTAGCATATCAAATTTAATATTTTCTGACCTTATCATCTTTTCAAGCCCCCTTGTGGTTATGACTACATCTACATCCTTAGGTGCCTCTGAGTCGTTTATACTAGGTATATCAGCTTCGTGCTTTTTGGCAGTACAAGGCATTATAGATACGCAAAATATTTTTTTTGGATTAATATTTAATAGTTTTGCATAATAAGTCTTGGCTATTGTACCGAACATCTGCTGTGGAGATTTAGCTGTAGACAAGTACTTAACTAGGTCAGGGTACTGAGACTTTATAAACCTAACCCAACCCGGACAACATGAAGTAAACATAGGAAATTCCATAGGTCCAGCTGTAAACTTATTTAAAAACTCTGTAGCTTCTTCCATTATAGTGAGGTCAGCTGAAAAATTAGTATCGAATACATAGTCAAAGCCAATCTTCTTAAGGGCTGCCACCATCAGATTTGTGCTGGCATCTTTTTCGTCTATATTAAGTCTTTCTGCCCAGGCTGTCCTAACCGCTGGAGCAACCTGAACTACTGTTACTATACTAGGGTCTTCCATAGCCCTATAGACCTTGTCTATATCATTTCTAACGGTAAGTGCCCCCACTGGACAATGGGTTATACACTGGCCACACAATGAGCAATCCGTCTGTTCTATAGTCCTATTCCACGAAACATCTACACTTGTCCTGTAGCCCGAATTTACTACATCCCATATACCCAAACTCTGGACCTTGTTGCAGACCTGGATACACCTCATACACTTTATACATTTCTCAAAAGACTTTTGAAGTGGGAAGTCCTTGTTCCATGCCTTTTTTTCATACTTTACTTCAAAAGGCATATTGAAAATACTCATACTGTTGGCCATATCTTGCAAAGAGCAATTTCCACTTCTTACGCAAGTAGCACACTTAAAATCATGGTTTGCTAGGATAAACTCTATATTTGTCCTTCTTGCCTTCCTAACCCTAGGGCTGTTGGTCCTGATGACCATGCCATCTTCCACCTTGTTATTACAAGATGTTATCAGCTTGTTGGTGCCTTCTAGCTCCACTATACATATTCTGCAGGCACCTATTTCGTTAAGGTCTTTTAAAAAGCATAGCCTAGGTATATCAACTCCAGCAAACTTGGCTGCATCCATAATAGATGTGCCTTCTTTTACTTCTACTTCAACATTATCTATTATTAAATTTACCATTTTAAAGTCCTACCCCCTCTAAAGTTACCCCAACCAAAATGGTCGCACCTAAGGCATCTTGAAACCTCTTGCTCTGTCTCTTCCCTAGTAAGCCCCAACTCGATTTCTTCAAAATTATTCTTTCTTATTTCAATAGGGACTTCCCTCATATTTGACCTTGCACAGGCTTTTTTGTCCTTGAAATCCACTTTTGGTATCTCTACATCAACACTAATCCTGTGGTTAAATCCTAAGTATTCATCTATATTTGCAGCAGCTACCTTGCCAGCTCCTATAGCCTTTATAACTGTAGCCGGTCCTGTAACACAGTCACCACCAGCAAATACACCCGGTATATTTTTTACTTCACTTGAATTAAGAGCCTCAATTATTCCCTTTTTAACAGGCATACCGAACTCCTTAAAGTGGTTGGATCCTATATTTTGTCCTATTGCCACTATTATCTGGTCACACTCTATCCTCTCCTCTTTCTTAGAAGAATTAATCGGCTTGGCACGACCGTTTGTTATTGTAGATATCATCTGTGGTTGAACCCATATAGCTTTTGTATTGTTGTCCTTGTCAGCCTCTATCCTTATTGGAGCCATAAGAGTTACCAACTGGCAGCCTTCTGCTATAGCACCCTCTACCTCTTCTGGTAGGCAAGTCATGTCCTCTTGTCTCCTCCTGTATACTATAGACACCTTGTCTGCCTTACACCTTATAGCAGTTCTTGCAACGTCCATTGCAACATTACCACCACCTATTACAACAACTTTCTTACCTGTAAAGTCTGGATACTTTTCATCGCCTATATTTTTTAACATCTCTACTGCTGATGTGACACCCTTAGAATTTTCACCCTCTAGGCCAAGCTTTTTATCGTCATGGGCACCTATGGCTATATAGACTGCATCAAATTTTTCGGATAGGTCCTCAACGCTAAAATCCTTGCCTATTTCTACATTTGTATGGACCTCTATACCAGTTGCTAGTATGGCATCTATATCTTCCTGTAGTCTCTTTCTAGGTAGCCTGTAGTTAGGTATACCATATCTTAACATACCACCCAACTTGTCCTTAGCCTCGTATACACTCACCTTGTGGCCCATCAAGGACAAGTAATATGCAGCCGATAGACCACTTGGTCCACCGCCGACTACAGCGACCTTTTTATTTGTTGATTTTGCTGGTTTTGGAGGTGGTACCTCTCCAGCATGGTCAGCAGCATATAACTTGATACCCCTGATATTCATAGGAGCATCTACCATAGTCCTCCTGCACCTCGCCTCACATGGGTGTTCGCATACTAGGGCACAGGCAGTAGTGAATGGATTGTCCTTTCTTACCAACCTGACAGCATCCTTGTACCTGCCCTCTCCTACCAAGGCTATATAGCCTGGTATGTCAACACCTGCTGGGCATAGGGCAACGCATGGTACAGATATATTCCTGTCCATAGAACAATTGCCAGTCCTTATATGTGATAGGTAGTCGTCCCTAAATCCCATCACTCCCTTTAGAACCATTTCAGCAGCCTCTGTTCCTATAGCGCAGTCAGCTGTTTCCATTATCACCCTTGAAGTTTCTTCAATCAGGTCTATAGTTGATTCGTCTGCTTCTGATGATAAAACCTTTTCCATCAACTCCTTTAATTTGCCTAAGCCTATCCTGCATGGTACACATTTTCCGCAGGTCTGTGCATGACATAGGCTCAAAAAAGAAAGTGATATATCTATCGGACATATACCTGGAGGGCTGGACATAATCCTCCTCTCCATATCCTTATACAGACCCTCTACAACTACCTGGGCAGTATCAGGTGTATTAATGTATAATCTACTCATATTTCCCCACTCCCTTCATAATACAAACATATTTCTCAATAGAACATTGACCCTAAAAATATCCAAGACAGACCTGTTGCTTTTTTCACTAATTTTTTCTATTGCTTTTTTCTATTATTTTTTAATGTCATATTTTTATTTGCTATATTAATAACAAGTGCCTTAAAATAAAAAACACCCCCTGCAGGAGTTTTTGACAAAATTTTCTGATAATTAATTATACCATTTTTATCTTATAATTAAAAGGTTTTTAATAAAAAAACAAGTAATAAACTTTTATCTTTTTAGTAAATACAGTCTATTACTTGTTATATTAAAATCAATCTTAATCTTTGTAAGATAAGTCTTGCCTTATGCCATCATGAGCTATCACAGTGTTCTTAAATACACTTGTAGCATTTGCCATGTAGTCCTTAGGCTCCTCTAGAGATGGAGAAAAATGTGTAATCAATAGCTTGTCTACCTTACCACTCTTGGCAAGGCCAGCAGCCTCCCTAAAGGTCATATGCTTATTCTTAACAGCCTTGGCTATATCCATATCATCTCCATAGGTACCCTCACATATAAATAAGTCGCTTCCATATATAAAATCAGGTATAGACTCTACAGGTCTTGTATCAGTTACATAAGACAGCTTTATTCCCCTTCTCTCACGACCTAAAACCATGTCAGGGACATATGACCTGTCATCAATATAATAGGTCCTGCCTGACTGTAGACCCTTCCAAAGTTTCTTAGGTACATCATTTGATTTTGCCTTTTCTATATCGAATAACCTATTTCTCCTAAAGTAGATACTATAGGCCAGGCACTCAGTAGAATGGCTAACTTCCAAAGTTGATATCTCTATTTCTTTAAATACATCATCAATTAGGGAAAAGCTCCCAGCTGGATTTTCTATTACCCTCAAACTAAATGGTAGACCCTCCCATAGGACCATCATAGCCCTTATTGCATTTTTTATTCCCCTAGGACCAACTATAGTAAGTGGGTTTCTCTTTTCTGAATTGCCCATTGTAGCCAAAAGACCCAACATTCCATTTATATGGTCTCCATGAAGGTGGGTAATCAACAAAAGATCTACATCCTTAAAACCACACCCATACCTTTTCATGGCTATCTGTGTACCCTCACCGCAATCTATCAATATCTTCTTTCCCTTATAATTGATAAAGAGGCAGGAGCAAAATCTATTATATGATGGTACATTACCACCTGTTCCCAACATCAATAAATTTACCAAACCTACACCTCCTTTTTCTTAACAAAATTTATTATTTATTCTTGCTAACTTGTCGCCTAGGATTGACCCCAAGATGGCCATTATATAGCCCCCAAACAAGCTAAGCAATAGATAGACCATTCCCTTTGCCATAGACTCTTGACTAAACAATACAAGGTCTTTTGTAAGGCTGGAAAAACTTGTAAATGCTCCCAAAAAACCAGTAGTAAGACCTATGTAACAAGGTGAAGACCTGTCTATTTTTTTCTTTTTTATAGCATAGTAGTTTATCGTGGAAAGCAAAAAAGCCCCAACTAAGTTGACTGTTAAAATGGAATAATCCCCTGTACCAAATAGAGATTTTTCAAATATGCCAACTAGGTACCTCATCAGTCCTCCAAGAAAACCTCCAAAAAATATATATAATGACTTGTTCATATTTTTCTCCCTTATAATGCTAGTCCTATAGGTCAGCTACAGTAGCCACTATTAAGAACAAGAGAGCCCCCAAGAATATACTCGAAAGTACATATATAATGGACCATAACTTAGAGCCATTATTGGATATATCAAGAGCTTCATAAAACATGGTCGAATATGTAGTAAAACCACCACAAAAGCCTAGCTGTACTAGGTCAACTAGCTTATCATTTTTCATATAGTAATATGAAAGAGCCAACAAAAAAGCCCCGACCGCATTAATTATAAATGTATGTAGTGAAAATTTGGTCTTCCATTTTTTCTTATTCTTGTTCTTAATACACTCTCCTAGCTTGTAACGTGCCAAAGCACCTACACCAGCTCCCAAGCATATAAGAAAGATCTTTAGTAGCATATATAACCTCCAAGTATCTAAAAATACAACTATTTTTCAATATTCGCATTGTACCTAACTTCCATTTTTTTGATCATGCCCTGACATGATTTAAATATTTCTTCTATTTCAACCAACCTGTATTCATATAGGATATCACATAACTTGATATCATAATTTTGCTTATGGTATACCTCTATTTGTACCCTCCTCTCAATCTCGTCAATGACAGAATCAAGTGACTTGATTCTAGAAAGGTTCTTTGGGTCAATATCTTCGTAATAGTCAAGTATAGACTTGGACTTTCTAGACCTGGATATCTCTAGCAGGCCCAGTCTTGTATAACCATGGACTTTAAATTTTCTCTCATCTACAGAAAGACCTTGATTTATAATATCTATTAGGCTGTCTCTTACTGACTTGTCCTTCATATCTATAAAATCAACAAGTATTATGCCACTTAAATCTCTCATCAGTATCTGCCTTACTATTTCCTTGGCGGCTATCTTGTTGGCCATTGTAACAGTAGTTTCATAGTCACTATAGCCTACAAAACCACCTGTATTGACATCTATTATGTTAAGGGCCTCTGTCCTATCAATTATGATGTAGGGTCCTTGCTTTGTATCCACCCTCTTAGACAATAATCTTCCTATCCTTGTGTTGATACCATAGGCTTCAAATATATCCGTATTCTTTTTCTTATCTAATTTCAACAATAGGTCGCTAGAAACAGTCTTTAAGTATGCCCTCAGGTCTTTATTAAAGTCCTCTTCTATACCATACACACTATATACTATCCTGTCTATCTCATCAGAAGATCCTTCATCTTGATCTACACCTATATTATCACCTATATATTCCAGTACTATAGATTGGGCTGGTCTTAATAGGCCAATCCTCCTATTTTTCTTAAAAGAATCCAAAACATCTTGATAGTCTCTCTCCAATATACCAGCCTCTTTTATCAAATCTTGGTCTAGCATATACTGTGCCCTAGTCCTTACAAGATACTCATGTGATGGAAGTATAGACATTATCCTTGACCTTTGTCTTGAGTCTTTTATGGACTTTGAAAACACTGGTTTTTTAAGACCAGCAATATAAACAAGTCCCCTTCCAGTCAAGGATATCTCGAGGTCTAGGCTAAGTCTCTTGTTTTCCTTGTCAGACTTTTTGACTTGGACCAAGACCCTGTCACCAACCTTTAGTGTGCTACTTTGTCCAAGCTTTAGGTAGCCAGATATATCTGAACCTATATCTACAAAGCAGGCCTCCATGCCCGGAAGCACCCTTTCTACCCTTCCAGCATATATGTCCTTGATCCTGACAGAAGCATCATTTTTCTCTATTACTAGGTCTACTAGGTCACCATCATCCATAACTGCCAACTTCCTAGAATTGACGAAATCCTCTATATAGCATCTCTTCATGGCCTACTCCATAGGCTTGACTAAGCTTGAGCCAATATACATATACAGGTCATTTCTTATGATATCTACGTCCAAATAATCGAGCTCAATGTCCAAGTAAGCCAAAATACATGGTAAAAACACATTTGTATTTAAATTTTGCTTAGAACCCGTTGCAAGTAGGGCCCCTATATGGAGTCTCCCCTCTATTATATCTATTGGATATAACTTTTGAATCATTGGTCTTATATCCACCTCGACTAGTTGCTTCTTCTTATTTTTCTTTGTAACTAGGATCTCTTCTTGGTTTAAGAAGTAATCAAGCTTATCTTTTAAACATTCGAGACTATAGTCTCTTAAGTTATCCACATAGAACTCATAGTCACCATACTCTATATTTGATGCCAATGCCCTCTCAGACCCGTCTCTTCTCAGGCATTTGACAAACTTTATCCCCTCTGGTAACTGAGCATTTATACTAGTCATCAATTCTTCTTCTGATATGTCGTTTTCTATATCTATATCCACATATTCTCCGTAACTTTCAACACCTAGGGCCAAGGCATTACCATAGCTCATCTTTGGATGTGGATTATAACCCTGTGAGTATGATAAACTTATTCCAGCCCTTCTAAAAGCCCTCTGAAACAAGGACTGAACATCTAGGTGGGATATGTAGATCATGTCTTTTATCTTTATATATTTTACTCTCATTGTGATTGACATTAACATAGCCCCCTTCCTATATCATTTGTATTTACTCCACAACCCCTACAGCCATGCCTGCAGTCAGCTGTAATCGTGTTCTTTTTAGCAAGTTCATTTTCTCTTATCAAAAATTCCTTACTTACACCTACATCTATGTGGTCCCATGGGAATATCTCATCGTAGTCCCTATCCCTATAAGCATAAAAATATGGGTCTAATCCTGCTACCTCCATGGACTCTAGCCACCTATCAAGGCTAAAGTGCTGGCCCCATCCGTCAAACTTGGCCCCCCTCTTGAAGACTTCATATAATACCTGAGATAATCTCCTATCACCCCTGGCAAATACTGCCTCCATAAGGCTAGTTGGCGAATCGTGGTAGTTGTATTTTATATTGCCGTGTCTTAGGACTGATACAAGGTGTTTTTGCTTATCCCTTATCATCTGCTGGTTGTCCTGTGGGTGCCACTGGAATGGTGTAAATGGTTTAGGTACAAAGGTAGATGTAGATACTGTAACATTGAATTTACCCCTGATTCCACCATTAATTTCCTTGTATATATTTATTACCTCATAGGCAAGGTCTCTTATACCGTCAAGATCTTCGTATGTTTCTGTAGGAAGTCCTATCATAAAGTATAGTTTTACAGACTTCCAACCCATTTCAAAGGCACGTGATACAGCATTTCTTAGGTCTTGTTCCGTTACTCCCTTGTTTATTACATCTCTCATCCTCTGGCTACCTGCCTCTGGTGCAAAGGTGAGACCAGTCTTTCTAACCTGCTGGACCTTATCAGCAAGATCCATAGAGAAATTGTCTAACCTAAGAGAAGGCAGGGAAACTCCTATATTTTGGTCAGCGTACTCTTCTACCAAGTATTCTGCAATCTCACTTATATGCGAGTAGTCACTTGTGCTAAGAGAAGACAGGGATATTTCATCATAGCCGGTATTCTTGACCATATTATCCACTATTGACTTTAGTCTATCTAGAGACTTTTCTCTGATAGGCCTGTAAATCATACCCGCCTGACAGAACCTACACCCCCTAGTGCAGCCCCTAAATAGTTCTAGGACTATCCTATCGTGTATTGTCTCAATAAAGGGAACTATGACCTTTTCAGGATATTCCACAAGATCCATATTCTCAATTATCCTCTTTCTAGGTCTGTCAGGAGCCTTGTCGTACAACTTTTTTAGTTCTCTTACCCTACCATCTTCATAGTAGTCAAACTCGTAAAATGAAGGTATATAGACACCATCAATTTCTACGATTTCCTTAAAAAAGTCCTCTCTTGTAAGCCCTCTCTCATAAGGGTCTGTAAGCATCCATTTTTTATAGGCTCTGACTACCTCCCTATTTAACTCTTCTCCTTCTCCAAGGACTACTATGTCTACAAAATCAGCTATAGGTTCTACATTGTAGGCACATGAACCACCAACCATTATAAAGGGGTCTTCCTTTGATCTGTCCTTCCTAAAGATAGGAATTCCAGCAAGGTCCATCATATTTAGTATATTTGTATAGCACATCTCATACTGTAGGGAAAATGTCACAAAGTCAAAATACCTTATAGACTGCCTAGACTCTAGGGCAAAAAGTTTTATCTTATTTTCTCTCATCATCTCTTCCATGTCTATAGCAGGTGCGTAGACCCTCTCGCAATAGACATCATCATCCAAATTCAAAGAATTATAGAGAATATGACTACCCAAGTGGCTCATACCAACCTCATATATATCTGGAAAGCAATGAGCATACCTTATCATGCCCTCTACATCTGTATTCTTGTGTATGGTATTAAATTCATTACCTAGGTATCTGGCAGGTTTTTCAACCTTTTTAAGTATTTTTTTTATATCGACCTTTTCGTGCTTTAAATAATTATACAAAGTTCTTCTCCTTTTTGAACAAGGGCTAGTATTTTATGAATACAAGCCCATTCTCTTTCTTCTAAGACATATATTTAAGACAATGCCTATATTGGCCATAGATGTAAGCAGAGAACTGCCCCCGTAACTTACAAATGGTAGGGTAACCCCTGTTACTGGCATCAAACCTACTGTCATACCTATATTTTGTATTATCTGGTAGGTAAACATACCTGTTATACCAGCTATAACCAAACTTCCATAGGTATTTTTTGATTTTTTTGCTATCATTAAGAGTCTAGTGATTAGAAGTACAAATAGGACTATAAAAAATAGCATTCCTATCAGGCCAAACTCCTCTCCCACAACTGCAAATATAAAGTCACTGTCCCTAACAGGTAGAAATGACTCTTGGTTTTGAGACCCATTGTAAAGTCCTTTTCCAAATATTCCTCCTGAACCAATAGCTATCATAGACTGCAACACTTGATAGTTACTCATAGCCTCTGGGTTAAAGAAGTTAACTATCCTAATCCTCTGGTGTGGTGCCATCAAAAAATACATAATAGGCGCCAATATAACCATTACTATTACAACATTTCTAAGTATTTTATTGTTAAGTCCTGCCGCATACAGCATGAAGAATATCATAACAGAAAATACTATTGCAGTTCCTAAATCAGGCTGGCTAAGCAGTAGTCCTATAAAGGGAAATGCATAGACGACCAATAGAAACAAAGTCTTTAAATCGTTTATATTTTTCTTATTCTTATCAATTATATAGGCATAGCTCAATATAAAGGTAGTCTTTACTATCTCGGAAGTCTGTAAGTTAAAGCTACCTATACGGATCCATGACCTAGCACCAAACTGGACATCGCCTATACCTGGTATCAAAACTAGTACCAAAAGTACCAAGCTTATTACATAGAGCTCCTTGTAGTGTTTACCTATGCTGTTATAATCTATCATCATAAAGACAGCTATTATAAGTGTACCCATCACAAAGGCCAGCAACTGCTTATATATTTGGGTAAAGTTCCCCGTCAGATTTGCGTGAGTGGCACTGCTCAGCACTATAAGACCTGAGAAGAAAATCACCAAAACTATTGATATAAGCTTCCAGTCAATATTTCTTAATATTTTAAGTTTTTTCCTGTATTCAAGTTTTTTCATAATTCCCTTCTCTCTTTTAGTCTACACCCTCAAGATCATAGCCATTTGTCCTATCTTCATTATTAGATGAGCCTATATGGTCATTTTCATTTGTCTCTTCTTGATTGTTTTTATTTGACCTATTCTTGTCATTATCGGATTTTTTGTCTGCTTCTTTTTTATCAAGATTAGGTTTTAACTTAAAGTATGATCCTAAGACCTCCCTGATAGGTAGCACTGCATATGAGGAGGATTCTCCCTGTGGTATCATACACGCAACTGCTATTTTAGGATTGTCTGCTGGGGCAAATGCAACACACCAAGCAAATGAACCATAGTCTTCCTTAAAACTATCAATATCTTCATTTGTAAGCTTGTGGTTAAGTAGCTTTATAGCCTTTCTTAGATAAAAAGAATTGATCTTGTCTGTATTATCTAATTTGACCCTTACGCCATTTTTAAGCTCTTTTTCATACTTTTCTTTGTCATCTTTACTAGTTTGTGGACTAGCTATCTTTTTCTTTAATTCCTCTATTTTGTTCTTGGTTAATTCCTGTTCTTTCTCTGTCTTAAGTTCTTCATACTTGGCTATTACCTTGTCCTTTTCAACCTTATAAGAAGCCAAATGAGACATCAAGTATGCAAACTCATTGTCAGTTGGAATCTTACCAGTTTTCTCAGCTGTACCTGTCTTGGACGCAACCTTTATAGGGAAATTCTCAAAAGCCTTCTTGGCTAGACCTTGCTGAGAAACCCTGACCATACCTATTTTCAAGTCTTCTAGATTCTTATCGTTTTTAAAACTTATCTTGTCTAACCTTCTATTTGCCTCTTCGCCTATCTTGCCATTTGGAGATTCCGACTTATTTACTACATTTACATTTACCAGATATCCACCATTGGCTATTGCAGATACATATCTTGCAATCTGTACGGGATTGTATGCATTCTCACCCTGCCCTATAGACAAGTTAAAGGTATCACCAACACCCCATTTTGCATAATTTATATAAGAGAATACTAGATAATCTGCATCATCTGTTACATATTGAGACTTTACACCTAGTTTTTTTAGCCTGGTTATAGCCTCAGATCTTCCTACAGGTTTGTCTTCATCTATCCAAGATACTATCTCTTCTACCTTGTTCTCAAAAAGGTCATTATTTTTGGTGTAGTCTATTCCTTCAAAATGATCCTTCATTGTCTTTTCTATAGCAAGTTTCATCTGAATTTTTGTCTTTTCTATCTTTTGCTCTTCACTAGGAACCTTACCATTTCTCTGTTCCAACTGGCCTTCAAGCCCCGTCTCTTGGTCTAGACCAAACTTTTTAGCATAGTCTAATATCTTTTTAGCACCCATGCCTAGGTTTAGGTCCTGACCTGTGAGCCAGTTTTTGTCACTACCAATTATATAAAAATACACGTTACAAGACTCTTGTATTGCCTTATACAGGTTTTCAATACCATGGGCTTTTCTGGACTTATGCCATATATAATCGGCAAAGTTCCTATTACCCATTCTTATAACACCCGGATCATTTATAGTATATTCTGGGTTTAGACCTGACTCAAGAGCTGCCATAGCTGTTATCAGCTTAAATGTTGAACCCGGTTGGAAGGCCCCCTGTGTAGCCAAGTTTAATAATGGATTCGGAGCCAACAAGTCATTTTGGTTCTTAGGCAGGTAGTTGTTGTAGTCACTAGCACTTATGCCTTCTGCAAACTTATTAGGATCGTAATTTGGAAAACTTGACATAGCAAGCACATCTCCACTAGAAACATCCATTGCTACTATAGCACCTGATTTAGCTTTTGGCCCTACGTCACCTATACTTATATCTCCGAACTGACTTTTAAATGTTGAACCAGTTCTAGCAGAATTTATAGCTCTTTCTAATGACTCTTCTGCAACTGTTTGTAGCTTTGAATCTATAGTAAGGTAAAGACTGGACCCAGAAACAGGGCTTACAGACTTCATCTCATTGATCACCCTACCTACGCTATCAACCTTTACTTCCTTATATCCATCTTTTCCTTTTAACTTTTCTTCAAAACTATGCTCTACACCAGAAAGCCCTATATTGCTATCACTGGAGTAACCTTTTGTCAAAAGTTCTTGCTGCTTTGAAGAAGGTATCTTCCCTACATAACCCAATACGTGTGAGGCTAGGTTTTTGTTTGGATATACCCTCTTTTGTTTGACTGCAACAGAAACACCTGACAAGTTCATTGAATTTTCTTCAATCTGGGCTACTGTTTCTTTCTTTATACCTTTTGCCAAGGTCACAGGATTATACTGTGTATATATATTGGACTTTAGTAGGTTTCTTACTATCATTATCTTTCTAGCTTCTCTATCTGATATGGACTTGTCTATCTTGTAATAGGAGTCCCTAATCTTCTTAAAGGCATCTCCAGCCTCTGTCTTTGAGTCTAACTTGTAGCTTTCCAACCAGTCTATCTTGTTCTTATCCTCTGTAAATTGCCATGTAGACACCAATATAGGCGGGTAGTAGCCAAGTGAATTCATCTTGGACTGGAGGTCTACTGGATTTTTTTCCCTATCAGCAAGGGAAAGCAGCCCATTTTTTATCAAAGAGTCCGTAATATAGTAGAAACACTGCTTTGGACTGTAGTTTTTTGGAATTCCATTTTCACTCTTGAATTCCTCTATTTTTTTGTCATAAGTGTACCTATACCTACCAGCCTCTATAAATATAGGAAAGTCATCTTCATACTTTTCCTCGTTTTTTTCCAGTATCCTAACCAGTGAATAGGCTGTCTTGTTTTGGTACTCGTCATTGTCAACACCCTTTTGGTTAAATGAATCGCCTACAATCTGCACGGTAAACTCTGGAGTGTTCCCAGCAAGTACGATACCGTTCCTATCCTTAATCTCACCCCTGGGTGCCTGAACCATTATCCTCTTGTAGGTCTTCTGATTGGCTAGGTCTACATACTGGTCCCCCTCTATTGTAGTCATATAGACTATCTTCACTAATATCAGGGCTAGAATAACAAAAATCACCTTGTTTAAGGTCTTAAGCCTAGACTTTAATAATGTATCTTTGTTCATTTTACCCCCCTAATCTTCTCTCAATTTCTTCAGCCTATCTTCAAATAAAGTATAGGCTACAAAAGCTATTAAAGAATTTAATATTGGAAATACTATAATCATCTTAAGTAGAGCTACAAACAAGGATGGTGGAACAAAAAATATAGCAGACACTACACCATTTAGCAAGGAGTAGCCCGCACTAACTATATACACCAAAAGGCATATGATTTTTTTGTCATCCTTGAATATAGACTTCTCTATGCTGGAAATAAAGTATGATGTCGCAAGGAAAAGAACTCCTGTAACACCTATTATCCCCCCTGAAACCAAATCGCTTATTAAACCTAAAATTCCTCCTAAAACAAGCGAATAGTTCTTATCATAATAAAGTGAAATCAAAATTATGAATACGAGTAGAAAATTTATACTTACACTAGCATTTAAAAAGTTAGTAAGGAAGGTCTCCAATAAAAGGATAACCACTCCTATAATAAATAGCATAATATTTTTCATACTGGCCTCCTATTCTGTCCTTCTTGGAGGAATTATACTTACGTCATTTAGTTTTTTAAAATCAACATTAGGCCTTACCTTTATTATCTTCATGGACTTATTTTTATCATAATTCACACTAGTTATCTTTCCAATAGGTATGTTCTCAGGATAAAGACCAACTCCAGATGTAACTATCAAGTCTCCTGTCTTGATTTTTGATTTTGAATCGAACATATATCCCCTCAAAAGCTTGTCAACATCCGTAAAATCTGCATTACCAACCATTGAAGATGTTGTGATAACACCATTTTTGTCACTCTCTCCAGGTACCTTAAAGCTAACAGATGCCCTGGAATCAACCAGACTTATAGACTTAGAATACCTATTACTCACACTATAGACAATGCCCACTACACCCTTGTCATTTATAACAATACTATTTTTTGAAACACCTGCATCCGAACCAGCATCTATTATAAAAGACTTGTACCAGTCTCCGTCATTCTTACCTATAATACTTGCAGATACCAATTCATTTCTAGAGTCACTACTGACATAGTTAAGGGATTTTTTGAGTCTATCTAGAGATTCCATCTTTTCTCCATCTCCCTTTAGATCAATAATCTCCTTCTTTAGCTTATCGTTTTGGGCCTCTACTTCCTTCAACTTGCGTGAATTATGCCTAAAGTATATAATATCGCTAACAAATCCCTGACCAAAATCAAGGACCCTATTAATGTGCTTGCCAAATCCATAGAAAAATTGGTGTATTCCACTATTTTCTATCTGATCAACTCTTCCGCCATTTGAAAATGAAATGGCTGTAACACCAAGAACTACTACTATGACAATAGTAGACAATAGTCCCTTAGTTGTTAGCTTCCTTCTTTCATTTTTACTTAACTTCAACTATACCACCAACTAACTCTCTTGATTCATCATTACTATGCTATGGAATATGTCTTCATTTTCCACTGCTGCCCCTGCTCCAAGTGCAACCGCCATAAGTGGATTTTCAGCTACCTTGACATCAAGCGAGGTCTCAACATTTATCAGCTTATCAAGACCCCTAAGAAGAGATCCTCCACCTGTTAAAAATATACCCTTGTCCAATATATCAGACGCCAATTCTGGAGGTGTCTGTTCAAGAGTAGTCCTTATAGCTTCTATTACCTCTTCAATCTGAGTTCTCAAGGCTTCCCTAACTTCTGTAGAGCCTATTGTTATAGTTCTAGGCAGGCCTGTCATAATATCCCTACCACTTACGTTCATTTCCATTTCCTTGTCACCTGGATAGGCTGAACCTATTTCAAGCTTAATTATCTCTGCAGTTCTAGTACCTATTACAATGTTATATTCTCTTCTAACATAGTTTTCTATTGCTGAATTGAACTCGTCTCCACCTATTCTTATTGAATTGGCTGCAACTACCCCACCAAGTGATATAACTGCAATTTCAGAAGTTCCACCACCAATATCCACTATCATATTGCCTTCTGGGTCGTTGACATTTAGTTTTGCTCCTATAGCTGCTGCCATAGGTTCATCTAATATAAATATCTCTCTACCGCCAGACTGCATAGCTGCCTCCTCGATAGCCTTTCTCTCAACCTTTGTTATGCCATAAGGAACACACACTATAATCCTAGGACTTACTAGTCCCTTTGATCCCTTCTGTATAAAATAACTCATCATAGCCTGAGTTGCTTCAAAATCTGATATAACACCCTCTTTAACTGGCTGAATTGCTAAGATGTTCTCTGGCGTCCTTCCCATCATCTCTCTAGCCTCATTACCTACAGCTAGTATTTCATTATTGTCCTCTCTTATAGCTACTACTGATGGTTCATCCACCACTATTCCCTGACCCTTGATATATACAAGCGTGTTGGCAGTACCAAGATCTATAGCCATATCATTTGTTATAATGTTGTTTACCTTTGTACCGAATAATTTACTAAAGAAACCCATAACATCCTCCTATTTTATAGTTAAGTACTATTTGAATGTGCCTATCTATATATTTTTATCGGTTTCGCTCCAAAATACTTGTCTACTTATAAAATATTGCTATTTTACAAGACCAAAAACTTATATAGATAATACATTTTCTCATACTTGAATTTTATTCTAACATACTATACTAATTTATATTATACGTCAGACATATAGGCGTGTCAACATAAGTAAACCACTTAAAAACTTCCATTTCCTTAGATATCGTCCTCTTCCTTAAGGCTGTAGTAAACCCCTTCTCCTATAATGACGTGATCGAGTACCTCTATGCCCAGTATTTCACCAGATTCTCTCAGCCTCTTGGTCACGTTTATATCCTCTAGTGAAGGATTAGGATTGCCTGATGGATGGTTGTGCATAAGTATTATAGAGTTTGCGCTCTTTTTTATAGCTTCTGTAAATACCTCTCTAGGATGCACAATAGAATAATTAAGACTGCCAATAGATATGTTAATGTCGCTTATTATTTCATTTTTGGTGTTGAGTAATACTACCTTGAATACTTCTTTCTTTAGGTACCTCATCTCTTCCATATAAAAAGAATATATGTCCCATGGGTTTTTGATTTTGTAGTTTTTAGGAATATATCCAGACACCCTAGACCCAAGTTCAAGGGCAGCCTTTATTATGGTAGCCTTTGTAGGTCCTATACCCTCTATCATACACAGGTCTTCTATAGTCATATCTACCAAGCCCCTGATACCCTTATCAGTTTTAGCTAGTATCTTTGTAGATAGACTAATAGCACTGTCATTTCTACTTCCAGTCCTTATCAGTATAGCCAGTAACTCAGAGTTATTTAGGTATTTGACTCCTTTTTTTATCATTTTCTCCACAGGTCTTTCATCATCGTTCATTTCTCTTATCCTTATATTTTTCACAGCGTGTCCTCCAACTTATATATTTTGTAGTTATATAGACACTAAGGATAATTTTTTAAACCAAAATAAGGTCTTATAGGCCATGTGGCTTACACAAGCCATATATACAAGAATCACATATACACGGTTGCATACACAAAATTTTAAAAGCATATAAAAAAGACCCTTAGGAAATCCCAAGGATCTTTTTATTTTATATTAGTTAAGACTAGTTACCCTGTTTTTCATCAGTTGCTTCAACTGTCTTAGCCTCTTCCTTAACCTCTGCTGGCTTAGCTTCTGTCTTAGGAGCTACTGCTTCAGCTGGCTTTGGAGCTGGCTTTGGAGCTGGTTTTTTTCTTTCCTTTGGCTTAATAACCTTAGTAGGACACTTCATTGCACACTTGTTACATTGCTTACACTTGTCATAATCGATCTGTGCTAGCTTGTTTTCAAAGATTATAGCATCGAAAGGACATTCCTTGAAACAGATACCACAACCTATACAACCAACTGAACAATTTTCCTTTACTGCCTTACCAAAGTCATTTGACTTACACTGAACTGTAACAGCCTTGTTAGCTGGCTTACGTTCAATAAGCCCCTTAGGACATATATCGATACACTTACCACAGTTAACGCACTTTTCTTCGTCAACTACAGCAACTCCATCTATAACGTGGATAGCATCGAACTTACAAACCTGTACACAAGTTCCAAGACCTAAACATCCATAAGAACATCCCTTAGGACCTCCTATAAGAGATGCTGCAGCCCTACAATCCTGTATACCACTATATTCATATTTATTCTTAGTAGCTTCACATGTGCCCTTACATCTTACATTAGCAACTAACTTTTCTCCTGAACCGGCATCAACACCCATTATTGCTGCAACTTTTTCTGCAACGCCTGCTCCACCAACTGGACAGCCATTAACTGGTGCTTCTCCCTTAGCTATAGCAGCTGCAAGACCTCCACAACCTGGGAATCCACAACCACCACAGTTTGCTCCTGGCAATACTTCTAATACTTCAGCTTCTTTTGGGTCTACTTCTACAGCAAACTTCTTTGAAGCGAAATCAAGGATCATACCAAAGATCAAACCAAGTACACCTAGTACTACTACCGCATATACAATTAGCATTCTCTAGTACCCCCCTTATAATTTAATTAAACCTGTGAATCCTAGAAAGGCTATTGACATTAGACTCGCAGAAATCAATGTTATTGGGAATCCCTCAAAAGCTTCCTGTATGTCTGCCAATTCAAGTCTTTCTCTGATACCTGCAAATATTACTATTGAAAGTGTGAAGCCAATACCAGCTCCCACACCGTTTATTAGAGTTTCAATTAGATTGTAACCCTTTGTTATATTAACAATAGCAATACCTAACACGGCACAGTTTGTTGTGATAAGAGGAAGGTAAACACCAAGCGCCTGGTAAAGCGATGGAGATGACTTCTTTATTACCATTTCAACGAACTGAACTATAGAAGCAATAACAAGTATAAATGCTATTGTCTGTAGGTATCCAATACCAAATTTATCTAAAACCATCTGTATGAAATAAGTTATAACTGATGCAAGCGCTATAACGAATGTAACTGCTACACCCATACCGATAGCTGTATCAGTCTTCTTAGATACACCCAAGAATGGACATATACCCAAGAACTGAGAAGTTATAACATTATTAACAAGTACTATATATAAGAATAATAATATTAATTTCAATCTCTACACCCCTTTACGCTTTTTTCTTTGTCACTTTGTTAAATATCGCCATCAAGAATCCTAGAGTTAAGAAAGCTCCTGGAGGTAATATGAATAACAATGTGTTAAACTGAGCTGGAAGGAATACGAATCCGAAGATGCTTCCTGCTCCTAATATTTCTCTAACTGCACCTAGAGCTGTAAGACCAAGTGTAAAACCAAGACCCATTCCTATACCGTCTACGAATGAATCAACTGGCTTATTCTTACAAGCATAAGCTTCTGCTCTTGCAAGTATCAAACAGTTAACAACTATAAGCGGAATGTAAAGACCAAGTGCGGCATCAAGTGCTGGCATATAAGCCTTTAACATCATCTGTACTATTGTAACGAATGTAGCTATAACTACTACGAAACATGGTATTCTTATCTTATCTGGTACTATCTTTCTAAGAAGTGATATCGCCAAGTTTGAACAAGAAAGTACCACTGCTGTAGACAACCCCATACCTATACCATTTATTGCTGAACTTGTAACGGCTAGTGTTGGACACATACCTATTACCTGAACAAATGTAGGGTTCTCATCGATTATACCGTTTTTTAATATCTTTATTAAATTACTCATCTTATCTCCCCCTATTTGTTTAATGTATCAAATACCTTGATTGCATCGTTAACACCGCTAGTTACTGCCTTAGATGTTATTGTTGCACCAGATATTGCTTTTATTTGGTTATCAGCTGGGTTACCAGCCTTTATAACTTCGATTGGCTTGGCTGCCTTACCCTTGTACTGACCATTGAAAGCTGGATCAGCTGACTTGGCACCTAGACCAGGAGTTTCTGAGTTGTTACCTATTGAAACACCGGAAATCTTTCCATCTTTTGATATACCGATTGTTATTTCGACTTCACCACCGTAACCAGATGGAGCAGCCTTTATTGTATAACCAGCCTTTTCAGAACCGTTGCTACCTTCGAATACTTCTCTTACAGTAGCAGCGCCTGCTGACTTGTACTGGCCTTCTTCTACCTTTTTGAATTCCTTAGCTTCTGGAAGAACCTGCATTCTTGCTTCGTTGTTGGCCTTTTCATTAAGCACTGCTATCTTCGGAGCTGTCATCTGGTTTGTACCAGCTAGTAGACCAGCTGCTATTGCTGAGAATGCAAATAATGTTGTTCCTATTTTAACCATACTATTCATTATTTACGCACCTCCCCGAATACTCTGTTGTGTACATACTTGTCTATTAGTGGAACTAGACAGTTTGCAAATAAGATTGAGTAAGATACACCTTCTGGATATCCACCCCATAGTCTGATACAAGTAGCTATCACTGCTGCAATTGCTGCATATATTATCTGACCCTTTTTAGTCATTGGAGATGTAGTGTAGTCTGTCAACATGAAGAAACCACCAAGTAACAAACCACCTGCAAATGCCTGATAGATTGCAAATTCTGCATTGAATCCACCAAATATAAATGTAAGTACAACTACTAGACAGATATATGTAGCAGGCATAACATATGATATTATTCCCTTATAGATTAGGTATACTCCACCTAATATTAAAAGCAATGAGCATGTTTCACCTATTGTACCACCTATGTTACCCATGAACATATCAGCTATACTTATGTTTGCTCCATGTATCCTAGTAAGTGCATCTGTTGCACTTCCCATTCCCTCTGCACCTGCTAGCTTTAAGAAGCTTAGAGGAGTTGCAGTAGTAACCGCATCTGGGTTAGCACCTGGCTTTAACCATGTAGTCATAGCTACTGGGAAAGAAGCCAATAAGAAGGCTCTACCTGCAAGAGCTGGGTTAAGGAAGTTGAATCCTATACCACCGAATACCATTTTTACAACTATTATTGAGAATATTGCACCAAATACACACATCCATATAGGAAGACCTGCAGGCACGTTAAAAGCTAACAATAAACCTGTAACCACTGCTGAATAGTCACCTATTGTTGAAGGCTTCTTTGTTATTTTGCAATATAACCACTCAGAACATACTGCTCCGATTACACAAGCTAATATTGTCACTATACCCTGTACTCTAAAGTAGTATACACCTGCTAGAGTAGCTGGAAGTAATGCAAGTAAAACTTGTTTCATTATGTATGAAGTATCTTGATTTGTCCTAATATGAGGTGAAGAAGATACTATCAATTTATTATTCATCATTTTTCCCCCTAACTATTATTTCTTCTGTGCTGCTTGAGCTTTTCTTCTCTTTGCGCCTATTTCTCTCTTTGCCTGTCTTATAGAAGGAAGTAATAGCCTTCTAGCTGGGCAAATGTATGAACATGAACCGCACTCTATACAATCCATAGCCCTATGCTTTTCCGCTTCGTCAAAATTATTCTTTAACGAATATGCACTTATAAATAATGGTTGAAGGAATGCTGGACATACGTCTGTACATCTACCACACTTGATACAGTTCATCTGTTCTGGTGCTACAGCCATTTCTTCTGGCAATATTAGGATACCTGAAGAACCCTTGTTAGTAGATATGTCAGAAGTATACTGTGCAAGACCCATCATAGGACCACCGGCGATTAACTTAGATGCTGTTACGCCTTCCTTGATTCCACCGCACTGCTCAATTATTTCACTGAACTTTGTTCCAACCTTTGTTATTAAATTCTTAGGTTCCTTTATACAAGGACCTGTTACTGTTGTTATTCTCTCTACTAGAGGCATACCTTCTCTAATAGCATTTGATATTGCTGCAGCTGTAGCGACGTTACTTACCACTGCTCCAACAGCTATTGGAAGTGCTCCTGATGGAACTTCTCTTCCTGTACATGCATATATAAGCTGTTTTTCAGCACCTTCTGGATACTTAACCTGCATTCCAACTACTTCAATCTCTGGATAAGGTTTAGCAGCTTCAGTCACGTTCTTTAAGGCTTCTGGTTTGTTTGCTTCAATACCTATGAATCCTTTATTAACATCTAATGCCTTTAAAAGCGCCCTTAGACCGTAAACAACTTTTTCTGGATACTCAACCATCAACCTATCATCTGCTGTAAGATAAGGCTCACACTCAGCACCATTAAGTATAACAAATTCTGCTTTTGAGTCTGGTGGAGGAGATATCTTTACGTGGTTAGGGAATGTTGCGCCACCCATACCAACTATACCGGCCTCTTTAATAATTCCTACAATTTCTTCTTTGTTCAATTCTTCGACGTCTTTATTTGGCTTAACGCTTTCATGAAGAGTTTCTTGAAAATCGTTTTCAATTATGACGCACATAGCTGTCCCACCAGGAACACCACATGGCTCAATTGCCTTTACAACTCCAGAAACTGAAGAGTGAATGTTAGAAGATACAAAGCCTTGGGCTTCACCAATTTTCTGTCCAAGTTTAACTTCATCACCAACTGCTACAATACACTTTGCAGGTGCACCGATATGCTGTTGAAGAGGGATATAAACTTTAGCAGGCGCTGCTGCTTTCTCAATTGGTTTTTTGTTAGCGTACTCTTTTCCATACGGAGGATGTATACCTCCCTTAAAAGTTAAGAGCTTCATTTTGTTACCCCCTATTCTTAACTAATACTAAATTTATACAATACTAGTATACAACATTTGTATCAATAAATCTATAAAATTTTTATCATATTTGTTTATCAGAATATATATTTTTCACTTTATGTTTAATAGTATATTAAAAAAGAGACAGATTTATTTCTGTCCCTTTTATCAATTGAATTAGTCTAGTATAGCTTCAACAATTGGTATTGGATCAACTTTTTCATCACCAAAGCTAAATGTGTTGTAGAACATTTCTACCCATTCATCTTTAAGGGGTTCATCATGGTATACTGTGCAAAGTAGGTCTCCTACTTCAACCCTATCACCCTTCTTTGAGTTCATCTTAAGACCTACAGCATAGTTGATTGGATCGTCCTTAGTAGCCCTGCCAGCTCCTAGGTGCATAGCCAATATTCCAAGCTGCTGTGAATGTATATTATGAACAAAGCCAGCTTCCTTTGACTTCATTTCTGTTACGAACTTAGACTGTGGTAATAATTTTGTATCCTTTATCTGTTCTATGTTACCACCCTGGGCTTTGACCATCTGAATTAGCTTTTCATATGCCTTTCCACTAGATATAGCTTCTTCAAGCATCTTTCTTGCTTCTTCCTTGTTTGATGCTAGTTCACCCTGCATCAACATTATCTCACCAGCGCACATACACAATTCAGTGAAGTCTTTTGGACCATTTCCCTTTACTGTTTCAACTGCTTCTTCAACTTCTAAGGCATTACCGATTGTATTTCCTAGAGGCTGGTTCATATCAGTTATCATAGCCATTGTGTTTCTACCTAGTCTGTTACCTATAGATATCATGGCTGTAGCAAGTTCTTTTGCATCTTCAACTGTAGGCATAAATGCTCCTTCACCATACTTAACATCAAGTAGTATAGCATTAGAACCTGAAGCCAATTTCTTTGACATGATTGATGATGCTATAAGAGGTATAGAGTTAACTGTTGCTGTAACATCTCTTAGGGCATATAGCTTCTTGTCAGCTGGGACTAACTCACCAGTCTGACCGATAATAGCTAGACCAACTTCACTTACCTGCTTTTTAAATTCGTCTTCTGTAAGGAATATATTTAATCCATCTATAGATTCTAGCTTGTCAAGTGTTCCACCTGTGTGTCCAAGACCCCTACCTGACATCTTGGCAACCTTTAAACCACAAGCTGCAACTATTGATCCTAGGGCTATTGATGTCTTATCACCCACACCTCCAGTGGAGTGCTTGTCAGACTTTATACCTTCTATGCAAGATAAGTCTATAACGTCTCCACTATGCATCATGGCTTCTGCAAGAGTAGCTGTTTCTCTTTCTGACATACCATTTAGAAGTATAGCCATTAATAGGGCACTAGTCTGGTAGTCTGGTATAGAACCATCAGTAACTCCACTAACCCAGAACTGTATTTCCTTGTCTGTTAATTCTTCTTTTATTTTCTTCTTTTCTATTATATCTATCATTCTCATGATATCCACCTCCAAAATAAACTTCAAAAAGTATATATCTAATTCTTACCTAAAAATATATCTTCTATATCTATTCTACTAATTCATCAATCTTACTGAATAATTTCTATATTAACATCAATAAACCTACTATCATAGCTGATAATAAACTCACTGAGAATCCACCTATCATACCTCTTACTCCAAGTCTAGCTAGAGTAGCTCTCTTTTCTGGGCAAAGTATTGATATACCAGATACACACATACCTATACTACCTACATTAGCAAAGCCTGCAAGTGATACACATAACATAAGTGATGTTCTAGGATCCATAGCCTTTAGCATTGGTCCTAATTTACCAAATGCAACAAACTCGTTTAATATAAGCTTAGAACCTAGTAGTTCTCCTGCCTTTAATACATTACCACCTTCAAGACCCATTAGATAACCAAGAGGTGCAAATAGGTAAGATAATATTCCTTCTAGTGAAAGTCCAAAATTACCTAGTATTCCGTTTAATAGGGCAACTATAGATATTATAGCTATTAGTGCTGCTCCTATTGCAAGCGCCATGTTCATACCGTCTATAGCTCCTGCTGACATAGCGTCGATAACATTTTCGTGGTTACCCTTTCTATCCATCTTAACTTCTCCAACCTCGTTGATTTCTTCAGTCTGTGGACAAATTATCTTAGATATTATAACTGACCCGATCGGTACCATAGTTGATGCTATAAGTAATGATTCCATTGGTATACCAAGAGCAACATAACCCGCAATTATACTAACTGACATACTACCCATACCTGATACTAAAACTAACATTATTTCACTGTCTGTCATCATACCTAGGTATTTACTTACAAGGATTGGTGAATCTGTCTGTCCTAAAAACATATTGGCAACAGCTACAAAACTCTCAACCTCAGATGTCTTAAACGCCTTACCAAGTACCCAACCTAACTTTGAAACAACGAATCCTAATATACCACAGTAGTATAGTACAGATACCAAACCAGAGATAAATACTATGTTACCTAGAGTCTGAAATGCAAATATAAATCCTGTTGGTGATGAAGCCAACCCCAAAGAACCGAATACAAACTGTATACCTTCACTACCATAATTTAGTACCTTAGCTATAGCATCACTTACTGTTGATATAACTGCCCTACCAGCTGGAACCTTGATTATAATCGCTGCCATAACAACCTGCGCCAATAATGCCTTTAAAACCTGTTTCTTGTCTATAGCTTTTCTGTTATAAGAAACCAAAACCATAAGAGTTAGAACAAGAACAATTCCCAATAAATTAAATAAAAATTTCATATTTCCTCCCGAATTAGATGTATTTTTTTACTTTACTATATTTTTATAAAAACTATTTCCTTCGATTTCTCCCTTTGTAGAGAAGGCTTCTGATATTGTCTTAGCTATATCAGAGAAAGAAGTCCTAGTTCCTAAATCAATACCTTCTTTAATCATCTTTCCATATGCTAGCATTGGAACGTGTTCTCTTGAATGGTCAGTACTTGGTGTAGACGGGTCACAACCATGATCAGCTGTTAGTATCAATAGATCATCGTCTCTCATCTTATCCATCATCTGTCCAAGCTGAAGATCAAACTCAGTCGTAGCATTTGCATAACCATCTATATCATTTCTATGCCCAAACTTCATATCAAAGTCAACTAGGTTTGTAAAGCACATACCTTCAAAGTCCTTGTCCATAAGGTCAATTGTTATATTCATTCCGTCTTCGTTGTTTTTCATTTTGTGGGTCTGAGCTATTCCCTTGCCTGCGAATATATCGTATATCTTGCCGACACCTATAGAATCCTTACCCTCTTCTAAAAGTTCGTCCATCACTGTCTTTTTAGGAGGAACTAATGAGTAGTCATGCCTGTTAGGAGTCCTTGTAAAGTTACCTGGCTCTCCTACAAAAGGCCTTGCTATTACCCTACCTACTCCTAAGTCGTCTCCCTTTAGTAATTCTCTAGCTATTTCACAGTATCTATATAGTTCATCTAGACTCACAACTTCTTCATGAGCAGCTATTTGGAATACTGAGTCAGCTGAAGTGTAGACTATTAAATCACCTGTCTTCATATGATCTTGTCCATATCTTTCAATAACAGCTGTACCAGAGTATGGCATATTGCACAAGTAACCTCTTCCAGTTCTCTTTGAAAACTCTTCTAAGAAGTCTTTTGGGAATCCATTTGGAAATGTTGGATGTGGTTTATTTGAAACTATACCAGCTATTTCCCAGTGGCCTATTGTAGTATCCTTGCCCTTTGACATTTCTTTTAGTCTTGCAAAACTTGCAAGAGGTTTTTCAACTGCCATTGAGTGGTCTACACCCTCTATATTGAAAAGTCCTAGCTTCTGCAAGTTGGGAGCCTTGAACTTGTCTGACTTTACTATGGCTGCTAGGGTATTGCTACCCTCATCACCATAATCAGCCGCATCCTCTAGCTCACCAATTCCAAAGCTATCTAATACTATCAAAAAAACTCTTTTTATCTTATTAATATTCTCCACCATTTGAAGCCCCCTCTAACATCTTTAGTGCTGAGCTAGTGCCTATTCTATCGCATCCTGCTTCAATAAATGCCTCTAAGTCAGCAACTGATTTAATTCCACCTGCAGCTTTCATCTTTACATCTGGTCCTATATGTTTCTTAAATAATAAAATATCTTCCATAGTAGCTCCTGCTGTTCCGAATCCAGTAGATGTCTTTATATAATCTGCCTTTGCGTTTGTAACAGCCTTACACATCGCTATCTTCTCTTCTTCATTTAAGTAACAAGTCTCTATTATTACCTTTAGGACCTTGCCCTTACAAGTTTCCTTTAGAGTTCTTATCTCTTCTTCGACCTTGTCATAGTCTCCGTTTTTAACATCTGATATGTTTACTACCATATCTATTTCATTTGCACCGTTTTCCAAGGCATCCTTTATTTCCTGTACTTTTGATCCTGTGCTATTGTAACCAAGAGGAAAACCTACTACTGTACATATATTTAGGTCAGGATATTTTTCACTTATCCTCTTGATATATGACTGAGGAACACATACTGATGCAGTCTTTACCTTTACAGCTTCCTCACATAAAGTATCTATATCTTCCCATTTTGCAAATGCTTTTAACAAAGTATGGTCGATACAACTAAGTATTTCTTCTTTTTTCATTTTATATACCTCCAATAAATTATGCTATTTAAAAAACTTACTTAAAACTTAATTTTGATTACACTATTATAATATTGCATACTCGAACATATGTCAATAATTTTGTTTGTATTTTATCACTTTTTGATAACGTTTTTTCTAAAATTAATATTTTTTGTTATTTTTTCACATTTTCTACCAATCTCAATATTTTTTTGTTATAATAAATGAGAATGGAGGCGGTATATTTGAGTAAAAAAGAAGATAGACTGAATAATATAGTAAAGATACTCGAAGAACATAATGGTGCTTCAGTTAAAGAACTAGCCCTTATGTTGGATGTATCAGAGATGACTATTAGAAGAGATTTAAAATACTTAGAAGAAAAAAAAATAATAGATAACTTCTATGGATCTGCTGTTTTTAATCCTAGACAGAGCAATCCTCTTAAACAAACAAATGACATTGTTTTTACATATAACTTAAATGAAAACTCCAGAAAAATGGAAGATGAGAAATTAGCCATAGGAAAAAAAGCAGCTGAACTAATTAACGAAGATGATATTGTCTGTATAGACTTAGGAACGACTACAGAGAGGCTATCACAATATATAGACCCCGATTTAACATTTACAAGTCTAATTTTCAGTGCAAACAACCTAATACATATGCTATCAAAACCCAATGTTAAAATACTTTTTTCAGGTGGAAGCTTTCATAGAGACACAGGTATGTTTGAATCACCAGATGCACTCAGAATTGTAAGCAATACCAGGACAACAAAGCTATTCCTGTCAGCTGCAGGTGTACATGAAAAATTAGGTCTGACATGTGCAAACTCCTATGAAGTTGCAATCAAAAAATTCAGCATAGAAAATTCTCTTGAAGTTATTTTATTAGTAGATTCAAGTAAGTTTGGAGAGGTAAGACCATCTTTTGTGTGTAATCTAGACAAGGTAGATAAGATAATAACCGATTCAGGAATCAGTCAAGAGTGGATAGATATAATTAATAAAAATCATATAGAACTAATAATAGTGTGATAGTATTTACTTCACACTATTTTTTACTGCTCAATAACCAGCCCTCTACTAGTACATCTAAACAGCAAAAAACCTATAGACGAGAATCCCGCCTATAGGAAAAAAATAGCCCTGATGACGATTATCGAGGATGTGAGGGAGTTCGTCACCAGTTTATAGGGTAATTATATTTTATAAAAACGACCACATCGTCTTTACACTGTTATGATAACAGGTCTATATGAATTATAAGTAATTTTAATATGAATTTAATATGAATATTTAGTTTTTTCTAATATTTTTATTCATATCCGAAAATTTACTACTTTTTTAATGTTTTCAGATAATTTTTATACTTTTATCGGTGTATTATAATAAAAATTAGAAACAATTCCTAATTAGTCTTTATAAAAATCATCTTATATAGTGAATATCTACTAATATCATGAAAGTGTAGGATAAATATGCAATAATCAATCCTTACTAATCGATATATTATATATTCCTATCACTATTATTGCTAAAATCTATCTTTTTTTTGTCTATTGTAGTATAATGAAAATATAATAATAGTATTCTATTTTTCTAAAGGAGGATTAAATGGATATAAAACAACTGGAAGTTTTCGTAGCTGTCTCAAAGTACAAGAGTTTTTCCAAGGCAGCTAGGGAACTTTTTCTAACACAACCTACTGTAAGTTCACATATACAAAACCTCGAAAACGAGTTACAAACAGTCCTATTAAACAGGTCCAATAAGACTATAACACTGACAGACTCTGGACAACTTCTTTACAAACATGCTATCGTCATAATAAACAACTGTAAAAAGGCAGTATACGACATCAAAGAGTATTCAGGTAAGATTGAAGGTTCTATACATATAGTCTGTAGTTCTATACCCGAGACCTACATATTCCCTGGTTTCTTGTCTAAATTTTGCAAAGAATATCCAAATATAAATTTCTATATCAGCCACTGCGATTCTAACCTTGTAGTACCTGAGATTCTTAGTGAAAGGGCGACATTCGGTATAGTAGGATCAAAAACAAAGCATCCGCATGTTGAGTACCATAAGATTCTCGAAGATGATCTTTGTCTGATATGCCCTACTGACCTAGAAATACCAAACAAAGATGGGGTTGTAGACATAAACACCTTTAAAGACCTTGTATTAATTATGAGAAAAGATGGGTCTGGTACAAGAAATGCCCTTTCAAAGTCACTTTCTGAGGCTGGAATCTCAATTAATAACTTAAACGTTAGAGCCGTAGTCGAATCCAACGAAGCAATTATTGAAATGGTAATAAACGGTCTTGGTTCTTCACTTGTTTCAAAGATGTCAGTAGAAGGCAGTATAGCAAGAGGAGAAATTAAACACTATAAAATTAAAGGACTTAATCTGAATAGGGATTTCTATTTCCTATTCTCAAAAAAGAAAATCTTTACTCCAACTGAAAAGAAATTCCTAGAATATTTCTCAGACCAATACAATCTAGATATTATACACGAATAGTTATTAATCCAACAAAAAAGCCAGTATACACTGGCTTTTTCTAATTTAAATCTTCAGGATGTACAACCTTTATATTGTCCATTTGCTGCTTAAATCCAGCCCTGAAATTATCCAAAAATTCTTTTCTTAACTGAGCTCTCTCTGACTCTTCCTTAGATGTTAAGGCTCTTTCTTTTGCAATTTTTGCAAGTTCATTTATTCTAGCTAATTTTTTTGAATCAAATTCATTTACTAAATCCATACTTTCCTCCTTACTATTATAGTAATTCAATATACAAACTACAGCTTCTAATTATACTATACAAGTCTAATTAATTCAATCATAACAAATAAAACTAGGACTTTAATATCTATTTTCCAGCATCATAAAACTCAATTAAGCCTTGTCTAATAATATTTATAGCTTCCCTAATCCTACTTATATTTTCGCTTACAATATTCACCCTAAAATACCTATCATCTATATCATTATCAAAATATTTTGCCCCAGACTGGACAACTACACCCTTTTTGTATATAAAATCAACAAAGTCTCTTGAGTAATAACCTCTTCTTAACTCTATAAAAAAGTTTAGGCCTCCATCATTTTCAACAATTGACACCAAGCCATCTAACCTAGACCTTATATATTTATTGGCTAGTTTATACTTTTCACAGTAATTTTTCTCCATAACCATGAGGTTTTCTTTCCAAGCAGGCATCTCCATATAATAGTACATTGCTTTTTGAATAAGAGGAGATGTAGATATATCTGTAGAATATTTAGATATATGCATACGACTTGAAAGCTCCAGTGGCAAATTCATTAGGCCCAACCTCAGACCTGGCATCAGAATCTTAGAAAAACTCTTTATATATATGACCCTATTGTAAGTATCATAAGTCTTCATAGGCATATTGTCTTCTGACATAAATCTAAAATCGCTTATAAAGTCATCCTCTAGTATATAAAAATCATATTCTTGAGCTAATTCAATCAGCTTTTTCTTCTTGTAAGTAGAATATGATATTCCTGTAGGATTTTGAAAATTTGGCATTACATATAGTAGTTTTGGCCTTATCTTTTCAAGCTTTAGCTTTAGGATGCCTATGTCTAGTCCATCACTTAGCATTGGTATAGATATTATCTTGGCTCCCCTGGATTTTAGGACCTCTATTGCACCAGAGTAGCTAGGAGACTCTATAAAAACAGGGTCCGAATAATTTATAAGACTCTTACAGACTATGTCTATACCCTGCTGGCCCCCAGATATAACCATTATGTTTTCTTCCCTGCTCATAATCTTGAACTTTGACAGGTACTTAGAAAAAGACTTTTTAAGTTCCTTTAGGCCATCGCCATCATCATATGCAAGTATCATGCTAAAATCTTCTTCCACAGCAGTATTTATAGCCCTCTTAAAATCTTCAACTGGGAAAATATCTACAGGCGAACGTCCACCATCAAGTCTATACATATCCTTGTTGTCAAGATCTATATTTTTTGTTATCTTGCGACGATAGGATACGTAGGTACCACTACCCTCTCTCTTACTTATATAACCTGCCTGCTCCAATATATTGTAAACCCTTACAACAGTAGCATTACTGATATTCAACTTATTAGATAGGGACCTAATTGCAGGTAACTTTTCATCATACTCCAATTTACCAGATATAATCATATCCTTTATTTTTGCTACCAGCTGTAGATACTTACTCTCATCTTCCCCAAATTCTAGATAGTACTTATTTAAATCCATATAATCACCACCATCACAAGTTCATACATATAAAAAGGTGTTGCCTAATACAAGACAACACCTATATATCCAAAACACCGTAGACCATTTAAATTCACACCCGAGATTCACCCAGGTGGGTGACCTGTCATACAATTTCTGGTTTCCTAGGTTATAATAAGCTAGGCCGTCCATACTAATAGTAGAACTCGGTCTCCCGTATTCAATATGTAGGTTGAACTTATATATAGCCATCACGTATGCTTCAGTTAAGTATATTATATACTATTTTATGCTTTTTTTAAAGTGCTTGACCTATAAAAAATATTTCTTTTTGTGGTCCCAATGTCTTGACTTATTTGTTATTTCTGTCAAAAACACTCTCTCTATCCATTATCCTATATGGTAGAGCCACGCTCTTTTCGGTTATTTCAAGGCCACCTATTAGCTTGATTATAATTCTTATTGCGACTGCTCCCATATCAAATAAAGGTTGATACACAGATGTCAACTTAGGTCTATAAATCTTGGCTAATTTCACATCATTAAATCCAGCCACTGATATGTCTTCCGGAACCTTATAGCCCATGTCAAAACAAGCATTGATTGCTCCAACAGCTGCCTCATCACTTGTAGCAAATATTGCATCTAACTTTTCTCCCTTGCCTAGAAGTTCTTTTGCAGCTGCATATCCATCACTATAATTTGTACCAGATGAAACAACTAGTTCTTCCCTATAATCTATTTTAGCTTTTTCTAGGGCTTCTTTGTAACCCTCTAGTCTCTCATTGGCTAGGTCTGATATGTGATAGTTAGTAACCATCAAGGCTATATCCTTATGTCCTTTTTCTATCAAAAATTCAGTCATATCCCTAGCAGCTGGCCTATTCTGAGCTGATACATTGTATATATCAAAGTTTCTATTAGTCTTACTGATATAAACTGCCGGTATACCACTGTTGTCTAGCTGATCTACCAATTCCTGGTCAAGATCCCAACATATCATAACTATGCCCTCTACTTGCTTTGCCCTAAGTAGGTTTATGCTCTTCTTTTCAAGTTCCTTTTCAGAGTATGTATTGGCAAGCAAGATATCATAGTTGTACATCTTAGATATTTCTTCTATACCATTTAGTATCTCCGCTGCGAAAGGATCTGTAACCTCAGGTACTATCACTCCTATTAGCTGGCTCTTCTTAGTAACAAGACTCCTAGCTAGGGGGTTTGGTACATAACCAGTCTCTTTTATCACATCCAAAACACGTTGCTTGACCTCGTTAGTTACAGGCTTAGAATCATTTATTACTCTAGAAACAGTAGATATCGACACACCTGCTTCTCTGGCTACATCTTTAATTGTTGTCGGCTTTTTAATAACCATCTTGTGTTCTCCTCCCCATTTATACTTATCACGCTATAAATTTCATTAATAAAGTATTACCCATATTATTTACATTACCATTAATCTTTTTTATTATTTAATCAAAATTACTTCACAAAAATGTTTTCTCACAATCTATTATATAACATATTTACTAATAAATACATAGATTTACTTTTTTTTTATTGAAAAATGCCTCAAAATATATTATTATACTCGTATATGAAAAGACTTATATATTATGGTTAAATTTAGAGGAGGATATTATGTTTGAAAAAGTAAGAGAAATCATAGCAGAACAGCTAAGTGTCGATGATATTGATTCAATAACACCTGAAACAAATCTTCTAGAAGATCTTAATGCAGATTCACTTGACGCTGTAGAAATTATTATGAATATCGAAGAAGAATTTGATATGAAGATACCTGACGAAGATATAGACCAGGTTAGAACTATCAATGATATTATTTCCTATATCGAAGCTAGGGCTTAATTTCCAATATCTACTAATACAAAATAGAGTCTCCTATCTGTTTACACAGTAGCTAGACTCTATTTTTACTTGCTCAAATTTTACCTGCTCTATTTTTCCTCGTAAAACTCTATGTTCTTGATTCTTATATCTACAGTACCATCCGGATTCTGAGTTATTGTATACTTCATGGGATCTTCAAAGTCTTCTAATAGTCCCTTTATATCAAAGCCTGTATTAGTTTTAATAGACCTTCTCTTCAATTTCTTTTCTACCCATGTCTTGTCAATTGGAAAGTCCTCATTTATTTCTTTTTCTTCAAGCAATTCCTTGTAACTCTCTTGTCTTTCAGGATCGCTTATAGATTCTTTAATAAACTTTGATATTGATACATCATTGCCCTCTTTAAGGGTATGGTTGAGTATGCTTCTGATTCCCTCTGCCTCTTTGACATTATTACCATAGGCATTTGTAATCCAATTTTCAGTTGTATTTCTAAATGATTTAGTAAGGAATTTTTCGTCCTTTACCTTGTGGGCCTTTATAAAATCAGTTACAAAGCTTGAGTCCGTCTCCTGTTTTTCAGCCAACTTGTCTAAGATTTCAAGCTGCCACTCATCATTTATACCATTTACTCCTATTAGGGCTGCATGTACTATCTTCTGGGAGTCTTGGATACCTATGTCATTTGTGACCATCTTTATAGATACTGTCTGCTTGTCATCGTCATATCCAATATCATGAGTGTATAGCTTTTTGTAATCCAGTTTGATTATAGCTACCCCCTTTTGGTCCTTGTGGGTATATAGGACTACTGCCAAATCACAAGACTCCAACTCTGCATTTATCTTCATTGAATCAAATAAAAACCTAGCTATTCCCTGTGAACTCACTACAAAGGATGGCTCCTCATTTAAAATATGGTCAGCGCAGATTCTTATTTCATTGTCCTGGTATGAGTCAAACTTAGCCTTTCTTAAATCATCATCTCTCAATATCCTTCTTATAACCTTCTGGTAAAAGGCATCTGTCTCTGGTGTTATTGTATTCTCAACATCATTTAGTATTGGAAATTCCGAATTCTTGTCCAATACGTGTATTATAAACTTATTAATTATCATTTTAATCTCCTGTCTACCTATTCTATCCTAGATTTAAACACTAACCATAAATACTATAGTAGCGTATATTCTTATATTTTTTCACACTTATCCAAAAGCCTTACCATATCATCTGGAAGGTCTGCCACTAGCTCAATTTCATTTTCCATCCTAGGTTGATTAAAAACCAACTTCCTAGCATGAAGGGCCTGTCTACCAATCAAGTTATCCTGTAGTTGACCATACAGCTCATCAGAGACTATTGGATGGCCAATATAATCCATGTGAACCCTAATTTGGTGGGTCCTACCTGTCTCTAAGCTAATCCTTAGTAAGCTTATCAAATGTCCCTCACAGTCCTTATAGGAGCCTATAAGACTATAGTGGGTAATAGACCTCTGCCCCCTTGGGTCTACAATCCTTTTTATGGAATCCTCTGTCTCCCTATAGATCGGTTGGTCTATTGTGGCTTCTTTATGGTCAGGTACACCATTTACTATTGCATAGTACTCCTTTTCAACCAACTTGTCTGACATATCCGAAGACAACTTGTGGTGGGCATAGGCATTTTTGGCAACTATAACTAGGCCTGATGTGTTCATATCCAACCTGTTGACAAACCTAACCCTCACATCTTGTCCTTCTTGGTCCAAATGGTAGCTTAGGTGGTTGGCTAGGGTATTTTGATAGTGGCTCTTGGTAGGATGTACAACCATAAATGGAGGTTTATCCACAACTACAAGGTCAAAATCCTCATACAATACCCTTACATTTAGGTCTTGACCCTCAAAATCAGACCCTTCCTCTATTATCGGTATTTCTATTATATCCCCTTTATCTACATGGAGTGTAGGCTTTGTATATTTACCATTGACATATATATTTTTTTCTCTTTTTAGTCTTGATATAGACCTAGCTGAAAATCCAAGTTCATCTCTTAGTAGGTCTTGAATCTTTATCTCTTTATCCACACTGATAACAAACTTATCCCAACTTTGCTCATCTTTTATAAACAAAATACCTCTCTCCTCTTTACTTATTTTGTACAGTCTCTTCAATATGCTTATATATTATAACACAAGTGGCTACCAATATGATATAATTACTATGTTAATTAATTTTCAAAATTGCGAGGATGATATTATGGCAAGGACAATAACATTCAGGTCAAATGAACTTGAAATATCTAAAAAAGTTAAAGATATAATGGAGGATAAATTCAAAAAAAATGGCTTTGCAACTAGTGATAAACTAGAATCTGATACAGAGCTTGTGATATCAGTCGGTGGTGATGGCTCTTTTCTAAAGGCTGCCAGGGACCTAGACTTTCCCGATCTTCCCTTTATATGTGTAAACACTGGACACCTTGGATTTTTTGCTGAAATACTGCCAGATGAAGCTGAAATAGATTATTTTATAGATTGCTACCAGAGAATGTATTTTGAGGTCAATGAAATAGACCTACTAGAAATAGAAATACTTGACAATGAAGGTAAAACAATAAAACAGGCTATTAATGAATTGGTAGTAAGGGGCAATAGGTCAAGAACTGCCCACCTCATCCTACATGTAAACGGCAATTATATGGAGACCTTTAGTGGAGATGGACTTATCATATCAACATCCACTGGATCTACTGCCTACAATTACTCAGCTGGTGGTAGCATAGTTGATAACAGGCTTAAAATTATGCAGATAACACCAATATCTCCAATAAGCACCAATGCATTTAGGAGCTTTACATCTAGTATCATCCTTCCATCTGAAGATAGCGAAATCTCTATAATTCCTGAATACAAAAACGAGGCCACTATAATTTTGGTAATCGACGGTGAAGAAACAAAACTATCTAATGTAAGATCAATCAAGACTAGACAATCTAAAAAACAGGTCAAGCTTCTTAGACTTTCTGACTATGAGTTCTGGGATAGGGTCTATATGAAGTTTTTAAAGACATACGATTATAAGGCCGACGAACTTAGGAGAAGATAAGCTATATAGGCTCTTGTTTATAATATTAAAGGGACTGACTCATAAGTCTCAGAGAATAAAAAAATGCTAAATTCAACTAAATAAATGGTTGAAATTTAGCATTTTTATTTTTGCTTTTTTGTAAAAACTTATCTTTGGCTCTGACCCTTGTAACTAATCTTGGTCCTTGCCGCTTTCCTTTTCAATGTACTCCTTAAAACTGATCTCGTCATCATCTTTTTCAACTTTTACTACATTGATCTTTATCCTACCTATCCTGTTTTTATCCAAAGATAAAATCTTTATCTTGGTTGACTCTGAAAGTTCAATTTCTTGTCCTTCTTCAGGTAGCCCGTTGATGTATCCCATTATGTAACCACCTATTGAATCAAATTCCTCTGACTCTAGTTCTTCATACAAAAACTCATTTACATCAGCTATCTTGGTAGACCCATCTACTATATATTCATCCTGCTTGACCATAACTATATCATCGTCCTCTTCATCATACTCATCGTCAATATCACCGACAAGAACTTCTATTATATCCTCTACAGTCAATAGGCCAGATGTTCCTCCATACTCGTCTAATACTATAGCTATCTGGGCCTTTGCCATCTTCATATCTTCTAAAAGATGTGATATCTTCTTAAACTCATATGTGAAAAATGGCTCTCTCATATAGTCCCTGACCTTGAAATTTTCTTCCTGGTCATCAGTTAAAAATACTATATCCTTGAAATTGAGTATACCTATTATATCGTCAACAGAATCTTCAAACACAGGCATCCTAGACATTTTTTCGTTCTTAAATATCTCTAGTGCCTCATCATAACTAGCATCTGCCTCTATCGTTATCATGTCCTTTCTCTGGATCATAGCATCCTCTGCCTTCATATCACCAAACTCAAAGACATTGTTTATTATCTCTCTTTCTTCCTGCTCTAACACACCTTCTTCATGACCTACATTTACCATAAGCTTTAACTCTTCTTCTGTAACAAGAGACTTGGGATCATCATCCTTAATACCAAAAATCTTGAATATTATGGTTGTGATAAGGTTCATTACAAAGACTATTGGCGTCATAACTATAATCAAAATGTTTATGATCTTAGCAACCGATAGACAAACTCTCTCCTTGTTATTAGAACCTAGAGTCTTTGGTGTAACTTCTCCAAATACCAGTATTATAATTGTCATTATCGCAGTAGACATAGCCACACCCTGACTGCCAAACAAGGACAGTAAAAGAGATGTAGATATAGAAGTGGCAGCAATGTTTACCACATTGTTACCGACTAAAATCGTACTTAAGAGTTTTTTGGGTTCACTAGTAATCTTTTCAACTACATTAGCTCCCCTTACGCCTTCTTCTTTCAAATGCCTAATCTTCATCTTGCTTATCGACATCAAGGCTGTTTCTGATGCTGAGAAAAAACCTGACAAAATCACCAATATCACCAATACTACTACTTGAATCCACAAACTGCCAGATTCCAATAAAACCACGCTCCTTATTTATCTCTTTTGTTTTTTACTTAATATCTCAAGTATACTATACCACATATAAGATATCTATTCTACTTAAATTTGAATTTCATCCTATTGATCAGAGAGTTACTCATCTTTTCACCTTCTTCAACGCCTAGAATCCTAGTAAGAACATGGCTAATATCTATATCTTTTGGTCTCATCATACCTGTACACGTAGCACAGTATGTGTAGACCTTCTCACCATTCGCCTGGGCCTTAATATCTTCCTTGAAGCCAGATGACAAGTCAGGTTCTCTAACACCTGCACAACCACCTGCTCCACAGCATTGTTCGTTGAGGTTTATAATCTCTGTATTTGGCATAAACTGAGCCACCTTTTCTTCTAAGTAGTTTGATTCCCTATCAGGACAAGGTCTAAACATATTGATTTTTTCTTCATCAAAATTCTGACCTAGACCCAATTCTTTTAACTTGGTATATATGTCGACCATCTTGACATTTAACCTACCAGCTAGATAATAATAGCAGTTGGGACAGACCATAATAAGTTCTTCTATACCCATGTCATCAAGCTTCTTCTGTATTTTTTCGATGATGTCTAATTCCTTATCTTTTAGGCCTAGTTCGGATATAGGCTTGCCACAACAATCAAATATAACCCCTATATCGAATTCTTTCATCATGTCTATAAGTGTATTGGCAGTATTAGGTGTATAAGAAAGGAAGTTGCAACCTGTAAATATAGCAGACTTGACTCCCCTGGCATTCTTATAGTTTTTAAACTTGTAATTGTATTTTTCTAGTACTATACCAGAATATCCTTTCTTAGCCAGCTTGCCGCCATTGTTTTTGACTTCATTTCTTCTGTGCTTGATACCTATTGCAGCCCCATCTATATCGACTGGACATACAATCTTACACTTATTACATAAAAAACAAGAATAGGCAAGCTCACTGTGTTCTTCAAAGTTTTTTAAATCCATATTGTATTTTGTTAGGAATGTACAATTCCTGGTACAGGCTCCACAATGTATACAATCTTTTGCAAGTTCAATATCGTAGTAAGACATATCTGCCTCCTTCAATTATCATTGTTTTATAAAGCCAATTATCCTGTAACTAACTCTTCTTTAATCTTTTTTCCTTTTCATCTGCCTTTTTGGATACATATTTACCGAGCATTATCGATATAATAGTCAATAGTACTACAAATACTATTGACCAAATAAATTCAGGTGACCTAATATCCAATATTTTATCTCCTACATTTAAAAATATCACTGTACCTGGTAATATACCCAAAATAGTAGCTAGTGAATAAGAAACAAAGGAAATTTCAGTAAGTCCAGATGCATAATTTATAACGTTATATGGCATTACAGGAATTAACCTGCAAATAAATACAACAAAAAATCCATCTCTTTTACCTAATTTCATAAACCTATTCCACCACTTTTCGGGCATCTTCCTCTCTAGATAAGATGCAACCAAATCCTTGGCTAGGAGCTTGGCCATCCAAAACATGATTGATGAGTTTACAACAGCACCTACAATTGTATATATAGACCCATCTATCAGACCAAACGATAACCCTCCTGCAAGTGCCAATATTGGTACCGGAAAAAAGAAAACGGGAAGCACGGCCCATATAAATATATAGGCGATTGGGGCCAATACACCAAATCCATTGACCCAATCACGAATACTTTGAGCTGTGATTCCCCTCAAAAAGAACTTATAAAACAAAAATAATAAAACCAAACCCAATACTATAGATATTGTTTTTTTGTTTATCTTTTTTGTCATTTAAATCCATCCTTGTTCAAATAATTTATATATCCTATACTTCTTCTCCAGCCTTCTTCTTCTGCTTGTCATTGTAGATCTTTTTAGCAATACCTATCATTATAGATAATGCGAACAATGTCAATAGACCCACGAATAACTTCTGAGCACCACCAGTTAGGGTTCCTCCGACGTATGAATAAACTATTGTCGCTGGCAACTGACCAACACCCGTTGCAATAAAGAATGACCAGAAACTCATATTTGTAAGTCCTGCTCCATAGCTTACAAAGTCAAAAGATACGAATGGAAGTAGTCTACAAATCAATATCGCATACTTACCGTATCTTTCAAAAAATACATCAACGCTCTCCATAGCACCCTTGCTTGTAAGTCTTTCAACAAAGTCTCTACCAAGGGCTCTCGCTAGGAAGAAGCAAAGGGCTGCACCAGCCATTGCTGATGACCAAGAAAGCATAGCTCCCTTCACCCAACCAAATATAGCTGCATTAGATAATGTTATCAAGAATGCTGGTATCGGTGCAGCTATAGACTGTAAAACCATAAGAATAAATGACACTACAGCTGCCATCTTTCCATATGACCTCAAATATGCAATTACTACCTTCGTATCCAGCTTAGATATAGTTGCAAAAGCCTCATTAGTCTTATAGCGCACTGTAGGGACAAAATAATACACACCTAATAAAATCGCTATAAATAGCAAGGCTATTATTCTTTCTTTTTTTCTTTTTCTCTTTAAATGGGCTACTTCTTCCTCAGATTTTTCCTCCCTAAGGTCACTCAGCCTAACTTGTTCTTGCTTCATAGCCTTTTTTTCTGCCCTAGTATAGTACTTTTGGTACTTGTCTTGTGTAAGTACTATATACAGGTTTATAAAGTTAACTATAGCTATAATAACAATTGTTGGAACAAGTATCTCTCTAACAGGCCCATTGTACATTATAGTTTCCTTGACTACGTACTGTAGGCTGACTAACTTGCCAGACACTGCACCCACTACAAGTATAATAGCCTCTAGAATGAAAAATGTATATCTCTTGTTTATAGTTGAATATGCAAGCCCCAATAACAAGCCAAAACCTGTAAATATATACATAACAAGAGGATGACCTACCATCATCTCATAGTTCACACTAAAGAATAAAAGTAGGCATACCAAAAGTCCAATGGCAATACCCGTCGTTAAATGATAAAATAACGCTCTTAATCTCTTCACTTATTACTCCTTAATTTACTACTCAGCTAACTTATAAGTTACTGCTACAAATGTACCATCTTCTGGCAATACATCCGCATTACCTGTAAATGCTACTTCATTTCTTTTTTCTACTGCACCGTAAGTATATGTAGTATTAGATATTATACCTACTGGACAAGAATCTAGACAAGAAAGGCAACCAGTCTTCTTAGTCTTAGCTCTTTCAAGATTACCACCAAATCTAAAATCTATCTTCTTTCCATTTGAATCTTTTACTACATCATTGATATCATATGCCTTATCAGCACCATCCCAAGTTACTGTTGCAGTTAATTTAGATCCTTCAACATGAGTAGTTGTTGCATTATCTGGGTTCATATTCTCTCCTGCCTTTGCACCGATTTCAACTAAACCATTATAGAACTGTTCTGGAGTTGCATAGGCCGTAAATATTGACTTAGTACCGTTACTTCCTGATTTTTCAACTGAAGCATGTCTAGTAGGCTCAGTAAAATACTTACCATTCACCTGAGAAAGAACTGTCACAGTCTTTGCCTTCTTGTCTACGATGATTGGGTTCTTTTCAGATACCTCAATTTTCATCTTTTCCTCTGTCTTTGTTGCTTCCTTCTTGGATTCCTCATTCTTTTTAGAACTACATCCAACCATACCAACTAATGATAGACAAAGTAGTCCTGCCATAATTTTTCTACTTAATTTCATAATACCATACCTCCTAGGCGTATTTTTCTTTCCTTTAATTATAACATGATTTTAAAATTTGAATAGTAAAAGCCATATTTTACCTATTTTAATTTTGAATAGCATCTCAAGATTTTTTCTATACTTATTATAATCATTTTTTATTTTAAAAATAATTCCAATAATATATTTATTCAAACTTACTAATCAATCTTTTTCATATCATTTAAAAACGCCTTATAGCCCTTGTATGCTTCATATATATCTGCCTTTGAAGTAACTTCCATAGGTGCATGCATTGATAAAACTGCGACCCCTGAATCTATTACATTCATACCTTGTCCTGCTAGTATATAGGCTATGGTTCCACCACCACCTTGGTCTACCCTTCCAAGCTCTGCTGTATGGTAGCCAACTTCATTGTCATCCATTATAGACCTAAGTGCAGCAATATATTCCGCATTTGCATCATTAGAACCTGACTTACCTCTAGCACCAGTATACTTATTAAACACCAAGCCCATACCAAAATGAGCAGAATTTTGCTTTTCATATACATTGGAATATAATGGATCATAGGCAGCACTAACATCAGAGGAAAGCATAGTTGAATTTCTCATTGCCCTCCTGACGGTCATTGAATCCCCTATATCCATAAGATTTACAAGTTCCATAAGACTATCTTCAAAGAACCTAGACTGCATACCAGTAGCTCCAGTTGACCCTATTTCCTCTTTGTCAACCAATATACAACAAGACGTCCTAGCTGGATTTTCGACTTCTAGCATGGCATATAATGATGTAAAGGCACATACCCTATCATCCTGGCCATAACCTATTACCATTGACCTATCAAGACCACAATCCCTTGCCTTGCCAGCAGGTACTATTTCAAGCTCTGCAGATAAGAAGTCTTCTTCTTCAAAGCCATACTTATCTTTTATAATTTTTAATATATTGGACTTAACCAGTTCTTTTTCTTCTGAATCCTTCAAACCTCTTGAACCCAATAAGAGGTCCAAACCCTCCCCTTCTATAACTACGTTAGCCTTCTTCTGCATCTGGTCTTGAGCTAGGTGAATCAAGAGGTCGGTTATAACAAATACAGGATCATTATCATCTTCACCTATTACTATATCAATTTTACTCCCATCTTTTTTGACTACCACACCGTGGATTGCCAGTGGTATTGTAACCCATTGGTACTTCTTAATACCACCATAATAGTGAGTGTCAAGGTAGGCAAGGCCCGTATTTTCATACATGGGATTTTGTTTTACATCTATCCTAGGAGAATCAAGATGGGCCCCTAATATATTCATCCCATCTTCAATAGGTTCCCTACCTATGTTAAACAAAACTATTGTTTTACCCATGCACTTAGCGTAGACTTTATCACCTGCTTTTACAGTGTACTTACCCTTAATAAGATCCTCTAGGTTCTTATAACCCTTATCTATAGCCTTTTTTTCAATTATGTCGACACATTCTCTCTCTGTCTTACCAAGATCTAAATCTTTTTTATATTGTTCAGCTAGCCTTTCTACTTGACCTAATTGTTTTTCGTCATAAACTTCCCACATATTTTTTCTATACATCAAACCACCTCTAATTCATTTTGTAATTTATATATAATTTATTTCTCATATTCTAATTTGTGCTTTACTTTCCTTTCCACATAACCATATAAAGCTGCAAATCCTACAGAGGCTACAGGCCATATAATCCAAGACCTAGACCAGTCTTCAGTTATAAAACTATAGCCTAGATATATGGCTGTGACAGTTGAGAAAAACACTCCAGGCAGCCATCCTATCTCTTTTTTCACCAATTTCCTATAAACTCTGCTTTCTTCATCCTCTAGTATTTTTTTAAATGACGATTTTATACTACTGGCCTTTATTATTGTCATAACACCTATGCCAATCATAAATAACATTAGGCCGACACTCGCACCCATATATGTTTCTTCAAGATCCATACTACTAGCAACTACTACTGGTATAACTCCTAGAATTATAGCTACTACTCCTAGGGCTATATTCATATCGCCAATATGGGCATATGCTTCTTTTTTTCTTTTAATACTGGCCTCTACTCCATAAGCTAACTCTAAGACTTCCTTTTCTATATAGGAAAATTTTTCAGCCCTAGACGCCCTAGTGAAAAATATATATACTGCGATAGCTATCATAATAAACATTATAGAAACACCTATTGCACTGGCTAGGCTCTCTCTTAAGACATTAGGTTTAGATTCTGATATAGATTCCAAAATTATCAGTATTATTGATGACCATATACATAGGGCAACACCAAATCCTACCTCTAGGCTGTTTTTCTTTTCTAGGTCTAAATAGGCGTCTGCTTCTTCAATTGTTACAAATGTCTTGCCTTCTTTTTTATAGTCCTTTTTGATATCAGAACTCGTAATTTCTTGACTACTAGAATTTAACTCTAGTATTTCATCATTAGCTCCTTCTTTTAACAAGTAATCAGTTGTAACACCGAATACCTCACTCATCATAACTATTTTTGCCATATCAGGAATAGATACTCCAGTTTCCCATTTAGATACAGACTGCCTAGATACGTTTAATTCATTAGCCAGTTCCTCTTGTGACCAGCCCATCTTTTTTCTCAGGCTCATAATTTTTTCAGACATAATCATTTTAAGTCCTCCTCATATATTTTATGGTTTAAGGATAGTATAAATAGGGGTTGCATACAAGAAAGTCGACTTGGAAATTTGTCAACTGCTGGTTGCAACCCTTGAAATTACTGATACATATAAGATTAAATCACAATGTGTATACTATACACCTCTATGTATTTATTATCTTATAACACCATGTAAGTCTTTTTAGTACCTATCTTTGGACTCTCTTTCTATTCGTCTCATTGCATCCTTCTTTGCAAGATCCTGCCTCTTATCATATAGCTTTTTACCCTTGGCAAGACCAAGCTCAAGCTTTACTTTTCCATTCTTAAGGTACATCCTCATAGGTACCAAGGAATAACCCTTTATAGTTGTAGCTCCTATTAGCTTTCTTATCTCAGACTTATGTAATAGCAATTTCCTAACCCTCAATGGATCTACATTAAACCTATTACCTTGCTCGTATGGACTAATATGGACTTGCTTTAAAAATACTTCTGAGTTGTCTACAGATGCATATCCCTCCTTAAGATTTATACGCCCCTGTCTTATGGACTTGACCTCTGTACCCTTGAGTTCAATACCACATTCGTACACCTCATCTATAAAATAATCATGTCTGGCCTTTTTGTTTGTAGCCAGAACCTTTATTCCAACCATAATATTCTCCTCCTATACCAGGTCGAAGTCTATCTCCCTGGCTTCAACATTAACATTGATAAGTTCTACTTGAACCACCTGACCTAACCTAAATACGTTACCAGTCCTCTCTCCTACAAGTGTGTGTGACATATCATTGTATATATACATATCTGGTAACTCTCTTAATCTTATCAAGCCTTCTACACCATTGTCAAGTTCTACAAATATACCAAATGAAGTCACTCCAGAAATAGCCCCTTCAAATACCTCCCCAATCTTTGTAGACATATATACTGACTTGTAGTAGTCATCTACTTCACGCTCTGCCATTTCAGCCTTTCTCTCCTGAGTAGAAGACTGGCTAGATACGTCCTCTAAAATTGAAGCATAGTGGGCCTTTCTCTTGTCAGATAGCCTACCCTCTATATCTTCCTTTATAATCCTGTGTATCTGTAAGTCAGGATACCTCCTGATTGGTGATGTAAAGTGGCTGTAATACTTGGCAGCTAGTCCAAAGTGACCCAAGCATTCAGGTGAATACCTAGCCTGCCTCAATGACCTAAGCATCACTGAACCTATGGCTCTTTTTTCTTCCTTGTGGTCTATGGAGCCTAGGAGCTTTTGCATATCCTTTGATTTTAATCCTCCCTTTGACATAGGCATCTTGTAGTTTAAGCCTGCTATAAAGTTCTTTAGGGTGACTATCTTGTCCTCATCTGGTTCTTCGTGGACCCTGTAGACAAATGGTACCTTCAACCAGAAGTAATGCTCTGCAACAGTTTCATTAGCAAGAAGCATAAACTCCTCTATCATCTTGTTGGATACTCTTCTTTCATATGGGGCTATATCTACAGGCATACCCTGTGAATCTAATTTAATCTTAGCCTCTGGGAAATCAAAATCGATTGCCCCTCTCTTTTCTCTCTTCTTCCTCAAGATGTCAGCCAAGTCCCTAGCATTTTTAAATGACTCTACAAAGTCTGAGTACCTATCAATAAGGTCTCTATCTTCATTTTCAAGTATGTCAGACACCTGTGTGTATGTCATCCTAGCCTTTGAATTGATAATAGTCTTTTCAATATTGTAATTTACTACCTTTCCAGTCTTAGAATCTACATCCATAAGACAAGATAGGGTCAACCTATCTACGCCTGGATTTAATGAACACAGGCCATTGGATAGTTTCTCAGGTAGCATAGGAACAACCTTATCTACCATATACACAGAAGTAGCCCTCTTCAAGGCCTCCTTGTCTAGGTTGGAGTTTTCTCTAACATAGTGGGTTACATCAGCAATATGGACACCCAACTTGTAGATATTACCCTCCTTGACTATATCTATAGCATCGTCAAAGTCCTTGGAATCAGACCCGTCGATTGTATATGTAAGCCTGTCTCTAAGATCTAATCTTCCTTCCATCTCGGACTTGCTTATCGAGTCAGGTATATTTTTTAGTTCAATCTCTACTTTTTTAGGGAAGGCATCTGGCAGCTTGTGACTTCTTATGATTGAATCTATCTCAACATACCTTTCACCTCTCTGGCCTATAACATCTACAATCACGCCCTTGGCTCCCTTATCACTATCTGGCCATTTTGTAATCTTGCATACGACCATATCATTTTCCTTGGCACCATTGAAGTCCCTCTTGGCAACAAATATGTCCGTACTCATCTTGTTCCTATCTGGAACCACAAAGCCAAAGTTTTTACTGACTTCAAGCCTACCTACAAACTCATCATTGGCCCTCTCTACTATCCTTATAATCACACCCTCTGCTTTTTTGTCACCAGTGGCATCTTTTGTAATCTTGACTATGACAGTATCATCATTGAAGGCATGGTTGGTATCATCAGCACCAATATATACATCCTGGTCACCTAGACTTATAAAGCCAAATCCCTTTGTCTTGGCCATAAACTTACCCTTGGCCATACCATAGTAGGCAAGAGACCCAATTTTTCCTTTTTTATTGATAAATAGGTCTCCATCTTCTTCCATTTCTCTTATCACTTCTGATATCATTACTCCACCCTTTTTAGAGTCTGAAAATATCATTATAAGGTCAGTGATATTGAGCGGTTTATAATTTTCATCGTTTAACAATCCCGATATTCTTTCTTTTAATTCTTCTTTTTGCATATCTCTCCTTTTGTAATTTATAGTTACGCTTATTAGCAAGAAAAGATGCCCTGAGGACATCTTTTTAAAAAACTAAATTTAATTCTTTAATTAAATCCCACACTGGCCTTGTGCAAGACTATTTCATCACAATAACTAATGCTATTGCATTGATGAAAAATAAGACAGATATTATCTTTGTCATCTTATTTAAAAAAGCTTCCTTACCCTTTGGCTTGAAGTATGCCTGTGAAGCATTGTCTTCTAAAAATACCTGGGGCTGGTTCTGCTTACTCTCTTGCGGTAGTACAGTTATAATCATAAGGATACTTAGGAATACCTGAATACCCATTAGTATGTATCTAACGTTCATTTGATCCTCCATTTCAAAATTAGTTTTATCTCAGCCTGTAGTGTATTATATCATAAAACCATTAATATTACAAGGATTTACCTAGTATTATGTCTAATTCTTATTTTATTTTAACACGAAAAATAAAGCCGTAAATCAACACTAGTGTGTCAATCTACGGCTAATATTTTCAATATTTAGAAATTATCTTAACATTAAATTATATATCAATATTAGACTCTAGTATAATATTGCATATCCATATACAAAACTAAATAAAACTATCTAGAAAGGTTGTAGAATGACTTTAACTGTTCGTATCTAGCTGATTCTCCAACTATTTCTTCGATTCTTAGTAACTGGTTGTACTTAGCAACTCTATCAGTTCTTGATGGAGCACCAGTCTTGATCTGTCCAGCGTTTACTGCAACAGCTATATCAGCTATAGTAGTATCTTCTGTTTCACCTGATCTATGAGATATAACTGCTGTATATCCTGCTCTCTTAGCCATTTCTATAGCGTCAAGAGTTTCAGTAAGTGTACCTATCTGGTTTACCTTGATTAGGATTGAGTTAGCAACACCAGCTTCAATACCTCTTTCAAGTCTTTCAGTGTTTGTAACGAATAAATCGTCACCTACTAGCTGGATCTTCTTACCAAGTCTTTCAGTAAGTAGCTTCCAACCATCCCAGTCTTCTTCGTTAAGACCGTCTTCTATAGTGATTATTGGGAACTCATTTACCCAACCTTCATATAGGTTTATCATTTCTTCTGAAGTAAGGACTTTGCCTTCTCCCTTTAGTTCGTACTTTCCGTCATTGTACATTTCTGATGCTGCAACGTCCATACCTAGCATAACGTCTTTACCTGGTTCAAGACCTGCACCCTTTATAGCTTCAACGATTAGCTCTAGAGCTTCTCTGTTTGATCCAAGGTTTGGAGCGAAACCACCTTCATCACCTACACCACAAGCTAGTCCCTTAGCTGCAAGAACCTTCTTTAATGAATGGAATACTTCTGCACCCATTCTTAAGCCTTCAGCGAAAGACTCAGCTCCTACTGGTAGGATCATGAATTCCTGAACGTCTACGTTGTTGTCTGCGTGTTCTCCACCGTTTAAGATGTTCATCATTGGGACTGGTAACTGCTTAGCATTTACTCCACCTATATACTGGAATAGTGGAAGACCAAGTTCATCTGCAGCAGCTCTTGCAACTGCTAGAGAAACACCTAGTATAGCATTAGCACCTAGCTTACCCTTGTTTGGAGTACCATCTAGTTCTATCATAAGACCGTCTATACCTGGCTGGTCAAAAGCGTCTAGACCTTCTACTTCAGGAGCTATTATTTCGTTTACATTGTCAACTGCCTTTAAAACACCCTTACCAATGTATCTTTCCTTATCTCCGTCTCTAAGTTCAACTGCTTCAAAAGCACCTGTAGATGCACCTGAAGGAACTATGGCTCTACCTAGAGCACCACTTTCTAGAACTACTTCAACTTCTACTGTTGGATTACCTCTTGAATCTAAAACTTCTCTTGCGTATACTAATTCAATAGCTGACATTATATATCTCCTCTCAACTCTAAAAAATCTTGGACACTGTCCTTACTTATTATAACACAAACCGCTATATTGAAATTTAATTTTTGTACCAATAGACGATTCTTTATTACAAATAAATTGATGGGTAAATTTGTAAAGTTTAATTTATATTTTTAAATTTTATTTTCGCTTATTGCACTCAAAACTTCATTATTAACTTGCTTGTATTTATTTATATAATCAATTTTATTAATTATCCTGTTTGATCAATGAATTTCTTATTTAATCAATGAATGACCTGTCATTTCCTTTGGCTTGTCCATGCCCAACATATCAAGTACAGTCGGTGCTATATCGCATAATCTACCATCTGTAAGCAGGTCACGGTTTTTAAACTCTTCTCCAGCTACTATAAAAGGAACTGGGTTAGTCGAGTGTGATGTGATAGGTCTACCTGTCTCAAGGTCTATCATAAGTTCTGCATTACCGTGGTCTGCTGTGATGATACCACTTCCACCAAGACCTAGGACCTTGTCAAATAGCCTTCCTACACATTCATCAACTGTCTTTATAGCCTTTGCTGTTGCCTCCATACTACCTGTATGACCTACCATATCAGGGTTGGCAAAGTTGACAGCTATAAAGTCGTACTTGTCTTCATCAATTGCAGCTAGTAGCTTGTCTAGTAGCTCATAGGCTGACATCTCAGGCTGTAAATCGTATGTAGCAACCTTTGGAGATGGTATAAGTAGCCTATCCTCCCCTTCGTTTGGTTCTTCTATGCCGCCGTTGAAGAAGAAAGTAACATGGGCATACTTTTCAGTTTCAGCTGCCCTCAACTGCTTCTTACCATTCTTTGCTAGGTATTCACCTAGGGTATTTACTATTTTCTCAGGTCCAAATGCTACATCCACACCTTCTATAGTCACATCGTATGTTGTCATACACACGAATCTTGTTGGAACTAGGTCCCTCTTAAATCCTTCAAAGTCTACATCTACTATAGATCTTGTTATTTCTCTAGCCCTGTCAGGTCTAAAGTTGAAGAATACAACTGAGTCGTCCTTTTCAATCTTTCCTACAGGCTCTAAGTTTTTTGTCATCACTGTAGGTATGATAAATTCATCGTTTACACCAGAATCATAAGATGCCTGAACACATTCAATAGCTGACTCTGATTTTGGACCCTCGCCCTTTACAATAGCATTGTAGGCAGTTTCCACTCTTTCCCATCTCTTGTCCCTGTCCATAGCATAGTACCTACCCGATACTGAGGCAAACTGGCCAGTTCCTAAAGATGTAATATATTCCTGGATTTCCCTTACATATGTAATGGCACTCTGAGGATCTGTATCCCTACCATCTGTGAAGGCATGAACAAATACTCTCTCTAGTCCAAACCTTTTAGCCATATCAATTAAGGCCTTTAGGTGGTCTATATGCGAATGTACACCACCATCTGATAGTAGTCCCATGATATGCAGACTCTTGTCTTTTGCATTTTCCATGGCTGCTACTAGGGCCTCATTTGTAAAGAAGTCACCGTCTTCTATAGACTTTGTAATTCTTGTAAGGTCCTGGTATACTATCCTACCTGCACCTATATTTGTATGACCAACTTCTGAATTACCCATCTGACCATTTGGTAGACCAACATCTAAACCACTGGCCTGAATTAGGGTATGCTTGTATTTTTTAGCTATTTCATCTAGTCTTGGAGTACCAGCCAGTGATATAGCATTTCCTATTTCATTTGGAGTATATCCAAATCCATCCATTATTGTTAAAACTACTGGTTTTTTCATAATACACTTCCTTTACACTACTCGTTTCAATATCCGAGCATATTTTCACTAAACGTTAGAAACTATAGTAGTATTAGAACTTTAATAGTCCTAGATAGTCATCAGCCTTCAATGAAGCTCCACCTACTAGGGCGCCGTCTATATCAGTCTGTCCCATTATTTCAGCTACATTGGCTGGCTTTACAGATCCACCATACTGGATTCTCACCTTGTCAGCAAGATCAGCATATAGGTCCCTTACAACATTTCTTATGTAGGCGATTACTTCGTTTGCCTGCTCAGCTGTTGCAGTCTTACCTGTACCTATTGCCCAGATTGGCTCATAAGCTATTACTACCTTTTCAAGGTCTTCAGCTTTTACATCCTTTAGACCCTTTACTATCTGCCCCTTTACCTTGTCCATTGTAGAGTTTGATTCTCTTTCTTCAAGAGTCTCTCCACAACAAAGTATTGGATTTATACCCACTTCTATAGCCTTTAGAACCTTTTTGTTGCAAGTTTCATCAGTTTCATTGTAGTACTCTCTTCTCTCTGAATGTCCGATTATTACATAATCTATTCCAAGTTCTACAAGGTTGGCAGGAGCCACTTCACCTGTGAATGCACCAGATTCTTCAAAATGCATATTCTGAGCACCTATCTTTATATTAGTTCCCTTAGTTGCTTCTTTTAGGTCCTTTAGTAATGTAAATGGTGCACATATCAATACTTCTGCATCACCTTCAGTCTTACCCTTTACTGCTTCTATAAATTCAAGACCTTCCTTTATAGTCTTGTTCATCTTCCAGTTTCCAGCTATTATTGGCTTTCTCATTTTTATCTCCTTTTTATATGTGGCAGGCTAGACAGGCTAGCCCACCTTTATACACTTATTGTTCTATGATATTATCTCTACAAGATTATGTATATAGCATTATCCCTATAATATTATATCTATAGTTATATTGCTGAATTTACTAAATACTATCTATTACTTGTTGTCAAGTGCTGCTATACCAGGTAGTTCCTTACCTTCTAGGAATTCTAGAGATGCTCCACCACCTGTTGATATATGGCTCATCTTATCTCCAAATCCCATCTGGTTTACAGCAGCTGCTGAATCTCCACCACCTATTATTGTAGTAGCATCTATTTCAGCCATAGCCTCTGCTATTGCCTTTGTACCATTTGCAAAGTTTTCGAATTCGAATACACCCATTGGTCCATTCCATACTATAGTCTTTGCAGATTTTACAGCATCTACAAATAATTCTCTAGTCTTTAGTCCTATATCTAGACCCATTGAGTCTGCTGGTATATCTCTGCCTTCAGTAAACTGTGGCTTAGCATCTTCTGCAAACTTGTCAGCATATACTACATCTACTGGAAGAAGTAGCTTTACACCCTTTTCTTCTGCCTTCTTGATCATGTCAAGTGCATATTCTATCTTGTCATCTTCTACTAGTGATGTACCTATTTCGTGACCCATAGCCTTGAAGAATGTGTATGACATACCACCGCCTATTATTAGTGTATCAACCTTTTCTAATAGGTTGTTGATTACACCAAGCTTTGAAGAAACCTTAGCACCACCAAGGATAGCTAGGAATGGTCTTTCAGGATTTTCTACTGCTGATCCTAAGAAGTCTAATTCCTTCTGGATTAGGTAACCGCATACTCTTTCTTCTAGGAATTCACCAACACCTACTGTTGAGCAGTGGGCTCTATGGGCTGTACCAAATGCATCATTAACAAATACATCAGCAAGTGAAGCTAGTTCTCTTGAGAAGTTTTCTTCGTTCTTAGTCTCCTCAGCCCTGTATCTAGTGTTCTGTAATAGTACTATATCAGAGTCTTCCATAGCAGCTACTGCAGCCTTAGCATTGTTACCAACTACATTATCATCAGCAGCAAATACTACTATCTTGCCTAACATTTCTGATAATCTCTTAGCTACTGGTGCTAATGAAAGTTCTGGCTTGGCCTCTCCCTTTGGCTTACCAAGGTGTGAGCAAAGTATTACCTTAGCTCCGTTATCTACAAGATACTTTATAGTTGGTAGGGCACCAACAAGTCTATTTTCATCAGTTATCTTTCCATCTTTAAGAGGAACATTAAAGTCACATCTCACTAGGCACTTTCTGCCCTTTACCTGAATGTCTTCAATTGATTTTTTGTTTAGCATTGTCATAACAAATCTCCTTTTAAATTAATATTATATTTAAGTCTCTAATCTGAATATTTCCGCTATTACTATTATATCATAAGTGGGATGTTTTCAGACCATCTTGTGTATTATATCGATTTTTTTTATACTTATTTTCAAAAAAGAGGCTTATATAATATAAGCCTCTATTGATAAATCTCTCGCCTTCGTGGCCTAATAAATATTTATTTAAACAAGATTCTTTTATTATTTAGTTGTGCTTCCTACTAGTCCTAATGTTCTTACTAACTGAGAAGTGTAAGACATTTCGTTGTCATACCAAGCAACAGTCTTAACTAACTGCTTACCTGCAACATCCATTACCTTAGTAAGTGTAGCATCAAATAATGAACCGTAGCTGATACCTACTATATCAGTTGATACTAATTCTTCTTCAGTGTATCCAAATGATTCATTAGCAGCAGCCTTCATAGCAGCATTGATTTCTTCTACTGATGTGTTCTTTTCAAGTACACATACTAATTCAGTTATTGAACCTGTTGGTACTGGAACTCTCTGTGCAGCTCCGTCAAGCTTACCTGCAAGTTCTGGTATTACTAGACCTATAGCCTTTGCAGCACCTGTTGTGTTAGGTATTATGTTTGCAGCAGCTGTTCTAGCTCTTCTTAAGTCACCCTTCTTATGAGGGCCATCTAGAGTATTCTGGTCATTTGTATACGCATGGATAGTTGTCATTAAACCTTCAACGATACCGAACTTGTCGTTAAGTACCTTAGCCATTGGTGCAAGACAGTTTGTAGTACAAGAAGCACCTGAAACTACTGTTTCGCTTCCGTCTATTATATCAGAGTTTACATTGTAAACTATTGTCTTAACGTCACCAGTTGCTGGAGCAGATATAAGAACCTTCTTAGCACCTGCCTTTATATGAGCCTCAGCCTTTTCCTTAGAAGTGAATAGACCAGTACATTCAAGAACTATGTCTACACCCATTTCTCCCCAAGGTAGGTTTTCTGGGTTTCTTTCAGATATAACAAGTATCTCCTGTCCATTAACTACGAAAGCAGCTTCTTCTTCAACTACTTCACCATTGAATCTACCCTGTGAAGAGTCATACTTTAGTAAGTGAGCTAGCATATGTGAGTCTGTTAAATCATTTATAGCAACTATCTGGAACTTTTCTGGCTGTTCCATCATTTTTCTTAATGCTAATCTACCTATTCTACCAAATCCATTAATCGCAACTTTAACCATTTCATTACCTCCAAAATTTTATTTATCAATATAGTTAATTGTTTATTTTATTTAAAATTTCCTTTGCACTGTCTTCATCAGTTATCAGTGTTAGATTCTTATTCAGCCTATATAAAGCCATGAAAGCATCCACTTTTTCAACACCTGAAAATACTGCTATAGGATATTTTGAATTCTTATACATATTCATATCTATTCCGACTGTGTTGAGTTTCATCACTATGTTACCGTCCTTGTCGAAATAATGTCCAAAGGCTTCACCAATCGCTCCCTTATTAAGTAATTGATTGATGTCATCTTCACTTGTACCCCTTCTTCTTGCCATCAAGTCTGCACATCCAAAACTAAATACCATTTTGTCGGCTTCCCTTAGATGCTGGCTAGTAACCATTATGTCTGGAATAGACATTATGACGTCTTTTGCCTCACCTTCAAGCTCATCAGGAACATATAAAAATTCCACCTTTGAGTTTAGTTTCTTAGCTAGGACTGCAGCTACCGAGTTAGCCTGAATATCTATGTCGGAGCCCACACTTCCTCGTGTTGGAAGAACTGTCACATCTTTAAATGAATATTCTTCCTTAATGCTCGTTGCAAGTTCCCTCATAGTACTACCACCTGAGATCGCTACTATATCGTCACTTGCTAGTGTAGATATCAAGTACTTGGCTGCCAATTCAGCTACGCCTTTTATTATGATACTTCTGTCTTCATTGACATTTTTAGATATAGCTACATGCTTGATTCCCAGTAAGTCTCTCAACTTTATCTCCAGATCGGATATTCCCATTACCTCACCCATGACTAGCTCTAGACTTTCAAGTACTTCCTTACCTTCTTCTGTAAGTGTCATTCCTGAAACTGATATGTCAATCATTTTTTGAGATTTTAGGAAGTCAACCTCTGTCCTAGTTGTCCTCTCACTCAGGTTAAGCACATTTGCCAACATTCTTCTACCAATGGGTTGACTGATAGCTATCTGTCTAAGAACTGCATATCTTTTTTCCATCAACTCAATCGCTTGGGGTATAATCTTTTTTTGAACTTCGATTATATTTTTCATATTGCCTCCTTGGATTTCCTACTTGGAAATCTTAATCGGTAATCACCTTAAAGATCAGGTTGATTTGCGTCCCACGTTTACTTATCACGTCCCACAACATTATTATATAATAGCGGGACGCAAAAATCAACACTTATTTTATTTTTTATATATTTTTTTATTTCTATCTCCTTATATTTAACTTAATACACTTAAAAATCCAGTTTAATCAGTACTTTCAAGATTTATATTATCTAATAAATCACAAAAAATAAAGGGACATATATTGACCCTACCTCGTTAATATCCCTTTTTTAGACAGATTAATATCCCTTGTTTGGACAAATTGAGGCCTCTAGTTTAGACAAGTTAGGCCACTTATTTGGACAAATTATACCTCTTGTTTGGACAAAAAAGAACCCACACCAATTTTATGATGTGAGCCTTATATCATCTGGAATTATATTTATTATTTCATCACCTATAAAGGTTTCTATTTCAGCTACAAATTTTATAAAATCGTCCTTGATCTTATCTAGTAGAGGTTCGCTCTCTTTTCCATATTTTTTTATAGCCTTACTCTTAATGTAATCCATTCTCTTTTCTGGACCAACGAAACTCGCTTCTATAACTAGCCTATCAGCTATACACAAGATATCTTCCTCATCCAATGATAGGATTTCTTGATTTATCTTGTGTTTTGTATGGTCTGAAATAACCCTTGATACATCTTCAAGACCAATGGACTTAAGATAATTTGCTCCAACCTTTTCGTGAATTTTGTGAACCCTAGCTATATCGTGCAAGTAACCTGCAGATGCGACCAGTCGTTCATTTATATCCAAACCTTTTTCCTTTAATGCCCTTGCAATAGCATAACCTACTTCACCTACAGCATTACAGTGGCCTTGTACGTGTATTGGCGTCCCATAAACCCTTAATATATCGAAACACTCTGCCTTTGTAGGACAATATTCTTTTGAAAAATAAGTTCCTTTTTCCATACTCATTCAATCAACATTCCTTAACGCCTTTGGACGTAGCTTACAACGTCACATACTATCAATTGGTCAACTTCTTCTGGATTTGCAAATTTAACACTTTTTGTCCCTGATAAGTGACTGTCTTTTGATAGGTAGTCAGATACGACTTCATAAATCCAATCCATAGGCCATGGAACTTTTAACTGACCTTCAATTAACTTGCCATCAACATCATAGACTAATTTCTGGCTCTTTAATTCACAAGGTATACTATCAACATCTCTAATAATAACATCATAAAGTCTATCAAATGTTACATTTTTTTCAACAGGATCATCTATAATATAAGAAACTTCGCTACCCATATTTTTTGCCAACTTCCTGCTGCAGCTAGTTTTACATCCTGTTGAGCAAGTTGCACACATATCACTTTGACCTACTGGGTCTAAACGGTGATAGTTTTTTTCTACAATATGCTTACCCATGTTAAAACTCTCCTTCATCTTCTTCAACTTCAGCGCTAAAATATATACACTGCCACTTACCATCTAAGTATTCTCTTGCAGCCTCAAACATCTCAGATATTGAGTCATAGTCATACCTATCTCCGCTACAATACATATTTATCTTATTTACTTCAATATTCCATTTCTTAGTTTCAAAATCATACCAAACAAGAGTATCATCTGGTTTATTAAAAAACTGGCTTATACCCTTCTCAAATTCTCTCTCAAAATCTTCTACACTTGGATTTACCAATGGTATAAAGACCCTATTTATTTCTAAATCGAAAGTCTTACCGTCTTCTACCCTAGAAGCAGTAAACCTTCCATATTTCTTTCCAATTTTTAATTTATCTCCAGCAATTTTTAGCATATGGCTGACTGCATCTATAACAATAATAAATACATCATCACCCTCTACTGAAAATTTGCCTTCAATCTCGAACATATCATCTTCAAGGTAAAAATCTACAGACTTTCCATCTGCCTTTATAAAAAATTCTTTATCTTTTATATCCAACATCATAACTTACCACTATCTAAGACCAAAATCCAATAATTCAGGATTCTGATAGATATTTCCCTTTAACTTAAATGTTTCTGATAGGTATGGACCACCCATTGCCATTGATCCATCGTTTCCTATTAGGATAAATCCGGCAACTTCTTCGCTCCACATTATTTGATATGTTCCAGTGTCACTCTCTACCACATCACCTTCGTAAATTTCTTTTTGTTCGTTGTCATACCATCCAGTAGACTGAAGTGGTAATAATTCTACTGGTTCTTCAGGATTTTTAAAATCATATATCAAAACTGCACCAAATGAAAGATAACCATAGATTGTCTTTTCTAACTCAGATGCGCCTTCTTGCTCAAGCTCTTCTGGAGAGTACATCTTCTTATTCTCATCATCCCATGCTCTAAACTTTATTTCTCTCATCTTAATCCCCCCATCTAACACATACCGGTGCCACTATAATAGTGGCACCGATACAAATTAATTATTAAATAGCTTATTTTATTTAAAATACGCCTCTAGCCTTCTGTTCTTTTATTGCATTTAGAACCTTTTCAGGAGTTAGTGGCATTTCTGTAAACCTAACACCGATAGCATCGTATACAGCATTAAATATAGCTGGAATTGTAGGCTGGATTGGACCTTCACCTGATTCCTTAGCTCCGTATGGTGCTGATGGGTCATAGGCATCTACTATGTTTGCATCTATTTCTGGCATATCTAGAGCTGTTGGTAGCTTGTAGTCATGTAGTGATGGATTTAGGAATCTTCCGTCTGGAGCGACCTTCATCTCTTCATATAGGGCCTGTCCCATACCCATACCTATTGAACCATGTACCTGACCTTCAACACTCTGTGGGTTGATAGCTACACCGCAGTCTCCTGCCTCTGTAATCTTAACTACATTTACCTTACCTGTTTCAAGATCTACGTCTACCTCTGCAATCTGGGCACTGAATCCAAATGTTGGAGAGTGTCCTATATTACCACCCTGCTGGATACCCTTTCTTCTTGGAGGAGTAAACTGACCTGTCATTGAAAGTGGTCCGTTTGTCTGGATGTACTGAGATACTACATCTCTCCAAGGAACTCTCTTGTGTGGCTTGTAGATATTGTAGAATTCTCCACCCTGTACTTCAACTTCTTCACCACGGATACCTAACATACCTGCAGCAACTGGCTTAAGTTCAGCATTTATCTTTTCAGCAGCCTGTCTTATAGCCCAACCTGTTGCAAATGTTAGACGGCTGGCAAATGTTCCAAGGTCAAATGTTGATATCTTTGTATCTCTTGGTACTACTGTAACGTCTTCAGTCTTAATACCTAGAGTTTCAGCTGCCATCTGAGCCATTACCATATCTACACCCTGACCTATATCAGTTGCACCACAGTATACTGTTACGTCATTTTCTTCATCAACCTTTATAGTTGCTACTGTATGTGGCTTGTAAGATAGGTACAATGTGTATGATGTTCCTGAAATATAATATCCTCCAGAAAGACCGATACCCTTACCAAATGGTAACTTACCATGCTTTTCTTTGTAGCCTGATTTTTCAACACATTCAGTCAAGCACTTCTTGTATTCTGTATGAGGTACATACATTTTACTCTTAGCAGTGTAGCCTGATTCTGCAGCATTTAGCATTCTAATTTCATATGGGTCCATACCAAAGTGAGCAGCAGCCTGGTCTAGCATCTGTTCCATAGCAAATCTTGGCTGAACTCCACCTAGTCCTCTGAAGGCACCACAAGTAGGCTTGTTAGTATATACTCTCTTACCGTCAAATCTCACGTTTGGTATCACATATGGAATATGTACCATTGATGCTGTATAGAATAGAACAACTATACCCCATCCTGCATATGCTCCACCATCCATCAAGTTAGTAAAGTCACAAGCTGTTATCTTACCAGTCTTATCAAATCCTAACTTCATCTTCATGTAGCATGGATGTCTACCATTGTTGGTAGCGAATACTTCACTTCTTTCGTAAGTTATCTTTACTGGTCTACCAACTTTTCTAGATAGTAGGGCTGAACAGAAGTCCGCCTGAGAAGCAACACCCTTACCACCAAATCCACCACCTATTAGTGGAACTGTTATTCTTATCTTGTTTAGAGGCATTTCAAGAACCTTAGCCAACTGCTGGTGAGTATAGTGAGGAACCTGACAAGTTGCATATAGGTGTAATTTACCTGTAGCAACATCATAATCTGCAATTGCAGACTGTGGTTCTATAAATCCATGGTTTACATATGAAGAATAGTAATCCTGTTCTAACACATAATCCGCTTCTTCTAATGCCTTGTCTGGATCTCCATATACCTGAACACCTTCATAAGATATATTATAAGGTGAATCTTCATGGATTCTAATGTCATCTCTCTTTACAGCCTCTCTAGGGTCAACGATAGCTTCTAAAACATCGTATTCTACTTCGATTAATTCTAGGGCTTTTTCAGCTATTTCTTCAGTTACAGCTGCTACTGCCGCTACTGGTTCTCCCCAGTTTCTAACTTTTCCTACAGCAAGAGCGTGTTCATTGGCATTATGAGGAACTATACCATAAGGAATTGGACAATCTTCTCCAGTTATAACCCCTAGTACACCCTCAAGTTCCATAGCCTTGCTATAATCTATTTTAACTATATTAGCATGTGCATGCTTACTTCTAAGTAATTTACCATATACCATTCTTGGAAGAGTCAAGTCATCTGTATAACGAACCTTACCCTTTACCTTATCAGGACCATCAGGTCTACGGATGCTTCTACCTACTTCAGTATATTCTTTAGTATAATCCCTGTAGTTGTTGTATCTGTTTGATACTTCATACATTTTTCCCATCTTACTTAGCCTCCTTTTCTGCAACTAAATTTGCATAAGACTCTATAGCATCAATGATTTTGACATATCCAGTACACCTGCATGTGTTACCAGAAATAGCTGTCTTTATTTCTTCCTGTGTAGGGTTTGGATTTCTGTCTACCAAGGCCTTAGCTGATAAAATCATACCTGGTGTACAGAATCCACACTGTACTGCACCGTGATCTAGGAAGGCATCCTGAATTGGGTGTAGACTACCATCTTCGTTAGCTATACCTTCAATTGTAGTAATTTTCTTGCCAACACTTGCTACTGCAAGCTTTAGACATGATAATTCTGGTTTTCCATCTATAAGTACTGTACAAGCGCCACAGTCTCCTTGACCACAACCCTTTTTTGTACCAGTTAATCCAACAGTTTTTCTAATTACGTCTACCAAAAGTTCCATTGGAGTAACAACAACATCATAGTTCTGATTATTAATATTTAAAGTGATTAATTGTTTCATTTCTATGCCTCCATTGCCTTATTATATGCTTCTTTAGTCAATCTTCTAGCTAAAGCTCCTACTACTTCTTTTCTGTACTCAGCAGTTGCCCTAACATCTGTAATTGGTTTAGCTTCGCCCATAGCAGCCTGACCAACCTTTTCAATCAACTCATCATCCAATACTTTTCCAACAAGTAGAGCTGGAACAGCTTCAGATACAAGAGGCTTTGGAGCCACAGAACCCATTACTAGCTTGATATTCTTGATAGTTTTCTTATCTTCTTCTAGCTCAAGGTTTACTGCCATATTAGCAGCATCTATTTCCATAGCATTTCTTAAACCTATACATCCATATCTTGCAGCAGAATTAGCTGCAGGAGCATGTATTATGAATTTTGTAATCATCTCATCGCTATCTAAAACGTTCGCACGATTACCTACGATGAACTCTTCAATCTTTAAAACTCTCTGTCCTCTCTTGCTTTCAATAACTACATCAGCATCTAATGACACTAATGGTGAAGTTGTCTCACCACATGGAGAGCAGTGTGCTATATTTCCCCCTATAGTTGCCATTGTTCTCACCTGATAAGAACCTAACTGGCTTGCTGCATATGTTAACACGCCATAGTCAACTGCAAGCTCTTTAGAGTTTTCAATGTCAGCTATTTTAGTACAGGCCCCTATTTCAACGCCATTATCAGTAAATTTTACGCCTGCCAACTCTTCAACATCAGCAATATTGATAATGTTTTCCGTTTCCATCATCTTTTCCTTAAGCATGATGATTAGATCTGTACCTCCAGCGAGCATTTTTGATTTGTCGCCAATAGTTGCCAGCAAATCTAAGACCTCTGCCTTAGTCTTAGGTGCATGGTACTGAAAATTACATAAAATATTCATTCTTTACGCCTCCCTTTTAAATTTACGCTTTCGCCTTTTGAATGAAATATTCTTTCATAAAAATGAATTTGTGCGTTATTTCAATTCAATTATATAATAAGAATATGAATTTTACAATTGTATTTCGTTAAAAAAGTAATTTTCTTTATCACGATGCACCTATATTTTGCAAACAATTATGTCAATATTTAATTTTCTATAAAAATAAGCTTTTCTTTATCAATGGAAATGCTTATTAGAGCACTAACAAATAAATTATTTTTAATTTCTAATCTATTTATTTTGATACAATAATTTTTTTGTAGATTTTTTACAATTTTAGACTTATCAAACCTATTTTGAACAGAAAAATAGACGCTGGTCATATCCAGCCCCTCGTAAATACGCTCTACTTTTGCATCCAAAATAAAACTAGATTCCTCTATATCTTTATTGTTTTTATCTATACTTTGTGAATATACTATCTTAAAATCTCTATCTCTAACACCTATATACTTGATCTTATTTTTAAGCTCTACAAAATCAATAATTCTATCTTTAACATCCAAACGTTCATAGTCATCTCTTGTAATTCTAATATCGAGGTCTGGTATTTTTATACTTGAATCCTGGTCTACTTCTACAGGTAAGATATTTGTTACACCAACCATCTTAGCTCCCTCGAAAGTTTTAGGTCTCGAAAAAACTTTCTTTGTTTTTCCTTGCTCCACAACCATACCATTATGGATTATAATCAGTTCATCACTAAACCTATAAATTTCATCCCTACTGTGTGAAACCATTATAACCATTCCCTCATAATCAGATAGCATATCTTCAAGCTCTATTTGAAGCTTGTCCTTTAGATCGTTATCCAGTGCCGAAAAAGGTTCATCTAGAAGGATAAGCTTGGGCTCGTATGCCATAATCCTTGCCAGAGCAACTCTTTGCTGCTGTCCACCTGAAAGATTTCTTGGCATCTTATCTTCAAGATTATCTATACAGAATTTTTTCATATACATATCTGCCTTGTCCTTTTTATACTCCTTACTTCCGCTTAGAACTACTTCAATATTTTCCCTTACAGTCATATTAGGAAACAAAGCATAATTCTGAAACATATAGGCTACATCTCTCTTTTGGGGTATCACATCGATTTTTTTAGAGCTATCAAAGATGGTCTCTCCATTTATCTCTATTCGACCTTGGTCTGGGCTTATTATGCCCGATATGTATTTGAGTAGCATACTCTTTCCAGCACCAGATGCTCCCAATATACCTATTCTCTTAGCCTTAGTTTTCAAGGAAATATCCATACCAAAATTATTTAAATCTGACTTTATATCAATCGATAAACTCTTCATTTTCTTCTACCATCCATTTTTAATACTGTACTTTATCCACAACAAATTTAATATTATTCTTAGACCGTAACAAATTTAATATTATACTTAAGTCTCAACAAATTTAATATTATACTTAAGTCTCAACAAATTTAATATTATACTTAAGCTACAACAAATACGGTTACTTTTTACTCATTGTTACATTGGCAGAATAAATTATGACAAAAGATATTATCAAAACTATTACTACCCAAATACCAGCCTTCAGATAATTACCATCATTTATCACCATAGCTATTGTCTGTGAAATAGTTCCTGTTTTTCCCTGTATATTTCCAGCAATCATAGAAGTTGCACCGTACTCTCCCATAGCCCTTGCAAAGCACAAAATAGAACCTGACATTAGCCCCGGCTTTGAAACAGGCAATAAAATCTTATAAAAAATCTTTTTTTCATTTATTCCAAGGGTTCTTGCTGCATATATCAGATTTTTATCAACTTGTTCAAAAGCTGCCCTAGCATTTTGGTACATAAGAGGTAGGGCAATCACAGTAGCCGCAATAACACATCCTAACCAAGTCTGAAGAACTGATATATTGAAGTTTTCAAGTAGGAAACTCCCCAAAAATCTCCTCTTGCTAAATACTATAAGCAAGATAAATCCAGCTACAGTAGGTGGCAATACCATCGGCAAAGACATGACCCCATCTAAAAAAGCCTTTCTTTTTTTACTAAAAGACATGGCTTTTTTAGCGAGATACACTCCGATGAAAAAAGAAATTATCGTAGCTACGATTGCTGTCTTTATAGATATAATCAAGGGACTCCAATCCAATTTTGTAAATATTTCAACTAAATTTTCCAATGTTCAATCGCTCCTCAATTTAAAGATCAATATCAACAGCATCAATTTCTGAATTAATCAACCTTAAATCCATATTTTACATATACCTTTTTTGCCTTATCACTTGCTAGGGCCTGGTATAATTTTTCTATTATTTCTTCTCTATCCTTGTTATCTTTTTTAGATTTAATTTTTGCTATAGGATACTTAATCTTTCCTGTCTTTTCAAGGTCTATTCTAGATATAACCTTGACATTTTCATTTCTCTTAGCATCACTAACATAAGTAAATCCAACTTCTGTAGCCTTTTCTGCAACAGCGCTTAGGGCTGAGCTTACATTGTCCTTTTCACTGATTGTAAGTCCACCTAAGGCTTGTGAAACTACATTTCCTTCAATTGCCTTTATAGTCGCCTTATCAGCATCCTTGGCTACAGACTTTATAATTCCTTCACTTATTAGGGCCTTTCTAGCATAGTAACCAGCTGGAACACTTCCGTATGGTAGGGCTATACTCTTGGCATCTTTGATATTTTCTAGCCCCTTTACCTGACCATCGTAGTCCTTAGATGCTATGATAGCTAACTGGTTTTCCAAAAGATCTTTAGTAGAATTTTCTACAATCAAACCTTTCTCTTTTAGTTCTTCAACTTCCTTAGTAGAGGCACTCAAGAATATATCACAGTCAAACCCCTCTAGAATTTGACTCTTTAATTTGCCAGAACTATCGGCATTCACCACTACTTTTACGCCTTCATTTTCAGCCTCAAAGTCCTTTACTATTTCTCCTACTGCGTCAGTTAGGCTGGCAGCTATAAACAAGTTCACATTTTTAGGTTCTTCTTTTTTTGTCTCAGTTTTTGAACAGGCTGTCATTGTCGTAGTTAAAATTAAAACCATAGATAATAAAAAGCAGATTGTTGTTAATTTTCCTTTGAATAATTTTTTCATTTTGATCCTCCAATTCTTTTACAACTATTAATTCACTTTATTTGATTACTAGTTCTTATTCATTATGTATATTTAGCCGATTACATATAAGCATTAAAACTTGATTTTAAGCCTTATACATATAAATATTAAAACTTGGTTTTAAGCCCTATACACGAAAATTTATCTTATTTCCTAGCACATTCAGTTGCTGTTCCCTTTAGTATACCCAGTCCATGCTCTAAGTTTGGTAGGAGAAATTCAAGTGCCTCTGTAACAGCCTTTGGGCTTCCTGGTAGGTTTACTATAAGAGTACGCTTTCTAATTCCGCTGACAGCCCTAGAGAACATAGCCCTCTTTGTATACTGCATTGAATATGCCCTTATAGCCTCTGCTATACCATTTGCCATCCTATCACATACTGCATTTGTAGCTTCTGGAGTAACATCCCTAAGGGCAAAACCTGTACCACCTGTTGTTATTACCAGGTTTACCTGTCTCTGGTCAGCCAACCTCATCAACTGTTTTTCTATAATAGGTTGTTCATCTGGGACTATTATTTCTTCCTTTACTATAAAGTTATTTTCCCTTAGACCTTCTGTGATTATAGGACCACTCTCGTCTTTTCTCAGGCCTACTGAACCCTTGTCACTCACTGTTATAACAGCTGCTGTAAGAGGTCTATTAGGATCAGCCGGTATAAGTTCTACCTTGTCACCAACTCTTATCTCTCCACCGACTATTACCTCTGTAAATACACCCTCTCTAGGCATTATACAGTCACCAACTGCGTGGAATATTGCACAATGTGAATGACATTCCTTACCTATCTGGCTCAACTCTAGTATTACATCTCCTATTTTAAACCTAGTACCTATTGGCATTGACCTAAAATCGTACTCATCTATTATTATGTTTTCTCCAAATGCACCAAGCTCGACATTGGCTCCTCTTTTTCTAAAGTCCTCTATCTTGTCATACGAAAGAAGACTCACCTGCCTATGCCATTTGCCTGCATGGGCATCCCCTTCTATACCGTGGTTTTCCACAAGCACCGCACTTTCAACCTCAGTCTTTTGAGTGCCCTTCTTTTCACTTGTACATATCCCTATTATTTTAGCCATACTGCTATTCCTTCCTAATCAAACTTTTATATTCTAGATTGAACTTATATATTCTAGTTCTATCCACCTATCTGTGTCATTTTCTTTAATTCTGTTATGCTTTTTTTGTCCTCAAAAGAGTGCATTTCAGGTTTTTCTAATATGCTGTTTACAAGCATGTCATAAACTCTATTAGGATCTTTTTCCCTCAAGGCATCTTTCAAACTTATCTTCTTGTCAAAGCATAGGCAGGACTTGATGTCACCCGTTGATGTCATCCTAATCCTATTGCAAGAATCACAAAACTTGCCATGTATTGCACTTATAAAGCCTATTGCCCCCTTAAATCCGTCTATATTATAGTATTCAGCCGGTCCATTTCCATGCTTTTTGTTGTCTTTAGTGACATTTTCAAATGTATCCATTAGTATCTTTTTCAAATCTTCATTTGATACTAACATAGATTCAGCTCCAAGACCTATTGGCATCATCTCAATGAACCTAACATCTATAGGGTATCTCCTAGCAAAATCAATCAAGCTAATAAAATCTTTTGAATAGTCCTCATCGTGTAGGACAGAATTTATCTTGACCCTTATACCCTTTTCTATAGACTTTTCTATAGCTTCAAATACCTTATCGATTTCATCAAAACCAGTAATTTGCTTATATTTTTCCCTATCAAGGGTATCAAGGCTTATATTTATAGACCCAACACCTGCCTCAACAAGCCTGTCCAATTGTTGGCCAAGTAGGACACCATTTGTTGTCAGTGTTACTTCATTAACCCCATCTAGGTCGTATATCTTCCTAATCAATTCATGACAATTTTTCCTGACAAGTGGTTCACCGCCTGTAATTTTAAAATTTACTATACCGAGCTTGATAGCCTCCCTACAGACCATTAGTATTTCATCAAAAGACAAAATATCATCATGCGAACATAGGTCTATCCCATCTGGCATACAGTACCTACAACGGAGATTGCACCTATCAGTAATAGAAATTCTCATGTAATCTATCTTTCTATTAAATAAATCTATCAAGATAATCTCTACCTTTCCCAAACTCCACTCTTACCACCGGTTTTCTTCATGAGTTTGATATCTGATATTTCCATGCCCTTGTCTATGGCCTTGCACATATCATAGATTGTCAAAAGGCATATATTTACCCCTGTTAGGGCTTCCATTTCAACACCTGTCTGACCAAGAGTTTTTACGCAACAAGTGCTTGTTATTTTATAGTTCTCTTCATCAAGGGAAAAGTCAATCTCCACCTTGCTCAAGTTTAGGATGTGGCAAAGCGGTATCAAGTCTGAAGTCTTCTTTGCTCCCATAATTCCAGCTACCCTTGCAACTCCAAGGACATCTCCTTTTTTCATATCTCCCTCTTTAACCTTTAGGAAACAATCCCTTGACATCTTTATGCTACCAACTGCAATAGCCTCTCTAAGGGTTTCATCCTTGTGGCTGACATCTACCATAATGGCATTGCCATTTTTATCAAAATGTGTAAAATCGCTCATATTTTCTCCATTCTCAACAATACTATCTACCAAATGTACACTTAGGGAATACACATACATCGCATTCAAGACAGAGTCCACCTTCACCTAACTCTGCTATATCTTCTGCTGTAACCTCATCATCTGCCATAACCCTTGGTAGTATAAGGTCAAATATAGTTCTCTTGGCATACATTACGCATCCTGGAAGCCCAAGGATTGGAATAGTCTTATCACTACCATTTTTCCCATAATAGGCAAGCAAGAACATTGCACCCGGAAGTACTGGAGCTCCATAAGATATTATATCTGCACCTGTATTTTTAATAGCCAAAGGAGTCTTATCATCTGGGTCTACACTCATACCACCAGTACATACGACCATGTCTGCTCCCTTTTCTATCAATTCTAATATGGCCTTTGTAACCTTCTTATCATCATCTTCAAGGACAATATGTTCAAACATCTCTCCACCGAACTCAGCTATCTTGTCTATTATAACAGGAGTAAATGTGTCCTTGATTCTTCCATAGAAAACTTCATTTCCTGTTGTAACTACACCGACCTTTTTACCCTTGAATTCCTTTATCTCAAATATAGGCTGGCCAGATGTCATACTATTTATCTGGTCTCTCACTCTTTCCATTTTTTCTTTTTCTATAACTAGAGGTATAATCCTTGTTCCAGCTATCTTGTCCCCCTTGTGAACTGGGAAATTGCTGTGTATGCTGGCTATCATCATTTGACCGAAACTATTGACAGTCTTTAGGGCTTCTCTGTTTATCTTTAATAGTCCATGACAGTCAGCGGATAAGTTTATCTTACCCTCCTTAGGACCTGTACGATTCATATGATCGTTTATACATAAGGAACAGAGAATTTCTGCTGCTTCATTTTCATGAAGCATATTATCGTCATTTTCCCAAATATACAAGTTATCCTTTCCTACGCTCAATAGGACTGGTATGTCTTCTTTTCTTACTACATGCCCTTTTTTAAAGACAGTGTCTTTTGTTACGCCCTTTATAATCTGTGTTATATCATGGCAAAGGACTGCTCCCTCTGCGTCTACTGTTTTAATTATCTTCATGTCTATCTTTTGCCCTTTCATTTATTAATTGACCTGCAATACTGATAGCTATCTCTGCTGGAGTCTCAGCATCTAGAGGAATACCTATAGGTGCTGTTATTCTTGCCAAGTCCTTGTCATTGTAACCGTCATTTCTAAGCTTTTCCATTACCCCTGCAGTTTTTCTCCTAGAACCTATAACCCCAATATATCTGGCTGGTGTCTTTAGGACTTGACGCTGGATAATATAGTCATCCTTGTGGCCCCTAGTCATTATACATATATAGTCGTTCTCGCTTATCTCTTCACATAGGTCAGACAGGTCTTCCATATCGACTATCCTGGTAGATACTACTCCTTGGAATAATTCCTTTTTAGAAAAGTCCTCCCTATCTTCAAGGACGATACAGTTAAATCCAATTCTGTGAAGTGTCGGTACTAGCTGTTGGGCTACGTGTCCTCCACCAAATATATATACCTTCGAATTTTGGTTGATTTTTTCAATAAAATACACACTTGAATCAAGCTTATACTTCCTTGATTTTCCATCTAGGTGTTTGAGTACTTGTTTTGGATATTCATCCCCTGATTTTTTGCCATCTCCCCTTACAATTCCCATTGAGGGTTTAGCACCATCAGTTATATCCATTATCAACCAAATATCTTCATCCTTTTCAAATCCATCCAAAACAAATTTTATCATCTCTTTTATCTTTTCGTCTTGACCTGATATATACTGGAAAAAACAAGCTACATCACCGCCGCAAATCATGCCTAGGTCCTGTACTTGATTTTGTCTAAGCATATAGCTCTCATTAAAAGATTTCTTTGTCTTTAGAACTTCTTGGGCCTTTTGCTGGCATAGGTACTCGACAGCACCTCCACCAATTGTCCCGCATATTCTCCCTTTTTCTCCTACAATCATTCTGGCTCCTGCACCCCTTGGTGTTGAGCCAGAACTAGCAGTAACACTGACCATAGTAACATCTCTACCGGCCATCAATTCATTATTTAACAACTCAAAAAACTTCTTCATATTATCTTAATCTCCCTTGGGAACGACCCCAATTTCCAAACACTTAAACTCGCCATCATCAAACTCAAAACAGTTGTATGATGCATATGGCTGCTTAATAGCTCTTGAAGTTCTTATATCAGAACCTGTAACCCTTGCAACAAAGGCACAATTAATCCCTGCATGTGCAAGGCAAATAACATCTCCCTCAGAATTATTCATTATATTCAAAAGGGTATTTTCCATTCTATCTAAGGCGTCTAAACGCCTCTCTCCTCCTAAGGGTTCATCTCCTAGCTCTTTGACTATGTCCTTTAGGGGAATCCCTTCCCATTCTCCCATGTCAATCTCCATGAGTCCTGGATCTATTTTTATTTCTATATTTCCATCAGAAATTATTTTTGAAGTGCTAATACACCTCGTCAAGGGACTTGAATATATACAGGATATATCCTTTTTAGAAAAAAAATCCCTCAATTTTTTACTTTCATCTATTCCACGCTCTCCAATATCTATATCAGTCCTACCAATACAGAGCTTGATATCATCTTTAAAATCTGGGTATGCGTGTCTAACAAGATATAATTTTCTCATAAGCTACTAAACTCTCAATCCCATCGCAAAATATTTTTTGTACTTCTTTTCCATTTCTTGACGCATCTCACTCATTAGCTTCGAGTAATTTTCAACTAGTCTTATACCTTCTCTAGTAAGCGAAGAACCACCACCGCCAGTTCCCCCAGTCCATTTTTCTACAACCGGAAAACCTAGCTCTCTCTCAATATCCTTAATAATCTTACTTCCCTTTGAATATGAAATACCAACACTAGAACAAGCTTGTTGTATTGATTTATGTAAATCTATATTAATCAATAGGCTACATGCAGTTTCATCAAAGAAAACCTCTCTAGCCTTAAGCTTGACCTCAACTTGCGGACCAACTGGATAACCGTTTCCCCTCCTATAATTCCATTCAATTAGTTCGTGGTATTCTTCTGGTGTATCTATATCAAAATACACAGCCTCATCATCCACTTCAACATTTGTTATAGGTGAATCGTAGTTTTCCATGGCCCCTCTCAAGCCGTCCACACCACTGTAATTAACTAATGATTTGGCGAATTCATTAGATACGATGATGGGATGGCCTGGTTGACCATTAAATGTAGTTCTCACTAATTCAGAATCAATACTCAAAACCTTCTTCAATGTCTCTTCTAAAATGGCAGGCAGATCCATAGGCATTATCAAAATTCTATCGCACAAATTCATAACATCGTTAACACCTAGGAGTACAGAATCAAACATCTGTGTTTGTGAGTATTTTTCATTTTTAACATATCTGATATCATCATAGAATATACTTTTCTTGAGTTCATCAGACCTGTGACCAACTACCACAGTTATCGGGTCAATATTCATTTTCTTCAACTTAGTTATTGTGTGGTTGGCTACTGTAGAATCTCCAAAAGGCAAGGAAGGTTTAAATGCCTTCATTCTGGAAGATAATCCAGCCGCTACTATTACAGCTCCTGTTTTTTTCATAAGCTTTATCTCCAAACAATTATTATAGCGTTCGTTTTTTAAATAACTAACCCTTTTTAATTATATCACGATTAAAATTTATTGTAAATATATTCAGTTGGTATTCGTATAAAAATTAATGGGACATAAGCATGGCTATGTCCCATTTTATAAACTATATATTTTTTCTTTTTGAAGAACTTAGGTAACCTAGCTCTTCCCTGTATTTTGATACAGTCCTTCTGGCTATATCAAAGCCCTTTTCCTTAAGCATACCCTCTATCTTTGAATCACTTAAAGGTTTACGCTTGTCCTCACCATCTATTATCGTCTTTATCTCATCTTTTACAGTATCCGTAGATATATCCTCACCATCCCTAGACTCGTAAGCACCTGTAAAGAACCTCTTTAGTTCAAACAGCCCCTTGTTTGTCAGCATATATTTGTCGTTTACCCCTCTTGAGATTGTAGATATGTGTAAATCAAGCTTGTCTGCAATATCAGCCTGAGTCATAGGCTTTAGCCTTCCATTATTCTTAAAATAATCATATTGGAACTCTATTATAGCATTGGAAATAGATACTATTGTATTACCTCTTTCTTCAATATCATTTATCATACTCTTAGCTGAATTCAACTTCTCTTTTATGTATTTTTTTACTTCCTCATCATCACTTGTCAAAAGAAGATCCTTGTAATACTGGTTTATAGATAAACTTATGTTACGTTCTTTAAATGACTTTACCATAGGCTCTCCATCCTGGTACTCCACAATTACATCAGGAAAGGCATACACTATATTTGTTCTAGCGTATTTTTGAGCTGGTCTAGGATCCAAAGACCTAATAATATTGATATATTCCATGACCTCATCCCTAGTAAATTTGTAACGAGATGACAGATAAGATATATTTGAGTTAGCTATTAAGTTTAGGTCATTTAGGACCATTTGCTCCAACTGCTTGTCGAATATATACCTATCCCTCAACTGAAGAATAATGCACTCCTGAAGGTTTCTAGCACCTATACCTGCTGGCTCTAAACTGTGTATCATTTTTATAGCAGACAGTACAATTGACTTGTCTACACCAAATTTGTTAGCTAGATCCTCCTCTTTTTCTCTTAGGTATCCATCATCATCTAGGCTATCTACCAAATAGTGGCATATTTTCCTCTTTGACTCATCCATTTTAATAATATTTATTTGGCCATGCAAACTATCATATAGACTGTCATAGTCTGTAGTCATATTCTCAAAATCATAGTCTGAGTCATCTTGATAGGCAGATTCATTCCTATCGTAACTAATAGTCCCTCTTTCGTTTTTAAAGTATTTCTCCCAGTCGATTGTATCTTTCTTTATTTCAACATCTAAGACAGGATTTGAAAGAGAAAAATTCTCTAATTCCTCTTCCAGCTCTTGTCTACCCATGTTAAGTATCTTAAGTGATTGCACCAAATTATTGGATATATTGAGTTTCAATGTTTGTGTTTGTTGAATTTTATTTGAAATCATTTTTACCTCCCTAATATCCCTGACTGCCCTCTATCATTATAACCCATTTACCAAATAATTTGTTATACAATTTTATCCTAATAATCATAAATAGTATACCAAATAAATAATCCCCTTGTAAATCAATACACAGGGGACTACTTAAGAACTATTGTACAGCATAAATTCTTTTAATATGACTATTTATATACTATTAATTATTGTATAAATAACACTATAGTGCATAGCCTACAAAATATAGAATTTTTACTTATATATATTTTTAACTACTGAATCTGAAACACTAGTCTGACCACCAACTAATATTAATTTCTCTATCTGGTTGGCCTTTACAAATGCGTTAAGTTCAGGATTTGAATTTACCCCATCTACAAGTACAATTGGGCTATTCATATTTGAAGTAGCAACACCAGCTGCTAGGGCATCTGCTGCTATCTTTCCATTTGCTACCATAAGTGACTTGGCTTCTGGATAAGCAACCTTAGCTACTGCCACTGATGTAGCATATCTACTCTTACCTGCTATTCTTACAGATTCTTTTGCCTTTACAGATGACTTCACTGAATCACTAACAGAGTTTGTTCCGCCTACTACAGTAAGTCTTGCAAGTGACCAAGAATCTAGGGCCTTTAGTGTATCTGCTGGTATATTGTTGGCTTCAGCAAGAACTATTGGAGTAGTATCCTTTACAGCTAGTGATGATACTGCTAGGGCATCTGCTGACTGCTTACCATTTACAAGAATTGCCTGGTCTTTGTTTGTAGACTTTTCCCTAACTTTCTGGGCGATTGCTAAAGATGTAGAATATCTGTTGCTTCCTGCAATTCTCTCTACCTTTAGACCCATAGCTACTAGCTTTGCTTCTACCTGAGGTGATACAGACCCATTTCCACCTGCTATAATTACATTCTTAGCGCCTAGTCTCTTGATTTCATTTTCAGCCTCAGTCTTTAACACATTAGCTTCTGTAAGTAGGATTGGAGCCTTGTTAAGTGCTGCTAGTGGTGCTGCTGCAAGGGCATCTGCTTCTTTTCTACCATTTGCAAGTACAACTGTGTCAGCTGACTGATAAGTACTTTCGCTTATTTTTGCAGCAGTAGCAAATCTATTGCTACCAGCTATTCTACTTACCTGGGCATTTGTACTTGGCTTTTCTTCGCCTACTTTTTTAGCCTTTGAGTAGTCAAGTTTTATTATTGCCTTCTGAGTTCCTGCTCCCTTTTTGATCTTGTCATATGATCTTGCTCCATCTGATGCAATAGCATCCATAGCATCAACTTCAACATTTATATATATTGAATCTTCCTTCTGAGCATTTCTCTCTATCTTAATTATGCTTGGGAAGTCTCTATCCTTACCATCTAGTCCCTTGTCTTTTACCATCTTTTCTACTATAGCTGGCTTAGTAGAACTATCAAAACCTGATTCATATACGTTCATGCCCCATAGGTGACCAAACATTCCCATAAAGCTAAGACCCTTTACTTGTATGTATATAGTAGACTTTCCATCTTTTTCAATAACCTTGGCATTTCCAACAATAGCCTTGTTACCCATGGATTTCTTATCTTCATTTGCATGCTTTAGGTAAACAGGCACGCTATATTCTACAGCTGCATTTGCAACTTCATCTGCGCTTATATTACCTGCAAACCCAGCCACACTAGTAGCTGAAGCCACTGCAATTGTAGCACACATAATTGTCTTAAAATTCTTATTCATAGTTCTACCTCCCAATTTTGTTAACTATACATTAATATTTTAAATTCTTTTATATGTAAATACATACTGTATTTATAATCAATTATCTTTGTCCTCAATATTGCTTGATATCTGTCAAGATTAATTTCTAAACATTCATTATTACTTTTTCACCATCAAGGTCAATAATTTTCAGGTGTACACCATACAAGTCCTCTATTACTTTTTCTGTTATAACCTCTTTGGCATCCCCCTTTACAAGGACCTTACCATTTTTTAAACCTATAATTTCATCTGAATAGTACATTGCTTGGTTGATATCATGTAGGACCATTATAATGGTAATACCTAGGTCCCTATTTAAGTTTCTTATCAACTTTAGGGTCTCCAACTGGTACTTGATATCAAGGTATGTTGTAGGTTCATCCAAAAATAATATCTTAGTACCCTGAGCCAGAGCCATAGCTATCCAAACTCTCTGCTTTTGACCACCTGATAGCGAGTTTACTGTCCTATCCTTAACGGGTCCAAGGTCTGTAACATCCATTGCCCAATCTATCATTTTTTCATCATCTTCAGACTTAGCCTTCATCATCACCTGGTATGGAGTACGTCCGTAACTGACCAACTGTCTTACTGTTATATCATTGGCAACCTTGTTGTACTGGTGGACTATAGCCACCTTTTTTGCAAACTCCCTATTGGTCATAGAATCTATCCTTCTATAGCCAAGGGTCACTTCCCCTATCTTGGGCTCTAGGTTTTTGGTCATCAAATAAAATAAAGTAGACTTACCACAACCATTTGGTCCAAGTATGGTTGTAATCTTGCCATCTGATATCTTAAATGATATATCATCTAGGATTAGGGGCGAATTTTTCGAATATGAAAAACTTAAGTTCTTAACTTCCAAAACTATCTCCCCCTCTTCTAAGTAATAGTATAAAGAATGGACCACCTACTACAGCACATATAATTGCTGCAGGTATTTCATATGGGGCAAACATAGCCCTACCTACTGTATCGGATAGTAAGAGCATAACTGCACCCAAGAGCATTGTATATGGTAGTTTAACCTTGTGGTCACTACCGACCAATAACTTGGCTATATGAGGGACAATAAGCCCCAAAAAGCCTATTACACCAACTGTGGCTGTAGATATACTTACTATAACTATTGCCACAATCGCAACTATAAATCTATCCCTATCGACATTCACACCAAGACCCCTTGCAGTTTTATCTTCAAGAGATAGGATGTTACACTTTTTAGCAAGCAAAAATGCAACTATAAGTCCTATCAAGACATACCAGAATAGGAGATTTACATCTGCCCATGTTTTCTGGGCTATATTGCCCTCTACTATAGATTGGACTCTAGACAGGCTCGCCCCCTTGCCAACTGAAGCCTTACAAAATTCAGACAGGCCTGAAAAAGTCATATTAAGGGCAACACCCACAAGTATCAATTTCACTGGGTTGGCTCCACCATCCCAAGCTAGAAGGTATATCAACAAGTAGGCAGCAAGTCCTCCAAGAACAGCAAAAAAAGGTATTGAAAAATACATAGCTGGGAAGAATGAACTTATTATCACTGCAACAAAGGATGCTGCTGATGATATACCGATTATACCTGGGTCTGTCAGAGGATTTTTCATCACTGACTGCAAAAGGGCTCCAGATGTTGATATAGCAGCCCCTGCTAACATAGCTATTATGACTCTAGGAAATCTTAGGTCCCAAATTGTAGCAACATCAGGATTTCTCTTTACAAAAAGACCTGACATCAGCTTAGAAAAACTTATATCTATGCTACCTGTTCTAATAGCTATAAAAAACAATAGTATCAATAAAACAGAAGTTGTTAAAAACACCACTGTCTTTTTCCTTGTATCTACAGCATAACCTCTTGTATCCTTGTCTAATATCTTTCTAAGTAATCCATTTTTAAAATTAGACCACTCCACTATTTATCACCCCCATAAAAAATTTTGTCTAGGTCTTCAAGGGCATCAGGGTAGTTAAACTTGGCAGACATACCAAACTTCTTGTAGTCTAAGTCATATACCCTATCTTTTTTGACAGCCTCAAAGTGCGACCATATGTCATTTGTTTTAAATTCATCCAAAAACATCTTCATGACTTCTTGAGGCATGGCATGAGCGGTTCTCAATATAAGGTCAGGGTTTTTCTTCAACATATCCTCTGTAGATATATTTATAAACTGGTCTGTATCTGATTCAAATACATTTTGACCTCCTGCAAGTTCTACCAGTGATCCTACATATGATTGATTTGTTGCAACTACATAGGATCCCGGCAATCCCATAAGAACTAAAACTTTTAATTTCTTCTTGTCCTTGTGACGCTCCTTGTATTCCTTCATAAAATCTTCGTATTCTTTTACCATCTTCTCAGCCTCTGACTGCCTATTAAGAACTACACCAAGGTCAGATATGGACTTGTACATACCTGGTATATTGTTTAGGTTTAAGAAACCATACCTAAGTCCAGCATTCTTATATTTAGGTTGTAGGTCACTCACGAGGCTGACCGGGCTAAATACCCAGTCTGGATTTAATCCCTTTACAATCTCCATGTCCGGTGACATAGCCATACCCACTTTGGTAGCTGAATCATATCTCTTGGGCAATTTGGAGATTTTACTGTCTGGCACCCCAACCAAATCAACATCTAGCCCATCCATGATCTCCACTGTAGCAGGAGATGTAGCTATTATCCTTGGATTATCTATCTGAGGTATCTGGCTAAGAGACTCTATCTGACCATCCTTGCCACCAGGATGCTGGTCAACACAGGCAGTAAATACGATACTAAGTAGTGAAACAAGGCCTACTAGGACCAATTTTTTACCTAGTCTAGTCATCTATACCACCACCGATCATATCAGAATTACTAGACACTAGAATCTCTTCTAATTCCATGTTTTTTCTTTTCTTGTACTTATATAAGACAGCTATTCCTATAGCCCCCAACATAACAATTGTAAGCAATATAGCTATCATGACTATAATAATTGTAAATAATGCCCTTGTAAAAGGTCCCCATGGTGTTTTTTCATCCTTTTGAGATGTACCAACAAGTGTCTGCGAATCATCGAAATCTTTGTTGGTAAGCAAACCATGCTTATAACCTAGGTCTGCTTGATTTATCCTTTCTTTCTCGTCTCCTGAGCTTGGAGGCCCAACTGGTTTACCAAGACTCTTGTTTGATGATTTTAGACCAGATTTTGTCTTATTAGACCTATCCTCTATTTTTTTATTATTATGTGACTTTTTGTGTGACTTATTATTTTCTGACCTAGCTTTAGAATTAGCACTAGTTGAGCTTGTATTACTCCTAGAACCACTATTCCTTGTGGCAGCCTGTACGCTAGAACTAGTTGGAGCACTCACTTCCTTTGTATGCTCGTTTACCCTATCTTCATTCTTTACAGGCTTGTCTGTTTTTACACTTACCTTGAATCCATTACCGCCACCTTCTTGTAAGTCATCAAAGTCCACAAAAAATATAACTGCCCTTCCCATAGGTTCTACAAAAAAGCTTGATTTAACAACACAATCAGCAGATGGAATCTCAAATCTGAAATCTCCTGTAGTACCACCATTTGATATTTCTTTTACAGGTACTTGGGAAAAACCACTATCCCCCCTATTTTGAACCCACATGACAACATCTTTAATATTGTCCCTAAGGTTATACCTGACTGTTGCATATAACTTACCGTCATCATCTTTTTCTATCAAGGCGACCCCATATACAACATTGTTTACCATACCTTCACCTATGCCTGGATTATTGCCTGGATCTTCAATTACATGGGTAACTGGATGGTCGTAATAACCTCTAGCAACAGCAGTATATACTTCACCAGCTTTGGCATTGGTTGTAAATGCAATAAATACCATGACAAGGGCAAGTAGTATAGTATTAAATTTTCTATTTATTTTCATCTCTACCTCCCTGTAGACTGTCCAACCAAGAGCCAATTACCGTGTCTTTTTTAAATATATTTTTTGATAACTCACTGTCTAACTTTTTACTTAACTTTATTTCATAAATAAGCTTCTTGGCTACTTTTATATATGAATAAGCAGAACCAGCTAATATACTTATAATTATTAACAAGGAATAAAATATAACCTTTGGATTTTCTTTGGCTTCAAATTTTTGTTTTTTGATATCTGTACTATTCTCATCTTTAGGTTCATCCTCACTTGTAGATTGATCAAAATTAGTCGATTCATTTATCAGTCCTTTACTTGGATCACTAGTTGATGTTGATTCACTATTGGATGATTTAGAACCAGAACTAGTTTCACTATTGTTTTTTTTACTTTTTGCTTTATTGCCAGATGAATGACTTTTATTTGAATTCTTCCTATCAGAAGAACCACTTCTATTGTTTGAAGATCTAGCGCCAGTACTTGCACTACTTTTCTTGTTAAGACCTGGAAATTTATCCCTAGTACTAGCCCTATTTGGACCACCATCAGAAGACACAATAGCCACTTGACCAAGCTTGTTCAAATTAAGATTTGAATATCCATTGCTAGTCTTTATACTTACATCAGACATGTCCGACACATAAACAGCCTTTGGATTTTTGATGTTAGATGGCAGTTTAAGCTTTATTTCTATCGGCTTGGATGGCTTTTGAGGAACCCCATAATCATTTTCAACCTTAAAATTATATATTACAAAACTAGAAGATCTACCAAACGTCTTCATGACCTTTGTATAGTCGTTGCCCCCAGTTACTGTATCTACCTTAAACTTTATATTGTCCTTGAAGCAACCTGGCTTGGCTACTAGCTCAAATATATCAGTCTTCTTTATAATAGTTTCATTTGGATTGAATTTCTTTCTAGGAGTACCCGTCTTCATCAGATTGTATAGTAAGGCATCTTTTTGATCAATCTTCTTTAGACTAGACCAATCAAACTTAAACCTAGCTCCTACAGGTATCTCTCCCATAGGCTTTACCTTTGGGTCTACCTTTACATATATCATTGGGTCTTTTCTTCTTATATCAAAGCTAAACACCCTAGGTCTCTTATCCTGCTCGTTTGGTATTACTAGGTCAAAAGCATGGGGCTCAGCAAACCTATAATATGCATTGTCATCTCGTATTTGCAAAGATACCAATGATGCTATTATCCCCTGTACTTCCATCTTATCGCTACCTATCAGCATTGTATATTTACCATTCTTGGCTACTATATTGGCAGTGTGGACCATAGATCCGTTACCCATAGAAGGCTTATCTTCTCTTTCATGGTGAAGATTTACTACAAGAGAATATAATCCATCCTCCAACTTTAGATCTTCTCCTTTTTCAAGTTGAGGAAGGTTTCTTTTGTCCTTTGGTGAATATATATTGTCTGTATCATCTTGTTCTGAAGGACCATTGTTAACTGGAGGACTAGGTGCGCTTGAATCTAAACCATCAAATGAGTCAGAACCAACTTTTGCAGACTTGTCCCAAGCAACCCTAAGTTTGGCTTCCTGTTGACCGCCACCATTGCCTCCCGAAACCTCTTCCATAACCGGAACATAAACGGCTACAGGTATATCTTGTTCTCCTACGTTTACTTCAAACTCAAGATCTTTTGGATATTTCTTGCCCTTCATTCTCTTATCTTTACCTGTAGAAGGATTGTTATATACATCTATGTCATCGTAATGACTTAATTCTTTAACTTTTTGCCCCTTTACATAAAACTCACCCAAAAAACCTCTATAGCCCATAAAATCAAGAGCAACAAACCTTAGTTTCATAGTTGCTTTTCCATTTTTCACAGAAAGTATTCCATATTGTGTCATAGCTGGATTACCCATTGATTTTCTGTCTTCATATTTATGTATAAGGGATATAGGCACCTTATAATTCCCATCTTTCATAGTCTCTGCCCTACTTGTTGAAACAAATAAATTCGACCATAATACAGATACTATCAATAGACTAACCAGTATAAATCTATTAATAATTTTAATATCTCTTTTTACAAACATAATCTTCACCCTTATTTCCCCATAATTTATATATCCGTACTCACTATTATCCATGATTCTGTATTGATTGAAATTCTCAGTATCATTTCATTCCCAATATTAGTTTAACATAATAGATAGGTATTATCAATTAAAATATGTTGGCAATATTTTAGCTATTTTTGGTTTTTATTTAAAATTTGTTTAAAGTGGTATAAGAGTCCTATTTTTGTATATAACAAACAAGACAAGAGAAATATTTCTCTTGCCCTGCCTGTATAATATTTTTTATTGGGATTTTATTACTTGCTTATTTAATACTATTTTCTATATTAGCATCTATTGTGTTGTTTCCACCTAATATAATTAAATCCTTATTACCTTTTAGCTTTTCTACTACACTAGCAGGTACCTTATTCTTTTCTGCTAGTATAATCGGTGCCTTGGCTAGACCTGTTACTGCTCCTGCAGATAATGAATCTACAGCATTGTAGCCATTAGATACAAATATTGTCTTTGTATCTGGATATGCCTTATTTGCTATTGCAAGTGCTGTATCAAACCTAGTTCTTCCAGATATCCTTACCTTAGACTTGGCATTTATCTGTCTCATTACGCCTTCACTTATTGAAGAATTTCCTCCAACTACTATTACTTCTTCTGGCTTCCATTCATTTATTTTAGCCTTTGCATTTGGATCTAATGAGTTTGCTCTTGTCATAAGTACTGGTACTCCAGCCTGTGTTGCTAGTGAAGATACTGTTAGAGCATCTGCATCCTTTTCGCCGTTTATTAGGATTACCTTGTTTGAGTTGGACTTGTTCTTTACCCTCTGAGCAACCATTGCTGCTGTTTCAAACCTGTTTTTGCCTGCAACTCTTTCTACACTTAGTCCCATAGACCTAAGCTGGCTTTCAACTGCTCCAGACATAGAGCTTAGTCCACCAGACAAGATTACCTTCTTGGCACCCAATCTTGTTATCTCTGCCTTTACACTAGCTGGTACATTTGCCTTTTCTGTAAGTAGTATAGGCGCCTCGTTTGTACTAGCAAATGAAGCTGATACTAGGGCATCTGCATTTTTAGTTCCACTAGCAAGGATTACTGTGTCTGCCTTATTAAAGAACTTCTGAGATATCTTTGTAGCTGTCTCATATCTGTCATTTCCAGCTAATCTTTTTATTACGTCATTACCTGTAAGTTTTTTATATTCCTTTGCCTGAGACCAATCAAATATCAACTTAGCTTTTTGCTTGCCACTGCCCTTTACAATAGCATCATATGATTTTGCATTACTTGATATAGAGTCCATGGCATCTACATTCACCTCAGTAAATATTTCTTTTTCCTTTTTATCTCTTACAAAAGAATATCTTGAAGGAAACTTTCTCATATTTCCGTTTAAGTCCTTGTCTTCTATTTCCTTTTCAACCTTTGCCTCTTTAAGCGATGAATTTGAATCAGAATCATATACACTTAGTCCCCAAAGATGTCCATGCATTCCCATGAATTCCATTCCCTTAAAATCAACATAGTAAGTGTATTTTCCATCTTTTTCACTTACAATAGCAGTTTTTTCAAGTGAAGCATTGCCCATTGAAGCCTTATTGTCAAAAGCATGCCACAATTTAACTGGCACTGAATATAACTTAGCTCCATTCTTGTTTTCCTTATTTGCTATGTCCTTGTCTATATTCTTTATATCTGTCTGCTGTGATGGGTCATTAAGTTCAGATGAGCCTGATTCCTTTTTGATGTTATCTATAGCAAATAGAACAACCTCATTAGCAATTGACATTTTCACCCTATCATTTGTATTAATAGAATCTTTGGCCCTCGCTAAAGCCTTTTCTAACATTTCTCTACTTCTACCCTCAATCACACCAGCCTTTAAAAGCTTTTCTCCTATCTCAATGTTATTCTTTAGTACTGCCTTTGAAGAAAGTATCCCTTCTTCCTCGCCCTGTGTACCCTTCAACTTATTCTTGTCTATAGAACTGTCTTTAGGTGCTTTTGACCAATCTATTAATAAGACTGCTGGCTGTGATGCATCAGCATTAGGATTAGCCTTTTTGGCTACTTCATCCATAGCATCAACCCATACTCTTACACCAATTTTTTCTTCTCCTCTAGAGTCTCTTACGAATTCTACTTCTCCTGGGAATGTTTTTCCACCATCAGTATAATCAGACGTTTCCACTCTATTAGCTTCTGTATACCTTCCATGGTTTCTTATATCATCCAAGCTATTGTAAGTAGCAAATTTGTATAGATGTCCTCTCATCTTTACACCACCAAATAACATCTCTTTTGGTTGGAATTTAAGACTTATTTTAACACCATCCCTAGATTCCACTACCTTTGCCATGCTTTTCATGGCATCAGCACCCATAGATGCTTGGTCTTCCTGGCCATACTTCACAAGCTTAACAGGTAGGCTATATTCTAACACCCTATTTTCATCTGCACTATTTCCATTATCATTATTGTTATCTACACTAGCAACTACATCAGATGAAACCTCAAATTCATAGGTGTCTCTATCAGCGGATGATCTTGAAAGATACAGTGTTTTTGTAACCCTATACTTATCTCCATTCTTCATATTAGGATCATTTATAGTTACTACCTTGTCAATATCATTAGTAGTAGTTACATCACCTATGAAAGTAGGTATATTGAACTTTATTTTTTCAACCTTTGTTACGACCTTCCAGTTCCATCTTGGACCACCTTCTTTATTTACAAGGTATTCTCTAAGGTCTGCTTCTGCTAACTGGTCTCTCTTTTCTATATATTCCCTCTTAGTTTGTGGAATACGTTCACCATTCTTTACAGGTCTCTTCCAATATGCCATGTCAATCATATTAATATTGCCAGTAGAAACTTGTATCTTTTTGTTCTGTACATTTGCCTTTACTTTATATGCTTTCTTCTGTGGGAAGTAACCATTTTCTAGGTTAGCGCTTATACCTAATTCTTCTGGTTTTGATATTTTTATATCTTCATCCATCATATTATATGCTAAATCTAGCTTTCTATTTTTGTTATTTCTAAGAATATTTACCGGAATAGACTTCAATATATTATTATGTAAATCTATTTTAGCATTATCCTTTGAAGCAAGTTTTGACCAAACATTGTCTTCTATATGATCTATCTTATTATTGGATAAGTTTATTTCTTTAATGTTATCTAATTCAGCAAAGCTATCAGGTAGTCTAGTCAATCCATTATTATGCGCAACTAAATTTTCAAGATCAGCGACCTTAGATATGCTATTTGGTAATTTTTTAAGCTTATTTTGACTTAAATTCATGAACTTAATTTTACTATTATTTTTGAACACATCATTATCAAATTCTCTTATATTGTTTTCACTAAGATCTATTGATTCTAAATTTGTCAATTTGTCAAAAACACCCCTTGGAAGTTCAGTCAACCAAATCTTACTCAATTCTAAGGTTTTCAACTTTGTATTCTTGTCAAATATGCCGCTTGGAAGTTTTCCTATTACATTGGAATTTAATTGTACTTCTTCTAATTCATCACAATCATCAAATAACCCTGATGGAATAAACTTAACTGCATTTCCACCTATATAAAATTTCTTAAGTCCAGTAGCACCCTTTAACAGGTCTTTTGGTATAGATTCAATATGGTTTCCACCAAGGTCAATACTTGTAATACCAGGACCTATATTACCTGCCAATAGACTAATATCATATATAGCACCCATGTCTACATCCTCACCTAGACCTCTAGATAATTTAAGTTCTCCAGAGAATTTCCTTATTTCACTTCCATCAATAGTTCCATTATTATCACTATCTATGACTCCAGATGCCTTTAGTCTTTCCTGAAGTGCCTTTTCACTTAACTTCTTATTTTTTGCGATAGTCTTAGGTTCATCATAGCCAGTCCAGCCTTCATACACTTGAGGCTTGAATTTTATCTTCACCCTAGTGTACTTATCTGTCTGACCTATATCACTTTCCTGACCACCCATAGGTCCAACTAGTACTCCACCTATATGCTCCTTATCTAAATCACTTATATTCATGGTAAATTCTGCGTGATCTTTTACATTATTTGCATTTGCCTCTCCACAGAACTTCTTTTCGGATTTGCCTGGCCACTTTCCACCACTTTGAATCTGAAAATCATATAATACATCAGCAAACAGTGTATTTAACATAGTTATCTTCATCTTTCCATTTTCTACTACCAGCTTCACATTTTTGTCAAAGAAACCTTCCAACATTGAAGTTCCTTCTCTTCCATCTGCAAGCAGGGCATTAAATCCGATTGTATATGTCCCATCTGGTATATTTTCTGAAGTAGTGTATTTCGCCACCCTCTTTTCTTCCTCAGTTTTTTTATTCTTTCCGTAGTTTCTAGCAGCTTCTTCAGCTTCACCTTCCTTAGGGGCTATGTAGCCTTTCTGCTGGAATACTATCTTACCATCTTCTTTTGATTTATCTGCCGTTACGTAATTGCCAACCTTAGCAGAATGGAATTTCAAAACAACCCTATGTGCATTTTTATTTGTAAAACCACTCAAATGAGGATCTTGAACAGTCAATAAAGCCTTTTCACCACTGTATGCAACCCTTCTATTTTCCTTATATGAATATGGAATTGTATATCCATCTATCTCCACACTCTTCAAAAGTGTCTGCATGTGATATAACCAAAAAGTATTAGTGTCTTTAACATCCCCAAATTCTTCTCCTATTTGGGAATATCCAGATAAATGTATTTGATAGACTTGTTTTTCTTTATCAACAGATATATTCTCTATCTTAAGGTTCTTAAAATTCTTGCTTGTATTTGTATTTATTGCTTCACCAGTCTGTTCATTACCCTTATCTGTTGTATTCCCAGGATTTTCTTTCTTTTCTCCGTTACTACTTTCAAAAGCCTTTTGAGCCGGAGATTTCCACGTACCGTATCTACCATCCTTTAACTTTATAATTATGGTATTTCTATTTGTATCCCTGTCCCATTTTTCAACATGCTTACTTGCATACTCCTCAGAACTATATATACCACCAAATCTATCAGTTATAAACTCGCTAATAGGAAATTCTGTTCCATTAATAACTATTGAACTTAAATTTTCCATATAGTCTTTTAATACAACTTCTCTATTTTTTATATAATATGAAAAACCACACGTAACAGCTTCATACTCTCCACCATTTTTAGATGTCTTTTTCCACACATATGTTTTAGTTTCTAAATGATCCTCTGGTATCACCTTATCATCTACATCTGGCTTTGGTAAAGTTGGTTCTTCCGTATCTGAATCCACAACACCAGTAGACGATTTAGTTATACTATATTCTGGTGTTACATCACTCTCGCCACCTGCATTCTTCACAACCTTATATGAAAGTTTGTGTGTTTTACCATTGGTTAACTCAAATGCATACTTAGCTGAATTAGCATCATTCACTTTTTTATATGATTCCTTATGCTTATCTGCCTTATCAGTCTTACTTTGTAAAGTAATACCATAGTATGGACTGTCTATTGTTTCAAATTCTTTAATTGAGTATTTATCCCCATTTATAAATACATATTTAATCTTTTTTATTATTTCATTAGCCTTTTTTTTATCAAAATCTTGATCAAAATTAAATTTATACTCAGGGCTATACTGTGGTGGCATTACAGTTATATGCTGCCAAATATTTTCTTCAGATTCTGATGTCTCAGCGTATGATACTCCACTTAAAAATCCCCCTTCATTTATGTAAGGTATAGTACTTGTTCCTAACATAGCCATAGACATAGCTATAGCAACTATTTTTTTACCTTTTCTATGCTTTTTACTATAAGTCATTTTAACCTCCCTTAAATTTAAACATTTAATAGTCATTGCACCATTCAATTTTTTTAATTTCATTCACAACAACCATTGATACTCAATATCTTTTCACTGTGATTAGTATAACATTATTTCAAGTATGCGATATTAATTATCATTAGTATTATATTAATTATTTTTGGGTATTGATTTAACTATTCAAAATAAATTTTTCATAATACTAATCTATTTATAGGAAAGTATTCTATG
>OHAU01000127.1_pt1 | contig 104903 bp, 91 predicted proteins | sample 1577181 | NCBI WGS metagenome assembly OHAU01 (sample SAMEA3541472, study PRJEB24748) | human gut metagenome | biome: human gut; feature: human-associated habitat; material: faeces | place: China | collected 2012
ATTTCAAATGGCTTTGAATATTACTAAAAACAGCTTGAGCGAGCGCTGCAGTGCAAGGCTTGAGATGATACTTAAAAAGTATATTCTTGATTTGGTGATTAAAAAGGACTATCAAAAGGTAACTACGTTTCATACAGGTGATTTGCAAAACCGTATGTTTAATGATGCCACTCTTGTTGCATCGGGCTTTACAACTATTATTCCCGAATCGGCTTTCTTCGGCGCAAAGCTTTTGAGTGCGCTTATTTATTTAATTATCATTGATAAAATTTTTGCACTTATATTTATTGTCGGCGGCTGTACTGTTTTTATCATTACCCGCTTTTTTAGAAAAACGCTTAAAAGGCTTCATAAAAAAGTGCAGGAAACAGAGGGAAAAACACGTTCCTTTATTCAGGAAATCTTGTCAAATATTCTTGTTATTAAGGCTTTTTCGGTTGAAAACAGAATTAATGAAACTACAGATGAACTTCAAGATGATAATTTTAAAGCACGTATGAGAAAACGAAACTTCAGTATATGTGCTAATGTAGGTCTTGGTGCCGTTTTCAGTGTGGGAACTGTTTTTGCCATTGCTTTTGGTGCATACAGTATTTTGTTTAAAAGTATGACGTATGGTACGGTAACGGCTATTATTCAACTTGTAAATCAGGTTCAGTCGCCGTTTGTTTCTCTTTCCGGTATTATGCCTAAGTATTATACTACTATCGCTTCTGCCGAAAGAATTATGGAACTTGACGATTTGCCTAACGAAAAAGAAATTAACAAAAAAGAAATAAACGTTTTAGATACATATAAAAACCTTAATTCTGTTGAATTTGAAAATATTTCGTTTAAATATGACCGTGATATTATTCTTGACAATACCTCGCTGAGCATCAAAAAAGGTGATTTTGTAGCAATAATGGGTATTTCCGGTATCGGTAAAAGTACGCTTTTAAAGCTTCTTTTGGGTGTATTTAATCTTAATTTTGGTAAAATTTATCTTGATACAAACAACGGTAAAATCCCTATTGACAAAAATACACGAAAGCTTTTCTCTTATGTTCCGCAGGGCAATATGCTTATATCGGGAACAATTAAGGACAATATTACTTTTATTAATCCGAATGCAAGCGACGCTGAAATTGAGGAAGCAATAAGAATAAGCTGCGCTAAGCAGTTTATTGACGAACTTCCCTTGGGGCTTGAAACCGTAATAGGTGAAAAAGGTTTGGGTCTTTCCGAAGGACAGGTACAGCGCCTTGCGATTGCAAGAAGTTTGCTTGCCGATTCTCCGATTTTGCTTCTCGACGAGGCTACCTCCGCTCTTGACGAAAAGACGGAAAAGGAATTTTTAACTAATCTTAAAGCGCTTGATAATGTTACTTGCATTATTGTTTCTCATAAGAAAGCTGCGCTTGATATTTGTAATAAAACCATTCAAATCAAAAACGGTAAAATTATAAGTGAGGGGTAAATATGTTGCTTACTAAATGGGGCAAAGAGCTTGATAAAAATAATCCTCTAAGTGAATATCCAAGACCGCAGTTCGTTCGTGACAGCTATATAAGTCTTAACGGAATGTGGAAATGTGCTTTTTACGGTATGCCTGATTGTGATGACGAAATGTTTAGGTATGATATTTGCGTGCCTTTTTCGCCTGAGTCTTATCTTTCGGGTGTTCACAGAACGCTTGAACCCGGTGAATTTTTGATTTATAAGAGAAAATTTGAAATTCCAAAAGGCTTTAATAAGGGCAGAGTGTTTATCAATTTCGGTGCAGTTGACCAAATCGCAACAGTTTTTATTAACGGCGCAGAGGTCGGTTCTCATAAAGGCGGATACACACCGTTTAAATTTGAAATAACCGATTATATTAAAGACGGTGAAAACGAAATAAGAGTAGTTTGCCTTGATTTTTCAGATACTAACGAATTTTCACGAGGTAAGCAGAAAATTAAGCGTGGCGGTATTTGGTACACTTGTCAAAGCGGTATTTGGCAAAGCGTTTGGCTTGAATCAACCCCTAAAAAATTTCTTGAAAAGGTTAAAATTACACCCGACTATGATAATTCAAACGTATCGTTTGAATATTTCGGAACAAATGATGTTGAGGTGTCAATCTTTGACGGCGATAGATTAATAGCCAAAACAAAGGATACCTGCATATCAATCCCCGATTTTAAATCATGGTCACCCGAATCTCCGTTTTTATATAATGTGGAATTTTCAACTTGCGGAGAAACGATAAAATCATATTTCGGTATGCGTAAATTTTCAGTCGGCACAGATAAAGACGGTATCAAAAGGCTGTTTTTGAATAATAAGCCGTATTTCCATAATGGGCTTCTTGATCAAGGCTATTATCCCGACGGTTTTTTAACTCCTCCGTCGAATGAGGCAATGAAATTTGATATTGAATACGTTAAATCGGCAGGATTTAATATGCTTAGAAAGCACATTAAGGTTGAACCGCTTTTATGGTATCATTATTGCGATGTTAACGGCATTATCGTTTGGCAGGATATGATAAACGGCGGCGGCAAATACGGTCTTGAAATATCTGTTATTCCGTTTGTCAATATCACGCTTAACGATAATAATTATTCTACTTTCCATAGAACAGATAAAGAAGGCAGAGATTTATATTATCAGGAACTTGAAGAAATTGTTGATACTCTTTATAACTGCCCTTGTATAGCATTGTTGGTTTTGTTTAATGAGGGATGGGGTCAGTTTGACAGCAAAAAGGCTTATGATAAGCTTAAATCTCTCGATAAAACTCGTATTGTTGACTCAGCTTCGGGCTGGCACGATATGGGCAAGAGCGACGTTATTTCAAAGCATATCTATTTTACACCTATTAAGGTTAAAAAGGGTAATCGTGCTTATGTTCTTTCGGAATTCGGTGGGCTCGGTCTTAAACTTAAGGGCCACACCTTTAATAATAAAATGTTTGGTTATAAAGTCTTTTTCAGCCGTGAGTCCTTGACTGAGGCTTATAAAAGACTGTTTACAAAAACTATCATTCCTCAAATTAAGGACGGCTTGAGCGCTACTGTTTATACTCAGGTTACGGATGTTGAGGATGAACTTAACGGTCTTTTAACATATGACCGTGAGGTTGAAAAGGTAGATTTTGAAACATTAAAAAAGATAAATGAAAGGGTTAAATTAAATGACTAAGGCAACTATTAAAACAAATAAAGGTGATATGAAGTTTAATCTTTATGATGACCTTGCACCTAAGACTGTTGAAAACTTTGTTACACACGCAAAAAACGGATATTATGACGGTCTTATTTTCCACCGTGTTATTAAGGATTTTATGATTCAGGGCGGCGACCCGACAGGCACGGGCTGCGGCGGCGAGTCAATTTGGGGCACTCCTTTTCAAGATGAATTTAATCTTGATGCAAGAAATTATTACGGTGCTCTTTCTATGGCAAACAGCGGCCCTAACACAAACGGCTCTCAGTTTTTCATTGTTCAGGCTAAGGAAGTTCCAATCACGCTTATTGAACAAATGGAAGAACTTAAGGATAACGGATATCCGCAGCAGGTAATTGATAAATATAAAGAGGTTGGCGGTACTCCGTGGCTTGATTTTCACCACACGGTATTCGGCGAAATAACAGACGGAACTGACGTTTTAGAGGATATTGCTTCAACTCGTACAGGTATGGGTGACAAACCTGTTTATGATGTTGTTATTGAAACAATTGAAATAGAAGAGTGATTTTGACAAATTTACCCCTTCTCATTGGTTATAATTAATCATAGAGAGGGGGTATTTTTTGGTTATATATGTTGACGTTTTATTTGTAGTCAATTTTTTTATTACTTATTTGCTCCTCATTTCCACATCCTTTTTTGCAAAATCGGAGATTAAGCAATACCGTGCTGTATTTGCTTCCGTTTTGGGCGGTTTGTATTCTCTTGTTATTATTTTCGATAAACTGAATTTTCTTTTATCGGCAATCGGTAAAGTTTTTGCTTCACTGCTTATTGTTTTTGTCGCTTTTGGCTTTATAAGGGTATGGACTTATTTTAAAAATTTTATCATATTTTATTTTTCAAACGTTCTTTTTCTCGGTGTGATATCTGCAATTTGTATGTTCTTTTCGCCTAAGGGTATGACGGTTAAAAACTCAAACGTTTATTTTGATATTTCAGCCACCCAACTTCTTGTAAGTGCTTTTTGCGCCTATTTGGTTACATATATTATTATAAAAATAACAAATCGAACGCTTGCAAAAGGGGAAATATATTCTTTAAGTATATTTGTTGATAATAATGAATACAAGTTTTATGCTTTTGCCGACAGTGGAAATAAGCTTCGAGAACCGTTTTCCGATTATCCGGTTATAATAGTTGATAAATCAAAAATGCCTGAAAAATGCGAGCGCCTGATTCCGTGCCAAACGGTGTCGGGACAGGGAATGTTAAAAGCGTTTAAACCGGATAAAATTATAATTTCAAGCGGCAAAAATAAAATTGAAATAACAAAGGTTTACGTTGCGTTGTCAGACGTTAATTCAAAAAAATTCTCGGCTGTTTTATCTAATGAATTGATTAATATTTAAGGTGATTGTATGTTGAATTTAATTAAAAAACTATTTTTAAAGTTGTTTAAAAAGCAAAAATGCTTCTATATTAACGGGCCGGAAACTCTGCCGCCTCCGCTTTCAAAAGAGGAAGAACAGAAAATAATGGACGAACTTCAAAACGGAATTGAGGATAACAGAGAACTTTTGATAATACATAATTTACGTTTGGTGGTTTATATTGCAAAAAAATTCGAAAACAAAACCACCTCGACCGAGGATTTGGTCTCTATCGGCACAATCGGTCTAATGAAAGCCGTCAAAACCTTTAATCCCGAAAAGAATATCAAGCTTGCCACTTATGCCTCACGTTGCATAGAAAATGAAATCCTTATGCATTTAAGAAAGGTTAATAATATAAAAAGCGAAATGTCTTTTGATGAACCTTTGTCTGTCGACTGGGACGGCAATGAACTTACACTTCGTGACGTTTTGGGAACGGACCCTAACGATGTGTTTGAAGAAATCGAGTATGATGATGAAAAAAGGCTTCTTCGTCAAACGGTTGCCGCCTTGCCTGAAAAGGAGCGTAATCTTATGACGCTTCGCTTTGGATTAGACGGAAACGAAAGCTTAACTCAAAAGCAGCTCGCCGACAAAATGGGTATTTCTCAATCGTATATCAGCCGTCTTGAAAAAAGAATACTTGAAAAAATAAAAAATGAATTGAAGCGCTTGTCCGCTTAAGCATCGATCTAAATACCAAATAATTCTCTTTCGCATAGTATAAAATGTAAAATAATTTATTATGTGAAAGAGGATTTTTTTATGACTTTATATATAAAGGTAGGCTCGATTACAAATGCTCAGCGTTCTCAACGCTCGCTTAGGCAAAATGGATATAAATCAATAATCAAAAAGCTTGAAAATCCGTCACCTCAAGACGGTTGCGGGTATATGGTTGTTGTAAACACTTATACAGAAGAGCCGATTTCGATTTTAATTAAAGAAGGTATACAGATTAGGGGAGTGGAACGAGAATGATTTATCTTGATAACAGCGCCACTACCAATCCTAAGCCGCAAGTAGTTAAAAATGCAGTAATAAGGGCAATGAATTATTATAGCTTTAACAGCGGCAGAGGCGGATATAAAGAAAGTGTAAACACTTCTGATATGATTTTTTCCTGCCGTGAAAAGCTTTCTGAAATGTTTGGCTTTCCGTCGGAAAATATTGCCTTTACACCAAATTGCACCACTGCAATTAATTTTGCAATAAAAGGAATTTTAAAGCCCGGTGACCATATAATCATATCTAATCTTGAGCATAATGCCGTTGCACGTCCCGTTTATGCGCTTTTTAAAAATGGGATTATTGATTACGATATAGCTGATTTTTCTTTTGATAAAGAACAAACAATAAATAATTTTAAAAAACTTATTAAACCTAATACAAAGGCAATTGTTTGTACGCACGCTTCAAATGTATTTGGCTGTGTTTTTCCTATTAAAGAGATAGGCAAGCTTGCACACGAAAACGGAATAATATTTATTGTTGATGCGGCACAATCCGCCGGAATTTTGAATATTGATTGCAAAAGTGATAATATTGATATCCTTTGCGCACCGGGTCATAAAGGACTTTATGCTCCAATGGGTATAGGATTTATTGCTCTTAGAGATAATGTTGAGATTGGTACAATTATTGAGGGCGGCACAGGTTCAAATTCAATGAAACTTGCTCAACCTGATAATATGCCTGAAAGGTTAGAATCGGGAACGCTTAATAATGTTGGTATTATAGGGCTTTGTGCAGGTATTGATTTTGTGGTAGGCAAAAGTGTTTCAAGTATATATAAACATGAAAAAAATTTAATGAAATATATTTACGGCGAACTTGCGAAAAATAGTAATGTTACGTTATATACTCCAAGCTTTAATGATGCTTTTCTTGCGCCGATACTGTCGTTTAACTATAAAGATTATCCGTCGGAAAAAACAGCCTCTTTATTGGCTGATAAGAATATTGCATGCCGTGCAGGCTTTCATTGTTCAAAGCTTGCCCATACTGCATTTGGTACTGACAACAGAGGAACTGTACGTATAAGCCCAAGTGTATTTACTAAATACAGCGAGTGTGAAAAATTTATTAATATCTTAAAAAAACTTTGAAAAACTAAAATAATTACTTTATTTATTAAACTGCGTGTGATAAAATATAAATAACAGTAATTAATAAACGAGGAAGTCAGTTTATGATAGTTAAAATAACAGATACATTTAATAAAATTTTGAGTGTATTTTCAACATTCGGAATATCGGATGCATTAGATATTATTTTGGTTGCCGTGATTATATATATTTGTGTTCGTATTATAAGAGAAACAAGGGCTATGCAACTTGCAAAAGGATTTATTTTTATTGCTATAATTTATGGCATAGTAACTCTTCTTGATATGGAGGCGTCAAGCTTTATTTTTAAGGCGATTTTCTCCAATATTCTGATAATTCTTGTAATTCTTTTCGGTCCTGAGGTACGTAATATTCTTGAACAAATCGGCAAGGGCACAACAGCTAAGAGTCTTAAGTCTCTTATCCATCCGGGTGTTGCTGTCGACATTGCAGAAATATCAAATTGTATTGAATGTGTGTGCAAAGCATGTGCTAATATGAGCGACCAAAGAGTAGGCGCACTTATTTGTTTTGAAAACGATACTCTTTTGGGCAATGTTATTAAATCGGGTACGGTTCTTAATGCAAGGGCCTCAAGAGAACTTGTTGAAAACATTTTTTATCCAAAATCACCGCTTCATGACGGTGCTATGGTAATTCGTGACGGTAAGATTTATGCAGCAGGCTGCATTTTACCGCTTACAAAAAAGACTGTTTCGTCTGCACTCGGCACAAGGCACAGAGCCGGAATAGGTCTTACTGAGGAAAGCGATGCTTTGGCTGTTATCGTCAGCGAGGAAACAGGCGCTATTTCGGTTGCAAAGGGCGGTATTCTTCAGCGTGATGTTTCTTACGGCGATTTAAGAGATATTTTAACAACAGAGTTTGTTCCGTCAGGTTCCTCCGATGATGATAAAATCATTACCAAGCTTGTAAGGAGGATTAAAAAATAATGGCTGATAAAAATAAAAAAAAGAAGTTTTCATTAAAAAAGCTTATTTATAATGATAAATATCTTATTGTTTTTTCTATTATTGCGGCAGTTATTGTTTGGGTTTCAACTTCGATGAGCCTGTCACCTGAAACTACTAAGACCATTACCGTTGCTGTTAATGTTGATTTCAGCGATTCTGCTGCGGACCAACTTGGTATTAAGTGCTACGGCGACAGTAAAATTGATGTTGATGTTACTGTTAAGTGTAAAAAATATCTTGCAAGGGATATTACAGCCGATGACCTTAAGGTTCAGCTTCAAACTAATTCAGTCACTTCAAAAGGTAATTATGATGTTCCCATTAATGTAACTTCGGTGTCTGAAAATGCGGATTTTACAATTTCATCTTATTATCCTACAACATATAAGGCATATTTTGACGTCGAGGATGAAAAAACACTTGATATAAATTTGAATTATGAAAATAAAGATTTTATTGCAGACGGTTATGTGATGGGTGAAGCTCTTTTAAGTGAAAAAGTTGCAAAAATCAGCGGTCCTAAATCATACGTTTCAAAGGTAAAAAGTCTTGTAGCAAATGTCGATATCGCAAATAAACTTAAATCGACACAGTCTGTTGATATTATACCTACTCCTATTGATTCAAGCGGAAATACAGTCGATTATATTTCTGTTGATACCGAGGCTGAAAATCTTACACTTACCATTCCTGTTTTAAAAGAAATGACTCTTAATGTTACAAGTTCTTTTACAGGAAAACCTGACAATGTTGACACAAGTAAATTTAATGTGTCATATAGTGTAGATAAGGTTTCAGCCGCCGTTTTGGCTGATTCGGGAATTAAAGAGGCAAATATCGGTAATATTGATTTCTCTCAGCTTAATGTAGGCAAGAATACTATTAAGTTTGACGTAACTCATCTTGACGCAATTATGATTCTTGACGATACTAAGGAAATTACCGTTACGGTTACTGTTCCGTCAAGCTTTAAAACCAAAGCCGTTTCGTTTGATAAAAATTCAGTTACCGTTGCCAATGTCCCCGATGGATACAAGGCAAACGTAATTTCTGTTAATGCAAACCAGCTTACTCTTGTCGGCTCTCAGTCGAGCCTTAATAACGATAAAATAGGTGTCGGTTTGGTTGTCGATTTGGCTTCTTATAAAAGTGAGGATTTGTCAGAGGGCAGGGATTATTACGATATCACCGCCAATATTGAAAATTCCACGGGCTGTTGGGTTTACGGCAGCTATAAGGCTCAGGTTGAGCTTGTTAAAAAGTAAATAAAAACAAATACCCCCCTGCATGGATGTCCACGCAGGGGGTGTTTATTTTAGAGTGATTATAATATTTCATCAGAATCATTACTTTTAAAGCTTACTATTTTTCCGTCAGCTAATCTGATAATACGATGGCATTTATTTGCAACGTTCATATCATGCGTTATGATAATAATTGTTTTGCCTTTTTTATTTAGTGTTTGAAATAAATCGATAATACCTTCGGTTGTTATACTGTCTAAATTTCCTGTCGGCTCATCTGCAAAAATGTATTTTGGATTATTTACAATTGCACGAGCTATTGCAACTCGCTGTTTTTCACCGCCTGAAAGTTTGGAAATTTGCTTTTTAGCTAAATGCTCTATTCCTATATCGGATAAAGCGCTTAATGCCTTTTCTTTTTTGTTTTTTACTTTTGAAAAGGTTAATGGCAACATAACATTTTCAAGTACATTATAATCATTAATTAAAGCATAGTCTTGGATAACTAAACCAATTTGCTTATTCCTCATTTCGGCACGTTTGGCATTGCTGATTTTTGTTATATCACAGCCATCTATTTCCACTTCACCGCTGGTTGCGTTATCAATAGTTGATACGATATGTAATAACGTTGATTTGCCTGCACCTGATGTACCTACAATAGCAACTAATTCATTATCATCTACGGAAAAGGTTATGTTTTCAATTGCGTTGAATTGATTGCTTTTTCCTTTATTATATGTTTTAGTTAAATTCTTTACAATTATCATAGTGTTACCCCGTTAATTATTTGATTGGCGATATAATATGTCTATTGGCTGATTTTTTTTGAAAATTATATTAATTGGTACAATTGATGCTATAAATATAAAAATAAATATTATAGCTATTATCAGCCACTCTTTTATAGTTAGCATAACCTCATAATATAAAAGAATTTCCATATTGATACAGCAAACGTAAATTATTCCGTATATTCCAAGAGCCAACAAAACCAAATATGTATAATAAATCGGAATTATTTTTTTGATGTTTTTCCATGGGATTCCGCATATATAAAAAATTGAAAACTTTTTCATCTGCTTATACATTATTAATGTTATTGATGATGCTACACCGATTAATGCAAGTAGAAACGAAATTATGATATACGGTGATAATGTTATCAGCTGATTCTTTGCATATTCTTTTCCGTCGCTATAAAGCTTTGAAATTGATTTTGTGAATCCGATATCATTTAATTCTTTTATACATATTTTTTTATCTGCTTCTTTCATATCTTTAAACAGAACAATAAAATTCGGCTCTTGCATAAATGAATTTAAATATTTTTGACTGAAAAAGCTGGAGGGACAAATAATCATTGGTTGCACATCGTCGTAATTTCCTACAAGCGAAGTAATGTTTTCGTTATTTCCGCCGTTTGAAAAAGTGACAAATTGTTGTCTTTTACCAAGTACGCCGATTATTTTAAAATTGGTATTTCTGATTTTAAATGTTTTGCCAAGCTTTAAATTTTTTGTTTCTTGGTTAATAACAACAGGAACATAATCGCCGTAGCTTTTTTTAGTAAACCATTTGCCTTTGCTTAGCGGAAGCTTGCAATTATCTATAACAAAATCATCATAAAACTTTATTCTTAATTGGAAATCAAGACCGTCAAGCTCCTCGAATCCTTCGTAAATGCTGATAATTTCTTTAATGCCGTCAATTTTATCGACATAGTTATATATGTCTTTATCTCCCGATACTAATTCAACAGCCGGCATAACATACATTCCGTCAACACTTTTTATAGTGTCAAAAACAGATATTTTATTATTTGCACTTTCTACCTTTGAAAATGTCATTCCCGCCAAAAAGATGCTTGTTGCTATCTGTAACGCCAACAATATACTTAAGATTATATTGCTGAAAAACATACCGCTTCCATGCTTAAAATAGAACATTATAAGCACCTCCTATACATTTCCTTTGAACTTTTTTTAATTGAGGTAATGACATTTATGCCTAAAATGAGTACTATACATAGCATGAATACTAAATATAAATAGAGATACTGCTTTATTCCTAATTCATACATAATAATATTAAAATGAAGCATTAATTTTGAAAATAGAATTTTGAAAACTAATGAGCAAAACACATAAATACAAGTACTTGACAATATTAATTCGATGAAAAGCGAAAGGGCTAATTGTCGTTCCTTTATTCCGACTATTAAATATATCGCATTTGTTTTCTTGCGAAGCTCAAAAACATAATTGATTAAATATGAAAGCGTTATTACTGATAATATACAGATGGAAAATGATGCAATTCTTTCCCAAAAATGATTTTCTGTATTATCGGTTGATTGCGGTGGCGATATTTCTGAATTTGGAAATAAATCTGATAAAATATTAATTAATTTGTGTTGCTCGCTTTGTGTCGGTATTTCCTTAAAAACAAATGCTATTTTTTCAATGTTTCTTTTTTGTGACGCTGTCAGAGAATAATAAGAAATCTCGTCCCATTTATCCAAATTACAACCGATAACCTTATAATTTTCCTTGTCGATTTCATAATCGTTTCCTACTTCTCGTACCATTTCAGCGGAGTCAATTTCACTTTTATCAGTTCGATTGTAATTCCCGACAACAACATATTTTTTGCCTGAATAAAATTCGTTTTTTGTGAAATATGAGCCAAAATATAAGGCTGATAACTGTTTTTGGGGATAAATATAATACGCATACGTATTATATGGACGATTAAAAACAGAAGTTATTTCGTCAATATTACTTACTTCATCAAGTACTTTGTTGAAAATTAATGAATAATCATCTGACCTATCTTTATCATCAATATTGACAAAGTACGATTTAAGTTCATTGTCGTAATAATCAATATTTTTTGCGTTTGAATACAATTTTGAATATACTGAAAACAGACTGAATATTGATAGTATTTGACATATACAAATAATGATTGCTATTAAACGATGATTTGTAATAAAAATATACAGATTTTTTAAAGCTAATTTCATAATTAAACACCAAATGTAATTTTATGCAAGCATACAAAAATGTATGCTTGCATTTGCTGTGACTAACGGTTTCCTGTTGCTATAAATGTATAAGAATTCTTTCCGTTATTTGCTTTGAATTCATGATATGTGGTTTTTGTCGAGCTTCCGATAATTCCATAGCAGGTTGCGGAAGCTGATTTTGTTCCGGTACCATTCTTTGTTTTTACAACATTGGATTTTGATGTCCATTTTGAAACAACTGAAGTGTGGGTTGCTTTAGCGGCAGAAACAGTTGAGGTTAATGAATCAGCGTGAATAGCGTCGCCAAATTTAAATGTGTATGTGCAGTTAATATCAAAAGGGTTTTTTAGAGTTTTGGTTTTGTCATACTTTGAAGTTATGGTAAAAGAAGATGCATCGCTATAATTTTTGGCATAGGATACAGTTGCGAATGAAGCCATGGACATAAGCATAATCAATGACATAATTATGCCGAATAATGTTTGTTTTTTAGTTCTACTCATATTAGTATTCTCCTTAATTTTAATTATTTTGTTTTTATGTGAGTAAATAATGAAGCTAAATCATTTCAAACACCTCTTTCATCACAAATTTAAATAAAGCTTTATTTAAGAAAATATCCTCTCATCTATATAGTGTCGTTTTTGGGGAAAATGTGAACATTTTTTTGTAAATTTTTTCAAAAAAATAATGGCGGAGAAAAATCCGCCATTAAAAATTTATTATTAAAATGTTAAATAGCCTGTTGTTGAATCAATTTTTTGAGTTGACAACAATGACTTTTTTGCATAGTGTGTTGCCTTAGCCCTGTATTGATAGCCTTTTTCAACTGCAACAGATTTGTTTAATGTATAACTGTTGCTTTCTGAAAATAAATCATTATAGGTTTTATAATTTGACCAAGAGTTTTCACTTGATTTTTTGCGCTGAATTATAACTTTAGTGAATCCGCATTTTTTTACTTCGTTGTTTCCTTTTGTTATTCCGTATAATATCAGGCTTGTGCCATTTTTTCTTATGCTAAATGAGTTTTTTGTGATAAGGTTAGATGAATAAAGCGATATGCTCTCAATGCTTGCATAACTTTCATTTTGATAAACAGTACAGTCGTATTTATTTTCCTCGTTTTCCGCAGCAAAAGCGTAATAAGGTGAAAAACAGCATACGGTCATAAGTATTGTTAATAATATTGATATAATTTTTTTCATTTGTTTTATCCTTTCTTTTATTTTATTGATTTTGCAAACTTAATTGCATTTTCCATAGTAGAATTTGTTAATGAAATATGATAGGTTGTCAAGCTGTCTTTATATGTTATTGACGAGGAATTATCATCATGCTCAAATACTAAAATATCCATTCCGTTAGCCTTTATCATTTTACCGCCTTTTAAATTATTATATCTGCTGACACCTGTCGATTCAAATTTTTCGACATCTTGTTGAATTCTTAAATCACCTTTTTGACCGTTATATTCAAATTCAACATTTGCATCGTGTGAAAAGGTTTTATCAGTAGTTGTATTTTCCATCTTAGTTATTTTACAATTATCTTTAATTAACTCCTCAGGAAATGTAACAGGAGTAATTCCGTAATCTGAAAGTTGATTTGCTAAATCCGTATTTAACAGGGCATAGCCGTCCGCAGTTGTATCAGCATTTTCTAAATTATAATCAATTTCCGCATTGTTGTCTATAAGTTTTGCAATGCTTTGAGGAATGTCAAAATTAAATTGTGCAGACGCAGTAACTGTTGAAATAAATACAACTATCAATGCTGCTGCAACTAATAATACCTTAGCCGGCTTTTTAAACTTAACCCTTTTGCCTTTAGCATTGCCTTTGACAGCCAATAATTCAAAGCATAGGTCAATATAATCGGTATCTAACTTATCAGGACCTTTATCAACCTCCTTTTGTATAAGTGCTTTTATTTCCTCTGTTGATAAATCAGTAAAATCAGAATCTATCATTTTTTTCAGTTTCTTTTTACTTAATTTTCTCTTCACAATAATACCTCCTATCTATATAGTGTCAGTTTATCGAAAAATGTGAACAATTATTTTATAAATTTTCAAAATTTTTTATTTTGAAATTTAATTTTTTCTTTAGTTTCTCATGCCGTTTTCGTATTGTATCGTACCTAACATTTAACTCAATAGCTATATCCTTTAGCTTTTTGTGTTTCCAATAATATAATATATATAATTCTTTTTCGTCAGGATTAAGTTGCGAAATAATATGTAACGCTTGTTCTTCAATCATTTTATCGGTCGTCATTTTGTCTATATAATCAGGATTATACGCTTTTGAATTTTCAATCACTACATCTTTTTCTTCATTATCAGTAAAAACAAATTCGTTGCGCTTAATTTTATCTTTCATTACTTTGTTTTTGTAATTGAGAACAACAGCGTATAACCAAGATTTATAATTTTTTATTTCAATACCGTTATTAAGGCTTTCCAGCAATGCAACATAAGCCTCCTGAACACAATCCTCTGCATACTCATATTCATACTCAAAAAATTGATGACAATAACGAATTAAATCTTTTCTGTATTGCTCGCAATCTTCCATTATTTTATCAATGGATTTTTCACTGCTGTTTTTTGGCTTAAATTTAATCAAAATATTCTCCTTAGATGAATAGTTACTTTTTATTAAAAAGGATATAAATATATTTGTCAAGGGCTTTTGCCCAAAAGCATAAAAATATAACCAAAATGCATATTTTTCTTTTGTTATGCTATTGTTAAATAATTTTAATTTTATGTTAAATTGATAATAAGTAATATTTACCTGATTTTTACTCATTTTTTACTCTACCTTGATTATATTTTAATCGACGTGTTTTATACTTTAGTCAACGATTTAGGAAAGGAGAGATAAATATGAGCGAAAAGATTAAAACGGTTTTATCATCAGTTCTTGCAATTTCACTTGTTGTATCTGTTATGACTGTTTCAGGTTATGCTTGCTTTGTAGGCGCAAAAAATGATGATATTCCTTCAATTCAATATTCAACCTCTGAAAATTGATATACCGTAAGCGGCTTTTGCCTTTGCTTGCGGTTTTCGCTTTATTTTAATTAGTATTATGAAACAAATTAATGACTCGCAAATTGTATATACAGACGAAGCAATAACAGTAGAAAACAAAAACACATTTAAAGAAAATATAACTGAATTCGTTAATAAACACGCAGAAATTTGGAAATTTATAAAATTTACATTTACAGGCGCTTCAACCTCGGTTTTGGAGCTTGCGGTCTTTTGGCTTTTGCAATATGTGATTTTTAAATCGCTTAACGAAGTTCCGGTAACAGATAATCAAGTTCTTTCGTTCTTAGGCATTGAGTATAAGGGCTATATGTATTCCTATTTCATTTCTGCGGTAATCGGCTATGCCGCAGCTTATGTTATGAACAGAAAGCTTACCTTTAAGGCAGACGCTAACCCTGTTCTTTCAACAATTCTTTATATAATAATGGTTGTTTGCACAATTGCATTTAACACCTGGTTTGGCTCATTCCTCGGCACTCTTATTAAAAACAGCGGTCACGACAGCGTATTTATTGTTCTTTTAACAAAGCTTGTTGTTATGACGGTTCCTACTCTTTGGACGTATCCTTTAAATCGTTTTGTAATTCACAGAAAGAAAAAGGCTTGATTTTGAGTAGTAATATTTAATATAATTAATTTATAATATATTTTTGGTTGGGAAAATAATATGAGCTATAAGCTATTTGCGTGTGACCTTGACGGCACGCTTCTTGATGATAATTCAAATGTGTCGAAAGATAATTTTGATGCAATTGAACAAATGACAAAAGACGGTATTGAATTTGCACTTTGCACAGGCAGGACTTTCTATGAAATACCTCAGTCTTTACGTGATTTTCAAAGCATAAGATATATAATCTACTCCGACGGTTCTGTTATATATGATAAAAAGAAAAATAAGAACGTGTATGAGCATTATATTGATATGCAAACTTTAATCAGGCTTTATAATCTTTTGTCATCGTATGACACAATGATTGAATTTTATGAAAATAAAGAGCCAAAGACCGATAAGTCAAAGCTTAATATAAATTCATATCATTATTATAAAATTGATGAAAATTATATTGACGTAATTGATAAAACGAGAATCGGCATTGATGATTTATCAAGTGCGGTTGATTTATTTGATAAAACAGAATTATTAAATGTATTTTTTAAAAATTTGGATGAAAGAGAAAATTGCTTTGAAAAATTAAAGCATTTTGATAATATTATTTTTACTACCTCAATGACTAATAATATTGAAATTACAGCCGAAAACGTATCAAAAGGCTCGGCACTTTCAAAACTCGGCGAGTTAATCGGTGCCAAAAGCAATGAAATAATTGCAGCAGGGGACAGTAAAAATGATTTGCCTATGTTTGAATTTGCAGGCTTGCCCATAGCAGCAGGAAATGCAAGCGATGAAATCAAGTCGATTACCAAGAATACCGCTTGCTCAAATAATGAGTCGATAGTTAAGTACATATATGATAATTACATTAAATAGGAGAAAAACGATGGAAGGGAAAATACATTTTTTAAATACGGGACACAGCGATTGCATTATTCTTGAAAGCAATGGTGAAATTGCAATGATAGATTCTGCAGAGGATACTGATTTTCCTAAGGATAAGCCTCATCTTAATTTAAAAGGCTACGAGGATATAGTTGTTAAATATTTGTTAGATAATTTTAGTGATGAGAACGGAAACGTTAATATTGAGTTTGTTTTAGGCACTCATTGCCATTCAGACCATATCGGCGGATTTGATACTGTTATCAATCACCCGAATATTTTTGTTAAAACAGCTTATTTAAAGCCTTACAATGAGCAAAATATTTGCCGCTTTGAGCGTGTCAGATGGGATAATACAGAAGTCTATAATCAAATGCTTGACGCAATTAAAAAGAACAATGTTGAACTTGTTGAGGAGTTTGATGAAATAAAAACTGTTCTCGGTGACTTTAATATTGAGTTTTTCAACGGCAAGAACAGAGAACGAAAAATCAAATTCGGCGAAAATGTAAACAGTGTCGGAACTCTCATAACAATCGGCAAATCAAGAGCTTTTCTTGCAGGCGATATTAATTATAAAGCAGGTGACGAAAAGCGTATTGCCGATAAAATCGGAAACGTTGATTTGCTCAAGGTCGGTCATCACGGCTATTTATATTCAACTTCATTTTATTTTGTAAAGAAATTAATGCCTAAAATTGCGATTTTCTGCAATGAAATGAAAGGCGTTTATCCCGACGTTAAATATAAACTTAAAAACATTTCTCATTCAAAGCTTTATGCTACAATGAATTCAAACGGCATTATTGCTTGTTTTGACGGCGAAAATATCATTGTTAAAGAAAATATTATGTAGCCCAACCTCCGTGTAATGCTACTATTACACGTTATTACACAAAAAGTCTTGAGTTTAACTTTTGTTTTACTCAAGGCTTTTTCTTTGCTCAAAAATAATTAAAAGGAGCGATTTAGTCGGGAATTATGATATAAAATATGATTTTTGATATACGGTTTTAAAAATTCTGTTATTATATAGATGAAAGATGCACTTTCTAAACAAAATATAAAATAAATTGTAAAAATGCACAAAAATTATATTGATAAGATGAAATTTTTATAGTATAATAAATGCGTTATTAATTCGAAGGGAGCGTTTTTGTGTATGAGATACCCACAAATCGTTAAAAAAATGTCGCTTGAGCAGAAGGCTGCTTTTGTTTCAGGTTATGACTATTGGCATCTTGAGGAAGCGCCTGAGCTTGGTCTTCCTAAAATTATGATTACCGACGGACCTCACGGTTTACGTAAGGCTAAGGGCAAGGATTATGTTCCGGCTGAGGGTGAAGAAAAGAAAGGCGGAATTGGGCTTGGTAACTCTGTTCCTGCCACTTGTTTCCCACCGGCTGCCACTTCATCTTGTTCTTGGGATGAAGACCTCTTAAAACAAGAGGGTGAGGCAATGGGTCAAGAATGTTTAAAGGAAAAGGTTTCTACTATTTTGGGACCCGGTACTAATATTAAGCGTTCGCCTGTTTGCGGCCGTAATTTTGAATATTTCAGTGAGGACCCTTATCTTGCAGGTAAGTGTTCGGCAAGTGTTATTAACGGCGTTCAATCAAAGGGCGTAGGTACATCACTTAAGCACTTTGCTTGTAACTCTCAGGAAGCATTTCGTATGGTTCTCAATGAAGTTATTGATGAAAGAACTATGCGTGAAATTTATCTTCCTGCATTTGAAATTGCTGTTAAAGAGGCTCAACCGTGGACTATAATGAATTCTTATAACAGAATCAACGGCGTTTATGCTTCTGAAAATAAGCATCTTCAGCAAGAAATTCTCCGTGACGAGTGGGGATTTGAAGGCTTAATTGTTACAGACTGGGGCGCATCTGTTGACAGAATCCCCGGACTTAAGAACGGTACTGATCTTGAAATGCCAAGTTCCGGAACACTTAATCAGCATAGAATCATTGCTGCTGTTAAGAACGGTGAACTTGATGAAGCCGTTCTTGACGAAAGAGTTGACAATGTTGTTAATCTTATTATGAAATCAAAGCCTGCTCTTGAAAAGGAGCATACATTTGACCCTAAGGCGCACCACGCAATTGCGCAGAAGGTTGCCGAAGGCTCAATGGTACTTCTTAAAAATGACGATAAAATTCTTCCTCTTAAGAAAGGACAGAAGGTTGCAGTTATCGGCGAAATGGCTAAGGCTCCACGTTTCCAGGGCGCAGGTTCATCTGTAATTAATCCGACAATGCTTTCAAATGCTTATGACGAACTTGAAAAGCTTGGCGTTGACCTTACATATTCACAGGGCTATTATAAATCTGCTCCTACTAAGAAGGATAAAAACAGAAAGAGCGATGCCGAACTTACTAAAGAAGCAGTTGCAGCAGCAAAGAGTGCAGATGTTGCAGTAGTATTTGTCGGCCTTACCGAAGATTTTGAGGGTGAGGGTTACGACAGAGAAACAATCAATATGCCTGCAAATCATAACGCTCTTGTATCTGCTGTAGCACAGGCTAATCCTAATACAGTCGTTGTTCTTGCAGGCGGTTCAGTTGTTCTTATGCCTTGGCTTAATGAAGTTAAAGGTCTTCTTAACTCAGGTCTCGGCGGTCAGGCAGGCGGTATCGCTGTTGCTAATATTCTTACCGGTGCTGTAAACCCATCAGGTAAAACATCTGAAACATATCCAACATCATTTGAGGCTAACCCGACATATGGCTACTATCCGGGCGGTCCTGTTACTTCAGAGCACAGAGAGTCGGTATATATCGGCTACAGATATTATGATTCAGCTAATCTCGATGTTGTATTCCCGTTTGGATACGGTCTTTCATACACAACATTTGAATACAGCGACATTAAACTTTCATCTGATAAGATTAAGGATACAGATACTCTTTCTGTTTCATTTAAGATTAAAAATACAGGTGACGTAGACGGTGCTGAAATTGCTGAAATTTATGTTGCTGATAAGGAATCAACAATTTATCGTCCTGTTAAGGAGCTTCGTGCATTTAAGAAAGTTTTCCTTAAAGCAGGCGAGGAAAAGGAAGTTACAATTGAACTTTCTAAGAGAGCATTTGCTTTCTATAACGTAAATATTAATGATTGGTATGTTGAATCAGGCGATTTTGACATTATTGTTGCAGCTTCAAGCCGTGATCCTAAGCTTACCGCAACAGTTAATGTTGAATCAACAGTTGAGGCTGAAGTTCCTGATTACAGAGCAACTGCTCCTAATTATTATAACAATGTTGCAAATATCACTCGTGATGATTTAGCCGCTGTATATGGTGAACTACCAAATCCTGAAATTGATACAAATAAGAAGATTGACCTTTACTGCTGCCTTAATGATGCACGCCATACAAAGTGGGGCGGTAAGCTTTGCAATATGATTACTAAGATTATGAGCGGTATGGGCTCTGATGCTAACGGCGACGGCAAAATGCTTGCTGCTATGGCTACTCAAATTCCAATTCGTAACTTTATTGCTATGAGTATGGGAGTATTTTCACCTGCAATGGCTGAGGGCCTTCTCATGATGCTTAATGATGATGAATCAAGTTTTGTTGGCTTTAACAAAATTTTCTGGAGACTCGGTGGCGCTCTTACAAGACTTCCGGCTCTTCTTAAATCTATCTAACATATTTAAAAATTACAGAGACTTTCAATAATGTCAATACTATATAAGTATGTTTTAGATTAAAATTTAAACGGTGCAACTCAAAATGGGTTGCACCGTTTTTTAAATCATAAAAAAGGGCACTTGACTTATAAAAAGTCAAGCACCCATTACGTTTAGAGATGAGATGTAACTCAATCTCCGATAAAAGAATACCACAATATTATAATTTAGTCAATGTATAATATTGACTAAATATTATATACTTATTTCCAACTTTGAATTATTGACGGATTGTCAAATATTTCATCAAGCTTTCTCATAAACGGAACAACATCGCCGTAGTCAAGTGCTCTGTGGTCAATAGCAATTGTGATAGGCAATATGAGTCTTATTTCTATTTTGTCATTTCCATTTTCGTCTGTTACAACAGTAGGTCGTTTTTGAGCTGCATTAATAGCAAACGCTGTTGTTTGCGGAGGGATGATTTCAAGAAGGGCACACATGCCTTTTTGTTCACGATAAACCGAGCCGAGGTTTGAAATTGTTGTTGTACCTTGCTCAATGTCGTGCTTGGTAAGACGCTTTGTTATAGGAATTGAATAATAGTCTTTTTTAGCTTGACCGGAAAGAGTTTTTACTTTGTGCTTTCCTGTTTTTGAACCTACAAGCCTGTGAATTGTTTGTAAAAACTTTCCTTTCTTAAGACCTGTCAATGTATTATCAAGGGAAACCTCATACATAACCTCGTTCATATCCGAACCCTTTGCACGCATAGCTGTATTATTAATAGCTTCTGTCATTTGTGTAAGAGTTTTGTCGCCCATATCGTGCATATTAACTGTCATCATTACACCTGACGGCAAAATCATTGGCATTGAAATGTCAATATGGTCAAAATAAATAAGCTTGCCTCTTACAAGTTTTCTGTTAAATTCAAGATGAGTATTCATCTTCGGCGCTGCCTTTAAGCCTTCACAAATTATTTTAAGCATAATTGTGTTGATAGTGATTTTCTTTGTTTTGTCGGTAACACCCTCGTTAAGTTTTTTACATTCTTCAAAAAGCTCTGTAACATCAGCATCGTATGTCATAGTAGCATGGGGGATTGTTTCCCAGCTTTCAGATGTCATATTCGACACGATTTTTCTTGCAATACCGAAATGCTCTTCTTTTACCTTTGCCATTTGCTTCTCCTTAAAACTATTCTTTGATTTTTGAAATGATTGACGTAACGCTCTCTTTAAGTGACTCCTTGGTATCAACTAAATAGTCTTTTATTTCACTGCGCTGTTTTTCCATTTCTTCACCGGTAAACGGTTCTTCATTAAAACGCTTTTTAAATTCCAAAATCAAATAAGGTCTGAATTTCGGATGTGCTATTTTAATAAGAGCCTTAGCCCTCTCTTTTAATGTTTTGCCCTTAAGCTGTGCAATACCGTATTCAGTAACAACATAATTAACGTCGTTTCTGGGAGTAGTTACTGCACTGCCCTCGGTTATTAACGGAACAATTCTTGATATTAAGCCTCTTTTTGCTGTTGAAGGCATAGCAATTATAGAACGTCCGCCCTTGCTCATTGTAGCACCCCTGACAAAGTCAACCTGACCGCCGACGGCTGAGTATTGGTTTAACCCTACGGTGTCGGATACTACCTGACCTAAAAGGTCAATTTGTAAGCAAGAATTTATTGAAACCATATTGTCATTTTGAGCAATGACAGATGGATTGTTTACGTAATTAATTGGGTGAAGTTCAACTGAGGGATTGTTATTTATGTAATTATTCAGTTTTTCCGAGCCAAACGCAGCACCCAAAATAGTTCTGAAAGGATTTTTGTTTTTCTTTTTGTTGTTAATTATTCCTGCTTCAAGTAAATCAACAACACCGTCGCCGACAAGCTCGCTGTGCAGACCTAAATCCTTTTTGTCCCAAAGCTGAGCGCAAACTGCATTGGGAATACCGCCGATACCAAGCTGTAAGCAGTCACCGTCATTTATAAGGGAAGCACAATATTTTCCGATTTCCATTTCAGTATCGGATATCTCAACCGCTTTTACCTCCGGAAGCGGCTCGTCATGCTCTACAAAGCAGGTGAAATCCCTTATATGCATAAAGCTGTTTCCAAATGTACGGGGCATATATTTGTTCACTTGAGCAATTTTAATATCACAGTAGTCCGCTGTTCCTCTTGTATAATCAACTGTTGTGCCAAATGAAACATAGCCGTGTTCGTCCGGCGGAGATACCATAACTATGGTGACTCTCGGGCGTATGTAATTTTTAATCAAATCGGGAATCTCATAAAAGTGAGACGTTGTAAATTCACTTACACCTAATGAAATAGCCTTGCGGTTGCTTTGCGAAGCGAAAAGACAGTTTAATGTAAAATGACCTTTCATTTCAGGTCTGCACCAAGGTGAATCTCCGAGTGTGAGCATATTTACAATTTGAACATCATGATAATTTTGATAATTGTCAACCAGCGCTCTTTCAATTGCAAACGGTTCACCGCAACCAAATCCGGTTACAACCTTGTCACTGTCGTTTATAAGCTTAATTGCTTCTTCTGCAGTAGTTAGTTTGCTTTGATAAATTTCCTTCCAATTAGTCAATTTGTTACCTCTTAGTAAAAATAAACTTCGTATAAATATAAACAAAATGTATAGTTAATGAACTTTTATATACCATAAAGTTTATTAACTTTTCTAATGTTACAACTTTTATTATGAAATGTCAATTATATTAATATTTAATTTTATAAATATTAACACTTTTATAGACAATATTCGTTAAATTTAAATCAATTGTTGATTATTACATTAAAAATATGTATAATACCATAGGTGATGGTTATGAATATTAAGGTTACCGATTATTGCACTGCATCTAATTCAAGCATGGGTGTAAATGAGGCAATTAAAAATATGCAAAGCGGAGATACACTTTTGTTTCCGACAGGGGAGTATCATTTTTATAAGGATTTCAGTATTCATAAGGTGTGCTATATGACTAATACTGACTCATTTAAAGCGCCTGATAAATACTTTGCAATTGATATTGAAAATAAAGACGGCATTACTGTTGACGGTTGTGGTTCAACATTTGTAATTCACGGTGATATGTGCTCTTTTGCTATGTTTAATTGCAGTAATATTAAGCTTAAGAATTTTACTGTTAAATATAATTCACCTACGAATTATGAGATGAAAGTTATCAAAAAATCAATTAATAAGATAACTTATAAAATCCCGTTGAAAAGCCCTTTTTATATTAAGGATAATAAACTTACTTTTTTTGAACAAAGTCCTTTTACAAAGAAAAATTATTATTCATACACAGCTAACGAGCAATGTTACTGCAATGTTGTTCACAGAGGTGATTCTGTTTTCAGAACTGCCCTTTCGCCAACTAAAACAGCGATTAAGATAAAAAAAGTCGACAACGATACGGTTGAATGTAAATATTTGATATCGCCTAAGTTTAAGGTGGGCGATGTTGTAACTATGTCACGCAATAAACTTCGTGATAATTCAGGCTTGTTTTTTGATGAATGTTCAAACGTTGACTGCGAAAATATAACGGTTAATTATATGCATGGCTTTGGCTGGCTTTCGCAAATGTGCGAAAATTTGAATTTTAAAAATATTACATTTACTCCTGCAAAAGGCTATACGGTTTCTTCTTTTGCCGATTTGATTCATATTTGCGGCTGCAAGGGATATGTAAATATTATTGATTCGTATTTTGAACATCCGCACGATGACGCAATCAATGTTCACGGCGCTTTTTTAAGGCTTAAGAAAATTATTGATACAAATACTGCCGAGTTAGAGTTTGTTCATCATCAGCAGGGCGGATATAAAGCATTTTTCCCTGAAAATGAAGTGAAAATTTACAGGAGAGCGGATTTGTCGGAACTTAAAGATGTTTATACCGTCGAAAGTACAGAAGACGATATTGATAATAAATGCGTTAAGGTTAAATTTAAAGAGGCATTGCCTCCGCTAAAGCCCGAACAGTTTGTTTTTGAAAACATTACATATAATCCCGAACTTACGATAAGCGGTTGCACATTTAATGCTATCCCTACTCGTGGCATTTTATGCACTACTGACAGACCGTCTAAGATTTTTAATAATACATTTAAAAATATCTTAATGCCTGATATTTTTATTTCCTGCGACTGCAAGGATTGGTACGAAAGCGGTCCGTGCAGAAATCTTGAAATATTTAATAATACATTTTCAAAAAAGAACGCAGTTAAGCTTGAACCTATTTGCGTAAATAAACCTGTAAAAGATGTTCACAGAAACATTAAAATATATGATAATGAAATCGGAGAATAATTTATGAGCAAAAATATGATTATCGGTCAATCCGGCGGACCTACGGCTGTTATTAATTCAAGTCTTGCCGGGGCAATCGAATATGCTTTTTCAAGCGACAAAATTGACACAGTTTACGGTATGATTAACGGTATTCAAGGTCTTTTGGAAAACAATATTATTGACCTTAAAGAACGTTTTTACGGTAAGCCTTATGATATAAACAGACTTCGCTTAACTCCTGCAATGTTCCTTGGCTCTTGCAGATATAAGCTTGGTGATGATGAAAAAATATTTGCCGAAATTATTGATGTTTTAAAAAAATATAATATCGGGTATTTTCTTTATATCGGCGGTAACGATTCTATGGATACTGTTGATAAGCTTTCAAAGTATACGGCAAGTCATAATATTGATATCAAAATTGTCGGTGTACCTAAAACTATCGATAATGACCTTGTGGGTATTGATCATTCACCGGGATTCGGCTCGGCTGCCAAGTATATTGCACTTGCAGTTAAAAATGTTGCTTATGATACAAGTATATATAGTATTAAAAGCGTTCATATTATTGAGGCAATGGGTCGTAATGCCGGCTGGCTTACAGCTGCATCCGCACTTGCACGTGACGGTGACAGCGTTGCACCTCATCTTATTTATTTGCCTGAAATACCGTTTTCTGTTGATAAATTTGTTGAGGATGTTAAGGCTAAGCTTAATGAATTTAACTCGGTTATTGTTGTTGTAAGCGAGGGAATTAAGGATGAAAACGGTAATTATATCAGCGCAAGGGGAGATAATGTTGACAAATTCGGTCACGTTATGCTCAGTGGAACAGGAGCTTATCTTAAAAGCGTTGTAGAAGAAAAAATAGGATGTAAAGTTCGTGCTTTAGAACCAAGCGTTCTTCAAAGAAGTGCAGGTCATACTGCTTCAATGACTGATATTACTGAAGCATACAATTTAGGTGTTGTTGCTGTTAAAGCGGCGCTTGACGGTAAGACAGGCGTATTTTCTACTCTTCGCAGAATAAGCGATTTGCCTTATACGGTTGATTATTATACCGAGCAGGTTAGCGTGGTTGCAAATAATGAAAAATTAGTACCGAGAAGCTGGATAAACGAGCAGGGCAACGACGTTACTCAAAAGATGATTGATTATCTTTCACCCCTTGTTAAGGGTGTTCCGCAAGTTCCTTACAGAAACGGCTTGCCTGATTATATCGGTCTTTCGCACCTTGATATTAAAAAGCAAAAATATAAAGACTAAAATAAAACGGAGTTGTCATTCGACAGCTCCGTTAATTTTTTAGTATTCTACTTTTAAGCCTTCCTCAGCTTCGGCAACTTTCAGCATAATTGCACATTCAATGCGCTTTCTGTGAAGCTCACAACCAAAGTCGTAAACGCCGTTTACGCTTCCTGTTGTGTGATAAGCATTTGCGGCGCAACCGCCGGAACAATAAAGCTTTGCAAAGCAATCTTTGCACTCTTTGTGCGAATAAACATTGCATTCTTCAAATTGTTCAAGAACTTTTTTGTTTGTAACTCCTTTCCAAATGTCACCGAGCAAGAATTTTTCGTCACCAACGAATTGGTGGCAAGGGTAAAGTTCGCCTGTAGGAGTGACAGCCATATATTCTGTGCCTACCCCGCAGCCTGAAACTCTTTTTACAATGCAGGGACCTGCATCAAGGTCAATCATATAATGATAAAAAGTAAACCCGTTGCCGTTTCTGTAACGCCTAAGCATTTCGTCAGCTAAGATTTGATACTGTTCTTTAAGAATAGGTAAATCTTCTTCCCTAAGCGCATAAGGCTCTTTTGGGTCAGACACGACCGGCTCAATAGAAAGCTCTTTAAATCCTAAATCTGCCATATGAATGATATCGTTTGCAAAGTCAAGATTATTTCTTGTATAAGTGCCTCTCATATAATAATCCTTTTGATTACGTGAATCGGCAAATTTTTTGAATTTATCAACTATTAAATCATACGAGCCTTTTCCGTTTCTTGAAACTCTCATGGCGTCATTGGTAGATTTTCTTCCGTCAAGGGATAAAACAACATTTCCCATTTCCTCGTTGCAAAAATCAATAACATCATCGTTAATTAAAATTCCGTTTGTTGTGAGAGTAAAACGAAAATTTTTATTGTATTTCTTTTCCTGTTCACGTCCGTATTTAACAAGCTCTTTGCAAACCTCCCAATTAAGAAGCGGCTCGCCGCCGAAAAAGTCGACTTCAAGATTTCTTCTTGTGCCTGATTGCTCAATGAGAAAATCAAGTGCTCTTTTGCCTGTTTCAAGGCTCATTAAGCCTTTGGGGCCATCGTATTCGCCCTTGCCTGCAAAACAGTATTTGCAAGCTAAATTGCAGTCGTGAGCAACATGAAGGCAAATAGCTTTTATAACACCCTGTCTTTTTTTAAACTGTTTTGCCGTAGCTTCAAAGGTATCCTGCGCAAAAAGCCTGCCGTCAGCCTTAAGCGCCTCTATATCATCAAAGCAAAGCTCAATATCCTTTTCGGTTACGTCATCATCGTTTTTGTATTTATCTAGTATGTATTTTTTTATTTCGTCTTTTGTGTGTGATTCATACATAGTTATAATATCATACGTTGCCTCGTCAACCGAGTGAACGCAACCGCTGTTTTGGTCAAGAATGATATTATATCCGTTCATTTTATAAGCGTGTATCATTAAATTACTCCATAGTTTTATTTCAATGAAAAAGGTGGGACAAAAGCCCACCTTGGTTTCATCTATTTACTTCTTAAGCTGTTCGCATTTCTGGTTAGCTACTGAACAAGAAGTCTTGCTTGCTGATTGGCAAGATGTCTGACATTCGCCGCAGCCGCCTTTTTTAGCTGATTCGCAAAGATTGCGTGAGCTTAAAGTGTTGATTCTCTTCAAAAGAAACACCTCTTTCTTAAATTTATATTGTTATTTTACATTAATATTGCGTCTTTGTCAATATTTTTAACGGCAGTAAATTACTGTCTGATAATATATTTACTCCGTTTTTGTATAATTCCTTGATTTGAGCAATTAATTCCTTGCTTATAACCTCTCCCGGGGCAATAATCGGACTTCCCGGTGGATAGGCATAAACATATTCTCCCGAAATTTTGTTTTCCGCCGTATTTAAGTCTGTTTTTGTTGTGCTTTCAATTTCGAAAATTTCGTATTTCTTTATCGGTAGACTTGATTTTTTGAATTCAATTTTCTTTGCCTTTCTTTTTTCTAAGCTCGATAGTGCGTTTATTAATTTCTCAAAGCCGCTTTTTGTATCACATACTGTTGAAATTAAAATCACATATTTAAGGCTGTCACTCTCAACCTCAATGCCGTATTTTCTTAAATGATTTGAAAGTTCAAAACCGTTGTAACCGTCAACGCTTAAAACTATGCGTGTTATGTCATCATTTTTCAATACGTTAATGTTTTTTAAATTATTTGCTTTATTATAAAAATCGTCAAGTAATATTTTGTATTTTTCAAAATCACTTTTGCTGTTTGACAAAAAATCAATGCACTTGTCAATTGATGCCATAATTACATAGCTCGGCGAACTTGTTTCATATATATCCATATATTTTTTTACCTTGCCGTAAAGACTTGGGTTGTCAATATGAATAACGGCACTTTGAGTAAGCGCAGGCAATGTTTTGTGTAGTGATTCAATAACAATGTCGGCTTTTGGCTGCTTGGGTAAATAACTTGAAAAGCCGAAATGTGCACCGTGTGCCGCATCGATTATAAGAGGAATAGGGCAGGTGATATTGCTTACATATCCCTCGTATGTCGGCGAGGTTATAACAATGGCGCAGGCATTCGGCGTTTTCTTGATGGCTTTGTCAACCGATGCTTGTGTAATTTGTTTATAACAGCCGAATTCATTATTGTATTCAGGCTCGATATATTCAATTTTAAGCCTGTTGATAAAACAAGCATTGTATACCGATTTGTGGCAATTGCGTGCAATTATTATTGTGCTGTTTTCTTTTGCAACTGCGCTTATTGCCGCTAAAATGCAACAGGTTGAACCGTTTACGCTTATAATGCTTTTTTTATAGCCGTAAAGCGTTGCTAAGCTTTCCTGCAAATTTTTTATGATGCCGGTAGGGGAGTGCAGATTGTCGAAACCTGATATTTCCGTTATGTCTATGTTGCTTGACGGTATGCAAAATTTGATATTTCTTTTGTGCCCCGGCATATGAAACGGATATAAATTGTTATCTTTTAATTTATTGTATAACTCCAACTTTTTCTTTTCCTTCTTTTAAATTATTGATTGTCAGCATTATGTATCCTGCAAATATCGGCACAATTTCAATTAATGCAGTTTCCTTGAATATGATGAGCATTATTAAATCTAAAACCAAAATAACGGCACTTATTGAGGCAAATAAATATTTCTTAGTAAGAAAAAATGATAAAAAAACATTTATTCCCATTATAACAGAAAAAGCAAGCGAACCTATGCAATGTGCTAAATATTGCGGATATTTGTTATAATCAAAATCGCACGTTAACGTCAGCGCCATTCCTATAGCGGAAAGAAACAGCAGTATAATGTAAAATTTGTATTTCGTTTTTAAAAATGCAATTGATATATTGGTTGCAAGGGCAATGTATGTAGAAATTCCCCAAAGAGTAAATATAGTATGGTGCTCAAGACCGACGGTTGACAGTGCACTCTCGTTTCCTCTAAGGCCACATATTGTTAAATAATAAACAGTGATTATAACTGCTGTGATTACAGTTATTATGCCTATTGCTTTTCTCATCTTTTAATTACCTTATTAATATACCTATTACTTTATTAAAATTATAACATATATATGATTGACAATTCAACCAAGTTATGATATTATTTAATTAGTTTTTGAATATTTAAGGTGAAAAAATTGTCTGAATATAGGTTCTGCCCCGGATGTCCTCGCCAAGTGAAATCAGAGGGCTTTTTTTATTTCGCTTTTTAATTTGAAAATAGATATTTGAATTTACACAACAAAGGTTAATGCATTGCGTAACTGACAATTTTATATGCGGATGTGGCGGAACTGGCAGACGCGCAGGTCTCAGACTCCTGTGGATATTGCTTCCTTGTGGGTTCAAGTCCCATCGTCCGCACCAATATTGTTTAGTTTATGTTAAGTGTTTTGGCTTTGCTGTGTTTTTTGCTTTTGATTGTTAATTACACAAAATCGCAATGTTTAATGTATCTGCTTAAAGTTTATCGTGTTGATAAAAAATTAGTTTATTTATATTTACTCAAATTTTCAAATTGGTGTAAAATATTGAATATTAATATTATTAGGAGTGAGAAACAATGGAATTCGAATTGATTTCAACCAGGGACCTGTTTGAAGATGACGATATTGTTATAATCAGCCGTATCGGAAAAGTGTTTAACGCCAAGGTTGAAATTATCGACGTTGCAATTAAAGATGAAAACGGCGATATTACAGGTATCATGGAAGTGAAGCACAAGATTTTAGGCTATTTATAATTGCTTAGTGATGAAAAGGGTTGGAATACTATCAACTTCTTTGATGCTTTTTGTTATATGTTTGTTTTCATTTTCTGTTAATGCATTTGCTTTTAACAATAAATATATAACAGATTCGGGCAGTTGGTATAAAAATGGAAATCTAATAAATATAAATAATGATGTTTTGTCAGGTCAGCTTTGTTATATCCTTGATGAGAACGATGCTTGTGCTTATTTTTACTTTTTATACAGTAATTGCGACGGCGATTATAAGGATGAGGACGTATCTCTTGAATTTAAAATTTCAAATAGCGCAAATAAATATTCGTTTTCCGTTTCAAAATCAGGTGTAAAAAACGGCAACAAAAATATTTATATTAATTATGATTTTGATGATGTGAATTCTAAGTTTGGCAATGGGCAATTATTGGTTGGATTTGAAATGAAAAATAAAACCGATAGGTCTTCGCTCAATCAAATCACCTGCACATTCAGTGCTGATTCAAAAAACAGTTGTGTAATTCTTGACGATTGCGTTTTTGATATGCGTGTTTCAGCTAATAATCTATCGCAAAAGAAATCCGGTTCTAAGTCAAGGAGTGAAAGAAAAGGTACAAATTCTACCTCTATAAGTGCGCCCAAAAACAATAATAAGAAAGCATCTAAGAGTGATACAACAAAATTTGTTACGAAGCATAAGATTAATAATCATAACAAAAGTGACAGGCAAAATAAGAATGATAATAATTCGACTAAGTTTTCCGGTACTGGTACGACGTATGATGTAAAATCGCCTTCTTCGGTGTTAGAATCAGACGGCGGTACAACTCAAAGTGAAACTGTAACGTCCGATTTCTCAAAAAATAACGGCGGCAGTAATTTGCTGTACCCCAAGAAAAGCAAAATTGCTTTTAGAATGGCAATCTTTTTCGCTGTTTTGGGAATTGTAGCACTTGGTTGTGGTCTGTTTTTAAAAGATAATAATTTATCTGATAAAAATAACGATAATGAAAACCATGATGGTAATGAATAATCTTTGCTACATATTTTATGAATAAAAGTGTTGACAATCAAGCGGTTTAGTGATATTATATCTAAGTCGCTTGATAAAGCACATTGAGTCTATGGGCCATTAGCTCAGTTGGTCAGAGCCACCGGCTCATAACCGGTTGGTCCGGGGTTCGAGTCCCTGATGGCCCACCATATATAGGGGTATAGCTCAGTTGGTAGAGCAGCGGTCTCCAAAACCGCGTGCCGAGGGTTCAAGTCCTTCTGCCCCTGCCAAAACAAAAAGACACCTGCGGGTGTCTTTTTTGTTTTGTTGTTAAAGCAGAAGGACTTGAACCACGAAATTCAAAAGTGCCTGCACTTTTGACAGTAAACAGTCCGGTGGACTGTTTACGCATTGAGTTGATTATAAAGCCCCTGCCAAAGAAAGCACCGAATTTTCGGTGCTTTTTTCCTTTATTTACGGCAATTTTACTTGCTTTTCCCATATAGATAAAACTACGGCGCACGGTCTTTTCCGCACGCCGCTTTTTCATTTTCACATCGTTTTTTGTTCACTTTGTGCCACTCAATCCACCAAAACCGTTTGGTACATCATCAAAAAAGCATCAATCACAATTCAAATCCGTTTGTAACGCCCAACAGCATATCCGTGTTTCGTTTGACATAATACATTTCGGTTATTTCCGAAGTTGTGTGTCCGAGTAAGTCTGCCACTTGCCTCGGTGTTAATGCTTTTACCGTTCCGTCCTCAGCTCGCACACCAGTTACGAGCTTTGTTGCGAAGGTGTGGCGCAAACTGTGTAAGCCTTTTTTCTCGATTCCTGCCGCATCGAGTATGGAATAAAACCGTTTTCGCAAGTTCAACGGTCTTGTAAAGTTGCCGTCTGCATCGGGTATCAACGGTGCGTCCTCACCGAAATATCGCTCGTTTCGTAATTCAATAATCGCTTGTATTGCCGTTTCGTTTAAGGGTACAATACGCTTGCTTGAAGCGGTTTTTAGCTTGCCCACTACAATTTCTCGTCCGCTTTTTCGCTCTGTTCCGTCACGCTTTTGCGCTTCTTTAACACCTCTTTGAATGTGCATCACTTTCTTTTCAAGGTCTATGTCGCTGTTGATTAAACCTAACGCTTCAGCGGTTCTCAGTCCCGTGTTCAGCATAAGAATATATGCTGACGCTTGATTATGTTTCGGCTTGCCTGAAGGGTACTTCTTGTATGCTTCTGCTTTGAATTTTTCAATTTCCTCATCGGTGAAAACGGTTATTGTTTCGCATACAGGAAGCACTTCTTTGTTTTGCTTTGCAAGATAATTTGACTTTTTTATTGTCGGCACAGCGTTCATCGGATTTTTTTTTATGAACTCTTCACGCATAAGATAATCGAAGTATTCGTTGAGCAGATTGTATGTTTGCTTGACGGTTGAGAATGAATATCCCTTTTCGGTCAGCGTGCTAATCAGCCTCTTAATGTCTGCGCCTGTTATGTTAGATACAATGAGTTTACCCATGTAAGGGACGATTTGATTTTTGTATATCTGCTCGTTGCGGTCATAAGTCACTCGCTCAACATTCGGGTACTTAAACACTTGTAGGTAATTAAGCAGGCTGTCTTTAACAGTCTTGTTACCCTCAATGGCATCAATGATTTCTTCTTCGAACTTGGTTATGTAGTCCGTCATTTTCTTGTTGACTTCGGCTTTGGTTGTGCCGGAAAAGCTCTTGCGTTTTCGTTCGCCTTTCTCATCTTTGTACCAAACCACGCCACCCCATCTGCCGTCCGTTCGTTTGAATGCATTGCCGTTTGTCAGCAGTTGTTTTTGCATTTTATCACTCCTTTCGCACACACAATATCACAAACCTTTTTCAATAGCCAGATCAAAGATTGTAATGTAATTTTAATATTTGTTTTCACACTGTTTTATCGTTCTCACATACTCCCACAAATCGCCTACAAGCCATTTTCATGTGTTTCTCGGCAAGTTACTCTATATCGGTTGAACCCGTCCTCATTTCGCTCATAGCGTCGCCTGATTTTTCATAAATAGGTTTATCATACGGCAACGCTTGAGTGAATACGCAAGAACCTTGAAATTCTGCGAACAACAGCCTTTACTGCATACGAATTTGGAATCATACGCAAAAGTATTACGATTTGAAAAGCCGACAGGCTTTGCCGGACGGCGTTTTCGGGCATTTCAATGCCCGAAAATCATACCCCTTTATCCTGCTTTAAAATCGACGGCTTGAATTTCGCTCCAAAACCCACTCAAAAGCCGCAGATTTTCGTTCCAAAACCGCATAAAAATCAAATAAAGAAAAGCAAAAGAAAATCGCCATTTTTCCAATTTTAGGCTTTTAGATTATTTGTCATCAGCTCTTACAGTGGGGTGCGTTAAATTTGACAACACTGTTTGTGATTTTTAAATCATTTCAACACTCCTTTCAAGAAAAAATATAAACCTATACGCATCTTAAAACAAAAATGCATATAGGTTCATCATAGTTTTATTGAACTTTCTCTCGGACTTCATAGTAGCAAAAGCACTAATTTAAGTCAAGTACTTTTGGTTAAGAAAAATTTTTTAGCCTTTACATATTGTTTATCCATCAAAAATGAGATGGTAAAGTTACATTTATCTCCACTTCTGTGTGTTCAAATAAAAATAAGCAAAGAGTGTTTTTTTACAAATTCAAAAAATCTTTTCTGTAATCAACTCCGAAGAATTCAGCGAGTTGTTGCATTTCGCTGTCCTTTATTGTGTTCACCCTCGGCATGTTGCAGGTGAGCATATAAATCTGCGCTGCTTTTTCAACGGTTTCAATAAGCCCGAAGGTTTCGTCCATGGTTTTGCCTGCACCGTAAATGCCGTGCATACCCCAGATGACAAGGCGAAATTCTTTCATCTTTTCTGCGGTTGCTTCGCCGATTTCATTTGTTCCGCAAAGCATCCACGGAAGAACACCGACACCGTCAGGGAACACAACAATGCACTCGGTGCACATTTCCCAAAGCGTGTGCGTTATTTTTTTCTCGTCAAGCTCGTGAACATAGTTCATAGCAAGTGTGTTTGTTGGGTGAGAATGCATAACAACTCTGTTTTCGGGGTCGACCTTGAGCCTTGCTCTGTGGCTCATCAGGTGAGCAGGGAGTTCTGAAGTGAATTTACCTCCGTCGCTGTAACCCCAAAGAAGTTCTGCCGTTGTGCCGTCTTTTGCAATGCGGATAATGCCGAGATTGTTTTCCGGGTCTTTCTCCACATTTTTGAAATACTTGCCTGTGCCTGTAACGATAAAAATCTTGCCGATAAGCTCCGGTGCGTCAAAACCAGTAGGAATTGTTCTGATTACATTGTTAAGGTCGAGATATTTGGCAACCTCGTTTTCATCAAGTAAGTAGCTGATGTTGCCTCCGTTTCGCTCATCCCAACCAAGACGGTACATATTTGCTGTTGTGTCGCACATTTCCTTGACAAACGGTGCTGTTAAAATGTCTTTCATTGTCTATTATCCAATACTTCTTTTTCATATTTTTTAGCCTCTGTCAAATAATCGGCAGGGGTGTTTGTTTTTTTAAAATATTCCTCCCAAACATCACCAAACGGCATTGTTTTCAGTTCCTCGTGCATAACCATAAGGGAGGTGAAATCTGCATTGCTTTGTAATTTTTTCATTGTGTCGCTCGGTTCTAAAAGTGCATAGAGCAAAGCCTTTTCAACGCTTCTTATACCTGTTACCCACGCAGAAATTCGGTTTATGCTTGCATCAAAATAGTCTGTTGCAATAAACACTCTGTCAAGTGCGTTTGCTCTTACGATTTCCTTTGCAATCTCCTTTGTTTCGTCATCAAAAAGAACCACATGGTCGCTGTCCCAACGAACACCACGAGTAATATGCAAAGCCAATTTTTCGTTGAACAAAAGCATTGAAGATATTTTGTCGCTGACAAGCTCGGTCGGGTGATAATGGCCGTTGTCCATAAGCGGAGTAATGCCCTTATTCGCAACATAAATCATACAAAACTCAGCAGAGCCGACCGTGTAGCTTTCCAGTCCGATACCGAATACCTTTGATTCAAGCGTAACATAGACTTTATTCTTATCATACGGTACAGACAAAATTTCATCAAGTGATTTCTTAAACCTCGCTCTTGGTGCAAGCCTGTCGGCAGGAATATCCTTGTAACCGTCGGGGATCCAAATGTTCATAACGCAAGGTGTATTTGTTTCATTTGCAAAGTATTCCGCTATTTTAAGGCACCTTTTGCCGTGTTCAACCCAAAAGGCTCTCACATTTTCATCCGGAGAAGAAAGGGTTAAATTATCCTTTACCATAGGGTGAGAAAAAAAGGTTGGATTAAAGTCGATACCCATATTTCTTTTCTTTGCAAATTCAACCCACTTTGCAAAATGCTTTGGCTCAAGCTCGTTTCTGTCGGCAAATTCGCCCTCGTCAAAAATTGCATAGCAAGCGTGTAAATTCAACTTCATTTTGCCCGGCACAAGGCTGATGACTTTGTCAATATCTGCCATAAGTTCGTCGGGTGTTCTTGCTCTGCCTATGTAATTGCCGGTAGTTTGAATACCGCCGGAGAGTGCGCCCTTTTGGTCAAAGCCTACAACATCATCACCCTGCCAACAATGAAGTGAAATAGGCACATTTTTAAGTGTTTCAATCGCCTTGTCGGTATCAACACCGATTTTGGCGTATTTTTCTTTTGCTTCAAGATAAGACATTGTCAAATCTCCTTTATGTCAAATGAATTTTTAATCAAATCTCTTGCTGTGGCAAGAGATATTTTTTTGTCGCTTATAATCTGTGAAATAATGTTGCCTGTTGCGGTTGCTTCAATCGGTCCGGCTGTTACATCTTTGCCTGTATAATCACGAGTGAGAGCGTTCAAATACTCATCTTGACAGCCACCGCCTACAATATGAATTGTATTAAATTGCTTTCCCGTAACATTTTCGATTTCCTTTGCCGCTTCGTCATACGATTTCGCAAGGGAATGATAAGCAGAATTAAGAATAAATCCCAAATCATCACTGCCAATCAATTTTCCGATTGCTTCAATCATATTTTTCGGTGCAACAAGCGTGCTGTCGTTTACATCAAAATATTTGTACTCACCGCAATTCTTTGCAAGTTCCATCATCTCGTCATAAGTCATCGACTTATTAAGATTTCGCCTGATGTTTTGGAACAGCCACATACCCATGTAATTTTTAAGAAAACGAAAACGGTAATCAATTCCGCCCTCGTTGGTGAAATTGAGTTGTCTTGCATTATCACTCAAAATCGGCTCGGTGATTTCTGTTCCAATCAGCGACCATGTGCCTGAGGATATGTATAAATCATCATCTTGCATAGAGCAGGCACACACGGCACTTGCAGTATCATGGCTCGGTGCAAAAATCACGGTTGAATTAAAGCCGACTATCCTTTGAACTTTTGCGCTCAAATCACCCACAAGACTTGACGGAGTATTAAGAGCACCGAAAAGTTCACTCGGTAAATCTAAAGCTGAAAGAATATCGTTATCCCAAGTTTTCGTTTTAGCATTAACCAAACCTGTAGTTGTGGCATTTGTATATTCGTTTTTGCAAACACCTGTCAGCTTAAATGAAAGATATTCCGGCATCATCAAAAAGTATTTTGCATTTAGAAGTTTGCCGTTTTTCTTATCTGCATAAAGCTGATAAATCGTGTTGAAATTCTGCTTTTGAATCCCTGTTTTTGCATACAACTGAGCAGGGGATACAAGGCTTTCAACCTCGTCAACAACAGCGTTTGTTCTGCTGTCACGGTAACAATAGCAAGGCTTGATTTCTTTCTTGTTTTCATCAAGCAAAACATAATCAACGCCCCAAGTGTCTATTGCAATACTTTTAGGAATTTTACCGATTTCCTTACACTTTTTAATGCCGCAAAGCACCTCGGCAAAAAGGCTGTCTATATCCCAAACAAGTCCGTCTTTGCTTTGCGTAAGATTATTGTCAAAACGATAAATCTCCTCAAGCACAAGTTTTCCGTTTTCGATATGTGCAAGTATATGCCGTCCGCTTGATGCTCCGATGTCTATGGCTAAATAATATGTCATTTTACATCAAGCTCCGATACTTCTTTTGGATATTCTCTGATTTCGTTATCCTCGTGAAGAGGTTTCCAGACCTGTGCAAAGAACGGGTCGACCTTTGCACGCTGACCGTAATTCCAACTTTTACGCTCACATTCATCACACCAATGACCGCCCTCTAAAACAAGTCGTGGGCTTGCCTTGAATGTGTGACCAAATGCACACTTGAATTCAAGCTGTGTTGACCAATCGCCCTTTTTCATCTTTGTTGAAAGACATTCACCGCCACGGAACTCTGCGGCTTTTTTCATATCGTCAAGCGTAAGCTCGCTTTCCGGCTTTGATTCGTCATAGCCGTGGTCGAGAACAATCTTTTTATCCCAATCGAAGAAATGGTTGAAGTCGTTGTAGTTTTCCGGCAGAGCCTCCCAAGCTTTGCGACTGCCCCAATACGCCTCAATTCTGTCCTCCATATCGCAATCTATAAAATGCTTTGTGCCGTGTTCGCCGTCTGCAAGCTTGTTGAACATATTGCCCATAACGGTTGCCATCAGTTTTTCACCACCGGGAACTTTACACATTACTTTTGCCATAGGTGCTGTTGCACCCAAATCCTTGATGTAGCAATCATAGTAATATTCCATACTGTCACGCTTAAAGTGAACAAAGTGTTCCAGCTTGTCGCTGTCCAAATAATAGTGACCGTGGAAATTGCGTGTTGCCTGCATTTTTGGCTTGAGTATGAGCGATAAATCTTTAATTCCTATGTCGCCGTAAAGTCTTTCAAACATTTCGGCTGTTGATACACGGCACTTTTCACCGCCGCCGATATTGTAGATATGTCCCCAAAAAGCTGTGTCCATTGTGTCTGTTGCATCTTGATAAGATAGATTGCGAAGAAGAACGCCGCTGTCTCTGTCCGATACATATTCAAGTACATTGTCATAGCAGTTATGGAACATAATGGCGTCACGGATTTTACTCATAGCAGGGCCTATTATTCCTGTTTGACGAAGCGAAACCCAATATTTAAGACCGCTTTCAATCACATATCTTTCAGCGGCAACCTTTGAAACAGCGTAGTAATCGAACATACTCGGTTTAATCGGATCGCCGACTCTGCCCCAATGGATAGGCGGCATACGGTCACCTGTTTCTGCAACTGTTCCGATATACACAAACTTAACTTCGTTTTCTCTGCCTTGCTCCTTAATTGCGGTAATCAAATTTTTTGTTGAGCCGTAGTTTACCTGCATTGCCTTTTTCGGATTATAGTCTGCCTGCGGAGAAACAAATGCTGCCACATGCAAAATTAAATCCGATTTTTTAACGCATTTATATACCGTATCATAATCGTTAAGGTCACCCCAAACAATTTCTAAATTTTCTTGTGCCATATAAGGCTCAAGCATTTTTCTGTTTTTTTCGCTGTCACGAACAAGCACAAGGGTGTTGTAGCTGTCGCCGTCCTTTAACATTCTGGTAAGCCCCTGAAAGCCCATACCACCGCAAGCGCCTGTTAAAAATACTGTTTTCTTTTCCATATTATTCACCCTTCATAGCCACAATGTTTTTTGCCTTGCCGTCCAAAATATCCACGCAAAGCTTGACGCTGTCGCCGATTGCGGAATCTATATCGTCATCTTCAACACCAAGCGGAACACAACCAAGCTTTTTGTCGATAAACTGATTGGAACATTGAAGCTCTGTGAACTTAATCATATCAAGTCCGCCTTGAATACCGTCTTTTTTTTGCTGCTTTACAAGGCTTTTGCCTGCCATACCGTACATCCAATCGGGAATAGTAATAATCTTTTTATTCGGACAACCAAGGTGTTTATGGCAAATAGCAAGCATTTCTTTCCAAGTGAGATTATAGTATCCGATAGGATAGCAGTTACCGCCCTTGTTTCGTTCAATCGCTCCTGCGATTGCCTGACCAACCTGCTTAACAGTCACCATAGTAGAACCGCCCTTTGGCCACATAGTTATGCCCGGCATCTTGCGTATACTTTCAACAAGGAAAACCCATACAGGTTTTCTGCCCGGTTGTGTGCCGAAAATGTACGGAAGCTCAAGCACAGCAACATCAAAATTGTCATCCGCAAAGCTCATGGCAACCTTTTCTTGGTCAATACGGGAACGGATATATGGGTGATATTCTGTAAGGTGCATTTGCGGTCTTGCCTTCGCAAAATATGAGAAGTACGAACCGAGAATGACGCAATGCTTCACTCCGCATTCCTTTGCAATTTTGAGCAAACGCTTTACAGGGTCAATGTTGTATTTTTTGTAAAGGTCATAAATCGGTGCCGGGCCCTCGACTCTTTCGTCAACGCCTGCCGCAAAAACAAAACCCTCGCAACCCTCAAACATTTTCTTTATTTCATTATCGTTCATTTCAAGATAATTGCCGTATTCAATCTCCATTTCAGGCGGCAAAACTGCACCCTGCGGAAGCGGAGGCAGAGCAATGGCTCTAACCTCGTGTCCTCTTGAAATCAATTCGGCAGCACCCTGACTGCCGAGCAGTCCTGTGCCTCCAATCATACATATTTTCATAAACTAATCCTCCTAAAATTTGTATTTTCCTGCCGTTACTGTATATTTTTCATCGTTCGGCAAAACGATTTCTGCCGTGCAGTTTGCAGGGATTTCAATTTCATAAATATATTTATCATTCTGTTTTTTCCAGCCTGATTTTACCGTACCAAATATGCTTTTGTATTCTGCTTTGGCAAAATCAAAATGTCCGCCCGGCTGTGGTTTAATGACAAAATGATTTTCACCATCAACCTTTATGCCGCACATTTCCTTAAACAACCATTCACAAACAGCACCCTTTGAGTAGTGATTGAGAGATGCTATACCGCCCTGTGCCTTTGTGCCTTCCCAGCTCTCCCAAATGGTAGTCGCTCCGTTTTTCGGCATAAAGAGCCATCCGGGCATTTCTTCATTTTCAAGCAGTTTATAGGCATAATCAATATTGATGTCTGCAAGTACATCCAAAATAAACGGCGTTGACAAAAAGCCTGTGCCAAGTCGCCAACCGTAATTATCAAGCGCCTTGACAAGTCGTTTTTTGGCAAATTTAATTGATTTTTCATCCAGTAGGTGCATATAAAGCGGCCGCACCAGTTTCGCCTGCCGGTCGGTGTCGATTGAATAACCGTTTTTGGTAATCAACTCTCTGTACGCCTGCGCACAACCCTTTTTGTATTCCTCAAATAACGGCAAATTCTTTCCGTCGCCCATATACTTTGCAATCTCGCACATCAACGACATAATATATGAAGTGTACGCGGTTGACTCCTCCGGATTCGGCAACACGGTGTTTTTCCAATCATTTGGAAAAACATCTTTTGGCTCCGCCCATTCGCCATAGGATTGACCAAAGTTTACGAAATACTTGCTGTTTTTGCTTGAAAGCCGAATGTTATGCTTTAGCGGTGTCCACTTTCCGCAACGAGAAATCATAAATTTTGCATATTTCACCATACCGTTATAGTACTTTTTGATTAAGCAATCGTCGTTGTAAATTTTCCAAAAACGATAGGGGAGAAGTACACCCACATCAGACCAACCGACCGAGCCGTTCATCCAGGACATATAGAAATCCACTCCGCCGTATGGAACGATTTGAGGGAGTTTGCCATCCTTTTGTTGCCAATCAAATACATCACAAATGTATTTTTCGCTGAATGTGGCATAGTCAAAAAGATAAGCCGCCGTGTTGAAGAAAATTTGTGCGTCACCCGTCCAACCGTGTCGCTCTCTTGTGGGACAATCGGTAGGCAAATCCACGCTGTTTGATTTTGTGGACCACTTTGTTGCTTTTACAAATTTGTTGAGCAATTCGTTGGAGGAATTGAAAAATCCTGTTTCTTCCATATCCGAATAAACCGCAATCGCTGTGAAATCATCGGCAGATACATCAATTTCGGTGTCTATTTCCATATAAGTAAAACCGAAAATTGCGAAGTTCGGCTTGTATTCGTTTACACCGTCCTTGCAAGTGTATTCGATTGTTTGAAGAGGGGTTGTTATTTTTTTATTCTTGCATTGAATGTTTTTAAGTGTTAATTCGCCATTATCGTCAAGCATTTCACCAAAACGAAGGGTGATTTTTTGTCCCTTTTTTGCATTGATTTTGAACGAAACATAGCCTGCCATATTCTGCTTAAAGTTAATAAGCTTTTTACCGCTCGGCGCAGTTGTCATTTCGCCCTTAAAGGTTTCTTTTTCTGCAATCGGCACATTGTTTGAAGCTGACGGAGCAACTGCGTATGAGGTTTCTTTTGCCCTTGATGAATATGTAGGTTTTTTGTTTGCATCAACAATTTCACCGTCCTTATTATCGGCAAAGCGTACAGAACCGTCATTCGACCAAAGCCATGAGCTGTCTGTTGCAACCGTATCCTTTGTGCCGTCTGCATATTGAATTTCAAGCTGTGCAAGTATTTTTGTTTCGCAACCGTATTGATTCTTTAATCCCCACGCACCGCACGAACCTCTGTACCAGCCGTCCGCAAGGTCAATGTTGATAATGTTATTTTCGTTGATTAAATCGGTGACATCATAAGTTTGATATTGTACTCGCTTACGATAATCGGTTACACCGGGTGCAAGAGGCATGGACACTTTTTTGCCATTGATATATGCCGAATAAATGCCACAGGCAGTTGCATAAAGTCGTGCAGATTTTACATTTTTCTTTGCATCAAATTCCTTTTTGAAGCAGTCAACAGGGAAGCGTTCAGGTTCCGGCTTGTTTGAAGTAGCAAGATAATTTATGCCCGAAAGAAAAAATGATTTTTCAAGTTTTTTCTCTTTTTCATATCCTTTTTTGTCTACCTCATAGTTGCCGGTAATCCACTTTGCCGACCAATTTTTGATGCCGTATTCAAAGAAGTTTTCTTCACTGAACTCGCCCTCGGTGCCGTTTTCGTCCCAAAGCTTGATTTTGAAAGTAACTCTTTTGCCTTTTTCAAATTTTACGGGGATAACGGCACGCATAGAATTTGATTCAACCTTACCGCTGTCCCAATCATCTGTAACGATTTGATATGCAGTTTGAGTTACACCACCCTCACAGTTCCACATGAGCCTTGGATTTTCAATATCAATACCTAAAGGATTTTTTAGGTATTCTGTTTTAATATTAATTGCTTTCATTCTTAATTACCTCTTTAAGTTTGTTTTCAAAAACAGGCGTCCACCACTCCAAATATCCTGCCTGTGTAGGATGAATGGAATCAGCCATATAAAGTGATTTCTGTTCATCGGTTATATTATTAAAATCAACATCGTTCCACATATCAATAATTTCAATATTCCACTTTTTTTGAATTTCCAAAAGCAGATTTACCATTGCCTGATAATTTGCGCTGTCATATTTCGGATTTGTATAAAACACAACAGGACAATCCCATTTATCCTTAGCATAAGCAATTATATATTCAATCGCTCCTGCAACGGTTTTTGTATCAAAATCATTGATGTTTTCTGAATTGTTGATTTCGCCCAATGGTTTTTTCTGTGTTGCATCATTGGTAGATAACTGACACACAAATATATCTGCATTTTGCGTATCAATTTTATTCAGCCTTGATATATAGGAATCAACTCCCTCATCAACAAGGGTTGTGCCTGAAACGGCTTCCTTAATAATATTACAATCATTCATTGCACCTATATAATCTGCAAATGAAACACCCATTGAGGAGGCACCGTAAGTTACCGATGAGCCGAGAAAAACAATATTCTTGTTCTTCAAAGGACTATTTCTTTCTACTTCTATCGTATCAAGTGCATATTGTTCGGCATTTCCCGCAAGCGAGGCGGTTTTATAATCGTGCAGTTTTACAAACGGACCCCAGCTCCATTGATAACCGCAAAAAGCAAGCCATGCTATTATAAATATTAAGATTGAAAAAACAATACTGACAATTTTTTTTCTTTTACTCACTTATTTCGTCCTCGACTTCCGCCAAACCTTTTCTTTCCTTGATTTCTGCCTGCTCTTTGTCGATATGCTTTTCAACATTTATAAATGCAAGAATTACAATAAGAATAATTGCCGTTATAGTTTCAAGTCCTACAAATGAGAATGTGATTGCGTTCTTTGTTGCAACGCTTTGAACTGCCGCTACTGTTGCACCGTTAACAAGTGACGGTGCAACATATCCGCTTTTTGAAAGGAGCATATTGAAAAGACCTGTAACAATGCCGACGCTTGTAACCGCAATGATGTTATAAATCGACATTGCAATGCCGTCGCATCTAAAGTTATGTTTCCATTCCAAATGGTCAAGCACATCCGCAAACAGCGCCATAAATACATAAGCACAAGGAAGTCCGCCAATATTTTTGATGAACTGACCAATAAGCACAACCACCATATTTGTTGGGCAAATCCAGCAAATGGCACTGCCGATTGCATAAAACACAAAGCCTGCCATAGTGAGATTACGCTTGCCGAATTTCTTTGCAAGAGGCCAAACGGCAAAGATACCGATACCCATAGGAATACCGCCGATAACGGAAATCATTGTTTGCGTTTTGCCGTCATTGTAAGTGCCGAGAACATAGTTGCAGAAATATATAAGACCAAGGTTTTTGAACTGTGTGCCGACTGTGTAAATCAAAAAATAGAGCAAAATCAGCACCATATATTTGTCTGTAAAAATTGCCTTGAGAAGATTTTTATATGGGATTTTCTCCTCCTCTTTCTTGTTGATGTCCTCCATTGTGACACGCTCTTTGGTGAAATAATATTCCATCAAAGTCAGCGGTAAAGCAAGGCAGGACAAAATGCTCATAGTAACAATCCATTTGGATTTGTCAACGCCGAGCTGTGGCATAATGAGCATAGGGAAGATGAGAGCAACTATAATACCGCTCATCATAATTGTTGAAATCTGGTTAAATACAGAAAGAGAGCCTCTTTGTTCGGTGTTTCTTGTTGACAAAGGCACCATAAGATTATGGCTCATATTGTAAATTGTGTATGCAAACGAATAGAACAGATTATAGGACAGCATAACCCAAATGACCTGTACGGTTTCGTTGCCTTGTGGCACAACAAACAGCAACACACCGCTGATTAAAAGAAGCGGAGCCGAAAGCAAGATCCACGGACGAGCCTTGCCCTGTACGGTTTTTGTGTGGTCGATTATGTAGCCCATAATCACATTGGTGATTGCATCAATAACTTTTGAAATAATGGGGAAAATGGTTAAAAACGCACCGCCCCAAATTGTTGTCAGTTTTAATACATCCGTGTAGTAAACATTAAGATATGTTGCAAGCACAGCGTTGAGAAGCAACGCACCCGACGGACCGAGCAAATAGCCGAGCCATTTTTCACTTTTCTTTACTTCGTCACTTTTCACCCTGCTGTTCAAAAGCGGTGAATTTAATTTGTTTGTCATAATGAATACTCCTCCTGAGTGAATTATTTGAATGTAAATGAATAAAGATTAAAGCTGCCTTTGCCAGAGAATTTTAAGGATAACGATTTTCTTCTTAAATCCTGTATATGATATTTTGCACTGACTGTTGTTCTGCCAAAGTTGTTTATAGGCATCCTTGCAATAACTTCATCATCGGCAGTAACAATCATTTCACCTTGTGCATTTGAATCAATATCAAAACCGATTTCACCGTCCCCTTTTATAAAATCAAACCACTTATAGGTAATGGTTGTTTTATTGTCTATATTTGAAATAAATCTTTCATTACCTTTGTGTGTGACCATAGGTATCGATTTTTTACTTTTCTGATTTGACAGATGCGGCATTTTACCGTTTGTAATATTGCAGGCTATTACACTCGGATATTTGCCTTTTGCAATCAACGGCACTCTGTTTAGTCCGCCAGAACTGATTTCCACTTGCTCAATGCTTCCGTCTGTCTTAATTTCAATAGGCTCTGCACATGCCTGGCGACTGTAATCGCTGCCGTGAGTGAGCCTGTGATAAAACACATACCATGCACCGTTTATACACTCTATACTTCCATGTGCCGTTCCTGTGGCATTCAGCTTGTCTTTTTCTTTTCTGCCGTTATACCCTACATCACCGTTTGAAACAATTGTTCCGCCGTAAGTGAAATCTCTGTCGGGATATTTACTCGTAGCGTAGCACAGCTCATGATTTTTTTGTGAGGAATATATAAAATAATATGTATCTTTTATTTTCCTTATTGACGAACCCTCAAAGAAGCCATGCCCCTCAAAGGTAGTTCCCTTTACCTTTTCCGGAATAATACGAACCGCATCTGTTTTAACAGTTAGCATATCATCGCAAAGCGTAATCATATTTGCACCCCAAACGCTTGGAAATTCAGCTATTTCTTCTTTACTTTTGCCGTAAATATTTTTAAAAATAGGTGCAGATATAATTTTTAACGGTTTTGGTAAATACATACCCATGGGCATTGATGTTCCGTAATAAAGGCGTATAATACCGTCATCATTGATAACCGAAGGGTCAAAGCACACGAATTTATTAAACGGCGTACCATCCTTATTTTTTATATAACCCAAATATTCGTATTTACCGTCAGGTGTATCACACACTGCAACACTGATCGGTCCAAAATATCCGCCCTTTCCCTTAAAGCCTGAAAGACCATAATATAGATAATATTTTCCGTCATTGCCACGCACCACATCAGGCGCATACAAATACGGTCGTTCTTTTGAATAAAGTGCATCCTGCTTTGCGCTGTAATTTATTCCTTTGCTGCTCCAATTACTCAAGTCATCAATCGGTGCAGAAAAAAATTCGTATTCAAGTTCGCAAAAGGTATCTCCGCCTTCTTTGTCATGACTGCCAAACAAATATATTCTGTCGCCGAAAATATGCGGCTCGCCGTCCGGAATATATTTATCAAGCGGTAAAAATGGATTAAATACCTGCTTTTTCAAAACATCACCTCTTGACTTTTTCGCTGTGTTAGTTTACCCTTTAATTATAGCAACACTGTGTCGTATTAACAATCATCAGTTTGCATAATAGTGGTTTTAAAACCAACAAAAGCACAAAAAAGTGGTGGAATAATATGAATACTAAAAATAATCAACGCACAAGACTTTCAAAATTGCTTTTCAAAAATGCGTTGATGGACTTGCTCAAAGAAAAAGGCTCAGTAGCAAAAATCTCAGTAAGAGAACTTTGCGACCGAGCCGAGCTTAATCGTTCTACATTTTATGCACATTATAACGAGCCGAACGATTTGCTTATGGAAATCGAAACGGAATTGTTGGATGCAACCGAGGAGCATTTGAAAAAAATCGGCGAAGAAAATGACGCCGGGGCGCACAAATACATTTTATCGTTTTTACAATATATCAAGCAAAATGATAAACAATTCAGAACGCTTTTGATTGACTCTGCCGACCCTGAATTTCGTTCACGCTTTATGCAGCAGTCAATCATTCAGTTTGTCGAAAACCTTAGAATTGAACTTCCTAAAGAACTTGAACAGTACATTTTTTCGTATATTCTAAACGGCAGTACAGGAATTATTATTCAATGGATACGCTCCGACTATGCAGTAAACGAAAACGAAATAGTTAATCTCTTGTTTTCAATCAACCAAAGTGTACTTGTAAATCTTAATTTTACACCCAAACTGACGGCCACACGATTAGAAAACAATAAAAAATGAGCCAAGATTTCATTCAAAACCGAGTTAAAAATCAATTCAAAAAACTCAAAAGAAAAACAGCTGTTTTTTTCGATTTTAGGCTTTTAGATTATTTGTCATCAGCTCTTACAGTGGGGTACACTATATTTGATGAACTGTGTAGATATTACTTTGCTGTGCGTTTTCAAAAAATCTTTGAGTAATATCTATGTAACCTTTTTCTTCGAGTGACTTGAGCGTGTTTCTGCAAGTGGTCGGGCACATATTACATTTCTTCTCCATCTTCGGAACAGACCAAAAGCTTACGCCTTTGCTGTCGCCAACCGAAACAAGAAAACAGTAAATCATAAATTCGTGCGGCGAAAAGTTTTCGTCAAAGATTTTGTTTGGCATATAGTAAACCTTGCCGTCGGTTTTGTAATTTTTGTTTGCGTACATAATTTTTATCCTTTCTTAATTTGTTTTTGAATCCACAACCTGAATTCATCTTTCGGTACAACAATTCTTGTGCCGATTTTTATTTTTGGAAAACCTTTTTCATTGACAAGCTCGTACGACCTTGTGCGAGATATTCCAAGCACTTTTGCAACCTGCGACACCGATAACATCATCGGTAGTTCATCAAAACTTTTGTAGCTTTCTTTCATTGCGCTGCCTCCTTTCGTATTATTCGAGAGATACTTTTTCAAAAAGAAAAAAGCATAAGTAAATTTGAAAACAAAAACTAGCTCATAAAAAAGTCCCTCTACTATACGGAGAAAAATTTCCATTTTGTTCGGGTGTTTTTCAAAATTCTTTACACCTTGTTTACATTTAATTTCACGATAGCAAAAAAATACCCCTCTATAATACAGAGAAAAACTCAAGTTTTGTTGATGTGTTTTGAAAGAAAATTTACAAATTATTTTATAAAAACAAAAATCCTCACCGTTTTTATAGATGAGGATTCATTACCTGTACCATTATTTGTACCGTTATCAAAAATATTTGTATTTGTTCTGTAAATATGGTATATTTAGTTTATATTAATATACAATCAGGAGAATGAAAATGGACACTAAAAAGGAACAAGAGCGTGACGAGCTTCACCGTGCTATATGGGCAATCGCAGATGACTTGCGTGGTTCTGTTGACGGATGGGATTTCAAGTCTTATGTGTTAGGATTTATGTTCTATCGATATATAAGTGAAAATCTTACGAACTATATCAACAAAGGCGAGCACGCTGCAGGCAATACCGATTTTGATTATATCGCTTTGTCGGACGAAGAAGCCGAGTTTGCAAGGGAAGACCTTGTAAATGAAAAAGGCTTTTTCATCAAACCGTCGGAGCTTTTTTGTAATATCAGAAAGAAAGCACCTAATGATGATAACCTTAACGAAACGCTTGAAAAGGTGTTCCGCCATATCGAGGAATCTGCGCAGGGTGCTGACAGTGAAGATGATTTTGCAGGTTTGTTTGATGATATTGATGTGAATAGCAATAAACTCGGCGGTACTGTTATCAAGCGTAATGAAAGGCTTGTTAAAATCATTAACGGTGTCGGCGATTTGCAACTTGGCGATTATCAGGATAATACCATTGACGCATTTGGTGACGCTTATGAGTTCCTTATGGGTATGTACGCATCTAATGCCGGTAAAAGCGGTGGCGAATACTTTACTCCTCAAGAGGTCAGCGAACTTCTTACCCGTATTGCAGTTGCAGGCAAAACCGAGGTCAATAAGGTTTATGACCCTGCTTGCGGTTCAGGTTCTCTTTTGCTTAAGGCGGCTAAAGTCCTTGGCAAAGACGCTGTTCGTCAAGGTTTTTACGGTCAGGAAATCAATATAACTACATATAACCTTTGCCGTATCAATATGTTTTTGCACGATATTGATTACGATAAATTTAATATTGCTAACGAAGATACGCTTATTAATCCACAACATTGGGATGATGAGCCTTTTGAAGCTATCGTGTCTAATCCGCCTTATTCCATTAAGTGGGAGGGCGATGATAACCCTGTGCTTATCAATGACCCTCGTTTTTCTCCTGCCGGTGTGCTTGCGCCAAAGTCAAAGGCTGACCTTGCTTTTGTTATGCACGCTCTTTCTTGGCTTGCAACTAACGGTACTGCCGCTATTGTTTGTTTTCCCGGCATTATGTACCGTGGCGGTGCAGAAAAGAAAATCAGAAAATATCTTGTTGATAACAACTTCATTGATGCAATTATTCAACTTCCCGATAATCTTTTTTACGGCACTTCAATAGCAACCTGCATTATGGTGCTTAAAAAATCAAAAAGCGAAAACAGCACTCTTTTTATCGACGCATCAAAAGAGTTCGTTAAGGTTACTAATAACAATAAGTTGACCGTCGAGAATATTGAAAAAATCGTTTCAACCTGCTATGAAAGAATCGAAACCGAATACTTTTCAAAACTTGTCCCTAATGACGCTATTGCAGAGGAAGATTATAACCTTTCCGTTTCAACCTATGTTGAGCAAGAGGACACTTCCGAAAAGATAGATATTACCGAACTAAATACTCAAATTGCCGAGATAGTAGCAAAAGAGAACACACTCCGTGCAGAGATTGATAAAATCATTAAGGAGATTGAAGGTTAAAAATAGTGGAAATTGTTATAAATATTTTACTACCGATAGTATCTTTAATTATTGCTTTGGTAGCGATTTTTCAAACTAAAAAGCAGATAGCACTTAGCAATAAGCAACTTTTATTTGATAGAAGATTAGAAAAATATATTATCATTAAAGACTTATTATTGTTATTTGCTAATAATCGTGAGCGTATAGTTGACAAAAAAGATTTGGCACGCTATCTTGATTTTAAGTTCGTTCTTTTAACAAATGTATCATATTTGTCTGATATGATTTTTGCAATTAAAGAACCATTAAATTCTGATAAACAAAATATTTTCCTTACAAAATGTGAAATGCTCGAAAAATATGCAGTTGAGATTAGTCTTTTATGGGATAATGACATAGGTCAAATTTTTAGCGAATTTGTTAAAACATATAAAGAAATGTTAAATAAACTTTATCTACAGCAAGTATATATCAATGGATTAAAAAAGGATAGAGAAGAACAAAATTATATTGGAAATTCTCCTATTGATTTAGATACTTATAAAAAGAAAACATTAAAAAACGCTAAAGATATAAAATTGTTTGAAACGATACAAAACCTTGATGATATTTATCGCAGAATAATTAATGAAAATCTTGAACAAAAATTAATTGATGATTTAAAACTATAAGGATTTATTAAGATGACTAAACTTGAAGAACTTATAAATGAACTTTGCCCTGATGGTGTGGAGTATAAAAAATTAGCTGATGTTTGTAATTTTAACAGGGGAACATCATTAGTTTCAAAAAATGCAAAAAGTGGCGACATACCTGTTATATCAGGAGGACAAAAGCCAGCTTTTTATCATAACTTAGCAAATAGAACAGGAACAACAATTACCGTTGCCGGTTCTGGTGCATATGCCGGTTATGTTAGTATTTGGTATGAGCCTATATTCGTATGTGATGCGTTTTCTGTTGAACCTAAAAATGCAGATGAATTAGATATAAAATATTTATACCATTATCTAACTAATAATCAAAATAAAATTTATAATAAAAAAACTGGTGCCGGGATACCACATGTTCACGGTAAAGATATTGCAAAATTTAGCATTCCGTTGCCACCTCTCTCTATACAAAGTGAAATAGTCCATATTTTGGACTCCTTCACTTCGCTTACAGCAGAGCTTACAGCAGAGCTTACAGCAAGGCAAAAGCAATATGCTTTTTACAGAGATTATCTTTTAGATTTCAGCGACGAAGATGTAACAAAGAAAATCCCTGATATTGATTGTTCAAATGTTAAATATGTGAAGCTTGGGGATATTTCAAAAATCGTTAGAGGTGCGTCACCTAGACCTATTAAAAATTTTATTACTACTAGTAGTACGGGTTTAAATTGGATTAAAATAGGTGATGTTAATGTTAATTCTAAATATATAACTAAGACAAAGGAAAAAATAACTCAAGAAGGAGCAACAAAATCACGATATGTGAGGAAAGGTGATTTTATTTTATCAAATTCAATGAGCTTTGGTCGACCTTATATTTTAGAAATTGATGGTTGTATTCATGACGGTTGGCTTTCTATCAGTGAATTTGAAAAATATGTAACCGCTGATTATTTGTATTATTATCTCATTTCAAATAAATTGCAAAAAGAAATGAAACAAAGAGCATCATTTGGCGGTGCTGTTCAAAATCTTAATGCTGATATTGTCCGTGATTTAGATATTGCTGTACCACCTTTTTCGGTACAAGAAAACATTGTTAAAATTCTTGATAGATTTGATAAGTTAAATAACGATATGTCAGAGGGTTTGCCTGCCGAGATAGAGGCACGCAAGAAGCAATATGAATACTATCGTGATACTTTATTGTCTTTTGACGATAAGGCTTGTTCACAAATTGTTAAAGTAGAGAGAGAGAGAGAGCTAACACGCAGTAAAGCGATAAAGTGGCTAAAATTAAGCGATGTTTCATTAAAAATTACTGACGGAATGCACAATTTACCAAAGGATGTATTTCCGATAGGCGATTATCCAATCATCAGTGCCCAAAATGTAAATAATGGCTTAATTACAACTACAACAAACAAATATGTCAACGAAGCGACATTTGTAAGTGAAAATAAAAGAACAAATTTAACTAATGGCGATGTTCTTTTAACTATTGTTGGTGCAATAGGAAGAATTGCTATTGTAGAAAATGATTTGAAAGCACTTTGTCAAAGAAGCCTTTGCGTAATCAAGCCCAATTACTCTATCATTTGTTCCAAATATTTAAAATTTGTTCTTGAATCAACACCTGTTCAAAACTACATAATAAAAAATGCTCATGGAGCAGCGCAAAAAGGATTATATTTAAAACAAGTTTCAGATATTTGCATCCCTGTTCCTTCACTCGAAGAACAAGAACGCATTGTGTCTATACTCGACAGATTTGATAAACTTTGCAACGACATAAGCGAGGGACTTCCTGCCGAAATCGAAGCAAGACAAAAGCAGTATGAATATTATCGTGATAAACTTTTATCTTTCTAGGAGAAAAATCATGCATGATTTTAAAGAAAAAATATATATAATTGCCTATGTGGATTTTTTAGGAACAAAAAATGCTATGAGTTCTGATAATTCGGAAAAGATATTAGAGTGCGTTAAGTTTCTGTATGATATGATAAAGCAAGATAAATGTGATATGCGTTTAAATGATTGTGTGGTAAGAACATTTTCAGATAATATTCTTTTAGCATTGCCTGTTGATACTAACAACAATGAAGAAAAACTTGTTAAACTAATAATTGCGTTATGCAGATTTCAATTTTTATCTTTATATAGGTATCAGCTATTAATGAGAGGTTCTGTCTCAATTGGAAAAATGTATATTGATGATTCTATTGTATGGGGCGAGGGTTTAGTAAATGCATACACTAAAGGCGATTATGAAGGTAAGCCACCATGTATATCGATTTTGTCGCATAAAACTGAAAAAGGTGATGATGTATTGACTTATGATAATGTTTCAATAAGAATATTGCCGAAAGTAAATACTTTTATTAGAAAAGTTGATGATGAACTAATTATTGATTATTTAGGTAACCAAACTTTTAAAACAGTTAATGAATCTAATAAATCTATTTGCGATACTATTACCACAAGTATAAAAGAGCAAATAGACAAGTATAGCGAAGCGTTAGCAAAATGGAACTGGGTAAAAGACAACTTACCAGTAGAGAGGAAGTAAAGTTCATGAGCGAATATAATGTTGTAATGTCGACTGCCGAAAGCACGGTTGTAACCGAATATGAGCCACAGCAAACCCGTTCGGACGCATATCAAAGTGAGGCTGCACTTGAAAACGCTTTTATAAAAATGCTTACGGAGCAGGGCTATCAATATTTGAAGATTGACAGTCCGTCTGCTCTTATTGATAATTTGCGACATCAACTTGAAAAACTCAATAACTATAGTTTCAGCGACAGGGAATGGAAGCAGTTTTTTGAAAATAAGATTGCAAATTCAAACGAAGGTATTGTTGAAAAAACGAGAAAAATTCAAGAGGATCATATTCAAGTTTTACGCCGTGATGACGGTTCTTCCAAAAACATTTATTTGATTGATAAGGCGAATATTCACAACAACAGCTTGCAGGTTATCAACCAATATGTTGAAGAAGGCGGAGCACACGATACTCGCTATGATGTTACAATTCTTGTAAACGGCTTGCCTTTGGTACATATTGAACTTAAAAGGCGAGGCGTTCCGATTAAGGAAGCGTTTAACCAAATCGAAAGATACCAAAGAGACAGCTTTTGGGCAGGTTGCGGACTGTATGAGTATGTACAGGTGTTTGTTATCTCTAACGGAACGAATACTAAATATTATTCTAACACTACCCGTAATGCTCATATCAAAGAGCAAAACGGCAAACGCTCAAAGGGTAAAAAGACAAGCAACAGCTTTGAATTCACCTCTTTTTGGGCAGACGGCAACAATAGAGTTATAGCCGACCTTGTTGACTTTACAAAAACATTTTTTGCAAAGCATACGATACTTAACATTCTTACTAAATATTGCATATTCACAAGTGAACAGTTATTACTTGTTATGCGACCTTATCAGATTGTAGCGACTGAAAGAATACTGAATCGCATTGAAGTTTCAACCAATTACAAGCAAACAGGCACAATCAAAGCAGGCGGATATATTTGGCATACCACAGGTTCGGGCAAAACCTTAACCTCTTTTAAGACTGCGCTTCTTGCATCAAAATTGCCGTACATTGATAAGGTACTTTTTGTAGTTGACCGTAAAGACCTTGACTACCAAACAATTAAAGAATATGACCGATTTGAAAAAGGTGCTGCAAACAGCAATAAAAACACCGCAATTCTTCAAAAACAACTTGAGGACGACACTTCAAACATTATTGTAACTACTATTCAAAAACTTGATGTGTTTATTCAAAAGAACAAGGGCCACGAAGTTTATGACAAGCATATTGTGCTTATCTTTGATGAATGCCACCGTTCACAGTTTGGCGATATGCACACAAGAATAGTAAAATATTTTAAGAATTATCATATTTTCGGCTTTACCGGTACACCTATTTTTGCACTTAATGCAGGCACAGGCTCACACCCTGATTTGCGTACTACCGAGCAGGCTTTTGGTGATAAGTTGCACACATATACTATTGTTGACGCTATCAACGATGGTAATGTTCTGCCGTTTAGAATCGATTATATCAACACCGTTAAGAAAAAAGACGGTATGACTGATAAGCAGGTTGCCGCTATCAATACCGAAGAAGTGCTTGAAGGTCACGAAAGAGTTGCCAATATTGTAAGCTACATTATTGATAACTTTGATACTAAAACAATGCGTAATGCTTATTACAGCCTAAAAGGTCAAAGAGTAAACGGCTTTAACTCAATGTTTGCTGTCAGCTCAATTCCTATGGCTAAAAAGTATTATCTTGAATTCAAAAAGCAACTTGAAGAGAAAAATAAAGATTTAACCATTGCTACAATTTACTCTTATGCTGCGAATGAAGAAAGTTATGAGGACGGTATTCTTGCCGATGAAAGTTTTGATACCGAAGCACTTGATAAGTCCTCCCGTGATTTTCTTGACAGTGCCATTGATGATTATAACAAGATATTCAAAACCAATTTTGACACTTCGTCAAAGGGCTTTCAAGATTATTACAAAGACCTTTCCGACCGTGTAAAGAACAGAGAAGTCGACCTCTTAATTGTTGTAAATATGTTTCTTACCGGCTTTGATGCAACGACACTTAACACCCTTTGGGTTGATAAAAACTTGAAGCAACACGGTTTGATTCAGGCGTATTCAAGAACAAATAGAATACTCAATTCCGTTAAGGCATATGGCAACATTGTTTGCTTTAGAGATTTGCAACAGGAAACAAATGATGCTATTGCTCTTTTTGGAGATAAAGAGGCAAACGGTATTGTCCTTTTGAAATCATACAATGATTATTATTACGGCTACGAGGACGATAAGGGTAAAAGACAAAAGGGTTATGAAGAACGTATTGCCGAACTTTTGCAAAAATATCCTCTCGGTGAGAAAATTATCGGAGAAACAGCAAAAAAAGATTTTATCATTTTGTTTGGTAATATTCTTCGACTTCGTAATATTCTTTCGTCTTTTGACGATTTTAAGGGTAATGAAATCTTGAAAGCGATTGATTTTCAGGATTATACGGGTACATACAACGACTTGTACCAAGAATTCAAAAAGCCTCAAGGTGATAAAGACAGTATCAAGGATGATATTGTTTTTGAAATGGAACTTGTAAAGCAAGTTGAAGTTAATATTGATTATATTCTTATGCTTGTTGCAAAATATCATCAATCTAATTGCAAAGATAAAGAAATACTTGCATCTATTGATAAGGCGATCAGTGCATCGCTTCAGCTTCGTTCAAAGAAAGAACTTATTGATGGCTTTATCAGTACAATCAATGTTGAAACAAATGTTACCGATGATTGGGGTAAGTTCGTTCAAGAACAGAAAAAGCAAGATATTGATGCTATCATCACAGAACAGAGGTTAAAGCCTGAAGAAACAATCAAGTTTATTGATAACTCTTTCCGTGACGGCGTACTCAAAACAACTGGAACGGATATTGACAAGATTATGCCGCCTGTGTCACGCTTTGGTAGTGCTGGTAAAAATCGCTCAGAACTCAAGCAAAAAATTATAGATATACTTCAAAGGTTTTTTGAAAAGTATAGGGGCTTGGTTTAATTTCTTGAGGCAAGTTGTATGGACGATAATGAAATCAAAAGGCGACTTGCCGGTCGTGCTGCCGAATATATGATGTTCAAGGACGATGAAGAAGATACCGAAGCTCCGGTAGAAATTTCATCATCCGATAGTGTTATCGACTTTTTAGATCTTGAAGAGTCAAAAAATAAAACCCAAAGTGACATTCAAAGTGACAAATAATATGTCACTTTGGGGAGCTAAAATAAAAATGCTTTTAGGTTTGCCCTAAATTTTTGGGCAAGCCTATTTTCTTTTTCTCTAATCTATTGGTTATGTTATTAAATTATGCGTTTTAAAATTTTTTGAGTAAACGTACAATAGCTGTACGCAACACAATATGATAATGATTATCAATTTAATATTGACAATTTGATTTTGCTAGATTATAATGAAAATAAAAAAGAGTTAAAATTATGAGCGAGAGAAAAAATTATTCCACAAAACACAATAATGAATTATTGAAATATTTGGAAGAACATAAAAATGAGCATTTAACAGTGTCGCAAATATATAATGATTTGACTGCAAAAGGTATTTCAATAGGATATGCTACTGTTTACAGGCAACTGGAAAAACTTGTTAATAATTCCAGTGTTGTAAAATATACAATCGACAATACTAGCAGTGCATGCTTTGAATATGTGGGAGAGGATAATCACTTCAAGCAGTCTACATATCACTTAAAATGTGAGCATTGCGGTAAAATCATTCATTTAAGTTGCAATGAAATTGAAGAATTTGAAAATCATATTTCATCGCATCATAATTTTAAGGTCGACCCTGCAAAAACCGTTTTTTACGGCTTATGCGAAAATTGTGCAAAGTAATATTAAGAAAGGAAATCACTGATGAAGCAGGAAGCCATAAGCAAGAAAAAGAGAATAGTTACAATGCTTATAGCATTTTTGTTTGTGATAGCGGCTGTATTTTCTGCTGCTTTTGTTATCAAAGAGGCGAATCACAAGTGCAATCATACTGATTGTCAAATTTGCCAAACAATGCAGCTTTGCATAAAAAACTTAACGGATTTATGTTCAAAATCGGATGATATTGTTGGTGTAACCGTATTATTTTATTTTGCGTTATTTATCATTCCTTTTGTTACTTATATATTCTCAAAGGAAACGCTTATTGATTTAAAAACTAAATTATCCAATTAAATATAATTATCGACAAGGGACAAGTCTGCATTTTTGGACTTGCATATGTTAAAAATAGGTCTGTTTAGCAGGCTTTGTTTTGCTATGCAAAAGTTCCTTGTATTTTTATGCCCATTTTTAAGATTATATTTGATTGGAGATACTTTTATGAAAAAATTTTTAGGCGTAATTGCCGCTGTTTTAAGTGTTGCAATTATTTTTGTTGCTTGCTCTTATGGAAGAAACAACAATGAAAACACAATAAAAAATAATGAGAATAATACAAAGCTCAGCATTGTTACAACAATTTTCCCCGAATACGATTGGGTTAGGCAAATACTTGGTGAAAATCAAGCCAATGTAGATTTGACGATGCTTCTTGATAAGGGCGTTGATTTGCACAGCTATCAGCCGAGTGCCGATGATATGGTAAAGGTTTCTAAATGTGACTTGTTTATTTATGGTGGCGGTGAATCGGACACATGGGTTGATGATGCATTGAAGTCTGCTCAAAACAAAAATATGAAGGTTATCAATCTTCTTGATGTTCTTGGAAATTCTGTAAAGGAAGAAGAACAAGTTGAAGGTATGCAAGCTGAAGAAGAGGAAGAAGAGGGCGAAGAGGAAGGTCCTGAATATGATGAACATGTATGGCTTTCTCTTAAAAATGCCAAAACTCTTTGTTCTTCCATTGCTGATGCACTTTGCGAGATTGACTCAAAAAATGCAGATGTGTATAAAAAGAATTTAAATGAATACACCAAAAATTTGGACGCACTGGATAAGGAGTATCAGCAAGCAGTAAACGGTGCAAAATATGACACCTTGGTTTTCGGTGATCGTTTTCCGTTTAGATATATGGTTGATGATTATTCTTTGAAATATTATGCCGCATTTGTGGGTTGTTCTGCCGAAACAGAGGCCAGTTTTGAAACAATTAAATTCCTTGCAAACAAGGTTGACGAACTCGGTGTAACAACAGTTCTTACTATCGAAGATCAAAAGCACAAAATTGCTCAAACGGTAGTTGAAAATACAAAAGAAAAAAATCAAAAAATCCTTGCACTCAATTCTATGCAATCGGTTACAAGCGATGATGTTAAGAATGGCGAAACATATTTGAATGTAATGCAAAGCAATCTTGATGTGCTTAAACAAGCTTTAAATTAAGGAGGACACTATGGCACAGATTGTTTGCAAGAATTTAGTTGTCGGCTACGGCAACACAGTTGTAAAAAGCAATATAAATTTTAATGTTGAAAAGGGCGATTACCTTTGCATAATCGGCGAAAACGGTTGCGGAAAAAGTACGCTTATGAAAACAATTTTAGGGTTGGAAAGCGCACTTGACGGAGAAATTGTTTTTTCGGATGATATAAAGAAAAACGAAATCGGATATCTGCCTCAACAAACACAGTTGCAACGGGATTTTCCGGCATCTGTAAGTGAAGTAGTTATGTCAGGTTTCCTCAACAGAAACGGAATGAGACCTTTTTACACAAAAAAGCAAAAAGCCGAGTTTAAGAAGGTTATGAAAAATCTTAATATACAAGAACTTGAAAAAAGATGCTATCGTGAGCTTTCGGGAGGTCAACAGCAAAAAGTATTACTTGCACGAGCACTCTGTGCCACAGATAAAATTCTTTTACTTGACGAGCCGGTTGCGGCACTTGACCCAAAGGCAAGCGAGGACTTTTATAATTTGCTTGCTCAAATAAATGCAAACGGCACAACCGTAATTATGATTTCGCACGATGTTAATGAGGCTGTGAAATATGCAACAAAGATATTGTGTCTTAACTCGCCTTGCTTTTTCGGCAGTCAAAAAGAATATTTTGAATTTATCAAGGGAGGTGAGCAAAATGCTTGAAAAACTTATGGTTTATTTTGAATATCCGTTTGTAAGATATGCACTTATCGCCGCAGTTCTTATTGCTCTTTGTTCATCTCTTTTAGGTGTTACGCTCGTGCTTAAAAGATTTTCATTTATCGGCGACGGACTTTCCCATGTGGCTTTCGGTGCAATGGCAGTTGCAACGGTATTAAAGCTAACAAACAATATGCTTTTAATAATGCCGGTTACAATTATTGCGGCAATTATTCTTTTAATCGGTGGTAAGAAAAAAATTAAAGGTGATGCTGCAATAGCTGTTATTTCCGTAGGAGCACTTGCAATAGGCTATTTGGTTATGAATTTGTTTTCAACCTCTGGCAATGTTTCGGGTGATGTTTGTTCAACGCTTTTCGGTTCAACATCAATATTGACCCTTACAATAAAGGATGTTTACCTATGTGTTGCACTGTCGATAGCCGTAATAATTATTTTCTGCGTGTTTTATAACAAGATTTTTGCCGTTACTTTTGATGAAAGCTTTGCCAAAGCAACGGGAATAAAAGTGGGGGCATATAACTTCTTGATAGCAGTTACAATTGCGGTTATTATTGTGCTTGCAATGAACCTTGTAGGTTCACTTCTTATTTCTGCATTGATTATTTTTCCTGCACTTTCGGCAATGCGACTTTTTAATAGCTTTAAATCTGTAATTATCTTTTCTGCAACATTTTCCGTTGTATGTACGGTTGTGGGACTTCTTGCCTCAATTCTCGCAGGAACGCCGGTAGGCTCAACCATTGTTGCAAGCGATATAGCCGGATTTATAATTTGCTTGGCCTTATCGAGCTTTAAGAGAGGTGTAAGAGTATGAAAAAAATAATTGCAATTATATTAGCTTTAGTGTTGGCTTTGAGCTTTGTCGCTTGTTCAAAAAATAGTGATAAAAACGACAATTCTAACTCAAAGTCTACAACAAAAGCAACTGAAACAACAACCGAGGCGAAGTCTGTTGATTTGGATTTGACTAAACTAAGCAGCACGATAGTCTACTCTGAAGTTTATAATATGCTTATTACGCCTGATGATTATAAAGGCAAGATTATAAAAATGAAAGGTCAATTTAATCAATACACGGATGAAGAAACAGGCAAAATACACAATGCCGTGATTATTCCTGATGCAACTGCTTGTTGTCAACAAGGATTGGAATTTGAACTTTCAGATAAAACTAATCCTAACTTTGAACAAGGTACGGGAATAACGGTTGTCGGCACATTCGATACTTATTCAGATGGCAAGTTTTTATATTGCCATTTAAAAAATGCAAAAATAATTAATGAATAGCGAATTAAATAATTGAAATTCATTAACGAAAAGGGTTTACTATTATTTGTCACTGCCTCTTATAGTGGGGTGCATTATATTTGAGTTATGATTCTTCTCAATTTCCAAGAGCATCAAAAAAGCATCAATTTTCAACAAAAACTATAAAGACAAAAACGAACAGCACTTTCAAATCCTGAAAGTGCTGTTTTTATGCGGAATTTTAGAGGGACTGTATTTTAACACGCGGCTTAACTGAAAGCGTGCTTTTCGCTCCAAAACCGCGTGCCGAGGGTTCAAGTCCTTCTGCCCCTGCCAAAACAAAAAGACACCTGCGGGTGTCTTTTTATTTTGTTGTTAAAGCAGAAGGACTTGAACCACGAAATTCAAAAGTGCTTGCACTTTTGACAGTAAACAGTCCGGTGGACTGTTTACACATTGAGTTGATTATAAAGCCCCTGCCAAAGAAAGCACCAAATTTTCGGTGCTTTTTTCCTTTATTTACGCTGCTTTACGGCGTTTTCACTTGCTTTTCTCATATAGATAAAACTACGGCGCACGGTCTTTTCCGTACGCCGCTTTTTTATTTTCTCACCGTTTTTTGTTCACTTTGTACCACACAATCCACGCAATCCGTTTGGTACATCATCAAAAAAGCATCAATCATAATTCAAATCCGTTAGTGATTACTTTTTCTTTTTTATATAATTTTTTATTCTTTGTGTGAATTCATATATGCCGATTTAATACTATTCGGTAATTCGTTCGGAATTATATTTTTGAGCCTTTTCTCGTTTCCGTCTTTGATAGCCTCACTGTAATACCAACATTTGAAATTTAACATATCAAGCGTTTTATTCAACTTGGTAATCTCAGCTTCTACTTGCTTTTTTTGGTTTTCAAACAACTCTTTTCTTTTGGTATATGTTGAACTTCCTTCCATACACCAAGACATAAATTGCTTAATGTCTTTTATTTGTAACCCTGTTTTTTTCAAGCATTCAATTACACGCAATGCCTCAATTTCATTTTCGCTAAATTGTCTAATTCCCGATGTGCGATTTAATTCGGGAAATAGCCCTTCTTTATCATAGTAACGCAAAGTTGATACCGGTAAATCAAACATTTCAGATACTTGACCGATTGTATACATATTTTTCCCTCCAAAAACAAAAAAACTCTTGACATAAAGTTAGGTTTAGGTGTTATTATCAATATAACAGATAATAAAAATATATTCAATAGCGAATTTTAATTTTTAGGAGGTTGAAATTTATGGCAGTAAAACAAACAGCCGGTAGAAAAGAATTAGGAGAATTTGCTCCGAAATTTGCTGAATTAAATGATGATGTATTATTTGGTGAGGTTTGGAGCAGAGAAGACAAGTTATCGCTTAGAGACCGTTCACTTGTTACAGTTACTTCTTTAATGTCGCAAGGTTTAATCGATCCTGCTTTTCGTTACCATTTGGAAAGTGCTAAGAAAAATGGAATCACAAAAGAAGAAATCACGGAGATTTTAACGCATAACGCTTTTTATGCAGGATGGCCAAAAGCTTGGGCTGCATTTCGTATGGCAAAAGAAGTGTGGAATGATAAGAACGAGGAAACCGAAGATAACACGATTGAAAAACACGCTTCATCAATGATATTTCCGATTGGTGAGCCGAACGATAATTTTGCACAGTATTTCAGCGGAAAGAGTTTTCTTGCCCCTGTTTCTAAAGACCAAGTTGGTATTTTTAATGTGACCTTTGAGCCGAAATGCAGAAATAATTGGCATATTCATAAAGCAAAAAACGGTGGCGGTCAAATTTTGATTTGTGTTGCCGGACGAGGATATTATCAGGAATGGGGCAAGAAAGCTATAGAGATGCTGCCCGGCGACGTTGTAAATATTCCTGCGAATGTCAAACATTGGCACGGAGCTTCGGCTGATAGTTATTTTTCTCATTTAGCTATTGAAGTTCCGGGAGAAAATACATCAAACGAATGGCTGGAAGCTGTGTCAGATGAGGAATATTTTAACGCAATAAATTCTTAAATGGAAAACTTAGTACATTATGCGATTTTATAATAAAAAAACAGGTTTGCCCTAAAATTTTGGACAAACCTGTTTTGCTTGATAAGTTGAATATTTCTAATTTAATATATCCTTGGGCCAAGATTTTTTTAACGCTAAATAAGAAATGACAAAGTTGGCAAGCCAGCCTGCCGGTACGGCAAGCCAAACGAAGGCAATACCGAAACGGGGCGCAAAAATCAATGCTACGGACAAACGAATTGCAAGGTTAACCATATTTGCAATTAAAAAAGGTCGCATATTTCCGATTCCACGAAGAACACCGTCTGTTGCCATTTTGATGCCCATAAATATGAAAAAGTAACCGAGCCATTTCATATAATCACCGGACACCTGATACGCTAATTCAGTTCCGTCTTTGCCTAAGAAAAGCGAAGAAATTTGGGTGTGCATCGTTTCAATAATTACAAATGCAAGAACGGCAAAGCATACATCTAACAGTAAAGCGGCACGGTAGCCTTTCTTAATACGGTTGATTTTTCCTGCGCCGAGATTTTGCGAAACAAAGGGTGACACCGCATTCCCGATGGATACAAATATCAGAGAAAAAACATTTTCTACTCTCATTGTTGCCGCATAGCCTGCGAGTGCTTGCGTGCCAAAAGGATTTACAACCGCTTGCACAATCATCATACCGATTGATACTGTTGATTGTTGAAGAATAGACGGAACGGCGATTTTAAGCATTGTACGCAGTTCTTTTTTGTCAAACCAATGAAACAAACCTGCATATTTTCGCATACGGTAAAGAAAAATCAAAAGCGAAAGTACGGCTGAAATACCTTGTGCAATAAGAGTGGCAAGAGCTGCACCGAATACGCCGAGTTTAAGACCTCCCACCATCCAAAGGTCCATAATGATATTCAAAACAGACGAAAATATTAAAAGCCATAACGGGATTTTTGATTCACCGATTGAAGTGAACATGGTTGACAGAATATTATACATAAATAAAAACGGAAAGCCAACAAAATAGATACGTAAGTACAGCACCGCATCTTTCATTATATCCGCAGGCGTTTGCAGTATGCTCATCATCCAATGAGAAGTGCAAAATCCAAAAACACCGAGAAATACGCTTAAAAGCAAAAAACTTATTAAAGAAGTAGAAACGATTGTTTTCATCTTCCCGTAATCTTGAGCACCAAAATAACGGCTTACAAGTACACCTGCGCCTACACCTGCACCGAGTGCTATGCAAATAAAAACATTCGTAAGTGCGGCACAGGCACCGACTGCCGCAAGTGCAGATGAGCCTACAAATTGACCGACGATGATTGAATCAGCCATATTGTAAACTTGTTGAAAAAAACTGCCTAAAATAATAGGCATTGCAAAAACAGTCAACGCTTTTAGGGGTGGGTCTGTTATTAAATATTCGTCCTTTGTCATTTTTATATTCTCCTGAACTTTGCTTGAATTATTTCTGTATAAGTTTTACTGAAATCACATCAAAAAGCAATTATATTATCAAAAAGCCGAACAGCTGCAGCTATCTCAGTCTGCACCCTGTTCGGCTTTTGCTTTTTACTGAACAATCGCTCCCTGAGCGAACGTTAAAATTATATCATTGGTATAAATGAAAGTCAATGAAAAGTAATAAATTGACAATTTTACTTGTATGCTGTAATCTAAAACTATCAATTCTAAAATAGTAACAACATTGCAAGATTGTAAGGTAGAAAAGCAACTAACGGACGTGCAAGCGTTCCGCCGTTTTATTTATATATCATTTAATGATTATAACTACAACGAACGTTCTACAACCGCCGACAAAATGCTTATGTATTCAATAAGCATCTAAGAGAGAAAAACGAAAAAGAGCTAAACACCTTTGATTTAATTGAAAAAAAGCTCAAACCCGCTTTGAAAAAAGAATTAAAAAGCAAGGTATTACAAGCGGTTTACTTGTATATCTGTTATTTAATTAAAAAAAATTTTTTTTCGTGATTTTTTCGCATAAGTCGCAAAAAAGAACTATATAAGTGTAAAGAGTGCAAAAAAAGAAAACACCGCCCAGACGGGCGGTGTTTATTTTGTGCTTAATACTATAAATTGAATATTCCGCACCTTGCCGGCAATACTCTTTTGAGTGTTGAAAGAATAGCAAACGGATACCTTGAAGCCGACGTGGCTTCAGCATCTATCACGGTTAGAACGGTACATACTTGAGCACTAAAGCCTTGCTGCTTTGGTGTCCTTTTCGTACCCAGCTGGTGGATAAACAGACAATTAAGGGCGTCTTGCCTGAAGCTCACATAAACTCTACTCGGTTGAGTGCCTTACGGCTGTATTGATACATTGAGCGTTGAGATTAGACGGCTTGTATAAACTTAAATTGTATGTTCAAAAACTCAAACCCGCACTAAGAAAAGAATTAAAAAGGAAGGAATTAAAAGGGGGCTTTTATTAGATTTGCTTAACAATTAAAAAAATTCAATTTTTTTTCAAATTCTTTTGCATTACCCCTAAAAAAAACTATATAAGTGTAAGGGGTGCAAAAAGAAAACACCGCACGCAAGGGCGGTGTTTATTTTGTGCTTAATACTACAAATTGAATATTCCGCACCTTGCCGGCTGCGCTTTTACAAGTGTAGAAAGAATAGCAAACGGATACCTTGAAGCCGACGTGGCTTCAGCATCTATCACGGTTAGAACGGTACATACTTGAGCACTAAAGCCTTGCTGCTTTGGTGTCCTTTTTCGTACCCAGCTGGTGGATAAACAGACAATTAAGGGCGTCTTGCCTGAAGTTCACATAAACTCTACTCGGTTGAGTGCCTTACGGCTGTATTGATACATTGAGCGGTGAGATTAGACGGCTTGTATAAACTTAAATTGTATGTTCAAAAACTTAACGATTTACTAAGTCCTTAAGTGAAAATTTGAGGATGAATTATTATTATGAATTTATTTAAGAAAAGAGTTTTATATGATAGATTTTACAAGCAAAGATGGCATTATGGATGCCATTGATAAGTTTTTTCACTTATCACAAGAGGAAAAAGATAACTACAACAAGAGCTTAAAGGTTGACAAAGCAAATTCCTTGAGGTTTTTGTATATGTTTCATGAGGTTTTTAAACTTCGAGACTTTGGGCTTAATGTTGAAAACACAACGAATGAGTTATTTAAGACTGGTGGCGTTGAGTCAACCTTGTGTAAAGCTACATTATGTTCTTGCAAAGAAATGGTTTTTGATGATAAAAAACTTACAATTTTATCAAAATCATTAAAGTTTTGTGATAAAACTAATATAAGCTTAGATTTTGTTGACAAAACAATAATTTTTAATTTAATTGTTAATAATGCGAAGACACAAGAGGATTTAAGTTACACAGATTTAGTCCATTATGACGCTGAGGTTTTTGACGATGATAGGTCAATATTTTATGACCTGAGGGAAAAAACTGAGGTTTTTTATCCCGATAAGGATTACGACGAGCAGAAGCTTTTTGCCGTTGCAAATTTTATAAAAATGTTAAACTACGATTTCGACAATGAGTTCGCATTTGGCTCTGTAGATGTCAAGGTTTGCAAAGGTTTAATTTTAAATGCGAAAGTTGATAGCATTGATGTTGACTCACCTCGACGTATTGAGGTTTTTCATCAGCTTTTAGAATATTCCGAGAGCTTTAAAATTGAGGCTTGTGAGGATAATGATTGCAGGTTTGAATTTGAAATTAAAGAATTAATGTAAAAGAAAGGGAATTAGTATTATGGGTTTATTAGTAAATTTATTCACAATCGCAGGAGGTAGTGCACTTTTGTCAGGTAAGAGCATCTCTGAAAAAAGACACGCAAAAAAAATTGATGACAAGCTTGAACAAGGTTACATTGGCACAAACGAAAAAAGGCAGCGCTATTTGCTCAATTTGTTACTTAGCGACGATCCAAAACAGTATGCGGAGTTCGAAGAAATTTGGGGCAAGAAGTTTGTAAGGAATGACTATGGCTCATTAGCCGAACTACACAAACCAATTAAAGAAATTGCAGACAGGGAAGGTTGGGAAATGATAAGGACAAGTGGTTGTCCATATGGAAAAGAAGATCCAATTTGGGCTTTGTATCATGAATGTAGAAGGCGTAATTATGGATATTAATACAATAATATAAAGCTCTTATTTTGTGCTTTATGTTATAGTTGAGTATTTGCTAATATATTTTTATATTGAATAATCATAAAGTAATAAATTGACAATTTTACTTGTATGCTGTAATATAAAACTATCAAAATTAGGAGTGTAATTATGAAAACTAAGGAAAAGGTTGAAAATAAGAAGGGAAAAAAATTGAAAATTGTTTTGCTTGTTATTGCGGCAATAGTTATCGTAGCCGTTGCTTTTATAAATTTAACTACTTTGCCGAAATATGACGATGATAAAAATGTTATTTATGTCGGTTCTATGGTGAAGTCAAAAACAATAGATTATAAGGATAAAAGCGGCGAGGGGTTGACTAAAAATCCTATTGTTAAAATTATGCAAATGGTTTGGCGCTTTTGTGACGGCGGTGATAAAAGCAAGCATGCAAAGCAAAATCCACCTCAAAATATCGAACTTATAAGCGATATTGCGTACATAGATGACGGAAATTATTATCATAAGCTTGATGTGATGTATCCTAACAATATTACTGAAAATGATAAGCTTCCGGTTATTATTGATATTCACGGCGGCGGTTGGATGTATGGTGATAAAGGGCTTAATGAAAATTATTGCCGTGCGCTTGCCGACAGGGGATATGTTGTTTTTGATATTAACTACCGTCTTGTGCCTGATGTTAATGTTAATGAGCAGATTAAGGACGTTATGTCTGCGCTTAAATGGATAGGCGAAAATATTGACAACTATCCTTGCGAGCGTGAAAATATTATGCTTACGGGTGATTCGGCAGGCGGTATGCTGGCATCTTACGCAGGTGTTTTACTTCAAAGTGAAGAATTAAGAGATATATTTGATACCGAAAGCGCCGATATTAAGCTGACTGCTCTGGTTTTGACCTCTCCTGTTTCCTATATGAAGGACGGCGGCTGGTTCAGCGTTTATACAAAGCCGCTTTGGGGAAAAAATTATAAAAACAGCAAAACATACAATTATATGGATTTTGATGAGATTTTGCCTTTTGCAAATGAAATGCCGCCTACATATTTGATTACAAGCAGCGGGGATACTCTTGCAGAGAAACAAACCATTCAGCTTTATGAGCTTTTAAAAAAGAACGGTGTTTCGTGTGAGCTTGCAACTTACGGTAAGGAATACGGCGAAAGCTTGCCGCACGTATTCAGCGTTTTGCAACCGTTTGAACCTGCCGGTAAGGACGCAATAGACAAAGCACTTGCCTTTTATCAAAATGAAATGAAACAAGGCGTAAATTAAGATTTTAATTGCGCCGATTATGCTGTTTTGACAGCGAGTCGATGATAAAATCATTTCGGTGTTATATATGACGAAAAAGAAATTGCTTGATTCTAATCAGCTTAAAATAATTGCAATTGTCGCTATGACGGTTGACCATATTGCGTGGATGCTTTTTCCCGGTTATCCGAGAGAAGCGTTGCCTGTTATTATGCATATTATCGGAAGGCTTACTTGCCCGATTATGTGCTATTTTATAGCAGAGGGATATCATTATACTAAAAATATAAAGAAATATACTTTTAGATTGTTCCTTTTTGCATTTATATCTCATTTCGCATATATTTTTGCATCTAACGATTTTGTTGATGTTAAATCCTTTATCCCTTTTTATTACGGCAATTTTCTTAACCAAACGAGTGTAATGTGGTCACTTGCATGGGGACTTGTTATGCTTCGAGTAGCTCGTAGCAATAAGTTAAATAATGTTTTGAAAGTTTTATTTGTTATTTTAATATGTATAATAACTCTTCCAAGCGATTGGAGTTGTATTGCCGCACTTTGCATTATGGCGATAGGTACAAATAGGGGAAATTTCAAAAATCAAATGCTTTGGATGATTTTTTATGTGTTCCTTTATTCATTAGTTTATTTCTTTGCTATTGATAAGCTTTACGGTATTATTCAAATGGCGGTTGTTATTTCAATTCCTGTTATTTATCTTTATAACGGTCAGCGAGGAAAAAATGAAAAGGTCAATAAATTTATGAAATGGTTTTTCTATATCTATTATCCTCTTCATCTTGCAATAATCGGAGTAATAAATTTAATATAATTATAAAAAAAGACGTGATGCAAAACTGCATCACGTCTTTAATCTTATAACTGCGAGGCTTCGTAAGAAACGCCTAAAAGTGCCGAGTCGCTTTTTAATTTTGAGCGTACTATATTAACGTTTTTAAAATTATCCATAAGAAGATTATATATTTTTCTGTCAATAAGATCGATAACATAATCCTCGTTCATAATTCCGCCGCCAAGGACTATCAATGGTGGATTGAAAATATAGATAATGTTAATAAGACCTATAATCATTTCATCAATCCATTTGTCGATGACCGACCTTATTTCCGGTTTGCTGAAATTCTCTTTTTCAAAAATTTGAAATGCATTAAGATTAGTCGAGTTTGCCTTGTTTACAGCCTCAATAAGCGCTTTTGCAGAAGCATAACATTCATAACAGCCTTCTCCGCCGCAGGTGCATTGCTTACCACCGGCATGAGTAATCATATGACCGAATTCTCCTGCGGATGATGCATTACCTTTATAAAGCTTGTTGTTAAGGAACATTGCACCGCCTATGCCTGTTCCGTAAGTAAGGCATAAAAAGTCGCTGTGGCCCTTTCCTGCACCGAATCTTGCTTCACCGAGAGCAAAGGCGTTTACGTCGTTTTCAACAAAGGTGGGAATATTTGTCTTATTTTCAATAATCTTTTTTACCATCATTCCGGTGTAATAGGGAATGTTATCGGTTGAATATACTACTATACCGTTTTCACTGTCAACCTGACCGGCTGTAGAAATTGCAATGCGGTCTATGTTTTCATAGCTTTCGATTATGCGTATAATTTTTTGAACAAGCTCCTGACCGCCTTTTTGTGCCTCAGTAGGTACTGTATGCCTGTCGGTAAGATTGAATTTTTCGTCACAAATAGCATATTTGATATTTGTTCCTCCGATATCGAATGCCAATATTCTCATAGTATCACTCCATATATGTATTGTTCTTTAATAATTATATCAATTTATTTTGTTGAATTCAATAGTTATTGAAAATACGTTAAATTTGTGATATAATTAAATAAATAATTTATCTTAAGGAGATAGGTATGGCTGATGAAATTAAAGAGGAAAAGCTTGACAGTCCTCTTGTAGTACACAAAAAAGGAGATGCTTCTTACCAAGAAGAAGGCAACGAGGTAAGTATGCAAAATACTCACGTTGATGAGGACTCCGATGCCCCTACACTTGAAAGGCATAGATTTAAAAAAGAAAAGAAAAAGAAAAAATGGCCATATATGCTTGCTGTAATTATTGTAGCTGCAGTTGTTGTTATTGCCGTGCTTGTTAATAACGGTACAATTAAGCTTTCACAAAAGGAAACTACGTCAGCTTCCGCTAAGTCGTATACAACAGACGTTGTTAATCCTTTTAAAGATACAATCACCATTAAAGGCACATATATTTTCTATGAAGGTACCGAGCTTGACGATATCGGCTCTCTTGAAAGGGAAATTAAGTATCAGGATGCAGACACAACATTTAACGTTCAGGATGAGCATGCCGATTCTAATTTTTTAAATAAAGAGGTTTTGCCGCTTCTTACCAAGTATAAAATGAAATATAATGTCACTCATATTCAATCATCGGGTCTTATTTCAAAATATGAGGCAACTACACAAGCAGTAAGCGACACCGCACCGTCAAGTGATGCACAGGTGTCAGATGCTCAACCGCCGCAACAATGATTTTATGGATATTGAATTATTAGCGAATAAAATAAATCTTAATAGTGAACTTAAAAATAAAGTGCTTAGCCTTGTCGAAAGGGACAGGGCTAAGCTTATTTCTTTATGTAAAAAAGCAGATAACGATAATTTTAAATCTGTTTTCACTAAAAATGATATGATTAAGCTTGCTGTAGCACTGCTTTACAGTGTTGAATTTACTTATCCTAAATATCAAAAGGCAGTTATAAGCGATGAAGTATATTTTGAAACAATGAAAGATATTGCCGTTTGGTGCGAAAACAATAACAATAAAGGGCTGAAAAATCTTCCTTGGATAAAAAATCATCTTAATTTTGAACTGTTTAAATTGGGAAGACTCCAATTTCAGTTTTATAAATGCAACAATAAATTGTTTGATTACAGCCTGTTCCCATTTGATTACGGCGAAAAAGTTATATATGTTCATATTCCGCAGGGTGAAAAGCTTGTTTATGCCGAGTGTGTTAATTCACTTAAAAATGCTAAACGTTTTTTTGGCGAGTATTTTCCGAATTATGATTTTGATTATTTCTTTTGTGAAAGCTGGCTTTTATACGGCGAAAATTGGCAATTTATGAATATCTCAAGTAATATTTTGCAGTTTTCGACTTTGTTTGATTTGGTATATTCGGTTAAAGATGACAGGCAAGCGATTGAACGCATTTTTGGAAAAAGGAAGATTATAAAATCAAAATATGAAGAAAAAACCACTTTGCAAAGAAACGCTAAACGCTTTATGCAAAATGGCGGTAAATTGGGTTTGGGTATAGGAATACTTAATAAAAACGATATTTAAAGATTTTTATAATAATTTACGGCTAATTCATCACAGCGCTCATTATATGGGTGGCCGTTATGACCTTTTACCCAATTAAACGTAACTTTGTGATTTTCGAGCAAAGGCAAAAGAGCTTTCCATAAATCGACGTTTAAAGCAGGCTTTTTGTCTGCTTTTTTCCAATTGTTTTTTTTCCAATTATATACCCAACCCTTTGTGATTGAGTCGCAAACATATTTTGAGTCGGTGGTAAGATAAACCTCGCAAGGCTCTTTGAGAGCCTTTAATGCTTCTATAACCGCAGATAATTCCATTCTGTTATTTGTTGTTTCTTCACAGCCGCCGACAAGCTCTTTTTCGTTATTTCCATAGACGAGTATTGCCGCCCAGCCACCTTTTCCCGGATTTCCGGAGCAGGCACCGTCTGTATATATTTTTACTTCTTTCATATTTTTCACCAAAATGTAAATTTTTATATATTTTACCATTCTTTTTGGCAATAATCAATATAGAGTTGAGTGTCCTATTATTGGTGCCATGCGCTTTGAACACTTGACATTCAATCTATTATCATTTATTATATACTATAATTTCAGTTGAACGGAAAAAATATTTTTAATTCGGAGGTTTATATTTTAATGACAAATCAAAAAAGTCCTTACGGTAAGATTGCTGACGGAAAACGGAATTCCAAGAAGCGATATGTAACTTATCGTAAGACAAACAAGAAAAAGGCTCAAATTCCGCCTGAGGAGAAGGAGTCTGTACGTATAGCATTTTTAGGCGGTATTAACGAAATCGGAAAGAATATGACTCTTTACGAATACGGCAACGATATGTTTCTTGTCGATTGCGGTCTTGCATTTCCCGATTCCGATTTGCCCGGTGTTGACCTTGTAATTCCTGATTTCAGCTACGTTGAACGTAATGCTGATAAAATCAGGGGTATAATCATTACTCACGGTCACGAGGACCATATAGGCGGACTTGCTTATCTTCTTAAAAAGGTAAACATTCCTATTTATGCAACAAAATTAACAATCGGCTTAATTAAGGGTAAACTTGAGGAGCATAGGCTTTTAAACTCGGCAAAGCTTGTTGAAATTAAGCCGAGAGATAACATTACACTCGGTGCTTTCAATATTGAGATGATTCATGTTAATCACTCTATTCCCGATGCCGTAGGTCTTGCTATTCGTTGCCCTGCGGGAGTTATTATTCAAACCGGTGACTTTAAGATTGATACGACCCCTGTTGACGGTGATATGATTGATTTAAGCCGTTTTGCAGAATACGGTCGTAAAGGCGTATTGGCTCTTCTTTCTGATTCTACAAATGCCGAGCGCCCCGGATATACACCGAGTGAAAAATCAGTCGGCGACAGTTTTGAAAACCTCTTCAGAAAAGCAAATAAAAAGAGAATCGTTGTTGCAACTTTCGCTTCTAATATTCACAGGGTACAGCAGATTATTGATGTTGCGTGTGCACGCCACCGCAAGGTTGCCGTTGTAGGAAGAAGCCTTGAAAATCTTGTTAAAGTCGGAAGTGAACTTGGATATCTTAATGTTCCGCAGGGAATTTTGATTGATATTAATACTATTAAAAATTATTCTGATGACCAGCTTGTAATTATTACAACCGGCTCTCAGGGCGAGCCTATGTCTGCTCTTACGAAGATTGCTTTCGGCGCTCACACAAAGGTTACATTATCGCCTAATGATTATGTTATTATTTCGGCTACTCCTATTCCGGGTAATGAAAAAATGGTAGGCAATGTAGTTAATGAGCTTATGCGTCACGGCGTTGAAGTTATATATGAAAAAATGTATGATGTTCATGTTTCCGGCCATGCCTGTCAGGAAGAACTTAAACTTATGATAGGGCTTGTTAAGCCTAAATATTTTATTCCTGTTCACGGCGAGCAAAAGCATCTTCAAAAGCATGCTAAACTCGGCGAAGCAATGGGCATTGATAAGAAAAATATTTATATTGCAAATATTGGTGAAAAAATTGAACTTGCCGACGATAAAATAAAACTTGTTGAAAACGTTCCGTCGGGTGAAGTTTATGTTGACGGTATCGGTGTAGGCGACGTCGGCAATATCGTTCTTAATGACAGAAAGCATCTTTCTATGGACGGTATTATTATAGTTGTAGCAACTATTGACAGTTCAACCGGTCAGGTTATAAGCGGTCCGGACATTGTTTCAAGGGGCTTTGTATATGTTCGTGAGAACGAGGCTCTTATGAACTCGGCAAGGGATCTTGCGTGCAGAGTTATTGATGAAAACTATAATGTTAAATTCCATGATTGGAATGCAGTTAAATCAGGGCTTCGTGATGAACTTTCACGATTGATGTATGAGAGAACAAAGCGCAGACCTATGATTTTGCCTATTTTGATGGAAATATAACGGAGGATATAATAATGAAGGTTATTTTACAGCAGGATGTTAAAAATCTCGGCAAAAAGGGTGACCTTGTAAATGCTTCAGACGGATATGCGAGAAATTTCCTTTTTCCAAAGGGACTTGCAATTGAAGCAAATTCAAGCGCTATGAATGATTTTAATAATAAAGAAGCTTCTAAGAAATTTCATAAAGCTGAAGAGATTAAAGCGGCTCAGGCTGATGCTGCAAAGCTCGACGGCAAAACCTTTAAACTTACGGCAAAAGCAGGTGCCAACGGCAAACTTTTCGGCTCTGTTACGTCTAAGGATGTTTCAAAGCAGATTAAAGACGAACTTGGAATTGATATTGATAAGAGAAAAATCGTTATGCCGGATGTAAAGGCGTTTGGTACTGTTCAAGCTGAAATCAAGGTTTATCAAGGCATCAGCGCAAAGGTGTTTGTTCAGGTTTCGGAGGCTTAATTTATGGCTGAATCGTTAAATGTTTCAGGCTCGGTTAATATGCCTTTTAATCTTGAAGCAGAGCAATCTGTTTTGGGCTCAATATTAATTAAGCCGGAATGTATAGAAGAGGTAATTGAACACGTTAATGCCGACTCGTTCTATCTTCCTCAGCATAATGCAATATTCAGCAGTATGATGGTTATGTATAGCAATTCAAAGGCTATAGACCCCGTTATTATTGCTGACGCACTTGCCAAGGACGGAAAATACGATGAGGCAGGCGGCAGAGATTATCTTTTGCAGCTTGCTCAATCAGTTCCCTCTACAGCTAATGTTGTATATTATGCAAAAATCGTAAAAGAACAGTATTATCTTCGCCAGCTTGTATCTCTTTCGTCAAAAATTATTGAGGATGCAACAAGTGGTGAGGCAGATGCAACAAGCATTTTGGAAAATGCGGAGCAAAGTATTTATAATATCCGACAGGGCAGGGAATCAAACGGTCCCGCAAAGGTAAGCGAGGTTATAGTTAACGACGTATATACAAAGCTTGCACAGATAACAGGGGACGATAAGGAAAAATATAAGGGAATTCCGTCTGGCTTCGGTATGCTCGATAAAATGCTTACGGGTCTTAATAAGGGTAATCTTATTCTTATAGGTGCCCGTCCTGCTATGGGTAAAACAAGTTTCGCACTTAATCTTGCTCAAAATATTACAATGGGCGCAAGAAAAAAGTGTATAGTTTTCAGCCTTGAAATGCAGAAAACCGAACTTGCCGAGAGACTTCTGTCTTCTCAGGCAGGTGTTGAATCTCAAAAGCTTAAAACAGGTGAACTTACCGATGAGGAATGGGTAAGGCTTGGCAATGCTGCGGCAACATATAATGATGTTGAGCTTTATCTTGACGACACATCAGCAATTACTGTTCCTGAAATTAAGTCACGTGTTCGCAGAATGAGAGGCGTTGATTGTATTATTATTGACTATCTCGGTCTTATTTCTTCTGCTACCAAAAAGGAAAACAGAGTTCAAGAAGTATCTGAAATTACACGTAGCTTAAAAATGATGGCTAAAGATTTGAATATTCCCGTTATCTGTTGTGCTCAGCTTTCCAGAGGTACTGAAGGTCACGGCAAAAATCACAAGCCACAGCTTGCCGATTTGCGTGAATCAGGCTCTATCGAGCAGGATGCCGATATAGTTCTTTTCCTTTATCGTGAAGCATATTACAGTACAGAGGTTGATGAGGATAAGCAGGACCAAATTGATGCAAATAAAACAGAACTTATTGTTGCGAAAAACCGTCACGGCGCAACAGGCTCAATTGAATTGACCTTTGATAAAGAATATACTCGATTTAGGTCTGTTGATAAATCTAATTATGAATAAAAAAGCAATTAACACCGTAGAAAAATATAATATGCTTTCAAAAGGTGATAGGGTTCTTGTTGCCGTTTCAGGCGGTGCAGACTCTATGGCTTTGTTAGAGTTTTTTATATCAATTAAAGACAAATATGATTTGAACCTTTGTGCCGCTCATATAGAACACGGCATACGTGGTGAAGAATCTTTGAGTGACGCTCTTTTTGTAAAAGAATATTGTGAAAAATCAGGCATTAAACTTTATACGAAGTCTATAAATGCCCCCTATCTTGCAAAAAAAGCAGGTATGGGTGTCGAAGAATATTCACGACAGGCAAGATATGACTTTTTTAGTACAATACCCTGTGATAAAATTGCAACTGCCCATAATTTAACGGATAATGCAGAAACTCTTTTATTCAGGCTTGCAAGGGGAACGGGGCTTAAAGGGGCTTGTGCCATTCCGCCTGTAAGGGATAAAATTATTCGCCCTTTTATAGAAATTTCTTCTGATGAAATTCGTGCTTGGTGTAATGACAATAACATCCCTTACAGAATAGACAGTACAAATAAAGACGATACTTACAGCAGAAATCTTATCAGGCTTCAAATGTTGCCGCTTTTTCAAAGGTTAAATAACGGATATCTTGAAAATATTAATGATTTTATCAGCGACGTTAATGATGACTTTTCTTTTATTATGAACGAAGCGCAAAAGGCATATAATATTTCGGTTGTTAACAATGAAATAGAACTTAATAAATTAAATTTGCTTGATAACGCAATAAAAAAGCGTGTTATTAAATTATATTTTGAAAATAATAATTTGAATTTAGACCGTATTCATTTGCAAAATATCAATAAGATTACGCAAAAAAGCGGAAAAATTCAAATAAAAAATGATTTATACGCTATTAGTGCAAAGGGCAAACTTCGCATTGCAAATCTGAAAAATTCGCCTAAATTAGATGAAATCGTAACCGAAATTTTAAATATTAATGAATTTAGCGATAAAAATATTGATTTTTATTGTGACTGTGATAAAATTATCGGCAGCGTTACAATTCGCAAAAGATTACCCGGTGACAGCTTAAAACCCGCCGGCAGAAATGTTAACAAAACTCTTAAAAAGCTTTTTAACGAAACGGCTTATCCGATTGAAAAAAGAAACGGCGATATTGTTGTTTGTGATGATAAGGGTGTTATCGGCATTATCGGGCTTTGTGCTGACGACAGAGTCAAAAAGGATTGTAATACTGAAAATGTTTTTATAATCAAACTTCCTTCGGAGGATTAATTAATGAATAATATGTCAAAAAATTGGAAATCAATACTTGTTTATATTTTGATTCCTATTCTTTTAATAGGCGCTGTGATTTATTTTGTTAATTCGCAGACATCTACGCAGTTGAAGTATTCTCAAGTTGTTTCTATGTTTAAAAATAACGAGGTTTCCGAGTTCAGTCTTGATTTGTCAAGCGGTAATCTTGTTTATAAAACCTTTGCTAAGCCGAAGGAGGAAAAGAACTACTCGGTTCCGAATGTATCATATTTCCTTGATGATATCAGGGACAGTGTTGATAAATATAACGATGAGCATAGCGATAAGCCGATTGTTTATGACTATAAGGCAGGAACGTCAAACGCATGGATTTACAGTATGATTCCGTCGCTTCTTATGTTTGTCGTTTTGATAGCGCTGGGAATTTATGCGTTTAGAAAAATGAGTGGCGCTATGAATAATGAAACCAATCGTACATTGGGCTTTGGCAGAATTAAAACCAAAACTCTTGTCGAGGATGAAAAGCGCAAGACTACATTTAAAGACGTTGCAGGCTGTGACGAGGAGAAGGCAGAACTTGAGGAACTTGTTGAATTTCTCAAAAGTCCCGAAAGCTTTACCGAGCTTGGCGCAAGAATCCCGAGAGGTGTGCTTCTTGTAGGCCCTCCGGGTACAGGTAAAACCCTCCTTGCAAGAGCCGTTGCAGGTGAAGCAGGAGCACCGTTTCTTTCAATTTCAGGCTCTGACTTTGTTGAAATGTATGTCGGCGTCGGTGCTTCACGTGTAAGAGATTTGTTTGAACAAGCCAAGAAAAAGGCACCTGCAATTGTATTTATTGATGAAATTGATGCCGTAGGTCGTCACAGAGGTGCCGGCACAGGCGGCGGCAATGATGAAAGAGAACAAACTCTTAATCAGCTTCTTGTTGAAATGGACGGCTTCGGTACTAACAGCGGTATTATTGTTATTGCCGCTACTAACAGACCGGATGTCCTTGACCCGGCTCTTTTAAGACCCGGCAGATTTGACAGGCAAATTACCGTTAACAGACCCGATGCTCAGGGTAGAGAGGATATACTTAAAGTTCATTCTCGTAATAAGCCGCTTGGTCCCGATGTTGATCTTAAAGAAATTGCTAAAGATACAATCGGCTTTACGGGCGCAGACCTTGAAAACCTTTTGAATGAAGCTGCACTTCTCGCAGTAAGACGTAAGAAAAAGGCTCTTACTATGCAAGAAATTTCCGATGCAACATCACGTGTTGAAATGGGTACTGAGAAAAAATCGCATAAGTATTCCGAAAAAGCCAAGAAACTTACTGCATATCACGAAGCAGGTCACGCTGTTTCATCATATTATATTGAGGGCCACGACCCGGTTAAAGAAATTTCAATTATTCCCCGTGGAATGGGTGCCGGTGGCTACACTTGGTATACCCCTCAGGAGGAAAATTATAATTCAAAGGCAGATATGCTTGATGATTTGATTTCTCTTCTTGGCGGACGTGTAGCTGAAGCGCTTTCACTTAACGATATTTCAACCGGTGCGTCTAATGACCTTCAGCGTGCAACCTCAATTTGCCGTGATATGGTTTCTAAATACGGTATGAGTGACGAGCTCGGTCCTGTTGTTTACAGTGATGATAATAACGAAGTATTCCTCGGTAAAGATTACGGTCACGTAAACAATTACAGTGAAGCAACAAGCGCAAGAATTGATGAGCAGATTGAAAAGATGATGAGAAAAGCTTATTCTCAAACCGAGAGTATTCTTAAGACTCATTATGATAAACTTGAACTTGTGGCTGAAACGCTTATTAAGAATGAAAAAATTTCAGGTGACCAGTTTACTCAGCTTATGGAAAACGGATTTATTGCCGATGAAAAAGTAAGCGAAAACAAGGAAGCTCAGGCAGAAGATACCGAAATTGTTGATGCTGAAAATGTCAACGAAGACGATTTATCTTCAAATGATACGAAAGATTAATTTAATAAATAAAATCAGAGTGACGATGCATATAGTACATGTATTGTCACTCTTTTTTATGTATTCTTGACTTTTATACAAGATATAGTATATAATAATATCAATTTTGAACTTCGACTTGGAGGGATAGTATTGGCAAAAAAACAAGAATATGGCAATGAAAGTATTAAGTCATTAAAGGGTGCGGACAGGGTAAGAAAAAGACCTGCCGTTATTTTCGGCTCTGATGGTCTAGAGGGCTGCGAACACTCTGTTTTTGAAATTATGTCAAACTCAATAGATGAAGCGAGAGAGGGCTACGGTAATAAAATTTGCGTAACCCGTTTTCTTGACGGCTCTGTTGAGGTGCAGGACTTTGGTCGTGGTATTCCTGTTGATTACAATAAAAACGAGGATAAATATAACTGGGAACTTCTTTTCTGCGAAATGTATGCAGGCGGTAAGTACGATAACGGCGGCGATAACTATGAATTTTCGCTCGGTTTAAACGGTCTCGGTCTTTGCGCTACGCAGTATGCTTCCGAATATATGGAGGCAGAAATTCATACTGACGGCTATAAATATACCTTGCACTTTGAAAAGGGCGAAAATATCGGCGGCCTTAAGAAAGAAAAGTATGATAAAAAGGATACAGGCACACGAATTAAGTGGAAGCCTGATTTGGATGTTTTTACCGATATTAATATTCCTATTGAGTATTTTCAGGAAACTATTAAAAGACAGGCTATTGTAAACGACGGCGTTAAGTTTATACTCAAAAATCAAACCTCTGCTTCTAAATTTGAAACGTTTGAATACTGCTATAATGACGGTATTATGGACTATGTAAAGGAAATAGCAGGAGATACGGCTTTCACAACTCCTCAGTATTGGGAGTGCGAAAGAAAGGGTAAGGATAGAGAAGATTTACCCGAATATAAGCTTAAAATAAAATCTGCCATTTGCTTTTCTTTAAAAAGTCAGCTTAAGGAATATTATCATAACTCAAGTTTTTTGGAGCACGGCGGTGCTCCCGAAAAGGCTTTCAGAAGTGCGTTTGTTAATCAAATTAACGCTTATCTTAAAGCTAACAATAAGTATTCCAAAAATGACGGACAAATCAATATTCAGGATGTTGAGGATTGCATAATTTTTGTTGTGTCGTCGTTTTCTACTCAAACCTCTTACGAAAATCAGACTAAAAAGGCTATCACTAATAAATTTATTCAAGAGGCTATGACTGATTTCTTCAGAAAGCAGTTAGAGGTTTATTTTATTGAAAATAAAATGGATGCAGATAAGATTTCTAATCAAGTTCTTATTAATATGCGTGCAAGAATAAAGGCTGAAAATACAAGAAAAACGCTTAAAACCTCACTTCAGTCAAAGATGGATATGACAAATCGTATTCAAAAATTCGTTGACTGCCGTTCAAAGGACGTTGACGAACGTGAGGTGTTTATAGTAGAGGGTGACTCTGCTTTGGGTGCTTGTAAGCAGGCAAGAGATGCTTCTTTTCAGGCAATTATGCCTGTAAGAGGTAAAATTTTAAATTGCCTTAAATCTGATTACGATAAAATTTTCAAAAGCGAAATTATTACTGATTTGATTAAGGTACTCGGTTGCGGTGTCGAGGTTAAGAGTAAGGCTGCAAAGGATTTATCTCTTTTTGATATAAATAATCTTCGTTGGTCAAAAATTCTTATTTGTACCGATGCCGATGTCGACGGCTTCCATATCAGGACACTTATTTTAACTATGATTTACAGGCTTATGCCTAAGATTATTGAAGCGGGCAAGGTTTATATTGCCGAATCTCCGCTTTACGAGGTTACGTGTAAGGACCAAACCTATTTTGCTTATAACGAAAAGGAAATGGACGAGATTAAAGAGGAAATAGGCGACCAAAAATATACCGTTCAGCGTTCAAAGGGACTTGGCGAAAATGAGGCTGAAATGATGGCTCTTACCACTATGAACCCTAAAACAAGACGTCTTATTAAGGTTACACCAGATGATGCTCAAAAAACTTCCGAAATGTTCGACTTGCTTTTGGGTGATAATCTTGAAGGACGTAAGAAATATATTTCGGATTACGGTCATCTTTATCTTGATGCCGCAGATGTCAGCTAAGGAGGTAATTTGTTTTGGCTAAGAGAAAAATTAATAAAGACGAAGCAAAAAATCAGCCTCTTGCAGATAACGTTCATATTAAAGGTGCAGGTTCTGTTCAGGATGAGGTGATTACTAACACCTTAACTGATAACTTTATGCCTTATGCTATGAGCATTATTCTCTCACGTGCCATTCCGCAGATTGACGGATTTAAACCGTCGCACAGAAAACTTCTTTATACAATGTATAATATGGGGCTTTTGCAAAGCGGAACAATTAAGAGTGCTAATATTGTAGGACGTACAATGCAGTTAAACCCTCACGGTGATGCGGCGATTTATGAAACTATGATACGTTTATCCCGTGGTAACGAAACATTGCTTTATCCTTATGTTGAATCAAAGGGCAACTTCGGTAAAGCTTACAGTAAAAATATGGTGTATGCCGCTTCTCGTTATACCGAGGCTAAGCTGGCACCGATTTGCCATGAACTTTTTGACGATATTAAGTCAGACACGGTCGATTTCGTTGACAACTATGATAACACAATGAAGGAGCCTACTCTTTTACCCGTTACCTTCCCGTCAATTCTCTGTAATGTTACTACCGGTATTGCCGCAGGTATGGCGTCGTCAATCGCTTCGTTTAACCTTAAGGAAATATGCGATACAACCATTGCTCTTATGAAAAATCCCGACCATGAGGTCAGCGATACACTCCTTGCTCCTGATTTTGTCGGCGGCGGATATATTCTTTATGATAAAGAAGAATTTGATAAAATTTATCGTACGGGCAGAGGCTCGGTTAAGGTTCGTGCAAAATATAGCTATGATAAAAAATATAACTGTATTGATATTACCCAAATTCCGCCTACTACAACAAGTGAAGCGATAATTGATAAAATTGTTGAACTTGTTAAAACAAATAAAATTAAAGAAATCAGCGATGTTCGAGATGAAACAGACCTTTCAGGATTGAAAATTACAATTGATTTAAAACGTGGAGTTGATCCTGATAAGTTTATGGCTAAGCTTTATAAATCCACTCCTCTTCAGGACTCGTTTAGCTGTAATTTTAACGTTCTTATTAAGGGCAGACCTATGGTTTTGGGCGTTAGGGATATTCTCCTTGAATGGGTTGATTTCAGGCTTGAATGTATCAGAAGAAGAGTTACATTTAATCTTAATAAAAAGAAAAATCAACTGCATTTATTAAAAGGCCTTTCTAAAATTCTTCTTGATATAGACAAAGCAATTAAAATTGTCAGGGAAACAGAGAGTGAGTCAGAGGTTGTGCCAAACCTTATGATTGGCTTTGGTATTGATGAAATTCAGGCTGAATATGTTGCAGAAATAAAGCTTCGTCATTTAAACCGTGAATATATCTTGAAGAGAATTAAAGATATTGAACAACTTGAAAATGAAATTGTTGAACTTGAAGATATCCTTTCAAGCAAAAATAAGATGAAAAAAATTATCATCAAAGAACTTGAAGAGGTTACGAAGAAGTATGATAACGGCAGAAAAAGTGAAATACTATATTCTATTGATGAAAGCGTTGAAGAAGAAACGGTTGAGATTCCCGATTACCCTGTAACTTTGTTTATTACAGAACACGGATATTTCAAGAAAATCAAAACCGCAAATCTTCGTATGAGCGGCGAACAAAAAATTAAAGAAGGAGATACTCTTCTTCCTGAGATTGAATGCTCAAATAAAGATGAACTTTTGTTTTTTACAAATCAATGTCAGGTTTATAAGGCTAAGGTTGACGATTTTGCAGATACAAAAGCTTCGGTTCTCGGCGAATACGTTCCCGGAAAGCTCGAAATGGCTGAGGACGAGCAGGTAGTATATACCGCAGTTATAAGCGATTACACGGGATATATGATTTTTGTTTTTGAAAACGGTAAGCTTGCAAAGGTTGATATGGCTTCTTATGCTACTAAGACAAACAGAAAAAAGCTTATCAATGCTTATTCGAATAAATCGCCTTTGGCTCAGGCAATTTACATTAAAGAGGATACAGAACTTGTTATTTGCTCGTCAAGCGGAAGAATGCTTCTTGTTAATACAGGTGCGATTTTGCCTAAGACGACTAAGGATACGCAAGGTATTTCGGCAATGAAACTAAAGAAAACTCACAAAGTAGTTTCACTCCATATTTATCAAGAGGGTGAATTTGAGAAAGCTTGGAGATTTAGAGCTAAAAATTTGCCGGCGGCAGGTGCGCTTCCGAGTGAAAATGACGTTGCTGAGCAGATAACATTTTAAAAAATAAAATAACACTTGCATTTTTATTTTGCTTGTGATATAATTCATTAGTAATTTATATAGACGGAGGAGATACTATGCTCTGGTATCATTATGTTTTCGGTGCAGTATTAATTGTATTTTCAATTGTAATTACTATCGTTGTACTTATGCAGGAAGGTCGTTCGCAGAATCTTTCCGGTGCTATTGCCGGCGGTGCTGATACTTTCCTCGGTAAATCAAAGGGAAGAACAATTGAGGCAAAGCTTGAAAGAATCACCAAATGGATGATTGTTGTATTTTTTGTTATAGTACTTGCTGCATTCCTTGTTTTTCTTTTTATAGGATAAGAATTAAAATGATTAACCTTGCGTAATGCAAGGTTAATTTTTTTGTGAGGAAAATATGAATTTTATTATTTTTGATTTAGAATGGAACAATGCTTATAACTATAAATTAAAGCGTGGTATGAATGAGATAATTGAAATCGGCGCAGTAAAGCTTGATGAAAATTTAGATGTAGTTGACACATTTAAGCAGCTTATTAAGCCGCAGCTTTCAAGAAAACTCGGCTCAAGGTTTAAAAATCTTACACATATTACTATTGATGAAATTAACGATAACGGAATACCGTTTGAAAAAGCCTTTGACGATTTTGCAAAATGGTGCGGCAGGGGGGACAAACTGTTTTTAAGTTGGTCAACAAGCGACTTGTATACCTTGGTTGCTAATTTTAAATATTTTGAAAATACCGTTTATGTTGATTTTATGACTAAATACGCTGATGCACAAAAATATTGTATGAGCTTTATTGAAAATGCGAGTGCTGCCAATCAAATCAGTCTTTCACACTGTGCTGAAATTTTCGGGATTGATACAGACTCTGCTAATTTTCACAGAGCGCTTGAGGATTGTATGATTACGGCTTTGTGTTTTAAAAAGGTTTATGATCGTGATAAGCTTGCAAAATATGTTCACACCTGCGATATTTCATTTTTTGAAAGGCTTGTGTTTAAGCCGTATTATATCAGGGAAACGGAATATGAGGATTTTAAGCTTAACGATGTTAAAATAATATGCCCGATTTGCGGCGGTACTGTTGCCCCTATTAAAAAATATGAATTTACCAATAATACTTTTAGGGGAGCCGGATTGTGCGAAAAATGCAGCAGAAAGTTTTGGACTTATGTAAGGGCTAAACAAACGTATGACGAAGTTGTTGTATCGTCACGTGCTGTCCCTATTAACAAAAAAAGAGCAAAACATATTAACTGATTTTAAAATTTACAATTTAATTCTTTATTTATTATAATTTTTGTAATATAATAAATTATATTTTTTGACGGAGGTACTTATATGGCTTCAAATGATTATGATGATTTATTAAAGTCTTTTATGAGTAATTCTACAAAAGCATATAATGAAGATAAAACTTCAAGAGAAAACGGCAGTAATGTTCCTGCGTCTTATTCTCTTTCTTCCGCCGATGACAAAAAGGCAAAGAAGATACAGCGTGGCCGTGATATTGAAAAAGAGCTTGTTCAAAAGCAAGAAAAAAAGCTTAAGAAAAAAAGAGCAAAGCAAAATAAAACTCCTGCTCAAAAAGCTCTTTCAAATTTCGGCAAGGTTATTTTGGGCGCAGTAATGGTAATCGGCGTTGTCGGTATTGTTTGCTTTTCGGTGCTTGCGATTTATGGCTACAGCGTTGTTTACGGCGACCCTGTATTTGACCTTACAACCGAGGCAAAGGTAGGTCAAAACCAAACTTCGTTTATCTATGGTTATGACGGCGATGATGTTGTTGAAATTACAAGGCTTCACGGCGAGGAAAACCGTATTTGGGTTAATCTTGACGATATGAGCAAATATATTCCTGAGGCTTTTGTTTCAATTGAGGATAAGCGTTTTTATAAGCATCACGGCGTTGACTGGAAAAGAACAATTGGTGTTTTTCTTAAAAATAATGACCAAGGCGGCTCAACAATTACGCAGCAGCTTATAAAAAACCTTACCGATGATAACAAGGTTACTTATGTTCGTAAGTTTAACGAGATTTTAAAGGCACTTAACCTTGAAAGAAATTTCAGTAAGAAACAAATACTTGAGGCTTATCTTAATACAATTTATCTTTCAAACGGTTGCTATGGTGTTAAAACTGCGGCAGAAACCTATTTTGGCAAAGAAGTATCGGATTTGAATGTAGCTGAGGCTGCCAGTATTGCGGCTATTACTCAGTATCCGAGTAAATATGACCCTCTTAACGAGCCTGAAAATAATAGGAAACGTCAAATTGATGTCCTTTATGCTATGAAGGATAAATACGTTAAATATCTTACGGAAGATGAATATCAGCAAGCTAAAGCCTATGAAATGGTATTTACTAACAGTAAGAATTATAAAGGCTCGCAGATTAAGAGTGACGACAGCAAATCAAAGAAAAACAGCATTACCGATTATTATACAGACTATGTAATCACAACTGTTCAAGAGGATTTGCAGAAAATGGGCTACACAAGTAAAAAGGCGCATGACCTTGTTTACGGCGGTGGCTTGAAGATATATACCGCTATTGATTTTGACGTTCAGGATTCAATGGAGGACGTATATGGAAACTATAGGCGTATGCCTGACGAAACAGTTCAAGGCGCTATGGTGGTTATGGGATATGACGGACGTGTAATGGGTATTGTCGGCGGAACCGGCAAGAAAAAAGCTTCTATGGTCCTCAACCGTGCCACAAATTCCAACAGACCGCCCGGATCTACAATTAAACCGTTATCTGTTTACGGCCCTGCTCTTGAAAAGACAAAAGAGGATAACGAAACAGGTGTTTATTGGTCAACAATTCAGCAAGATAGGCCTTTCAAAACCGTTGAAGGTAAGCCTTGGCCTGTAAATGAGGGCGGCAGCTACTCAGGCAGAAGTGTAACTCTTCAATATGGTCTTTCAAGGTCACTTAATACTATTTCTGCAAGAACTCTTGATAAAATAGGCGTTGATTATTCATACGATTTTATTACGGAAAATTTCCATATAACCTCACTTGACAGTGTTCGTGACTCCGATTACGGCCCGCTTGCTATCGGTTCTTTGACAAACGGAGCAACAGTTCTTGAATTAACTACTGCTTATGCGTCATTCGGCAACGGCGGTAATTATTATGAGCCTTATTGTTATTACAAAATACTTGACAGCCAGGGTAATACTCTTATTGAAAAAGAGCCTGAAAAAACAAAGTCAACTGCTTTGAGCGAGAACACAAGTTGGGTTATGAACAAACTTCTCCAAACTGTTATGACAGAGGGTACAGGTACCACCTATAAGCTTTCAGGTATTGAATGTTTCGGTAAAACCGGTACAACTAATGATAATAAGGACCGTTGGTTTATCGGCGGTACTCCTGATTATGTCGCAGGCGTTTGGTACGGTTATGATAATCCTAAGGAAGTATTTTACAACCTTTCTCCTAACCCATCAGGTACTATTTGGAACACGGTTATGAAGGAAGTATATGCTAAGCTTGATGAAAAAAATAAGAAATATACAAAGAAATTCCCTGAAAGTGACGGCATAGTAAGAAAATCTTATTGCAGAAGTTGCGGTAAGCTCAGAAGCGGTACGGGTGCTTACGGCTGGTACGACGTTGATAATTTGCCGGGCAATTGCACTGGTAACCATTCCGACGGAAGCTATTATTATAATTCAGGCGGCTCGTCATCAAGCGAAACAACGTCTGCTTCAAATGGCAATAATTCAAACACAACAAAATCAAGCGCAGATAAAACAACGCAGTCTCAGACTCAGGCGCCTCAAACAGAGGCTCCGACTGAAGCCCCTGCAACCGAAACTCCTGCGCAATAATAATTTAACATTTTAAATAAGAAAGGAAGGTCGATTTTCGATTTTCCTTTCTTTGCTGAATAAATCCTTTGAAAGGTATTTTTTATGAAAATAATGTCTGTTGACTATGGCGATGCAAGAACAGGAATTGCATTTTGCGATAAAAATGAAATTCTTGCTACAGCCTTTGCAACTATTAATGAAAGCTATCAGCCAAAATTAATAGAAAAAATAAAAGAAATAATATCATCTCAAAATCCTGAAATGATTGTTATCGGGCTTCCGAGAAATATGGATGGCTCATACGGTTTCAGGTGCGAAAAGTGTAAGCAACTCGGTGAAGAGCTTAAAAAAGAAATTGATATTCCCGTTGAATATGAGGATGAAAGGCTTACAACCGTTATCGCACACGATATTTTATCGAATAATAACGTTAAGGGTAAAAAGAGAAAAGCAAATGTTGATGCTGTTTCTGCCGTAGTTATTCTTCAAAGTTTTATTGATAAAAGAAAAAGTAATTAAGCATTTTTAATCATCGTAATATTTAACGGTGGTTGTATGCACTTTAAAATTAAAAAATGCGACATATTTATTGATTATACATTTATTCTTGTTTTAAGTTTAGCTGCTGTTTTCAATTCAAAGCAGGTTATTTATCTGTTGCTTTTTTCCGCTTTGCACGAAATAGGGCATTTGACGGCGCTTCTTATTTGCAAAGAAAAACCTTATAAAATTCATTTGTCATATTACGGATTTGCTATAAGATATACTGACGATTTACCGAGATTTAAGGAATGTATAGTCCTTTTGTGCGGCCCTTTGGTTAATTTGGTATTATATTTGTTTTTCAAAGATAATATCAATTTGATTTTGTTTTTGCTTAATTGTTTGCCTGTTTATCCACTTGATATCGGCAGGATAGTACGTCTTTTTTCTATAAAAGCGTCGAGAATATTAAGCGTAATTACTGTTATTTTAATTTGCATTTTATGTGTTTATATGTTAATTTATAATAAATCATATTCACTTATTTTTGTTACGATATATTTGATTATTTATAGTATTAATTATAATTAATAAAACCCGAAAGGTTAAAAATTGATGAAAAAAGAAGTTGAAAAGCTGTTGCAATATGTTCAAAAGCCTGCAAGATATATCGGCGGCGAGCTTAATGCGGTAGTTAAGGATAAAGATAAGATTGATATCAGATACGCTTTCTGCTTTCCCGATACTTATGAGATTGGTATGAGTCATCTCGGTATGAAAATTCTCTACGGTCTTGTAAATGACAGGGAGGACAGTTGGTGCGAAAGAGTGTTTGCTCCGGATAACGATATGGAAGAGCAACTCAGAAAAAATAATGTTCCTCTTTTCGCTCTTGAAAGCGGCGATTATATTAAAGATTTTGATATGATTGGTTTTACTCTTCAATATGAGCTTTCATATACAAACGTTTTGAATATGCTCAATCTTGCTCAAATACCGCTTAAATCAAGCGACAGAGAAAATTTGACGCCGCTTATATGCGTTGGCGGCCCTTGTGCCTGCAATCCGGAGCCGATAACAGATTTTGTCGATATCGTTTTTCTTGGTGACGGCGAGGAAACTACAAATCAGGTTATAGATTTGCTTATTGATTGCAAGAAAAAAGGACTTTCAAAAAAGGAATTTTTGCTTAAGGCTAAAGATATAACAGGCATTTATGTTCCGTCGTTTTATGAGGATTCATATAATGAAGACGGTACATTGAAGGAACTTAAGCCGCTTTACGGCGCACCCGAAAAGGTGAAAAAAGCAGTTGTTTCTGATATGAACAAGGTGTTTTACCCCAAGGAATTTGTTGTTCCTTATATTAATATTGTTCATGACAGAGCAGTTGAGGAAATATTCAGGGGATGTATAAGAGGCTGCCGCTTTTGCCAAGCAGGATTTATTTACAGACCGATTAGAGAAAAAAGTGTAGAAACGATTAATAAGCAAAGCAAGGCTTTGATAGATTCGACAGGCTATGACGAACTTTCGCTGTGTTCTCTTTCAACTTCGGACCACAGCGAGGTTAACAATATGCTTACAACGCTTATAGATTGGACCGTTAAGGAAAATATAAATCTTTCTTTGCCGTCGCTTCGTGTTGATAATTTTTCCGACGAACTCGTTGAACAGCTTAATAAGGTAAGGAGAAGCGGTCTTACATTTGCGCCTGAGGCAGGCACTCAACGACTTCGTGACGTAATCAACAAAAACGTCACTCAAGAGGAAGTAATAAGAACTTGCACTAAGGCTTTTGATAACGGCTGGACATCGGTTAAGCTTTATTTTATGATGGGCTTACCGACCGAAACAATGGAAGATATCGAGGGTATTGCAAATCTCGGTATGGACGTTATTCATGCTTTTTATAATAACCCAAACAGGCAAAAAGGGACGGGTGTGCAGGTGTCAATTTCGTGTGCATCATTTATCCCTAAGCCGTTCACTCCGTTTCAATGGGAACCTGAGGACAGTATGGAGTCACTCAAAGCTAAGCAAAAACATTTGCTTGAATCAATACCAACCAAAAAAATCAGGGTTTCATATCACGAAACTCCGACCTCGCTTCTTGAAGGCGTTCTTGCCCGTGGTGACAGACGTCTCGGAAAGGTTATACTTCGTGCGTATGAGCTTGGCTGTAAATTTGATTCTTGGGACGACCAATTTAATTTTGACGCTTGGATGCAGGCTTTTGAAGAAAACGGAATTGACCCCCATTTTTACACTCACAGAAAACGTGAATTTTCAGAACTTTTACCTTGGGATCATCTTGATTACGGTGTGAGCAGGAAGTTCCTCGAATTTGAAAATAAAAAGGCACACGAGAATAAAACAACCCCTCATTGCAGAATTAAATGTGCAGGTTGCGGTGCAAATAAGTTGAACGGAGGACATTGCGATGCGAGAGGTTAGACTTCGTTTTTCCAAAACAGGCAGATTAAAATATATCAGTCATCTTGATATTAACCGTGCAATGTCACGTGCTCTAAAAAGAGCAGGTATTCCGCTTTGGTATACCGAGGGTTTCAATCCGCACCCTTATATGAGCTTTTCACTTCCGCTTTCTCTCGGCGTTGAAAGTCTTTGCGAAAGCGTAGATTTGAGAATTACCGGGGAAATTACTAATAAAGAAATTAAGGATAGGCTTAACAGCGTTTTGCCCGAAGATTTGAAAATTGTTGATGTTTATGACGATTTTCGAGATAACAGCGAAATTGTTTATTCCGATTATGTTTATAAATTTGAATTTGCGGATAATGATTTAGCTTTAGAAAAAATTAAAAATGTTTTATCAAGCGATGAAATTCTTGCTCTCAAAAAAGGCAAACAGGGTAGAAAGCGAGTTATGAAAGAAACAAATATTAAGTCATTTATTGATAAATATTCCATTTCAATTCGCAATGATGTTATAGTACTGAATATTCGTTTGCTCGCAGGCCCTGAAAAAAATCTTAATCCCTCGCTTTTGTTTGATACGATTATAAGGCTTATAGATATGGATTTTGAGTGGAAAAGCATTGCAAGAATATCACTTCTTGATAAAGATTATAAAGAGTTTAAATAAATCTTTTACTTTTTGAAAAAATACTTGCAATTTCCAAAACATTATGGTATTATATATCAGCATTTAATCCGTTGTAACTCTTACAACGCGTGTAATGTCGGCGTTTAGCATTATAAGAAGATGGTCCTCTTTCGTTATTCGTTATGAACATCTCATAAAATTTAGGAGGAAGAAAAATGGACGCACTCAAGTTAATTGAAAAAGACAGCACAAAGGCTGAACTTCCAAAGTTTAACATTGGTGATACAGTTAAGGTATCGGTTAACATTCGTGAAGGTCAGAGAGAAAGAATTCAGATGTTTGAAGGCACTGTAATCGCTATTAAGGGTTCAGGCATTTCAAAGACATTTACCGTTCGTCGTCTTTCATACGGCGTTGGTGTTGAGAGAGTATTCCCAATGCATTCACCTAACGTTGTTGACGTTAAGGTTGTTCGCAGCGGTAAGGTTCGCCGTGCTAAGCTTTACTATCTTCGTGACCGTGTCGGCAAGGCTGCAAAGGTTAAGGAAGATATCCAGTAATTTAATATTACTTATTAAATACCACAGATTTTATTTCTGTGGTATTTTTTATTGATTGAAATATGAATATATGTTAAAATATGTTTAGAAAATTTTTGAAAGGAGACAATATGGCTGATTTTCAAAAACAAACTGTTCAGTGGTTTCCGGGTCATATGGCTAAAACAAGGCGAATTATTAAAGAAAGTCTTACGCTTGTTGACGGTGTAGTTGAACTTGTTGACGCTCGTATTCCGTATAGTTCGTCAAATCCTGAACTTGACAGTATAATTAAAAGAAAACCGAGAATTGTGCTTTTAAATAAATGCGATATTGCAGACCCAAATGCTACTAAGCTTTGGATTGAATATTATAAAAATAACGGTAAATATGCTATCCCTGTTGATTGCAGAACGGGTAAGGGGCTTAATGCTTTTATCCCGACTGTTAATAAGGCGCTTGTAGACGTTATTGAGAAAAATAAGGCGAGAGGAATGGAAAATAAACCTCTTCGTCTTATGGTAGTTGGTATTCCGAATACCGGTAAATCGTCATTTATCAACAGAATGGCAGGTAACAGCAAGGCTAAGGTTGCAGACAAAGCCGGTGTTACAAGGCAAAAACAATGGTTTGCGGTAGGTAAGGGAATTGAACTTCTTGATACTCCCGGTGTTCTTTGGCCTAAGTTTGACGATAGTGAGGTTGGCGACAAGCTTGCTTTTACAGGCGCCGTTAAAGACGAAGTTACTGACCTTGAAACATTATCATGCAGATTGCTTGAAACTCTTGCAAAAACAAGGCCTAAGGCTATTTGTGACAGATATAAACTTGATGGCGTGGATAATCTTCAAGGATGGGAAATGCTTGAACTTATAGGGAAAAAACGTGGCTTTTTGATTAAAGGCGGAGAAACTGACTATGAGCGCACAGCAGTTATGCTTTGTGATGAATTTAGAGGAGGAAAGCTCGGCAAAATATCGCTTGAGTTGCCGTAATTATGGATTGGCTTGAATATGAAAACAAAGCCTATGAGCAAGGCTTTAATATTGTTTGCGGTGTTGACGAGGCGGGCAGAGGTCCTCTTGCAGGTGACGTGTATGCTGCCGCAGTAATACTTCCGAAAGGGTATGTTGTGGAAGGTGTTAACGACTCTAAAAAACTTTCTGAAAAGAAAAGGGAAGCGCTCTTTGATAAAATAGTTGATGAATGTATTTGTTATAGTGTCGGCACGGCAAGCGTTGAGGAAATAGACGAAATTAATATTTTGCAGGCTACTTTTCTTGCTATGAAACGTGCGGTTGACGGCTTAGAGGTTAAGCCGGATATTGCGCTTATTGACGGAAATAAAAAGCCGGGGCTTGATATTGCCGAATGGGATATAATTAAAGGTGACGCAACAAGTGCAAATATTGCCGCCGCTTCAATTATCGCTAAGGTAAGCAGGGACAGATATATGCGCCAAATTGCAGAAAAATATCCTGAATATCAATTTGAAAAGCATAAGGGATACGGTACTAAGCTTCATTATGAAATGCTCGATAAATACGGAATAAGCGATATACACAGAAAAACATTTTTGAAAAAATATTTGGATAAGAAAAATGAACAATAAGGGTAAACTTTGGGAAATTGAGGCGGCAAATTATTTAAGAAAGCATAAATATAAGCTTGTAGACGTTAATTATACAACTCGTTTTGGCGAAATTGATTTAATTGTTCAAAATAAAAAATATTTATGTTTTGTCGAAGTCAAGCAAAGAAATATCAATTCAATTGCTTTACCGAGAGAATTTGTTACTTATTCAAAGCAACAAAAAATAATCGCAAGTGCAAAAATGTATTTAATGCAAAACAAGACTGATTTACAGCCGAGATTTGATGTAATTGAGATTTATACCGATAATAATAAAATAAAATCTATAAAACATCTTGAAAATGCTTTTCAGTTAGTATAAAATATTATAAACCTAAATTATAAGGTGAAAGGAAACAATATTATGCTTTATACATCTACAAGAGATAATTCAATCAGGGTAACGGCTGCTCAGGCTATTGCTCAGGGTATAAGTGAAGAAGGCGGACTTTTTGTTCCTGTAGAACTTCCTAATTTTGATATTAACAAAATTTCTTCAATGACGACTATGAGCTATATTGACAGAGCTAAAACCGTTCTTAAGGAATTTTTGACAGATTTCAGCGAAGAAGAACTTGATTATTGCGTAAGCGGCGCTTATGCTGCTCAAAAGTTTTCCTCTCCTCAAATTGCGCCGACTGTTAATGTTGACGGCAATAAAAATATATTGGAACTTTGGCACGGTCCTACTTGTGCATTTAAAGATATGGCTCTACAGCTTTTGCCTTATCTTATGACTGTTTCGGCTAAAAAGACTGCAGACGGTAAAACAATTGTTATTCTTGTTGCTACATCGGGCGACACAGGTAAGGCTGCTCTTGAAGGATTTAAGAATGTTGACCACACTAAGATTTTAGTATTCTATCCTGTTGACGGCGTTTCTCCTATGCAGAAACTTCAGATGACAACGCAGGAGGGCGATAACGTTTCGGTTTGCGCAATCAACGGTAATTTTGATGACGCTCAAAGCGCAGTTAAGTCAATCTTTACAAACGCTGAGATTAAGAATGAGCTTGCAAAGAAAAATATGATGTTCTCATCTGCAAACTCTATCAATTGGGGCAGGCTTGTTCCTCAAATTGTATATTATTTCTCAACCTATTGCGACCTTATCAATATGGGCAAGATTAAAGCCGGCGACAAAATAAATGTTGTAGTTCCTACGGGTAACTTCGGCAATATTCTTGCAGGCTATTATGCTAAGAAAATGGGGCTCCCTATTAAAACTCTTATTTGTGCTTCAAATTCAAACAATGTTCTTACCGATTTCTTGAAAACAGGTACGTATGATAAGAACAGAAAGTTTTATACAACAACTTCTCCGTCAATGGATATTCTTATTTCGTCTAACCTTGAAAGACTTCTTTATCATATGAGTGACGGTGACGATAAGCTTATTAATGACTTGATGAATCAGCTTTCAAATGACGGTAAATATACTGTATCGGATGAGCTTATTGCTAAAATTCAAAAAGAGTTTGACGCAGGATTTACTGCAGAACAAAATGTTGATGATACAATTAAATCTCATTTTGACAAATACCATTATCTTTGTGATACTCATACAGCGGTAGCCGTTAAGGTTTATGATGAATATGTAAAGGCAACAGGCGATGATATTCCTACAGTAATTGATTCAACTGCTTCTCCTTACAAGTTTTCGGCAAGCGTGCTCAATGCTGTTCTTGCCGGCAAAGCACCAAAGCTTGATGAATTTGCTATGGTTGATGAGCTTCATAAGGTTACAGGCGCAGATATTCCTAAGCCGATTGCTTCTCTTAAGGATAAGAGCATTCGCTTTGAAAATGTTTGCAATAAGGAAGATATGAGCCAAATGGTATTCAAACTTCTTGATTTATAATAAAAAGGCATTAAATAACGGCTCTGCGCTTTACAGAGCCGTTATTTTGATTGATTTTAGCGACAACTGCAGCCGTCGCCGCATTCAAATGTTTCGCATTTTGTGTCAGTTGAGCTTGTTGCGTTGCTGTTACCTACTTTGATGTGACCTGCGTTGCAATTATTAGCCTTATCGTGATATTTGCAATTTTTAACGTCGCAGGAAATGCCTTTGATTTCCATATCCATTACTTTTTCACTCCCTTCGGTTATTATTATTTGATTAAAAAGATTTTTTATTCATATAATTTTTAATAAAATTTTCCTTTAAAAGAAAGGCGGAATATATGTCACTTTTCGCAATTGCCGATACTCATTTATCATTTGGCACTGATAAGCCTATGGATACTTTTGAGGGTTGGTCAAATTATACACAAAGACTTAAAGAAAATTGGAATAAAATAGTTGACGATAAGGATTATGTTGTCATTGCCGGTGATATAAGTTGGGCTATGAGTTTTAGTGAACTTGAAGCTGACTTTGATTATATCAATAAGCTTAACGGTAAAAAAATCATTCTTAAAGGTAACCACGATTATTGGTGGAACACAATGAGCAAAATGAATAAGTTTATTGAGGAAAACGGCTTTGATACAATTTCAATTCTTCATAACAGCTCTTATGATTTTGACGGCTTTTCCGTTTGCGGAAGCCGAGGTTGGTTTTTTGACAGTGATGAAGAACATAATGAAAAAGTGCTTAATAGGGAAGTAATGCGCCTTAAGGCTTCAATTGAAGCGGCAAAAAATGAAGAGAAAATTGTTTTTCTTCATTATCCGCCTGTTTATGAAAATCAAAATTGTAAGGAAATTTTAAATCTTTTAAAAGAAAATGGTATAAAAAAATGTTATTATGGGCATCTTCACGGTATGGCGGCTAAATATGCCTTTGATGATAATTTTGAAGGAATTGATTTTAAACTTATTTCTGCAGACAGGCTTAAATTTGTTCCGCTTTTGATAAAAAAGTTTTAATTTGTAAATAATTAACAATATGTTTAATATTAAATGAATATAAAAAACTTGATATTATCGGCATTATATGTTATAATACCGCTTCGGTGATTAGAATTTTTATTGATAGGAGGTCATTATTATGGCACTTAAATCATCTAATAAAGTAGATACTAATGTTTATGAAATTGAAGTAACTGTTACACCTGAGGTGTTTACAGATGCTTGTAAGTCTGCATATATGAAGCAGAGAAAGTCAATCCAGCTCCCCGGTTTCCGTAAGGGCAAAGCTACACAGGGTATGATTGAAAAAGTTTACGGCGAAAACGCTTTCTATGAGGAAGCACTTGAGATTGTTTATCCTGAAGCTGTTACAGCTGCTATTGAGGAAGCAGGTCTCAGAACTGTTGATACACCTTTCGACCTTGACGTTCCTGTAATGAGCAAGGAGCAGGGTGTAGAAATGAAAATGAAGGTTACAGTTTATCCTGAGGTTAAGCTTGGAGATTATAAGGGTCTTAAAGCAACAATGCTTCCTACAGAGGCTACGGATGAAGATGTAGATAAGGAAATCGAAAATATGCGTGATCGTAATTCTCGTCTTGTTACAGTTGAGGACAGAGAAGCTCAAATGGGTGATACAGCAGAAATCGATTTTGAAGGTTTTGTTGACGGCGTTGCTTTTGAAGGCGGCAAGGGCGAAAATTATCCTCTTGAACTTGGCTCAGGCTCATTCATTCCTGGCTTTGAAGAGCAGGTTGCAGGTCATAAGAGTGAAGAGGAATTTGATGTAAATGTTACATTTCCTGAGGATTATGCAGCAGAACTTGCAGGAAAAGACGCTGTATTCAAATGTAAAATTCACGAAATCAAGTCAAAGGAACTTCCTGAGCTTGACGACGAATTTGCTAAGGATGTATCTGAATTTGATACTCTTGATGAACTTAAGGCAGATATCAAAAAGCAGATGAATGAAAGAAAGGCTGAAGAAGCTAAAAACGATTTTGAAAACCAGCTTATTGAGCAGGTTATCGATAATATGGAATGTGAAGTTCCGAAGTGTATGTTTGACAAGCGTGCAGATGAGATGGTTCAGGATTACGCTTACAGACTTCAAATGCAGGGTATTGACCTTGATACATACCTTAAATACCTCGGACAGGATAAGGATGCATTTAAGGCAACATTTAAAGACGGTGCCCAAAAACAGGTTAAGGCTTCTATTGCACTTGAGGCTATTGTTGAAGCTGAAAAGCTTGAAGCAACCGAAGAAGAAATCGATGCTGAAATCGCTAAGCTTGCCGAGCAGTATCAAATGGAAGCAGACCAGATTAAGAAGGCTGTTCCTGCTGACCAAATTGCTGCTGATGTTAAGACAAAGAAAGCAATTGACATTATTGTTGATTCAGCAGTTAAGGAATAATTTGATTTGTTTTAATTCTGCCCGTTTGCTACAGCGGGCAGTATTGTATTATTAAGTAGCAGAAAGGTCATGATAAATATGGCATTAGTACCATACGTACTTGAACAAACAAGCGCCGGTGAGCGCTCAATGGACATTTATTCAAGACTTTTAAATGATAGAATTATCGTTTTATCCGATGAAGTTAATTCAACTACAGCTTCTCTTGTAGTTGCTCAGCTTCTTTTCCTTGAGGGACAGGATAAGGATAAGGATATCAGTCTTTATATTAACAGTCCCGGCGGTTCTGTTACCGACGGTATGGCTATTTACGATACAATGCAGTATATTAAGTGCGATGTATCAACTATTTGTATGGGTATGGCTGCATCTATGGGCGCATTCCTTCTTTCAAGCGGTGCAAAGGGAAAGAGAATTTGTCTTCCTAATGCAGAGGTAATGATTCATCAGCCTCTCGGCAGAACAGAGGGTCAGGCAACAGAGATTGAAATTGCCGCTAACCATATTTTGCAAACTAAGAAAAAACTTAATTCTATTATGGCTGAAAACTGCGGCAAAACAGTTGAGGAATTGACAGCCGCAACAGACAGAGATAATTGGCTTACTGCTAAAGAAGCTCTTGAATTCGGCCTTGTTGATAAAGTTATTGATAAAAGATAATTTGAGGTGATTATATGGCACACGACGAACCTAAAAACGGCGTTGCAAGATGCTCTTTTTGCGGCAAGCCTGAAACGTTGGTTCATAAGCTTATTGAGGGACCGGGTGTGTTTATTTGTGATGAATGTATCAATCTTTGTTATGATTTGATTGAGCAGACATCATCACCGGATATTCCCCATACGGTTAAGCAATCAGACAATAAGGTTCTTCCAAAGCCTGAGGAAATTAAGGCTAAACTTGATGAATATGTTATAGGACAGGATGATGCAAAGGTTGCATTGTCTGTTGCTGTATATAATCACTATAAAAGAATTTACTCTAATGTACGTGGCGATGTTGAGCTTCAAAAGAGTAATGTTATGCTTTTAGGTCCGACCGGTGTTGGTAAAACCATGCTTGCGCAAACGCTTGCCAAAATTCTTGATGTTCCGTTTGCTATTGCAGACGCAACAACTCTTACCGAAGCAGGCTATGTTGGCGAAGATGTAGAAAATATACTTCTTAGATTAATTCAGGCAGCTGATTTTGATATTGAAAAGGCAGAACGTGGAATTATATATGTTGATGAAATAGATAAAATTTCCCGTAAGAGCGAAAACAGGTCTATTACACGTGATGTAAGCGGCGAAGGCGTTCAGCAGGCTCTTCTTAAAATTTTAGAGGGTACTGTTTCAAATGTTCCTCCTACCGGTGGAAGAAAACACCCACAGCAAGAATATATTCAAATAGATACTTCAAATATACTTTTCATTTGCGGCGGTGCATTTGACGGAATTGAAAAGATTATTGAAAAAAGAATCGGCGGTAAATCACTTGGCTTTGGCGCTGATATTGAAGCTGAGGATTTTGACGGCGACGATATTATGAAAAAAGCGGAACAACACGACCTTGTTAAGTACGGTCTTATTCCTGAACTTATAGGCCGAGTTCCTGTTATAACCGTATTGCAAAATCTTGATAAAAAAGCTCTTGTCAGAATAATGACTGAGCCTAAGAATGCTATTGTAAAGCAATATCAAAAATTATTTGAATTTGACGGCGTTAAGCTTGAATTTAAGCCTGATGCACTTGAAGCAATTGCTGATATCACTCTTGAACGTCACACGGGCGCAAGAGGACTTAGAAGTGTTTTTGAGGCAGTTCTTAAGGACCTTATGTTTAAGGCTCCGAGCGATTATACGATTGAAAAGGTTATTATTACAGAGGATGCCGTAAGAAAGGGTGATGAGCCTATTATTCTTCGCAATCCTAATAAGACTCCGAAACGCCTTACTACTTCAAATTTAAAGAACGCATAATAAAACAGTAAAAAAGAGTTTCTTTTTAGAAACTCTTTTTTTACTATATTTAGATATTGCCTTTTTTTGTGCATTAGTATATAATATATACTAATTATTTATAATGAACTAAGTAGGTTTTAATATATGAACGATAATAAAGAAAATTTATTTTTAGAATTACCGATTATTCCGCTTAGGGGTATTGTAGTATTTCCGAAAATGGTGCTTCACTTTGACGTTGGCAGAAGGAAAAGCGTAAAAGCTCTTCAAAAAGCAATGGATGATGACCAAAGAGTTTTTCTTGTATGCCAAAAGGATGCATCGGTGGATGAGCCTAATATTGACGATATGTACGATACGGGTGTTATTTGCAATATCAGGCAAATGATGCGTATTCCCGGCAGCGACAATATGCGTGTTGTAGTTGAGGGCGGTGAAAGAGCTATTCTTTACAGCTTGACCTCCGTAAAACCGTACGTTTCGGGACTTGTTGAGCTTGCAAGTGAAAATCCGTCTAATCTTGAAATAGATGAGGACGAAAATAGGGCTTATCAAAGAATAATTAAAAGAGAATTTGAACACTATGCCTCATTAATGCCAAAAATCAGTAACGAAGTAATCGCAAAGGTTATTTCTATTAAAGATTCGGGCGAGCTTGCAGATTTTGTTTGCTCAAATACTTTCCTTGATTATTATGAAAAACAGGATATCTTGGCAGCTCTTGACCCGGCAGACAGGATTTGTCAGCTTGTTGCTTATTTAAAGAAAGAAAATACCGCACTTGAAATTGAAAGCGAAATTCAGGAAAAGGTGCAAAATGAAATTGATAAAAGTCAGCGTGAATATTATCTTCGTGAAGAAATGAAGGTTATTTCCGATGCGCTCGGTGAGGGTGATAATCCGCAGGAGGAAGCCGAGGAATACAGGGACAAAATCAATGCGCTTAAATGTAATGAAGATATTAAAGAAAAACTTCTTAAAGAATGTGATAAGCTTTCAAAAATGCCGTCAGGCTCACATGAGGGAACGGTTGAAAGAATATATCTTGATAAATGTCTTGAAATTCCTTTCGGAAAATATACTAAAGATTCAATTAATTTAGAAAAGTCGAGAAAAATCCTTGATAAAGAGCATTACGGTTTAGACAAGATAAAGGATAGAATAGTAGATTCTTTGGCTGTTTATAAACGTAATCCTGATTTTACAGGTCAAATTCTTTGCCTTGCCGGACCTCCCGGAGTAGGTAAAACCTCTATTGTTAAGTCCCTTGCAAAAAGTATGGGGCGCAAATATGTACGTATTGCTTTGGGTGGTATACACGATGAGGCTGAAATAAGAGGACACAGAAAAACTTATATCGGCTCAATGCCCGGCAGAATTATCGAGGCTGTTATTAAAAGCGGCGTTATGAATCCGATAATTTTGCTTGATGAGATTGATAAGGTTGGTAATGATTTTAAGGGCGATCCGTCATCTGCTCTTTTAGAAGCGCTTGACCCGGAACAGAATAATTCGTTTACAGATCACTATATCGAATTTCCTGTAGATTTGAGCAAAGTGCTGTTTATTACTACGGCAAACGATACTTCGTCAATTTCTGAGCCGTTATATGACCGTATGGAAGTTGTAGAACTTAATTCTTATACCGCACTTGAAAAATTTCATATTGCCAAGGAACACTTGATTAAAAAAGAAATGGCTAAGCATTCCTTAAACGGCAGGGAATTTAAAGTGAGCGATGACGCAATAAACGCTTTGATTGAAAATTATACAAGAGAAGCGGGAGTTCGTAAACTTGAAAAAGAAATTGCAACTCTTTGCAGAAAAGCAACTGTTGCCCTTGAGAGCGGAGCAAAATCGTTTAAGGTAACAAATGATAATATAGAAAAATATTTAGGTAAGAGAAAATTTGAAAAGGATTTGGCAAGTGACGAAGACCAAGTTGGTGTTGTTAACGGTCTTGCGTGGACAAGCGTGGGCGGAACAATGCTTCCGATTGAGGTTTCGGCACTTGACGGAACGGGTAAAATCGAACTTACGGGTAATCTCGGCGACGTTATGAAAGAAAGCGCTAAAACAGCAGTTTCATATATTCGTTCTAAGTGTGATGAATACGGAATTGACCCTGATTTTTATAAAAACAAGGATATACATATTCATGCACCTGAAGCGGCAATACCAAAGGACGGTCCGTCTGCAGGTTTAGCAATCACAACTGCTATTGTAAGTGAACTTACCGGAATTTTGATTAAATCGAACATTGCTATGACAGGTGAAATTAGTCTAAAAGGCAAGGCACTTCCTATTGGCGGTTTAAAAGAAAAGTCAATGGCGGCATATAAAGCAGGCTGTGATACAGTTATAATCCCTAATGAAAACGTTAAGGACCTTGATGAAATTTCGGCAGAGGTTAAAAACGCAGTCAGATTTGTAAGTGTTAAATCATTTGATGAATTGTTGCCTGTTGCACTTGTTACGTTACCTAAAAGAAAAAAAGACGTTAAAAATAACAATGTTGTTATAGCGGACAATAAGTCTAAGGCAAATATTGTTACTCAGTAGGTGAAATATGAATTATAATAAAGCAGTCTTTGAAAATGCTTACGGAGTGCTTTCTCAATTACCGGAAAGTGACGAACCTGAAGTTGTTTTTGCAGGTAGGTCAAATGTTGGCAAAAGTTCACTTTTAAATAAGCTTTTCAACAGAAAAAATTTAGCAAGGGTAAGTTCCGTTCCGGGCAAAACGATAACTATTAACTTTTATGATGTTGATAATATTAAATTTGTTGATTTGCCGGGTTACGGATACGCCAAAATAAGCAAGCAAGAGTTAAAGCGATTTGGCGAACTTATGGAAGGATATTTTAAAAGCGGACGCAATATCGCTCTTGTAGTTCTTCTTATAGATATGCGCCATCCTTTGACTAAAGATGATGAGGGTATGATTTGTTTCTTAAAAGAGATGGACATTCCGTTTATAATAGTTATGACCAAGGCTGATAAACTTAAGAAAACCGCTTACAAGGAAAGACTTGATTTATCAGGTAAAGAGCTTGCTTTTGCAGGCAAAGTTCCCGTTGTTCCGTTTTCTTCTGTTACAGGGCAAGGAATTAACGGAATAAAAAATTATATAGAAAAATCAGTGATGTGATTTAGGAGGATAAATTAATGACTAAGATACCGTTTGTATCAAAGGAAAAGGTTGAGGAAATTGCGGCAAAATATCCGACGCCGTTTCATCTTTATGATGAAAAAGGAATCAGGAAAAATGTTGAAAATCTTAAAAAAGCATTTTCCTGGAATAAGGGATATAAGGAGTATTTCGCAGTTAAGGCTACGCCTAATCCGTTTTTAATCAATATTCTTCGTGAATATGGTTGCGGTTGTGACTGCTCATCTAAAACAGAGCTTATGATGGCTAAAACCATCGGAGCTGTGGGTGATGATATTATGTTTTCGTCAAATGATACCCCGCTTGACGAGTTTAGATATTGTAATAAGCTCGGCGGTATCATCAATCTTGATGATATTACACATATCGAGGCAGTTGAAAAAGCTTGCGGCAAATTACCTAAAAAAATGAGTTGCCGCTATAATCCCGGCGGAATTTTCAAAATTTCAAATGATATTATGGATAATCCGGGCGATGCTAAATACGGTATGACTACCGAGCAAATTTACGAAGCTTTTAGAATCCTTAAGGAAAAAGGCGTTGAAGAATTCGGCATACACTCGTTTCTTTGCTCAAATACGGTTACTAATGAGTATTACCCTATGCTTGCAAAGCTTCTTTTTGAACTTGCTGCCGATCTTAAAGCTAAGCTTGGTGTACATATTACCTTTATCAATCTCTCAGGCGGTATCGGAATTCCTTACAAACCCGATCAAGAGCCTAATGACATTTTCGTTATTGGTGAGGGTGTAAGAAAAGCATACGAGGAAGTTCTTGTGCCTGCAGGTATGGACGATGTATCAATTTATACAGAACTTGGCAGATATATGCTCGGCCCCTACGGCGGACTTATTACAAAAGCTATTAACCAAAAGCATACACACAAGGAATATATCGGAGTAGATGCTTGCGCAGTAAACCTTATGCGTCCTGCTATTTATGGCGCATATCATCATATTACTGTTTTGGGTAAGGAAAATGAGCCTTGCGACCATAAGTATGATGTAACGGGTTCTCTTTGTGAAAACTGTGATAAATTTGCAATTGACCGTTTTCTTCCTGAAATTGAAATGGGGGATTATCTCTTTATTCACGATGCAGGCGCACACGGTTTTTCTATGGGATATAATTATAACGGCAAGCTTAAGAGCGCAGAAATTCTTTTAAATCAAGACGGAACGTTCAAACTTATCAGAAGAGCGGAAACACCTAAGGATTATTTTGCAACATTTGATTGTTTCGACTTTTATGATGAACTTATAAAAGAATAATTTTATTTATAAAATCTCCGATTATTTTATTATTGTCGGAGATTTTTCTTTACTTTCACGATTTAGTGTGTTACAATATGATTGCTTTAAATTATGAGTAATATGTCGAAAGGGCAGATAATATGAATAATAAATTAAAAGACGATAATATTGACTTTCTTTTCAGGGCTATTCTTGAACTTGAGACGGTAGAGGATTGCTATGACTTTTTTGAAGATTTGTGTACCGTTCAGGAGCTTAAAACAATAAGCCAAAGAATCGTTGTTGCAAAAATGCTTTCTGAAAAATGCGTTTATACAGATATAGTCAATGCTACCGGTGCGTCAACCGCTACAATCAGCCGTGTTAATCGTTCGCTTCAATACGGTTGTGACGGATATGACAAGATTTTTGAAAAAATTAAACTTGAGGACGAAAGCAAAGCGGAAGAAAACGATGAGTTATAATACATTTGCTAAGTTTTATGATAAGCTGACGGAAAATGTTGAATATAAAAAAAGAGCTGATTATATTTCTTCGTTTTTTAAAAGATATGCCGATAAATGTGATACTGTTCTTGATTTGGCTTGCGGAACAGGCTCTGTAAGCAAATATTTGAGCGATTTGGGCTATAATGTTATTGGGCTTGATTTGTCCGATGAAATGCTCACTGTGGCAAGCTCAAAGCAAATAAAGAATGCAATGTTTATAAAAGGCGATATGACGGATTTTGAATTGCCGCATAAGGTGGATTGTTGCGTCTGCTCTCTTGACTCAATTAACCATTTAAAGGATATTGTTGAAGTTAAAAAGTGCTTTGACTGCGTTTATAATTCGCTTAATGACGGCGGCGTATTTGTTTTTGATGTAAATACCGTTTATAAACATAAAAATGTTTTGGGCAATAATACATTTGTTTTTGACGAAGAAGATTTTTTTCTTTCGTGGGATAATGAGTATTTGGGCGACAATACAGTCAGAATTTTGCTGGACTTTTTTGTTTATAACGGTAAAAATTATGACCGTTTCAGCGAGGAGTTTAATGAAAAAGCATATTCGGTTAATGAACTGAAAAGCGTACTTAATAATTTTAATATAATCGGAATATATGATGAACTGAATCTTGATGATATAAAAGAGGACAGTGAAAGAATTTATTTTGTTTTAAAAAAAGGTGATAATTAAATGGGAAAAATAGTAAGATATATTACAACTGACGGCAGTGCATTTGTTATTGCCGGTGATACAACAGATATGGTAAGCAAGGCTGAAAATATCCATAAAACCTCTGCTGTTACTACTGCTGCTCTCGGACGTCTTATGACCGCAGCTTCTATGATTGGCGTTATGCTTAAAGGTAAGGATGACAGTGTTACATTAAGGCTAAACGGAGGCGGTCCGGCAGGTGTTGTTCTTGCCGTTTCGGACAGTCAGGGCAATGCGAGGGGATATGTTGAAAATCCTGTTGTTGAAATTCCGCTTAATGATAAAGGCAAGCTTGACGTGAGAGGTGCTGTTGGTACGGACGGCTTTTTATACGTTATGAAGGATATGGGTCTTAAAGAACCTTATGTCGGCAATACGCAGATTGTAAGCGGTGAAATTGCAGAGGATATTACAAATTATTTTGCAGTGTCTGAGCAAACGCCTACGGTATGCGCTCTCGGAGTGCTTGTCAATCCTGATTTGTCTGTTGCAAATTCCGGCGGCTTTATGATTCAGCTACTTCCCGGCTGCCCCGATGAAATTATTTCTAAAATTGAAGCTTCTATTAAGGATATCGAATCTGTCACAACTATGCTTTCGAAGGGTATGTCTGCTGACGATATTGCCAAGAGAGCAATGAGAGGGATTGATATTGATAAGCTTGATGAAAGTGAAATCGAATACAGATGCAATTGCTCAAAAGAAAAGGTGGAAAATGCTCTTATTTCAACCGGCAGGGAGTCTTTACAGCAAATGGTAAACGATGATGAGGACGTAAATGTTGAATGTCACTTTTGTGATAAAAATTACAAGTTTACACCGTCTGAAATTGAAAAATTGCTGGAGCAAACAACCAAATAAAAAAGTTTAAAAAAGTTTCAAAAAAGTATTGACTTTTCAATTGACTTATAGTATTATATAACACGTCGCAAGTGCGGCGAATATGCGTGGGAGCATAGCTCAGCTGGGAGAGCATCTGCCTTACAAGCAGAGGGTCACAGG
>OHAU01000128.1_pt1 | contig 104489 bp, 90 predicted proteins | sample 1577181 | NCBI WGS metagenome assembly OHAU01 (sample SAMEA3541472, study PRJEB24748) | human gut metagenome | biome: human gut; feature: human-associated habitat; material: faeces | place: China | collected 2012
TGCCTGTTGCCAGACGAAATTCCCAGTGCCCCTAACAGCCCTTATCAGGCATCTGCACTTCGGCGAACCGTGCCGCTATTCTGACAAACATTGGAAAGACTGTTTTAATCACAAAAAGAAAAACACGCATATTAGAACTGTGGTATTTCGTAGAGAAAGATAACCTCCTGTGAATCAGCGTAATATTATGGGGCAAATCGTCTCCTCACGCTTTCACAATCGCTTGTTCGGTCAAAAGTTACGGTCGTTATTTTTCAGACAGTGATTCTAACAGGTCTACAATGCGTTCTGCTGCATCGGATTTCTGCTCCCGGAGCTGTGCGGTATGCATTTCCTCCTGCAAATCATGGCTTCGCATCAGCAGCTTTCCAAGGCGAATCTGTTCTATCATGTATTTAGAGGCATAGGAAATACCACGGTCTACGAAAAATGCACTGTTTGCGGTTTCGCAGCCTGGAATCGGTGCGGTATGGATAGTTGGGATTCCCTTTACTAAAGTTTCAGTGGAAGTAAGTCCGCCCGGCTTGGTAAAGATGACATCACAGGCATCCATATAAAGGGAAACATGTCTGGTGTAGCCTAAGACATGAACCCGCGGGCAATGTCTGAATTCTTTGGTGAGAACTGACTGTAATTTCTTATTGTTTCCGCAGATAATTACAATATGTTCATCATTTTTACACTGCTTATAAAGTGCCATGGCAAAGACTGCCAGTTTTCCAAATCCCATACTTCCGCTCATAATGAGAAAGGTAGGAGAATCAGCATCTAGGTGGCATTTGCGGCGGGCAATGTCTTTTGGTGTATGATTGGCAAAGGCGTGGCGTACCGGAATACCGTAAGGCAGTAATTTTTCCTTTGGAACACCACGTTTTATATATTCGTCTACTAAATCCTCATGGGGAATAACATAGTAGTCGCAGTTGGTTTCCTCCCAGAAAGGGATGCAGGTATAATCGGTTCCGATAGCGACTGCTTTTACCGGCAGCATGTTGTGTTTCTTTATATAAGTAATGGTCTCTGCCGGGTAAAGGTGCGGCATCACCACAATGTCATAATTTCCTTCTTCGATGAGGGATGCAAGCGGTTTCGCCAGCTTTGCATTTGCCCAGTAAACCGGAGATTTGAAATGGCGGTTACTGATAAGCATTCCCAGTTTATAAATGAAACCGAAAAACCACGGCAGATGCTTTACAATCCCAATATAAAGTCCGCTGATAAGGCGTGAAGTATGTCTTTTGCCAAGATGCATGGCATCAACGAAATTTACTTCGTGTCCCCTTGCTAAAGCTGCTTCTTCCACGGCATGACCGGCGGCGTTATGTCCTTCTCCTGTGTTGCAGGATAAAATCAGAATTTTCACAAAAAATCCCCTATCCGAACTTTTCTTTCGTATAGAACATCTTAATATATTTGCAATAAAATAGCAACTTTTCATAAAAAATTGTAACGATAAAACTTAACATTTTATAAAAAATTGCTTGTATTTCTGGCAGTATAAATTTATAATAAAAAGGTGTTTTTTAAAACAGAGGGCAGTAAATAGAAAGAAGGGTACTAAGATGAAAAAAATAGAAGAATATGTAAGAAGTATACCGGATTTTCCAGAGCCGGGAATTATTTTCAGGGATATTACTTCCGTATTGCAGGATGCAGACGGACTTCAGCTTGCAATAGATTCCATGATCAAGCTTTTAGATGGTGTGGAATATGATGTAGTTGCCGGTACAGAATCCAGAGGATTCATTTTCGGAGTACCAATTGCTTACGAAATGCATAAACCGTTTGTACCGGTTCGTAAAAAAGGAAAATTACCATGTGAGACCATTTCACAGTCTTATGATTTAGAGTATGGACAGGCTACCATTGAGATGCACAAGGATTCCATCAAACCGGGGCAGAAGGTTGTTTTAGTAGATGACTTAATCGCAACCGGCGGAACCATTGAAGCTGCTATCAAATTAGTAGAGCAGCTTGGCGGTGAAGTAGTCAAAGTCATTTTCTTAATGGAACTGGCTGGATTAAAGGGAAGAGAACGTTTGAAGGGTTATGATGTTGCTTCTGTAATTACATATGAAGGAAAATAATTTACAGAAGAGAAGTTTACCATGACTTATTGCCAGAGAGGCTGGCTTTAGGTATAAAAAACAATTTGGAGGAAGAAAAATGTTAGAGAAAATGTTCAAATTCAAAGAGAACAACACTAACGTCAAGACAGAAGTAATTGCAGGTCTTACCACATTTATGACAATGGCTTACATCCTGGCAGTTAACCCGAACCTGTTATCTGCTGCTGGCATGGATCCTACTGCAGTTCTGATTGCAACCTGTCTTGCATCCTTTATCGGAACACTTGCAATGGCTTTGATGGCTAATTATCCATTCGCATTAGCTCCTGGTATGGGATTGAATGCATATTTCGCATTTACAGTATGTGGAAATATGGGTTATGACTGGAGAGTCGCATTAATGGCAGTGTTCATTGAAGGTATCATCTTTATCGTGCTTTCACTGACCAACGTACGTGAGGCAATTTTCAATGCCATTCCTGCTACACTGAAAAAAGGTGTAAGTGCCGGTATTGGTCTGTTTATCGCTTTCATTGGTTTACAGGGTGCTCACATTGTTGTTGACAACAGCTCTACTTTATTATCTTATGTTAAATTTACAGAGAACTGGCATACAGAAGGAATCTGTGCTTTACTTGCACTGATTGGTTTACTTCTTACCATTATCTTATATGTAAAGAATGTAAAAGGTTCCATCCTTATCGGAATCCTTGCTACATGGATCCTTGGTATGATCTGCCAGGCGGCAGGCATCTATCAGATTGATGCAGAAGCTGGATTCTATTCTTTATATCCTACATTTGCAATGACAGACTTCACCAAAATCGGAGAAACCTTTGGACAGTGTTTCAAAGCTGACTTTACCGGTGTAGGTATTGTTAACTTTATCGTAGTATTATTATCCTTCTTATTTGTAGATATGTTTGATACCATCGGAACCTTAATCGGTGTTTCTGATAAGGCAGGCATGTTAGACAAAGAAGGAAAACTTCCTAGAGTTAAAAATGCATTATTAGCTGACGCTATCGCAACATCTGCTGGTGCTGTTCTTGGTACTTCTACAACCACAACTTTTGTAGAGAGTTCTGCTGGTGTAGGTGCAGGTGCCAGAACCGGTTTTGCATCTGTTGTAACCGGATTCATGTTCCTGATTGCAATCTTATTTGCACCAATCTTTACAGCAATCCCAGGATTTGCTACCGCTCCTGCATTAATCTTCGTTGGATTCCTTATGGTATCTGCAATCGTTAAGATTGACTTCAACGATATTACAGAAGCAGCTCCTGCATACCTTTGCTTAATCGCTATGCCTCTTATGTACAGCATTGCAGAAGGTATCGCAATCGGTGTTATCTCTTACGTTATCATCAACTTAATCTGTGGTAAAGCTAAGAAGATTACTCCACTGATGTATATTCTTGCAGTATTATTTATTTGTAAGTATATCTTCCTGTAAGAGGAGATTCAAAATTAAATAAAATAATTATGAAGAGCCAGATATCTTTGTTTTAAGGTATCTGGCTCTTTTACTAATATTTGAGTGTTAAGATATCAGGATGGGGGCAAAATGAAGTAAGTTATGTTGTAATTGAAAAAATATAAATGGTATTTTGCATAGTTGAAATCCCCTTCTCGTCAAAATCCACAAATTCAGGAAACCAATTTTGGTAATTCAGTTTCTTGTAACGGAAATCCCAAGGTGTTACAATTAAGGAAACCGAAAAACAAAAAGTAGTTTCCACAGAGAACAGGGGTAGTGAAAATGGAATTGAGAGAGAAAATATTGCAGGGCACGATGCAGGCATTTAACCAGAAGGGATTGAAATTTACCATGGATGATATCGCCCGCATTCTTGGTATCAGCAAGAAAACAATTTATCAGGTATTTGCAGATAAAGAGGCGTTATTTCTTGCCATGGTGGATTATCTGTTTGACTGCATCAAGGAAAGTGAACGGGAAGTTATGGCAGACGAAAGCCTTGGCACTTTAGAAAAAATACGGAAAATCCTAGGGGTAATGCCGGAGAGCTATAAGGAAATCGATTTCCGACAGATGTATTTATTAAAAGATAAATTTCCGGAAATTTATCATCAGGTGGAACTTCGGTTAGAGACCGGCTGGGAGACCACCATTGCGTTATTGGAACAGGGCATGGAGGAAGGCGTAATCCGCCGCATCAACATACCGGTTTTAAAGATGATGCTGGAAGCCTCCTTAGAGCAGTTCTTCCAGAGAGACATCCTGATTCAGAGCAAGCTTTCCTATGGTGAGGCATTAGAGGAAGTAGTGAATATTCTGGTGGATGGAATTATCACGAGGCAATAGATATGCGCGAATAGAGATGTATGAATAGAAATACACCGGTAGAAAGAGCGAGGAAAAGGTATGAGAGAAAAATACTATTTGGACAATGACTGGTATTTTAGTGAAAAATGGGAAGCAGCACAAAGCAACGCAGAATATGACGAAGCAGCGATGCAGAGCGTGCGGATTCCCCATACGGTAAAGGAACTGCCCTTTCACTATTTTGATGAGCATGCGTATCAGATGGTAAGCGGCTACCGCAGACACCTTTTGGCGAAGAAAGAGTGGGAAGGGAAAGTAGTGCGGCTGACCTTTGAAGGAGCTGCCCATGACAGTGAAGTCTATGTAAATGGAAAGAAAGCAGGGGCACACCACTGCGGATATACGGCATTTACCATTGATATTTCAGCACTGCTTCATTATGGGGAAGATAATATCATTGCGGTGCGGGTGGACAGCAATGAGAATCTGAATGTTCCGCCCTTTGGATTTGTCATTGATTATATGACTTACGGTGGAATTTACCGGGATGTGTACCTTGAGATAAATGAGGAAAGCTATCTTGCAGATGTATTTTTAAAACCACAGGTGGAACTGGAAACGAAGAAGGGAACATTGCTATCGGAAATCACGCTGGCAGGAAACGAAGAAAACCTGTTGCTGCGGCAGTACATCCGGAAAAAAGGTGAAGAGGAATACCGGCTGATTGGAGAGGAAACGCTTGCTGAAATTCCTGCACAGGAGGGAAAGAAAACACTTGTATTTCCGGCAGGAATTGTATCCCTATGGGAGGTAGAGAATCCGGCGTTATATGAAGTAAAGACCCAGCTTGTAACTGGGAATCCGGCAAATAAGGACGCAGCAGGAGCAACGGACAAAGAAGCAGCAGGCGGAGGCATGGAAACCGGGCGGATTATAATCGATGAGACCGTAACAACGGTGGGCTTCCGCCGGGCAGTATTCCAAAAAGATGGCTTTTACTTAAATGGGCAGAAGCTTAAAATCCGTGGACTGAACCGTCACCAAAGTTATCCTTATGTGGGTTATGCCATGCCGGCTTCCATACAGAGGATGGATGCGGAAGTATTAAAGAAAGAGTTAGGGCTGAATGCAGTGCGGACATCCCATTATCCGCAGTCCCAGGAATTTATAAACCGGTGCGATGAGCTGGGGCTTATGGTATTTACCGAGATTCCGGGCTGGCAGCATATCGGCGATGAAGCATGGAAAGCGCAGGCTGTGGAAAATGTAAAAGACATGGTGATGCAGTACCGCAACCATCCATCCATTATTCTCTGGGGAGTGCGGATTAATGAATCGCAGGATGACGATGAATTTTACCGCCGCACCAATGCAATAGCACATAAGTTGGATGATACCAGACAGACTGGTGGCGTGCGGGCGCATAAAAAGAGCAGTCTTTTAGAGGATGTATATACCTATAATGATTTTGTACACAATGGTCTGAACAAAGGCTGTGAGCATAAGAAGGATGTGACATCCGATGTAGAAAAACCGTATCTTATCACGGAATATAACGGACATATGTATTCCACCAAATCCTTCGACTGGGAAGAACATCGCATGTGGCATGCTCTCCGCCACGCCAGTGTACTGGATGCAGTAGCAGGAGAAGAGGACATTGCCGGAAGCTTCGGATGGTGTATGGCAGATTATAATACACATAAAGATTTCGGTAGTGGAGACAGAATTTGCTATCACGGAGTCTTAGACATGTTCCGTAATCCGAAAATGGCGGCAGATGTGTATGCCTGCCAGCAGGAAGAAAGACCGGTATTAGCCTTAAGTTCAACGATGGATATCGGAGAACATCCTGCCTGTAACCGGGGCGAGACTTATATTTTTACCAATGCAGACAGTGTTAAAATGTACAAAAATGACCGGTTTATCAAGGAATATAAGAAAACGGATTCCCCATATAAGAATCTGAAACATGGTCCGGTTCCAATTGATGATTACATTGGAAATGCCATCGAAGAGGGAGAGGATTTCGCACCGAAACAGGCTGCAATGGTAAAAGAAGTTTTGAATCTGGCGGCACGCTATGGCATGAATCATCTGCCGAAAAGAGCATATTATCTGGCAGCAAAGCTGATGCTTTTTTATCATATGAAGATGGAGGATGCGGTTGCACTTTATAACAGGTATGTCGGGGACTGGGGCGGACAATCCATGGTATATAAGTTAGAAGCCATAAAGGATGGTAAGGTGGTCAAAACTTTAGTAAGAGAACCGGTACAGAAGGTGCAGTATCAGATTACGGTCAGCAGTCAGAAATTAAAAGAAACACATACCTATGATGTGGCTGCGGTAAGAATACAGGCAGTGGATGAAAATGGAAATCTGTTGCCATATTTTCAGGAGCCGGTGCAGCTAAAATGTGAGGGAGCATTAGAACTCATCGGACCGGACATCATCAGCCTGCAGGGCGGTATGGGTGGCACTTATGTAAAGACCATAGGAAAGACCGGAAGCGGAAAACTTATGATAAGCAACCGCCAGGCAGGAACCAGAGAAATTACATTTGAAACAGCATAAGGGAGTATAACGATAAGGAGGGTATCTATGAAGGAGAAATCAAGGGAAATCTTCGGAAACAAAATGCCGCAGAAGGTGTACCGGAAGGCGGTAAAGAGTAAGAAGAAATTTCAAAAGAAATTTGGGGATGACAGTAAGACAGATTATCCGGTAGTGTTAAAAGAAAATGCACATATCGGTGATGCACTTGGCGTTGTGGATGTGCTGCTGCCAGAGCAGAAAGAGGCTTCAAAACTGGATTTTGACAAAGAAAAAGGCATTATTGTAGGAAATATCCGTATGGGATTTGGACATTACCGGATTTCCATGGCAATTGCATCCGCAGCAAAATCCATGGGCTACACACCATACTGGATGGACTTAAATTCCTATCCTGGGACTACCTGCACGAAGGTCATTGGCGCACAGAATGATTTGTATTCTCTGGGTTCTAGACTTTCCGGTAAGAGTAAGCTCTTTAATAAACTGGTGTGGGAGCCAATGAATTATGAAGGGTTCCGGAAGCTTTCCTATAATGCTTCTGACCAGAAAAATGCAGAGCTTATGGCTCCGGTTTACCGGAATGTACCAAAGGAAATTCCGGTGGTAGCAACCCATGTGTGGCCGGCACAGGCAGCCATTCATGCCGGTATGAAATATGTAGTCAATGCGATTCCGGATAACTGGCCGATGGCATTGCATTTATCCGAAGGAAGCCTTCATACGGTGCAGACTCATTATGCATATCAGGGCTATCGGATTTTAAATGGCATGCAGGGAAAAGATGTCTTAAATCCAATGCCGGAAAAAGACCTTGTATACACGGGACATTATATTGACCATGAGCTGGTAAGCAACATTGAAGCTGACTGTAAAGCAAGAATCCACAGAAAGCAGGAGAAGAAACCGATGCGTTTTCTTTTAACCATCGGCGGAGCCGGAGCACAGAGAGAAATTTTTGCAGCTATTATCAGATATCTGCTGCCGGAAATCCGGGAAGACAGGGCAGCGCTTTATGTCAATGTAGGAGATTACCGGAATGTCTGGGAAGAATTATTACGGGAAATTCCGGGACTTAAAAATGCAGCAACGGAGCATTTTGATGACTGGGAGAATACAAAGCAGTTTGCCGAAGCTGCACTGGATAGGGAAGTAACCGGAGTCCATGGCTTCTACCATAAGAATATTTTTGAAGCAGTGTACTGCACGAATCTTTTGATGCGAAGCTGCGATGTACTGGTGACAAAGCCTAGCGAACTGGCATTTTATCCGGTGCCAAAGCTCTTTATCAAAAGAGTGGGTGGACATGAACAGTGGGGTGCCATCCATTCCGCAGAGATTGGGGACGGTACCCTGGAATGCCGTGATATTCCACATACCCTGCAGATGATGGAATTATTCCAAAGCTCAGACCATCTGCTTACCGATATGTGTGAAGCAATTATGGAAAATAAGAAACAGGGGATTTACGATGGCGCATACAGGGTAGTGGAACTGGCAATGGGCTTACGAAAAGGAGGAGAAGGACAATGAGATTAACAACAAAAGAAAAAGTAGCATATGGCCTTGGTGCAGTTGGCAAAGACATGGTATACATGCTTTCTGCAAGTTACATTTTATATTACTATCAGGATATTTTGAACGTCAGTGCCATTGCAATGGGAATTATCCTGATGGCAGCAAGAGTATTTGACGCATTCAATGACCCGGTTATGGGAATTATCGTAGCCAAGACGAGAACCCGCTGGGGTAAGTTCCGTCCGTGGCTTCTGATTGGAACCATAACCAATGCAGTAATTTTATATCTGATGTTTGCGGCACCACCTGCATTAGATGGCGGTGGACTGGTTGCCTATGCAGCAGTAACCTATGTGCTGTGGGGCGTTACTTATACCATGATGGATATTCCATTCTGGTCTATGATTCCGGCATTTACCGAAGGCGGCAAAGAAAGAGAGGGACTTTCTACCCTTGCCCGATCCTGTGCAGGCGTGGGCTCTGCACTGATTACTATTATCACGGTAAAATGTGTGGTTTTATTAGGGCAGGGCAATGAACGTGCCGGTTTCAAATGGTTTGCATTAATCATTGCAGTGTTATTTGTGATTTTTATCACCATTACCTGTATGAGCATCAAAGAAAAATCCACCGTAAATGTGGACTCTCCATCGGTAGGACAGATGTTTAAGGCACTGTTACAGAATGACCAGGCAATGACTGTTGTGGTTACCATTGTGCTGATTAACTGCTCTCTTTATATTACTTCGAACCTTTTGATTTATTTTTTCAAATATGATTTTGGCGGGGACGCGTGGTATAACAGCTATACCTTATTCAATACCTTTGGCGGTGGAATCCAGATACTTTCCATGATGATTTTCTTTCCGCTGCTGCGTAAATTTTTAAGTGCCCTAAAGGTATTTTATGTAAGCTTTGTTATGGCAATCGCAGGTTATGGTGTATTATTTATACTGACACTGACAAATATGTCAAACTTATTGTTATTATTTATTCCGTCATTCTTTATCTTTACAGCCTTTGGAATGCTGACGGTACTTACCACCGTATTTCTTGCAAATACCGTGGACTATGGCGAACTGAAAAATAACCGGAGAGATGAGAGCGTTATCTTTTCCATGCAGACCTTTGTGGTAAAACTGGCATCCGGAGTAGCTGCACTGGCAGCTTCCATCTGCTTAAATCTCTGCCACTTAAGTAATGATACTGCAGAAACAGCAGCCGCAGCTGCTGCGTCCGGCAGCTCCCTTTTAGGACTCCGCATGACAATGGCAGGAATTCCGATTATCGGCTTGCTGATTGCAGTGCTGGTATTCCGCAAGAAATTTATCCTGACAGAAGAAAAAGTGCAGGAAATCACAGAGCAGATTAAAGGGAAGGAAAATTATCGATGATTCGTAAGGAAAAGGATTATTTTATTCTGGATACCGACCATACCACCTATTGCTTCCGGGTACTTCCTACCGGGCAGCTGGAGCATCTTTATTACGGCAGAAAGCTTCATATCGAGGACGAAGCAGATATGCAGCTGCTGGTGGAAAAGCATGTCTTTGCACCGGGTAATGTGAATCTGTATAGCGAAGAGCAGAAAGCATATTCCTTAGAGGATATGCGCCTTGAAATGTCCTCCTATGGAAAAGGAGATATAAGAGAGCCTTTTGTGGAAGTGGTGAATGCCAATGGAAGCAATACGATAGATTTTGTATACAAGGAAGCAGAGATAACCAAAGGTAAGGAAGCCTTTGCGGAACTGCCGGGTTCCTATGGCAGCGAAGAGGAAGTGGAGCAGCTTTGTATCCGGCTTGCGGACGAAGGAAATGAGCTGGCACTGGAATTGTATTATTATGTCTATCCATCCTGTGACATCATCAGCCGCAGTGCGAAATTCTATAATAACGGAAAGAAAGCTGTGCAGTTAAAACGGCTGATGAGCCTGCAGCTTGACTTTGATGGGCATGATTATGCATTTACTACATTTCATGGAGCCTGGGCAAGAGAAATGAAGCGGAGTGATATGCCGGTAATAGCAGGAAAATTAGTAAATGCTTCCTATACCGGAACCACCTCCAGCCGGGCCAATTCCTTTGTGATGCTAAGCCGGCCGAAGACTACAGAGGATGCCGGGGAATGCTTTGGTTTTCACCTTATCTATTCCGGTAATCACTATGAAGCAACAGAAGTAAACAGCTTTGGCAAAATGCGTCTGGTGACAGGAATCAATCCACAGGCATTTTCCTATGAAGTGGCACCGGAAGAATGCTTTCAGGCACCGGAGGCAGTGATGGCATATGCAGAAAACGGATTTAACCAGATGAGCCAGAGGCTGCATCATTTTATCCGGGAGCATATTATCCGTGGAACCTGGCAGAAGAAGGAGCGGCCGATACTGCTTAACAGTTGGGAGGCTTCCTATTTTGACATCAGTGAGAAGAAGTTACTGAAGCTGGCAAAGGAAGCAAAAGAAGTTGGCATAGAATTATTTGTAATGGATGACGGCTGGTTTGGCGAGCGGATGGATGACAGCAGTTCCTTAGGAGACTGGGAAGCAAATACGAAGAAACTGCCGGGCGGTCTTAAGGGCTTATCTGATAAGATTCATGGACTGGGACTGCAGTTTGGAATCTGGGTGGAGCCGGAAATGGTCAATGTGAAAAGCAAACTTTATGTGGCTCATCCGGACTGGACCATTGAGATTCCGGGGCAGCCTCATTCGGAAGGAAGAAACCAGCGGATTTTAGATTTGGGAAGAAGAGAAGTACAGGATTATATTATTGAGAGCATGAGCAAAGTCTTTTCTTCAGCGGACATTTCCTATGTGAAATGGGACATGAACCGGACCTTCAGTGATTATTATTCCACAGCACTTCCACCGGAACGGCAGGGAGAAGTGGCACACCGTTATGTGTTAGGATTATACCGGTGTATGAGGGAACTGACGGAACGGTTTCCGGAGATTTTATTTGAAGGCTGTGCGGCAGGCGGCAACCGTTTTGACCTTGGAATCTTATGTTATTTTCCGCAGATCTGGGGCAGTGATGATACGGATGCATTGTGCCGGGCGGAGATAGAAGAAAATTATAGTTACGGTTATCCGCTGTCAGCAGTCAGTGCCCATGTGTCTGCCTGCCCGAATCACCAGACGCTACGGAATACGCCATTAGAGACAAGATTTCAGGTGGCATGCTTTGGAAGCTTCGGCTATGAATGCAACCTCTGTGATATGAAAAAAGAAGAAAAGGAAGCCATGAAGGAGCAGATTGCATTATATAAGAAATGGCGGAAGGTGTTGCAGCAGGGAACCTTTTACCGAGGCAGAAGCTTTTATGACGGAACACAGAGTGGAATGGGCGGCAGCGTCTTAGCGGATGAAGCAGGTAATCAGATGGAGTGGACCTGCGTATCAGAAGATGGCACAAAGGCAGTGGGTATGCTGATGCAGAAATTAGTGGTGCCGAATACGCAGCAGCAGACCTATTATCCGAAGGGATTGCTGCCGGATGTCCGTTACCATTTCTATAACCGGAAATTAAAATATAATATCAAAGAATTCGGTGACCTGGTAAATACAGTTTCGCCGGTTCATATCAGACAGGATTCCCTGACCCATCAGGTGCTTTCGAAATTTGTAAAAATGGATGGCGAGACGGAAGACTTCCATGCATATGGAGATACTTTAATGTATGGCGGCGTTCATGTCAGCCCGGCATTTGGCGGAACCGGATACAATGATAAGGTAAGGCACTACCCGGATTTTGCATCCCGTTTATATTTTATGGATGGAGAAGTAAAAAAGTAGGGAGACAGAAGTCCATGTTTGTGCTAAGATGAACATATCCATAAACACAAACAGGAGCGGATATGAAGAATAAATCAAAGTTAAAGAAAATAAGAGAAAAGAAAGCAGGCACAGCCACCGTTACCAAAGAGTGGCTTTATATGAATCCAAATTCCATCACAGTAGCAGAGATTGAAAATGCATTAGAGGGAATGGATGGCATCGAAACAGAAATCTGGAAAGAGGCGGGAGTATTAGAGGTGGAGGTTCCGGAGCATCATTCCATGGATATCGAGGAGATTGCAGTCAATTTAAAGGATGAATATGCCAATGCTTATTTAAAAGAGCATGACATTCATGCTCTTTTTGCTGTCACAATTGACACAGAAAACTATGCATTTATGCAAAAAATCATGCAGAAAATCATCGCCGGTGCAGGAGGCTTCTTCTGCGGTGATACAGAGGATTTTACACCGGTAGTAAAAGAGTAAGAAGTGAAATAGAATGCAAAAGATAAGATTATATGATGCAACAAAATTAGACCGGGAACATATGATGTTTTCCAATAAGCAACTTATTACGCTGCTTCTGCCGATTATGGTAGAGCAGCTTTTGAATTCCTTTATGGGAATGGCGGATACCATGATGGTAAGCAATGTGGGAAGTGCGGCAATCTCTGCGGTATCACTGGTGGATTCCATCAATGTACTGGTCATACAGGTATTTACGGCATTAGGAGCAGGAGCAGCAATTATCTGTTCCCAGTATCTTGGAAGGGGAGACAGGGAGTCCAGCAATGAGGCTGCAAGACAGGTAACTTTAAGCGTACTGACGATTTCTACGGTATTGTCTATATTTTGTATTATATTTCGTGGACCACTGCTGCATCTGATTTTTGGCCAGGTAGAAGAGGCTGTTATGGATAATTCCATGATTTACTTCCTGCTGACAGCCATTTCCTTTCCGTTTATTGCACTTTTTGATGCCGGTGGAGCTTTTTACCGGGCAGCAGGAAACAGTCGTTTTCCAATGATGATTTCTGTCCTTTCCAATGGACTCAACATTGCCGGAAATGCAGTGCTTATCTTTGGATTAAAAATGGGCGTGGAAGGAGCAGCCCTTTCTACATTATTTTCCAGAATCTTTTGTGCAGTAGTCATTTTCTGGAATCTGCGGAAACCGGATCAGGTGATTGTGGTAAATCATTATCTTAAGATCCGTCCCAATTTCCCATTGATTGGAAAAATTCTTTCTATCGGAATTCCATCCGGAATTGAAAACGGAATGTTCCAGTTCGGAAAGCTGGCAATCCAGTCCAGCGTATCAACCCTTGGAACGGCAGCCATTGCCGCGCAGGCAATGACCATTATTCTGGAAAATTTAAATGGAATCGGAGCCATTGGAATCGGAATCGGCCTGATGACAGTAGTAGGACAATGTATTGGAGCCGGAAAAGTGGAAGAGGCGCGTTATTATATGGTGAAACTCTGTGGCTATGCAGAAATTGTTATTCTGATTTCCTGTGCAGTGGTATTTTTATTGACAAAGCCGGTTACATTTTTAGCTGGAATGGAAGCAGAAAGTGCCTCCCTCTGCATGGAAATGATAATAGCAATTACGATTGTAAAACCGATTGTATGGGTACTGGCATTTATCCCGGCTTATGGCATGCGTGCCGCCGGAGATGTGAAATTCTCCATGATTTTATCCAGCCTTACCATGTGGTTCTGCCGTGTGGCACTGTGTGTATATCTGATCCGCAGCTGTGGTTTCGGACCAATGGCGGTGTGGATTGGCATGTTTGCCGATTGGACGCTTCGTGCTATCGCATTCAGCGTCCGGTATCTAAGCGGCAGGTGGAGCCGGATACATGTCATTTAGAACATGCTAGCGGAAGCAGTACCTGGGTAATAAATTTACTTTTGTCTTTATGCTGTGGCGGTCCCTCTAAATAGCAGTGGCGGAAGATGCCAATTGGTGTAAGTTTTTGCTCTCTGGCATAGGAAAGCAGGGTATCATGAACCGATGGCAATTCTTCATACGCTCCATGATGATAGAGGCAGACTGCTTTCTGGGCAGGGAGATTTAAAATGTGCTCACCCTTGCTTCCTGCCGGGACAACAGCAAAAAAGGACATATCCTTTGCATCCGTAATGGGAGCTTCCGTAAAATAAATCTGCCCGGTATGTGCCGGCCCATAGTTCTGCAGTGCTTCCAAGGCAACCTCTCTTAACAAATTCGTCTTTTCTGCGATGCTGTCACTTTCCGTTTTGCGGCAGTACACCGTCTGTGGTGGAATTGTAATGATTTCCATTGCTTCAAATCCCTGATTGATTCTTTCGTATAAGGCTTTGATATTGGCATTTAATTCATCCCGCAAAGCTTCCAGCCTTCGAACCATGGATAAAAGGTCGTTGGAGTTGTCAAAGTAGCCATGGATTTCATCCAGTGACAGGCCAAGATTCTGCAGCGAGCGGATGGTTCGAATCTTCGTCAGTGTATCAATGGTATAGTAACGATTGCCGGATGGGTCTTCTTTTTCATCCGGAAAAACCAGTCCATGAGCTTCATAATTTAAAATAATTCTTCTTGTGATGCCCACAAAGTCTGCGGCATCTCCAATTGAAAACAGTTCTTTCAAAATGTTCCCCCTTTTTATTTATTCGGTGATTGTGAAAAGAATGGATTTAGAAATTTTTGGAGAAATAAAGACGGTTTGCTTATTGCCTTAAAATGCCAACAGTTCTTAAGTGCATGTTTTGCTTGGTCATAAGCTGTCTTTCCGTTGCTTTGACCGGCTGCACCGGTTGTCCGTCTGCGACAGATACTTCCACAAACCCATAAGGAGGTCTAGACATTCTGGCAAATAAGTTTATGATTCCGGCAACCGGTGCAGACTGTCAAACATTGGAAAGACGGGCTTTCATAAAGAAAAGCAAAACATGTATTTTAGAACTGTGGTATTTTAAGACAAAGCAACACTCTTTAACTCTTCAAAAATTTCCATATCATATTTCTTTTCTCAAATATCGGCAAAATTTGTAAAATGATTGCATCGTACATCAATGTACGGTGTAAAATAACAGTGTAATTGTAACACAGCATTGAGAGTGTGAAAAGTGAAAAAAGAAAGAAAAAAGGTAATTTAAGAAGGGAAGGATGTACATGAAACAAAAGAAGAGTTTATTTTCCTTGTTACTTGCGTTGATTATGGTAGCAGGTCTTATGCAGGGGATGACAGTTGAGACAAAGGCAGCTACAAATTCGGTTCAGGCAGGACCATTTACGTTGTCAAGGGATTCGAAAGCAATTGTAGAAGGAGTCGATTATACCTATGGAAAATATGAATCTGGAAATAGAAATTCGCTTACCATTCTGACGGATGACATTACGATTGCAATGGATGAAAATGCAGAACCTACATCAGATATTATTGAACTGGGAGAATTTAATAACCCCCCACTTGACAGTTTTTCTAAGGTAACATTTTCAAATTTAAAAATGAAATCTTATTATAATAATATATACAGTAATGTAGACCATATTCATATTACATTGGTTGGAAGCAATGAACTGGTCAGCATAAAAAGAGACTCTGAAACTTATGGTAGTTTTGCGATTTTTGGACATGGAAGTGTAAGCATTGAGAATAGTCCAAACGGTTCTCTTTATGCAACTGCAGATGGACTCGGCTGGGGTGCCATTTCTGTATCAGAAGGATATGGAAAAAGTGATGCATGCATTACAGTTGGAGATGCCATGTCAATGAAAAGTTCTACAGCTATGATGGCAGATATTTCGGAATTGACAGATACGCCACAAGTTTGGAGAGATTATATTGGAGTAGGTCAAAATTATATGGATATTAAATCTGCCAAAACACTCCTGATTGGTATGTGGAAGCACAGTCACACATGGAGTTATGCCGTAGATGAAAACAAAGATGGAAGCCGTATTCTTGCCACCTGTAGTGGATTGGGAGATTGCAATGAGAAAGGTGCATCTTTATGGTTATCCTTATCAGCTGAGAATACAGACTATGATGGAACAGCAAAAGCTGCCAATATAACAACATCCGAAGACTGGAAGAGACTTAATCTTCCGGTTCCGGAAATCGTATATTATCTGAGTGGAACAGACACAAAGACCAACAGTGACAACAGCGGAGCAGAAGCCGTTGGAGGTGCACCAAAGTTACCGGGCAGTTATAAGGCACAGATTGCAGTTGGAACAGATACGAAAGCAATAAAAGAATTTACAATTACATGCAAGCATGGTGAATGGGTGGAAACAGTATCAGATTCCTATCTGAAAACAGCAGCAACCTGTACGGCACCGGCAGTTTACTACAAATCCTGTAAGCTGTGTGGGGCAAAGGGAACGGAAACATTTACCAGTGGAAATCCATTAGGACATGACTTTAGCAACAATGCAGAAGTCTGCAGACGGGAAGGCTGTAATGAGAAGAACCCGGATTATAAACCGGCAACACCGGTCATTATTGAAGGCGCTGGTGGAGAATGGACAAAGGAAAGTGGTGCAACGCTTCGTTTCCGCAGTGACGCCGGTATCAGCAGCTTCCTTCGTGTAGAAGTGGATGGCACCGTAGTAGATGCGAAAAACTATACGGTAACAGAAGGCTCTACCATTGTCACCTTTACTGCAGAATACTTAGAAAGCCTTGCTACCGGAAAGCATACGGTTGCGATTGTGTCTTCTATCAGTGGGGAAGAAAAGAAAGCAACCGCCGAATTTACCGTTGCGAAGAAAGCTGATACAACAAATGGAAGTAATAATGCAACTGCAGACCAGACCACAGCACAGAAAACAAAAGTATTGAAAACAGGTGATGAATCACCGGTTGGATATCTGCTTGCACTCTTGGCATTATGCGGAGCGGCAGTAGTATTCGCAGGGAAAAAGGGTTATTTAAAATAGAATATAGATGAGATAAAAAAGCCATACATAAAAGCAAATCCTCTGCATACAATGTAAAAACAAGTATTGCAGGGGATTTTCTTTGAAAAGCTATATAGAAGAAAGAGCCGTAGAAATAGCCAAATACATTATAGATAACAATGCGACAGTGCGTCAGACCGCAAAGCAGTTTGGAATCAGTAAGAGCACGGTACATGCGGTAGTAACAATATAGAACGATACAAAAGCAAAATCACATGGAGAATTGAATAGAACTGGAACAAGGGCACTCTCGGGTAGATATCAGGGAGTGCTTTTGCTATAATGAAATCAGGTAACCTTGAGTATTGGTGAGGGGAGATGCAAAATGACAGGAATATATGATTGCTTTGGTTATGGCTCTGGATATGATGTCTCTTTTGAAGAAAGGTACAAATTGATTAGAAAATCGGGATTTGATTGTGTAATGTTGTGGTGGAGCAATCAGTTTGGCAGAGGAGACGGTTATCAAGAGGATGTAAGATTAGCCAGAAGAGCTGGTTTATTTGTAGAAAATATCCATGCGCCTGTGCATGAGCAGAATAATCTGTCACTGGACAATTTGAGTGGTGAAGGTGTATTTCAAAGTTATCTACAATGTGTAGCGGATTGCTGTGAATATGATATACCGACCATGGTGATACATTTGCCAAATGATAATAATCCTTTAAATCAAACAGGAATCAGACGGTTGACAGAACTTATAAACAAGGCAGAACAAAAGAATATTCAGATTGCTTTTGAGAATTTAAGTAACATTAAAAATTTGAAAATAGTTTTAAATAAATTCACTTCAAATAATGTAGGCTATTGTTATGATAGTTGTCATCATATAAATTATGCACCGGATGAAGATTTGTTGGGAATGTATGGAAACCGGCTGATGGCAATTCATTTACAGGATAATGGCGGTAGCCATAATCAACATCAATTACCATTCGACGGCAATATTAATTGGGATACAGTTATGGAGAAAATTGCCTGTACAGGATACCGGGGAGCTACAACTTTAGAACCAATGAATTGGGATTATTCTCATTTAAATATTTGTCAGTTTTTGGAATTGGCTTATGAAAGGGCAAAAAGGCTTGATTACTTGCGAAAATAATGTAGGTGATGAAAACAGACGGGGAGTTCAATCAGATTTCTGATTGATTCTGAGGGTTTGGGAGATAACTCCCAACAAGCAAAACTGCATTTTGTGTGTACAAATGCACTGCTTGCTAAGTTGTGAATATAGAAATGAAATTAAATTTGAATTTAGAAAGAAGGCAAAGAAGAGGATGCAGATTATAAAATTGTATACGGGATTGGCATTGAGACGCTTGAAGAAGATTAGTAACATAAAACCTTTTTCAAGCCTTTTCTTTCGCTTTTACGGCTTTGAATGGAATATGGTGCAGCTGGGAACAGCGTGATTTTTGGAAAAGTACAGTGGGAATAGACAAAAGTCCAGTATTTTGGGAACGTAATTTGATTTCAAATGGATTATGCTTAGATTAAATAAAAAGGTCTGGTCTAATCTAAGAATCCTTCTCATAGTATGGGAGAGAAGGATAGGCGAGGTAAGGGGGTGTAGCTTTCGCTTGAAACGGACGAAATTAAATTATCGTTTTCATAATCCAAATTCAGCGGAAGATACTGCAGATTTCCTGTGCAAACTCTTAATAGCAGTAAATGCCGGGAAGGTAGAGAGGGCAATAGAGAAAACTGCATTGTATGCAGAGAGTGGGGATTACATATTAGAAAATTTATCGGAAAACAAGGAAAAATTATTTGTGGGGTAAGAGGAGCAAGGTGAGAGCCTTGCTTTTTGCTTTGATATCTAAAAGAAATAAATAATAAACACTTAAATGAGAAATAATCGCGTTTGAATGTTGATTATTTTGAAAAAATGCATATAATAAAAAATAGAAAAGAAGATGAGGTAGTAATTATGTTGATACAATTTAATTTTAAAAATTTTAGATCTTTTAGAGAAGAAGTAACTTTGGATTTGTCTGCCACTAAGATGACAGAATTTTCTGAAAGAGTTGTGACCATCGGAAGTGAAAAGATACTGCCGGTTGCTGCCATTTATGGAGCAAACGCAAGTGGCAAGTCAAATATATACAGTGCATTTGAGTATATGGCCGAGTATGTAGTGGATTCTTTCAAGTACGGAGATGAGGAAGAGAAGTTTGAGGAGTATAGACCTACTCCGTTTTTGTTTGATTCCACGTCAGCAGATGCAGAGTCCAGTTTTGAGGTCTATTTCACTATTCCTGGAGATAAGAACGAGAAGACATATAATTATGGATTCTGCGTTGATCAGGAAGGTGTAACAGAGGAATGGTTGAACTCTAAGGCTAAGACAGCCAGAAAGTACAGTACAGTATTTTATCGTGGAAATTCTGACAGTGAATTAGATTTATCAGGCTTGCCGAAGAACAGCAGGGATAATATAAAGATTGCGCTGGAAAAGCAGGTGCTGATTGCTTCTTTAGGAGCTAAGTTAAAAATTAGCAAATGTAAGGCAATCAGAGACTGGTTCTTGATAAATGAATTTGCAGATTTTGGTGATCCGGTTACTAACTTTTTCTTATCACGTAGATTGCCAAGAGGCTTTGTGGATGATAAGAACGTTCAGCAGAAGGTTGTGGAATACTTTGCATCTTTTGATGAACATATTAAGGATTTTCGGGTTGAAAAGGTTCCGAGTGATGGTGAATCAAAGGAAGAAAAATATAAGATTAATGCGCTTCATAAGAAGATTGATTCTGATGAATTGGCAGAGATACCATTAGGTGCAGAGTCAGCGGGAACATTGAAGATGTTTGCTCTTTACCCGGAATTGCAGGAAGTATTGGAAAAGGGAAGCGTATTTTTCATTGATGAATTAAATGCTCGCCTGCATCCGCTTTTGGTAAGAAATTTTTTGCTTACATTCTTGAACCCGAATATTAATGTTAACCATGCGCAACTTGTATTTACAACGCATGATACATGGCAACTTTCAAATCAGTTGCTGCGTCGTGATGAAATCTGGTTTGTTGAGAAGGATGATCGAGGTGTTTCAACATTATACTCCCTTGCAGATTTTGTGGATGAGGATGGAGTGCGTATTCGCAAGGACGAAAGCTATGAGAAGAATTATCTGATTGGTAAGTATGGTGCCATTCCGACTTTAAAGAGTATTGATATGTTTAAGGGTGCTCAATGTCCTGGGGACATTGGTTCAGCACCGACCGAAGTGGAACGGAGAGATTGAGCATGGCAAAAGGGGATAGAACAGGGAACAGAAAAACAAGAGAGCAAAGAAGAACAATCAAAGTACCGGAATTGGGATATTACTTGATCGTTACAGACACAGAAGGGACAGAACGTTGCTTTTTTACAGGATTGCATCAATCTTTGCCAGAAGAAGTTAGAAACAAACTTGTCATTAAAGTCGTAGAAACAAAGACAAGAAGCATGATTGATAAATGCCTGGAGCTAACAGCTTATGAGGCGCAATATCGTATTCCTTGGATTGTGTTTGACAGAGATCAAGTGATAGGATTTGATGAAATTATTTCCGAGGCAGAGAAAAAAGGTATACAAGTAGGATGGTCAAATCCGTGTTTTGAAATATGGATGTATGCTTATTTTGGTGCAATGCCGGCAATTCAAGATTCATGGATATGCTGCTCTGAGTTCGGACGAGTATATGAGAGCAAGACGGGACAGAAGTATTCCAAGGCAGATGAAAAGATATATGAAAAAATTTGCCGTGTAGGAAATGAGGAAAAGGCAATACAGATAGCACAGCAGAAATTGGTGCAGTGTGAACGTGAAGGTAAAAAGAAACCATCAGAGATGTGTCCGGGGACGACGGTGCATAGGTTGGTGGGGGAAATACGTTATAAAACAAATAATTAGAAAGAATTTGTATAAACGAAAAAATGGAGCAATAAAAAATGGAAAGGAGATTAATATGCCATATGTAGCAAAGCCAAAACCCTGCTATATGGATCAATTTGAGTTTTATAAAGTAATTGATGGAAGAAAAGTGTACAGGGGGAATGGTCGATTATATTCATGGGATGAGTTACATGGAGAAATAGAGGTGTTTAATAAGCAGGGGTGGCATTTGGGTGCATTAGACGCAAAAACAGGAGAATTGATTAAGCAGGCGCGTAAGGATAGGAGGTTAAGTGATGTATAAGAATTTTGTTTTAGATTGTCTCGAAGAAGGGCTTTTTGTTGACGAAATAGATGACTATGTAGAATACTGGCATACTCACGAGACAAATATGTCATTATGTGAATTTTTAGGATTTACAGATGAAGAATATCGCGATTGGCTAATATATGGAAATGATGTGGTGAGAGATATACTTTATTGTAGAAGACATTCTATAAATTATCATGATTATATCAATATGTCTAGTGGAGATAAAATTGCGGCCAGATCGTATAATTTGGAGGAAGTAAAGAAATACAAAAAAGATGGAGAATAAAGAAAAACAAGTTAGAAAAATTGCACAAAGGGTTATGACGAAATATAAGCTACATCCGCCTGTTGATATGATGGGGCTTATTCAAGAAAAAGGAATAACTTGTGTTGAAGAAAATCTTGGAACTAATGCAGATGGTTATTCTGATTTGAAGGATTCTGATCTAAAGATAGTGTTAAATTCTGCTATTCAGTATGAACCAAGAAAACGTTTTACCTTGGCGCATGAATTAGGTCACATATTTATTAGTTGGCATAGTGATGTTACTTTGTGTGTAACGGATAATGAGTATTCAGAACATAACAAATTAGATATTCAAGAACATGAAGCAAATGTATTTGCGTCTGAGATATTAATGCCGACCGAATGGGTAAAAGAGATGTTAACTCTGAATGAAAATAGAAGTTTGGAATATAATATCAAACAACTTTGTACCATTGCGAATACCTCTATTATGGCATGCTTTTATGCGTTGGAAAATGCAATGAAATCGGGCAATGTAATTGTTGTTAGTGGAGACATGTTTTTTCCTAAGAAATTTATATCTGATAGAAGAATGACCTTATACTTTCAAGGATATGATGAATATGGTGTTTGGGATGATTTGTGTCTTTGTAAAGAAGAGTTTGATATTGGAAATTATCAAGTATGTCATTATGTCTTTCCAGAATGTCCATCAATGGAACAAATTGAAACTGCATTTAGTACAGCGGAAAATGTAGTGAGTGCGCTTGAATTAATATTTGGGAATAATTTTAGTGCATGGTGTTGTTGGATGGGAGTTGTATTAAATCAAATTTCTCATATATATAATGCCTATTTGTTTGCGAAAAATGAGTGCGTGAAGCATTACAAAAATGAAAAATCTCTTATGCAATTATATTACAGTGACAAACTAGATTTGATGAATGAATGTAAATTGTTTGAGTATGATTTTTATGAGGTGAATTTTGGGAACGACTGGACAATGGTATTAATTAAGGAGCCGTGTTATGTGATTGACAAGAAAGTTTCTTATTCTGATAGCAGACTACTGATTAAGGAAATTTTGAGTGAAATGTATACAGATGATAAGAATATAAAGAAAGCTAGCCATAGAATTAATGGGATTATTGGTTCGGCATTAAGCCATAGAGAAACAATGACCAAAGAAGAAATCTACAATTTGTTGAATATAAAATTAAGACGAAGTGATCTAGCGGAATTCGTATTCCATAGAAAGTTTGAAAAATTTATATATTCCAAATCAGTAGAAAAAGGTTTGTGAAAACACCTAATGAATACGGAATTATTATGAATTATAAGATGCTGTTTGGGTATCCTGAGCCGGGGGATAATTTTGATGAACCTGTAATAGAACATTTGTAATGCTCCTTCGAAATTCAAAGTTATTTCAACTTGGCAAGAATAACATGGTATAAAGCTTGAAAATGAGCAGTTGAAAAGTTTGTAGTTGTTCGTTATAAAGAAAGGAAAATACTATGGAGAAAAAAATAGTAGGTCTTAACACTTACTTTAAATCTCTAGAATATGAAAATTTTGATGAGTATGAGTTTTCTGCGAGAATTTCATTATTGGATTATGATGCGGTTGTTATCAATGCAGAGTATTTGATAACAAATTATTCTACTTCTTATGATAGTTCTTATCAGAATAAACCTTGTCTTTCAGATTATAATTCTGCGCAAATAGTAGAAGATTTTAAAAAAATTGAAGGGCAAATAAAAGAGTTGTTGAAGCAAGGACGAAATGTATTTGTTTTAATGGGCAACAATGATAACTGTTACATATATACTGGGGAAAAACAGTATTCAGGGACAGGAAGAAATGCAAGACAAACAAATATTGTTAGAGAGTTTAATGCATATTCATTTTTGCCAATAAAATTGAATGTTACGGAGGTGGTTGGTGAGCGGATTGATATTTGTTGTTCATCTCCGTATAGGGATTTTTTTACTAATACAAGAAATTGCTATTATTATGCATCATACTTTTCTGTTGCAGAAAATAGTACAATATTAGGAAAAATAAAAGGCACTGATAAAGTGGTGGCAGCTGTTATTCCATATGGTAGTGGGAAAATAGTTTTACTTCCCCAAATTTATGAGGAAGAAGAATACAAGACAGAGGATGTATGGAAAGAAAACGGTAAAAAATATTTGGACAGTTTATTTGAACTTAACCGCCGTTTAAAAATAACTGATGAAGAGATGGATTTGCCCGGATGGACCCAAAACATATATATATTAGATGAAAAGGTGAAGTTAAAAAAGCAGAATACAATAGAAAATAAGATTGCAAAATTGGAAAAGGAACTTGATAAAGAAAGAATAGCTGTTCAAGAGGTTCAGAAATATAAGTTATTGTTGACATCAAGTGGAACTACACTTGAGGAGATTGTAAAACAAGTACTTGATGAATTAGGATTCACTATCTTAGAAGCGGAAAAGGGTAGAAGTGATATAATTGCTAAATATGGAGAGGTTGCAATTGTCGCTGAAATTAAAGGAGTGACTAAAAGTGCTGCAGAAAAGCATGCTGCACAGCTTGAAAAATGGGTTGCTCAATATATTGAAGAAAATGAAGTCTTACCCAAAGGAATGCTAATTGTAAATGGGTTTTGCGATATGCCACTGGATGAACGTCTAGCAGATGTCTTTCCGCAACAAATGCTTAAATATTGTGTATCACGCGGGCATGTATTGCTTACATCAACACAATTACTTTGCCTATACATAGAGGTTTGTAAAAATCCAATATGTAAAGAGGAAAGAATTACAGAATTACTTTCGTGTGTAGGGAAATATGAAAGATATAGAGAGACAAAAGATTATTTAAAATGATATAGCATACTGGAAAAACAAGATGATATCTAATTGAATGGTGGCATCTTGTTTTTATACAAATTGAGTATAATAGCCGCAACAGAACATTATAATTTTAACAGAAAGGTTGATTGCCATGAACATCGCCGCATACTGTCGTGTATCCACAGATAAATCCGACCAGCTCAACAGCCTAGAAACTCAAAAAGAGTTCTTCTTAGAATATACCAAGCGCACCGGGGACAACCTTATTAAATTATATGCAGATGAAGGTATTTCCGGAACTAAAATTAAAAATCGCAAGGAATTTCAACGGATGCTTGCAGATGCGGAAAAGGGCTTGTTCGATATGGTTGTAGTTAAGGATATTTCTCGTTTTGCCAGAAATACCGTTGATTTATTACAGAGTGTCCGCAGACTGAAATCTCTTGGCATCGAGACACAATTCCTGACTGCCAACATGACCAGTATGGGCAACAGCGAATTTGTCCTAACCATCTTCGGTGCATTAGCGCAGGAGGAAAGTGCCAATACTTCCAAACGTATTAAATTTGGTAAGAAGATGAATGCGGAAAAAGGTCGTGTTCCGAACATTGTCTTTGGTTATGATAAGACGATTGGTGACTATTTTAACCTTTCTATCAATGAGAACGAGGCAATGGCAATCCGGCAGATTTTTCAGTGGTATACAGAGGAAGGCAATGGCGGATCGAAGATTGCAAATATGCTCAATGAACGAGGCATCAAGACCAAGCGTGGCAACAACTGGAGCCAGAACTCCGTTTGCCGAATTTTGACCAATGAGATATACACCGGGAAGATTATCAACGGCAAAGAAGAGATTGCAGATTTCCTGACCGGTCAGAGAAAAGAAAAGGATGAATCCGAATGGCTTGTCACGCTTCGGCCGGAACTCCGGATTATTGAGGATGAAGTTTTTGATAAAGCACAGGATATCTTAAAAGGTCGTCATGATTCCTTCAAAATTACTCATGAGCGCCAGAGTAATAAATATTTATTCTCGACATTGATTAAATGCAAGGAGTGCGGGTGGTCTTTTCGCAGAACGGTTCGCCAATATAAGAATACCTATGTGCGCTGGGTTTGTTCCGGGCATAATGGGAAAGGTGCGGATAGCTGCCCGAATGCAGTGACGGTAGATGAGGAAGAATTGATTCAGGCGCTGCAGGAGTATTTTCAGGAGATTCTTGGTAAGAAGAAAAAAGTAATCAATTATGTGATTAAAGAATTTCAGCGAGTATACAAAGCAAAAGATGAAAATATTGAGTACGAAAAGCAGCTAAATACAGAATTGAACAGGCTTCGCAAATCCCGTGAAAAATACATGGACATGTATACCGATGATTTGATTTCCAGAGAGGAATTGAATGAGAAAATCGGTGGGATGCGAAAAGAGATTGAGCGGTTGGAGAATGAACTGAAAATGGTCTCTTATCATCTGACCAAGGGAGAACAACTGGAAGCAATTTTGAACAGCACATTCAAGCAACTGGAAGATATCACGGATGTTCATGAAATGACAAATGTACAGTTGAAGCGCTTGATCAATAAAATTGAAGTGGACAAGGATGGCAATGTAGATATTTATCTGCGTCTTATTGGTGAGCTGGGATTGGATGAAACTGTCTTAATTGAAGGTAACGACAGAGCAGAGGAAACAGAAGACAAAACAGCTCTAAATTGTAACATCCATACATAAGGACGTAACAGAACGTTTATCCCAGGTGAATCCGACCCTGGCGCGGGAAGCAAGGAAAGTGCTGGATGTCAATAAGTCGGAGCGTCATATCCGTGGGGGACTGGCAACGAGAGAAAAATATCTTCATCAGCATGTGACTGGTTGATATGTTTGAAACAAAGAAAACGTAATATTGTGCCCGGCGTTGGGAAAAATCAGTGCGGCGGCACAATCAAGAAGAAATGCCAGTATCAGCAGCGTAAGAAAAATGCGTTGCAGTGGTACTGGCATTTTTCTCCATAAATGAGATGCAATCCGTGCAAACACACAGACCCAGAGCACACCGGCAATGCCAAATCCCAATGCAGAATAAAGACAGATATAACCGCCAAGCTGCAGTGGATAATCGTGATAATCCCAGTAACGCAGGTGGAAAACTTGAGCGAGGAACCATCCGATAAAAAGTTCTACGAAAGAGCCGAGAAGCGCTGCAAGAAAAAAGACTTTGACCGGATGCTTCTGAAAGCGTCTTAAAATAAGCAGCATCAGGACAGCCCCCACACCATAGACCGGAAGCCATGGACCATAGAGAAAGCCACGGTTACAGAAAACCCCATCCTGCACATAAAAAAGCAGCACTTCCCACAGGTATCCAAGAAATGCTCCCAGAAAGAAAAAGAAAATATATTGTGTGATGGATTTAATCAGATAATCTTTACGCATACAGGGAGTATTTCCATATAATAAGGAAATATGCGTTGCCGAAAATGTTAGTAAAAATATTCGTTCAAAGGTCATCAGAAAACAAAATAGGTCTTGTCTTTCCAGGGTGGCTCAACTATAATGAAGTTTAGACGCTGGGCGAGTCTCAGCAAAAATTAGGAGGAAAAACGTCCATGGATAAGGAAAAAGTTATTGTCATTGATTTTGGCGGACAGTACAACCAGCTGGTTGCAAGACGTGTCCGTGAATGCAATGTATATTGTGAAATATATTCTTACCGCACGGATATCGAGACAATCAAAGCGATGAACCCGAAGGGAATTATCCTGACCGGAGGTCCAAATAGTTGTTATGAGGCAGATTCACCAACTTGCAGCAAAGAGCTTTTTGAACTTGGTATCCCGGTTCTGGGACTTTGTTACGGCGCACAGCTCATGATGCATGTGTTGGGCGGCAAGGTAGAAAAAGCACCGGTTCGCGAATATGGTAAGACAGAAGTAATGGTAGATAAGAATTCACCATTATTCCAGAATGTAGAAGAAAAGACCATTTGCTGGATGAGCCATTTTGATTATATTTCAAAGACAGCACCTGGTTTTGAAATCGTAGCACATACTGCAGACTGCCCGGTGGCAGCCGCAGAAAACCGTGAAAAAAATCTCTATGCCATCCAGTTTCACCCGGAGGTACTCCATACCAAAGAGGGAACCAAGATGCTCCACAACTTCGTGCGTGGTGTCTGTGGCTGTGCCGGAACATGGAGAATGGATTCCTTTGTGGAAAATACCATCAAGGAAATCCGTGAAAAAGTCGGCAACGGAAGAGTGCTTCTGGCATTGTCCGGTGGAGTGGATTCTTCTGTGGCAGCAGGTCTTTTATCCAGAGCAATCGGAAAGCAGCTTACCTGCGTATTTGTTGATCATGGCCTTCTTCGTAAAGACGAGGGAGATGAAGTGGAAAATGTATTTGGACCGAACGGTCAGTTTGACTTAAACTTCATCCGTGTAAATGCCCAGGAGCGTTACTATAACAAGCTTGCCGGAGTAACAGAGCCGGAAGCAAAACGTAAAATTATCGGTGAAGAATTTATCCGTGTCTTTGAAGAAGAAGCAAAGAAAATCGGAGCCGTTGATTTCCTGGCACAGGGAACCATTTATCCAGATGTGGTAGAAAGTGGTCTTGGCGGAGAATCCGCTGTCATCAAATCCCACCATAACGTAGGTGGTCTTCCGGAATATGTTGATTTCAAGGAAATCATTGAGCCATTGCGTAACCTCTTCAAAGATGAGGTTCGTAAAGCCGGTCTTGAACTTGGAATTCCGGAGCATCTGGTATTCCGTCAGCCATTCCCGGGCCCGGGTCTTGGTATCCGAATCATCGGTGAAGTCAATGCTGAGAAAGTCCGCATCGTACAGGATGCCGATGCCATCTACCGGGAAGAAGTGGACAAGGCAGTAGCTGCTTACAAGAAAGAAAACGGCGAAGCTCCATCCTGGATGCCGAACCAGTATTTCGCAGCCCTGACCAATATGCGTTCCGTTGGAGTAATGGGCGACGAGAGAACCTACGACTACGCAGTTGCACTGCGTGCCGTAAATACCGTCGATTTCATGACCGCCGAAAGCGCAGAGATTCCATTTGCAGTACTGCAAACAGTAATGAGCCGAATCATCAACGAGGTACGCGGGGTAAACCGTGTATTCTATGATTTGACGAGTAAGCCACCTGGAACGATTGAGTTTGAATAACGGATTAAAATGCCGAAAGCCTGTATTTATGCGGGCTTCCGGCATTTGTTTTATCAAATGGCTCTAGTTTGGCTCTATTTGTGGGGAGAGTAATTGATGCAAATATAATTATTCAGAAGAATGAAAAGGAAAAAATGATATGAAGAAATGCAAACTTCTTTTATTTGATTTAGACGGAACTTTATTACAGAGTGACAAAACAATATCAACCAGAACATTATCAGCTCTAAAAAAATGCAGGGGAAATGATATATTGATAGGTGTTTCCACCTCCAGAAGTGAGCAAAACTCTTTGGTATTTTTAAATGAATTGATGCCCGATATTTTAATATCGAGTGGAGGTGCATTAGTAAAATACAAAACAGAATATATTTATAGGGCAGAATTTTCCGAAGAAGAAACGAATGTGATGATTGACATGGCAAGAAATATTTGTGGAAATGATTGCGAAATTACGATAGACACAATAGATGCACATTATTGGAATTATAAAATAGATCCTAAGAAGTTAGATAAGAGTTGGGGAGATAGTATTTATACAGATTTTTCAGATTTTAACGAATGTTCATTAAAAATGTGTGTTGAGATATTTAATCAAGATAAGGCAGATAAGCTGACTCGAAGTCTCTCTGATTGTGATTGTATTCGTTTCTCTGATGGATTTTGGTACAAGTTTACAAAAAAGAATGTGACGAAAGAAAACGCAATTATGAAGATTACGGAAGTATGTGGATTTAGTACAGATTCAATTATTGCATTTGGAGATGATTATGCAGATATCGGAATGCTTGAATTATGTGGAACAGGTGTTGCAATGGGGAATGCGATTGATGAGGTAAAAGAGAGAGCTGATATTGTAATTGGTTCAAATGATGAAGATGGTATTGCGGGTTTTATTGAAAATGAAATATTATAGATATGTACATGGAGAGGAAATATGGTGGAAGTAAAATTTTATGATACGGTTAATGATGAACTATTGAAATTTGCAGTGATTATCTCACAGAGTAACGGCAAGTGGGTATTTTGCAAGCATAAAGAAAGAGATACATATGAAGTGCCGGGAGGGCATAGAGAAGATGGTGAGGATATTCTTGAAACAGCCAAACGAGAACTATATGAAGAAACAGGAGCAATAACTTTTGATATTACTCCAATTTGTATATATTCTGTGACTGCACCAGATAATTTCGATGGAATGGAGACTTTTGGAAAATTATTCTTCTCAGATATACATACATTTGAAAAAGAGCTTCACAGTGAAATTGAAAAAATAGCAATTATGGATGAACTACCGATTAATTGGACTTACCCAGAAATTCAACCCAAACTGCTGGAAGAAGCAAGAAAAAGAGGATTTTGCCCCAAAAAGGACGAAATAAAATGGCTATTTTTTGATGTTGGGTCGACATTGGTTGATGAAAGCAAAGTTTATGAAGACAGGATGAAAAGGATAGCGGATTTATCAGGTTTAACTTACGAGCAAATTTATAAATATGCCATGTCGTTTTATAAAGAAAACAAAAAAGGAGACTTAGAGGTAGCAAGGCAATTGGGCGTGAAACTACCTAAATGGGAATCGCAATACGAAAGGCTGTATACAGATACCAAAGATTGTCTGAAAAAGTTAAGTAGAATTTATAAAATTGGTGTAATTGCAAACCAATCACTAGGAACTTCTGAGAGATTAGAAAATCTTGGAGTACGAAAATATCTTGATTTGATCATCGCATCAGCAGAAGAAGGTGTTTCAAAACCAGATAGGCGAATATTTGAAATTGCATTGGAAAGAAGCCGTTGCAGACCAGAGAATGCAGTTATGATTGGTGACCGTATTGATAATGATATTGTACCTGCAAAACAGTTGGGTATGAAAACTATATGGGTAAAACAGGGATTTGGAAGTTTGTGGAATATAACAGATGAGAGTGAAAAAGCTGATATTGAAATTAATAACTTATCTGATATATTAAAATATTTATAGGGAATGAGTCTATGAAATAAGATTCAAATTACAATTGTTCTTGCAGAACATATGATATATATGCTAGGGTACTCTTTAAGGAAAGTACCCATGACAGGGCGTTAAGCATCTGGGGGCACTTGCTTAGTACCGATGACGGCTTATGAGATCATTTCGATTTTCATTGGGATATTAGCATTGCTGATGTCCTTTGGTAGCTTGATTGTAGCGTTGCTTGCCTTTCTCGATAAAGAGAAAAGATCTTCGAGGAAGATCAGGCGAAAATAAAAATGCCTATCCTGTCTGATCCACAGGATAGGCGGTGTCCTTAAGGACATTCATTAACCTAAACTCGGAGCATCCACCTTTGGAGAGGGTACTTTCTGTTTAATTAGATATTATTATCTTATGTCCAATAATTCAAGAGGTTTCACTAATTTGGAAAAATTTTTACAGTAAGGCGGTCAGTGCCTTTTTTGACAACCATACTGTCATCAAGCAGGTGTTGCTTGATTTCTTCGATATTTTCATTGATATGTTGCAAATTGTCAGCATACTCTTCTTCTGAATATTCATCTTTAGAATTTATCATATTTTCACGAATTTCCAAAGCTTTCATATAGGTACAGAGTTTTTTATTGATGAGATTGTTCTTAAAGGACAGTTTAACAGTAGCAGGTTTGAAATTGCCCTCATCGTCCTTATCTGCCTCAAATTTCATATCAATCTGATCATCCAGTTTAAACAGTAATGATAATACATCAGAAACTGTTTCTATATCAAAATCCATGAAAATGTTAATGCTGATGCCTAGCGCATTGGCGATTTTTAAAAGCTGGTCAGGCTTTGGATTACGGATTCCGTATTCATATTTTTTTATTGTTGCGGAGTTTATGCCGGACAACTGACCAAGCGTTTCCTGCGATATTCCACGCATATTGCGAAAGTATTTAATCTTTTCTCCAGTAGTCATAAAAACAGCTCCTTTATGATTTGTTAGCTCCATTCTATCACAACAGGACACATTTGTGTATAGAAAGTTTGATAAATTACTTGATAGACACAAATGTGTACCGTATAATACGAATAAATAAGGTCACAAAAGTGTACTAAAATGAAATATGAAAGGAGAACACAATATGGAGAATACGATGAAGATGTATGTAACAGCAGATGAAGCTGCACAGATTCTTGGAGTATCAAGAGGATATGCTTACAAAATCATTCGTGGTCTTAATAATGAATTGAAAGAAAAAGGCTATCGAGTGATTTCAGGCAAGGTACCTACAAAGTATTTTGAAGAAAAATTTTATGGCATGGCAGTTGGTTAATGGAGAGGAGATGATGATATGCCAGCTACACGAGATGGTAAAACATGGCGTAGCCAGTTCTATTATGATGACTGGCAGGGTGTACGCCATAAAAAGAACAAAAGAGGCTTTAAGACAAAAGCAGAAGCAGAGGAGTGGGAGCGTAACTTCCGGCAACAGCAGAGAAAAGATTTAGATATTAATTTTGAGAATTTTGTTGAAATCTATTTCGCTGATGTGGAGAATCGGCTTAGAGAAAGCACAATCAAGAATAAAAGATATGTGTTTGATTTAAAGGTTACACCTTATTTCAAAAAGAAAAAGATGTGTGAGATTAAGACTTCAGATATCCGGGCTTGGCAGAATGAATTGATTAAGCAGGGGTACGCACCAACTTATCTTAAAAGTATTAATAACCAGTTGGCAGCACTTTTCAATTATGCGGTCAGATATTATGACTTGAAAGATAATCCCTGCAGGAAAGCAGGAAGTATCGGGAAAAGCAAGGCTGATGATATGGAGTTTTGGACAAAACAGGAGTTTAAGCAGTTTCTTCCGTCTATGGACAAGAAACCGGAGGCGAGAATGGCATTTATGCTTCTGTATTGGACAGGAATGCGTATAGGAGAATTGCTGGCACTCACTTATGCAGATATTGATTTGGAAAAACGAATTATAAGCATTTCTAAATCCTATCAGAGATTGGATGGAAAAGATGTAATTACACCGCCTAAGACACCAAAGAGCAATCGTAAGATTACAATACCACCATTTCTGGCAGAAGAATTAAAAGAATATTGCAGTCATTTATATGGAATTATGCCAAATGAAAGAATGTTCCGATTTACAAAATCTTATATGGAGCATGAGATTGTACGAGGCATAAAGGAAACAGGAGTTAAGAGAATCTGTATTCATGATTTGCGTCACAGCCACGCATCACTTCTGGTGGAACTTGGATTTCAGCCATTGGCAATAGCGGAGCGGTTGGGACATGAAAAGATAGAAACAACATTAAATACTTATTCACATTTATATCCGAATAAGCAGGCAGAACTGGCAGACAGGCTAGAGCTGGAGAATGAGGAGGACAATTTATGAGCGGAGTACACAAACATCCGACAATCAGCTTTCGTGTATCGGACAGAGAGCGGGAAATGATTGAAGCCAAGATACTTGCAAGCGGTATGCAGAAAAAAGATTATTTTGTCCGTTCCTGCATTTATAACAGAATATGTGTTGTAGGAAAGAAAGAGGTCATTTACCAGCTTGTAGAGGAATTGCAGAATATGCAGACAAATCTTTTCGAACTGGTAAAACAACTGGGACAGCAGGAGGTAACACTTACTGCTGAGGGGTTGGAAGATATGCGAAATGACTGTATGGATATGTTACAGGCGATTATTGCAATGCTGGATGGTGCAAAGTATCTCTGGCAGGGAGTACAGATTGATAAAGAAAAAAGTCCTGACAGCGGCAACTGTTAGGACTTGCGGTAACAAAAGAAAACCTCTGTTATACCTGTAAATACAACTAGAGTATAGCAGAGGTTCTTCTTAGGAGCAAATAAAAGATTTGAAAATGGAGGACTTTTATGGAAGGACAGAAGACAGAATTAAAGATGATACGGATGTCGGAGGTTGAGTCACAGGAAGTGAAATGGCTGTGGTATCCGTTTATACCATATGGAAAGCTGACAATTATTCAGGGAGATCCGGGTGATGGAAAGACTACATTGGTGTTAAATATAGCAGCAAAGCTGTCAAAGGGAGAAAGTCTCGACAGTGATATGAACGTGCAGGAGCCAGTGAATGTCATTTATCAGACAGCAGAGGATGGACTGGCAGATACAGTAAAGCCGAGGCTTGAAATTGTCGGGGCGGACTGTGAAAAGATACTGGTTATTGATGAAAGTGATAAATCTTTATCTATGGCAGATGAAAGACTGGAAGAGGCGCTTGCTAAGACTGGGGCAAAAGTATTGATATTAGACCCGATACAGGCATATCTCGGTGGTGGAATGGATATGAACCGGGCAAATGAAGCAAGAGATATGACAAAGAAGCTGGGAGCATTAGCAGAGAAATACCAGTGTGCAATTCTTCTTATTGGTCATATGAACAAGGCATCTGGTAATAAAGCTGCATACAGGGGCATGGGATCCATTGACTTCTTTGCTGTGGCGAGGAGTGTGCTTCTGGTCGGCAGAATAGAGGGAGAACCTAATACAAGAGCAGTTGTTCAGATAAAGAATAATCTTGCGGCATTTGGACATCCGAAGGCATTTATGTTATCAGAAACGGGCTTTCGTTGGTTGGGAGATTATGAGATTACAGCAGATGAAGTACTTGGCGGTATTGCACCAAAAGCAAATAAGCTGGAACAGGCAAAGCAAATGCTTCGTGAATTGGCAGAAACAACTAATATGGTGCAGAGTAATGAAATATTTGAAATGGCTGATAAACAGGGCATTTCAAAGAGAACATTGGAAAATGCAAAGAAAGAATTGGGCATCCAGGCAAAGAAAATCAATAACTCGTGGTATTGGGAATTGGATGCAGTAAAACAGAGATAGGACAAGAACGCAACATTGCAGGCTATATAAAAATTGCGGAGATAAACTTTGCAAGGTTGCAAAGCATATAGACTTTGCAGTGTTGCGGTCTTGAACGAGTTAGGAAAGGAATGGTGGATTGATATGAAAAATGTACAGATTTCAGAAGAACTTTTCGTTGCGATAATGAGATATTTTATGTTGGAACAGGAGGAACTGTTGCCTCAGATAAAACAGGGGTTGGAGAAGAAACTGGATGCAATGGTAATGAGAGAATTATATACAAAATATAAGACTGCACCAACGGAAGAAGAAAAGGAAAAGGCTCGAAAGGAATATTTGGATAGACGAGGTGTGCCGGAGAGCTTTCGGTGGTAGTTTTTCTTAAACATATATAACGGCTGCGTGTCACGCTTCCGTTAGAATGGATAAGGAAAATGTGGTGTGCTTGACATAGTGGAGGCTTGTGTACATTGACTGCCGCAGGCAGAAAAGCTCCCGGCAGGGCGCAAAACCTGACTTGTCAGGTTGCATTTTTGATGGCGACAGCTGTCAAAAGTGCTTTTGCGTTACTTTCGACGAAAGTAACAAAGCCAGAGCGAGGGAACCTCGCTCTATGCCGATATCCGGCGCCAATATGACAGATAAAAGAAAGGGGAAGATTGCCTATGGAGAGAACGATAAGTGCAATGATCGGAAAAGGTTCTGTGAACCATAATACCAGAGCATTTACAGCTAAGAATGTAGATAAAAACAGAAGTGTTGATAATGTGGAATTTTGCCAGGAAGATATTAAACATGTTTATCATAAGTTGTTTGATGAGGCATTAGAACGATATAATGCAAAACAGAAACGGAAAGATCGTGTGATTGATAATTACTATGAGAAAATCAGACGAGGCAAGCAGGAAAAGTTGTTTCATGAAGTAATATTTCAGATTGGAAACAAGGATGATATGAATGCCAAAAGTGAGGACGGAGTGTTGGCAAAAAAGATTTTAACGGAATTTATGGATGAGTTCCAAGCTAGAAATCCGAACTTGTATGTATTCTCGGCGCATTTGCATATGGATGAAGAAACACCGCATCTGCATATTGATTTTGTACCATATATTACAGGAAGTAAGCGAGGACTTGATACGAGGGTATCATTGAAATCTGCACTAGCGGCAGAAGGCTTCACCGGTGGCACTAGAGGTGCTACCGAATTAAATCAGTGGATTGCATCAGAGAAGCAGGAACTTGCGACAGTCATGGAACGATATGGTGTGGAATGGTTGCAAAAGGGTACACATGAGAAGCATTTGTCGGTGCTTGAATTTGAAAAGAAAGAACGAGCAAAAGAAGTAGCAGAATTGGATAGCCAGAAGCAGGAAATAACTTCTGTGGTTGCACAGCTTGGGGAAGAGGTTTCTGTGAAGAAACAGGAATTACAGAATGTTACTATAGAAAAGGAACTGGCAGAAGAGGCTACGCAAAGGGCAAAAGAAGAAGGGGTTGTGGCACAACAGGAGAAGGAAGTATTGCTTGCAAGTAATCAAGAGTTGAGGATGGAAAATGCAAGGCTTGAGAGTCGCAAAGACAGACTTCGTATGGATAATCATGATTTGAAGCAAAAGCAGTTACAGTTGCAGACAGATAATGAAGAACTGGAGCAACGGCATGAAGATTTACAATATACGAATAGTGAATTGCAGAATGTGAATGACCAGTTATTTGCTGACAATCATACTCTGCAGCAAAAGAATGATTCATTGCAATCGGATAATCAGGTATTAAGACAGAAATACAATGATTTGCAACAGAATAATGTTCAACTTGAAAAGCAACAGAAAGAACATAAAAGCAATATAGAGAAGATGGTTCAATCAGAGGAATTATTACAACGAGATGTGCGTAAGTATGATGAAGCACCGGAATGGCAGTTGCCGGAGCCGGGAGCATTTACAAGTGCGAAGGCGTTTCGGGATAAGGTGGTATTGCCACTTGTGAGTAAGTTGAAGTCTTTGGTGAAAAATCTGACAATTCAGTGTGTAAGGCTGAAAGAGGAAGTCCTGAAACTGAGAAAAGAGAAGAGAGAACTTTCGGAAAGTGTGGAGTTTTATAAGGGAAAGATTAGAGATATGAATGAAAAGACAGAGCTGTTGCAGGAAAAGGCGGATAATCTGGAGCGGGTGAAGATGTATGCTGGTGCTGAGCAGATTGATACGATTATTTGTAAAGTGAAGGAACAGGAGCGTGTGGAACTGCAGGCTAGACGATATAAAAGGTCTTATGAGGCAAGATAATGGAAGGGATGGATTGATGTGATGAAGGATGACAGAATGGATAATATTGTGGAATGTGCATATAACATGGATAATGGTTATGTTGAAGTATGGTTTGCAGATGGGAATATGTTTCGGATAAAGTGCGAAGAAGTAGAGGCAGCTCTGAGAACAACAGAGCAGTCACTGGCAAAGTTACATAAATTATTGGATGAAAAGCCGATAGAATATGTGGCGATGGCACTATCCGGGGAGATGCAGGCATATTGTGCTATCGAGGATGATATGGTTAAAGGAATGTTTGGAACGATTGTGCAGGGGTATTTGAAGAAAGGGTACAATCGGGCTACGGCGGAGATGATGGCTAGGGAGTTTTTTAGGTATGAGAGTTAGGAAAAGTGTGTGATAGATAAAGGATAGATAAAGAGAAAGGGTAATGGTTTGATTGTGGTATAGACCGTTTATGGTAAAATATTTATATGATACAAGTAAAGATAATTATAATTTGATGGATTGAATATGTGTATCGGAGAAGGAAGAATTGATGAAAGTAGGCTGTGTAGAAAAATCACAAATAATATGGTAAAATAGATTGGTAATTTTGTGAAGGTAATTGACTGATAGAACTAATAAATATGCAGGAACAAAGGAGAAAATGATATGGAACAATTGTTATCAATGTCAAAAATATTTTCAGAAAAAATATTTCGTATTTCTGATTATCAAAGAGGATATGCATGGACGCTAAAGGAAGTGAAAGATTTTTGGGGGGATTTATGTAGATTAGAGAATAAAAAGAATCATTATGTAGGTGTTTTGACACTAGAACCAGCTAAAGAAGAGGATTATAAAAAGTGGATTGATGATTTGTGGATTATTGATGCGAAACGATACATACCTTTTTATGTAGTTGATGGACAGCAAAGATTGACAACGTCTATAATCTTGATATATGTTATTTGTCAAATTATGCAAGAGAAAAACATAGAAAAGCTAAATTATACTACATATGATGAAATATCCAGAAAATTTATTTTTGAATATCAAGATGCTAATAAGAATCGAACATATATGTATAGTTATGAGAGAGAGAATCCTAGTTTTGCATATTTGATTTCTCAAGTTTACGATGAAAAAGTGGTTATTGCCTCAAGCGAAAATGAAACTATATATACTAATAATTTGGGGGAGGCAAAACGATTTTTTTATGAAAAAATGATTGATATGGATGTTAACCAATTGGAAGAGGTTTATACAAAAATAACACAACATTTTCTTTTTAATATGTATATTATATCAGATGATATAGATGTGTATGTGACATTTGAAACGATGAATAATAGAGGAAAACCTTTATCTAATTTGGAATTGTTAAAAAATAGGTTGATTTATGTGTCTACATTGCTTAATGTTGCTGATGCTGATAAAAGCAGATTACGACGTGATATAAATGAATGTTGGAAAAAGATATATCATATATTAGGAAAAAGTAAGGAAAGGGTTTTACTCGACGATGAATTTTTAGTTACTCATTTTATGCTATATTTTGCAAAAAATATAGATGAATTAGAAAAAGAGAGCTATACAAGAAGATATGATCACTTGGGACAATGGCAGAGTAATTATTTATTAAATGACTATTTTGTTGTTCAAAAAATTTTTGACAAATCATTAACAATTGAAGATTGTTTTAATTATATTCAAAGCTTGAGTGAGTGTATTGACTTTTGGGGTGATATAAAAAATCCGTTGTCATCTAAATATGATGATGAAATCAAAGAGTATATTGATAAGATTAACTTTTTTTCAATTAGAAGAAGATTTTATAGAAGTAGATATATGATAGATTTTTCATACTTGAATGTTTTTCTTTTGGCGTGTTTTAGAGCGTGTAAGAATAATAATAAGACATTATTAAATTTTCTAAAAATATTAGAAAAGTACTTATTTTCCATAGAGTTTTATGATGGAGAGGCAATAGAAGAACTTTGTATAAATTTATTTAATTTTGCAGAGGCTGTTGTTAAATTAAATAAGGGGGAATGGGTAATTCAAGGGATAATTGATAAATTGAAAAAGTTATATGAATCCCTTGTTAATTCGACGGAATTGAATAAGAAAACAGTATTATATTACTCAAAAAATGGATTTTATCGTACAAGTTGGCTGCGATATTTCTTATGCGAATATGAATATTCTTTAATGAAAAAAAGCAAAACTAATATCAATAAATTGAATAGATGGGAGATATATGAAAGAGGATATAATTCGATAGAACATATATATCCTGAGAATTCTCATAACAAGTATTGGATTGAGTTATTTAGAGAATATACTTCTAAACAAAAAAATGCTTTAAAAAATTCATTAGGAAATTTTGTCGCAATTTCTTCAGAAAAGAATGGAAAACTAGGGAATAAATCGTTTCCTGAAAAAAAATCTAATACACAAAATCCTGTTGGATATAAATATGGTACATATGCTGAAATTGAAATAGCAGATTATAAGGATTGGGATTCTATGGCTATATTAAAAAGAGGATTAATGTTGATTGCATTTTTAAACGAAAGATGGGGAATAAGAGTTGGAAATGGGAAAAAAGATGATAAGTATAAATTTTTGGGATTGCAATTTCTTATATAATATTGGCTCCATTTTGGCTCTAAAAAATTTGAATGTGATATAGAAAATGCATATTATGAAGAATATGAATAATTAAATATACAAAAGTGTACTTAAATATAATCATATTAATCTCTCGTCCAAAGAGTTTGAATAATTTTCAAAAGCTCGCAAAACCTAGTAAAATGGGCGTTTGCGAGCTTGTTTTTTGCCTTGTGGTACTATTTTGGTACTAAAGTGAACTACTATTAGAATTGTCATCTCTTTTCTTGCAATGTTTTTTTAGAGAATATTGCATAGCTATGATACTTAAAATTATACCTGTTAGTAATCCAATAAAAGCAAAGAATATTTGTACGTTTGAATGGTATCTTAATGTTATAAAGGCGGTTAGCCCGATGAAGAAGATAACATACCAATATGATTTAGATAGTTTTTTTATGCTTGCCAATTTCTCAATAATTGATGAACAACTAGAATCAAGCCAAAAGAAATAGCTGATATTTATTACAAAATAAGTAAAAGCAATAGTATACTCTTTGTTAATAAGAAAAACAATTCCATAAATAAAGCAAAGAATTAACCAAGTCCAAGATATTTCTGAAGAGGTAAGTTTGTGGTATGAAGTTATCTTGGTTATTTTGCTTATTGTAAAGAAGAAAAGCTTATGTAGTAGTCGTATAAAAAGTCCTGCTAACAATTGTAAAAATGCAAAAGCAAAGCCGCTCTCATTCAGAAATTTAGGTAGCTTTGACGAAATAGTAATATAGTAACACACAACAATTAATAATGTTAATGAAGAAATTGCTAGAAAAATAATAATGCTAGATGCATAATCTTCTATATACGGGCAATCTGCTTCGGAGTCATTAATATTAAATCTACATGCTATTTTATAGAATAAGCAATAAAAGAAAGTTGTAATAATGCAACATAAAAGAGCTGTACCAAGTAGTTGTTCAAGCATAAATAATCCTCCTTACTCTGTAACATGAGGCCATGTTATTTTCCACTCAAAATATTCATTAGGAGAAATCTCTCCACTATTTAATTTCGTTTTCATTTCACACCATTCCGAAAGGAAATCATTTACCAATCCATATTCAAAAGTTAATGCGACAGGTGAGCCTGTACTGTCATAATCATCTTCGTTGTAAGTTGGTCTGGCAGCCTCGGAAGATTTTGCAGGTGTCATTGCAGTCAGATGAATCAGGTTGCCGGGAGCTGTGTACTCTGGGAATCTTGTACCTTTTCCACGTGCCGGGAGAGATGTGGCACTTTCTTCAAGCCAGAAAAGTGTTTCAATGATATCTTCAGCAGCACCAAGGTTGTAATCAGAGATTGCCTTGTAATTGCAGCGCAAAGCATCAGCAAGCTTTAGAATCATATCTTCACCGGGAATGCGGGCACCGGTTTCATACTGGGATATGCGGACAGACATATTTTTGCCTTCAAAGCCAAGTGCACCGCCCAGCTCATCCATTGTCATTTTACGGAATACCCGTATTTTCTTTATTCTTTCACCAATTGTCATAGTGTAGTCACCTCCGTTTATCTGTCCCTGATGGACTGTTAAAGACAGTATAACACGGAAAAAATGAAAATGGAAGTTTTTCTATACAAGAACATTAGAAAAACTTCTTGACAATTCAATACCACACGGTATAGAATAATATCAATTCAATTATCTATACAATATGGTATTGAAAAAACAACTGAATGAGCGGTATCAGAAATCTAACAGGCATTTGCCATGACATTCATAGGAATCGAGCGAATGTAGACACTCCCCCAAGCGGACCGAGTACCTCGAGCAGGAGCGGGCGGTATTACAGGAGATTATCTCAGGTAAGGAGGCTGGTAGTGACATCAGCAGAACTGGTATGGAGAAACGCCAAAACAAATATTTAAAGGAAAGGTGGTGAAAGGCATGAACGAAAAGTTTTTAGAAGTAGGAGATGTGATGCAGATTCTAGGAATTTCAAGATCAGCAGCATACAAGCTTATGAGACAGATCAACAGTGAACTTGAAAAGAAGGGTTACATTGTTATCCGTGGAAAAGTAAGCAGAAAATATTTTGAAGAACGCATTTATGGTATGAGTGATGCAGGATAAGCAACAGGTAAGAAGATTGTGACAGAGGCAGGTGCAGAAGCGATACGGCTTAGGCATCTGCTTCTTCATATGGAAAGAAGGAGATGATGAATATGCCAGCTTATAAAGACAGTAAGACAGGCACCTGGTTTGTCAAATTCTATTGTAAGGACTGGACTGGGGAAAATAAACAGATAAAGAAGAGAGGATTTGCAACAAAGAGGGAAGCACTTGATTATGAGCGTAATTACAAAATACGGCAGGAGAATAATCTGGATATGACATTTGGAGAGTTCTGGAAGCTGTATACAGAGGATGTGAAAAATTATGTCAAACTCAACACATGGCTTACCAAAGAACACATGGCATGGGTCGGGGGAATGAATAATATCCGGGCTTGTGCGGAAGAGATTGTAGTAAAAAAGATTGTCTATGTGTAGAGTATAGGGCGGCTTTTTAGCTGCACTTTATCATAAAAATAATGAAATGTAAAAATATCGAGAAAAGAACATGAGTTCGATAAAAAAGCTTGCAATTATTCAGATAAATGAATATAATGATGAGGAGAACTAACGGAGGATGAATATGGATTACTTAACAACAATGGAGATGTCAAAAGAGTGGGGGATTTCTTCAAGGAGAATTGCTGTTCTTTGCGAACAAAATCGTATAAATGGAGTTATAAAAAAAGGAAAAACATGGCTTATTCCGCAAGATTCTATAAAGCCTGCAGATGCTAGAAAAAATAATCATGGTCAGCGAGGTGTATCAAAATGTTAAAAGATAAAACATTGACATATATAAGCTTGTTTAGTTGTGCAGGTGTTGGTTGCTTTGGATTTAAAAAAGCAGGATTCGAATGTATAGCAACAAATGAATTGATTGAAAGAAGAATAAATGTTCAAAAATTTAATGATAAATGTAAATTCGATTCTGGATACATCTGTGACGATATAACGACAGAAGAAACAAAAAATAAGATTTTTGCAGAAATAAAAAAATGGGAAAAGATGGGCAACGATAAAGTGGACGTTCTAATTGCAACTCCGCCTTGTCAGGGTATGTCAGTTGCTAACCATAAGAAAGCCGAAAATGAGATTATTAGAAATAGTTTAGTGGTAGAATCGGTACATTTGGTTCAAAAAATAAATCCTAGATTTTTTATTTTTGAAAATGTGGCTGCTTTTATGAAAACTGGATGTACAGCACCAGATGGTTCGGTAAAGGCAATAGGCGATGTTATATATGAAGAATTAGGCGAAAAGTATATTATCGCTAGTAGAATATTGAATTTTAAAAATTATGGTTCCAATTCATCTAGAACACGTACTGTTGTTATAGGTGTGAATAGAGAGATGGCAGAATATGTATCTCCGATAGAGTTGTATCCAGCGTATGTAGAAGAAAAAAGTCTTAGAAGTATTATCGGCAATATGCCAGAACTTGAATGGGGAGAGATTTGTTCAAGCGATTTTTACCATGCATTTAGAACATATCCAGAGAGAATGAGATGTTGGATACATGATTTGAAAGAAGGGGAGTGCGCTTTTGATAATCAAGATGAACTGAAACGTCCACATAAAATAGTGGATGGTAAAATTGTACCTAATATTCAGAAAAACGGCGATAAGTATACACGTCAATACTGGGATAAAGTTGCACCATGTATTCATACAAGAAATGATCAGCTGGCAAGCCAAAATACAGTTCATCCGAAAGAAGATAGAGTATTTTCTGTTCGTGAACTTATGAAAATTATGACTATTCCAGATGAATTTAAATGGGTAAATTTTTCTCTAGAAGAGTTAAATGCACTTCCAGAAAAGAATAAAAAAGCTTTGTTAAAAAAAGAAGAAATAAAGATAAGACAAAGTATTGGAGAAGCAGTTCCGACAAGTGTATTTTTCCAAATAGCAGAGAATATAAAAAATTTTATGGAACAAGAGCATTTTACAACTGCAATTATAAATAAAACGATAGAGAATTATAAGTTGGAAGATGCAGAGAATTTGATTAAATTTATTCAGAATAATCCGCTCAATTTAGGGAATGCATCATTAGCAAGGATTGCTGAATTAACAAATTCAAAAAGGGAAAATAATGCTGCATATTATACGAACAAGTTTATTTTGAATGAAATATTTAAGGAGTTGCCATCTATAGAGAAAGATGTGATAACTATTTTGGAACCATCCGTAGGAATAGGGAATTTCTTGCCTTTTATTTTCAAAAAATATGAGGAAACCAAAGAAGTAAATATTGATGTGGTAGATATTGATGGTCGTAACCTGGAAATATTAAGACTGTTGTTAGCTAAGCAAAAGATACCATCTAATATGAAATTGAATTTTATTCAAGCAGACACATTGTTGTATGATTTTAACAAGCATTATGATTTAGTTATTGGAAACCCTCCATTTTCAAAGTTGAAATCAAAAGATGCCGCAAAGTATCTGAAAAACAACATTAATAAAGAAACAACTAATACATTTGAGTTCTTTCTAGAAAAGGCAATGACACTATCAGATTATGTTGTTATGATAACGCCAAAAGCGGTATTAAATACCCCGGAATTCAGAAAAACTCGTGACCTGCTTGCAACTAAAAAAATTGATTGTATACAGGACTATGGGGAAAATGGTTTCAAGGGAGTGTTGGTAGAAACAATTTGTCTATTTGTTGATACAAACGAAAAGCCAAATGAAACTAAAGTGGAATCATTGACTTTGAAGAAAACCGTGGTTCAAAAGCAGAAGTATATTACAGATAAGGAATATCCATACTGGATTATTTATAGAAATGATTTTTTTGATGGTATTTCTCAAAGACTTGATTTTGATAAATTTACGGTATTCAGAGATAGACAGATTACCAATTCCAATACAACTCAGGATAAAGGCAAAGATTGTTTAAGAGTTATTAAATCAAGAAATATAAGTGATGATGGAAAGGAAATAATTGATATTCCGGGATATGACTCTTATATAAAGAAAGACACTGTAGAAAATTTGAGTGCTTATAAATTTGTGGGAAATCAGAATGTTTATTTAACTCCGAATATGACATATAAACCAAGGGTAATGCGTAATTCTGGAAATGTAGTAGTAAATGGTTCGGTTGCAGTATTGATTCCTAAAGAAAAGATGGCATTATCAGAAAGACAAATGGAATATTTCTCTTCTGCAGAATACAGAAAGTTTTATCAAATCGCAAGAAACTATCAAACACGTTCATTAAACGTGGATGCAACAAGTGTATTTTTTTATGGGGTACTAAAGGAGTGCTGTAATGGATAATACAACAATACAAAAATTTTTAGATGAACATGATTATGATATCAGGAAAACACATAATGGGCGTTGGATAGATCAAAAATGTACAATGGATGTAGTATGCCTGGTATCTGATTGTATTGTGGAATATACCAGTAATAGAGAGGATAAGAGATTTACAGTAAATGATATCTGGTATAGTGATTATACGGTGGAAAATGTTCAACAAATTTTTAGCAAACCAAATCCTACTCAGAAAGCATCAAATGAATACGATAAGTATTTTGGACAGCCAATAAAGTTACTTGATGCGGCAGGCGTAATTCACGGTGAAAAAAGTGGAAGAGGATACACGTATTCTATCGTGAATCAAGAATTGTTAGAGTATATAAGTTTCAGAGAAAGAAATAGTTTTAACTTCTTATGTTTATATATTGAAAAAGTTCTTAAAGATAGTGGACTTTATAGAATATTTGAATACTTTTTCAGGTTACAGGATAAAAACAGTTTTAGAGAATTGAAAGATGCATATACGCAATTTACAATCAATTATACGCCGATAAATGGAGCAACAGAATGTGGTAGAATTTTTACTAAAGTGTTGAATCCATTAGCTTGTAAATATCGGAAATGTGGAACGGAAAGAGGTCATATATCAAAAGATATTATTACTCAAGATATGATTATGTATAATCAGAGAAATTGGAGAGATATTTTATCTGAGAAACCGAAAGATATGACGAGAATTGAGTATGAGATAACATTGCCGAAGCCTAGTGAAGACTGCATGACAACGTATCGTATTAATCGAGCTAAAAAGAATTTGCGTAGATTTAATGATCAGTATCGAAATGGAAAGACGGAAGTTTATGATGAAAGGCATATCAAGGATCCAGCTACACAGATGCATCATATATTTCCGGCAAGTGATTATCCTGCAATTGCAGACTATTTGGAGAACTTGATTGCTTTGACACCTACACAACATTATACATATGCTCATCCGAACAATAATACCCAATATATTGATAGAGCGTATCAATATGTGTGTTTGATCTCTAAGACAGGTACTATTAGAGATAACTTGCTAGGGAAAAATAAAGCTCCTATTATATATGATTTTTATTTGTATCAGACAGTACTGAATACGGGATTAGGAACAGAGGAATTTTATGAAATTCAAGAACTGGATTTTGATGGGCTGTTAAATTGTATTGAGAAGTATTACGTTTAAATGAGGAGAAAGTTATTTGAAGAGAAAAGAATTTAAAGAAAAATTATTTGATGCGTTAAAAAGTGATGTCGACAATATATCGTATGATGAGAAAATGATTCTAGTGAATAATTTGTTGATTGATTTTGAAAAAGAGAACGAATATTTGCGGGACACGTCAAATAAGGGGCAGAAATGGAAAGATGAAGAATTAAAAATAATATTATCAGATGCACCGTCTAAAGCTAACTGTATAAAGTATGCTAGATTATTTAAAAGAGGATATGGAAGTATCGAACAGATATATAGATGGTCAACAACTTCTCCGATAGAAATGTCAGATGAACGTAAAGAGGATAGTTTTATTTGTCAGATTAAAAAGGTAGCAAAAGAACTTGGACTTAGAGGATAAGGGGGATTTCATGGAATTAAACTGGGGGAATATTTTACATTTTAACAGTGAAAAAGACTATTATGAAGTATTAGGATTTTTATCAAAAGAAGAGGAACTTATAAGAGTATATACTGAAAATAATGATAAAGCAGGAGCATGGTCCGGGCAAGGAAGAATGTCGTTACGTAATGTGAGCATAGATTCTTTGCCGGAGGCGTTAAAGAATGCGTTTGAAACAAGCGTTGATGGAAGAATCAGCGTGACACATTATGTAAAAAATCTTAAAGAGAATCATAATTTTTCGAGAGAAATAGATCCGACAGGCAGTGATTTTACGAAAAGATTGTACAAAGAATCTTTGGAGAAAGTTTTAGAAACTGTTCCAGAAGAATATGAAAATGATTTTTATCGTGGATATCACTGGAATTGTGAGGTTATAGAAAGAATTAGAAATGCATCTAAGCATGAAATTAATTGGGATGAAGAAACCGTTCAGGAAGAGATAGTAGGGACTACTGAGGGAAAGAGAACTGTCTATTATACTACAAAATATGAGCGTAGCTCTAAGAATAGAGAGGCAGCAATACGAATTCATGGAACGAAATGCATGATTTGTGGATTTGATTTTGGACAAAAATATGGTGAGTTGGGAAAAGGTTATATTGAAGTCCATCATATAAAACCTTTAGCAACATTAGAGCAAGAAGTAGTTATAAATCCGGAGACAGATTTAATATGCGTATGTGCAAATTGCCATAGAATGTTGCATAGATTTAAAAATTATATTGTTACAGTAGAAGAATTGAAGTATATTGTAGATGATAATAAATGATTATTGCTTTGCAAGGAAAGGGATATAATGGGAAAATTGGTTTTTGGAAAAAACGGACAGGTTCATTTTAATAACGAAAATGAAAAACAAGAAGCGATAGAATATCTGTTAACATCTGATAATGTTGATTTTGATGTCCATGAGGATAATCAAGAGCAAGGGGCTTGGGGACCAGAAGAAAGGATTCATTTCAAAAGTGGAGAAGGTGTACCAGATTGTTTAAAACGTTTGATGACGGCGGGAAGACCAGGACTTTATGGAAGAATTAATTGTAAAGAATTTTGTGAAGAATTACGGAAAGAAGCGAAAAGACGAAAACATAAATAATATTGTCATATAATGATTGGAAAAAATACAATATACCACTTATAGAATCAAAAACTTGACTTTTGATTCTATAAGTGGTATTATTCTGTATAAGGAACAAAGAAAGAAGAGTTTTGAGATGAAACAAATGGGTCAAGCATTCCATCCATCAATGTTGCCAATTGATTCAGAACTTATAAAAACAGATATTTTTTTGGATGAATTGATTGATGCATCGACTAGTTTGGAAGTATATAAAGAAAAAATAAAAGATAGCAAATTGGATAGGGCGTGGTTTTTGCCAACATTACAGCAAAAAGAGGCATTAGCCTCGTCTATGATTGAGGGAACGCAGGCTACCTTAGATGGCGTTTTAGTAAATAGGGTAGTACCAGATAAAAAAGATGTTGATATTCAGGAAGTTTTAAACTATGATGCTGCTACAGAATATGGTTATCGATATTTAAAAAGAGGAGATTTTGACAAGGAGTTTATATTAGACTTGCATAAAATACTTCTTAGTGGAAAAGTACGAAAACAAACCGATCAAATAGGTGAATTTAGAACTCATCAGAATTATGTCGGGACAATGGGCAGAAAACGTGAGATTACATACACACCTCCAGAACCAGAGATGGTTGAAAAGTTGATTGATAATTTAATCGAATATATAGAAAAACCAAAAGATAATTATCGGTCTTTAGTTAGAATTGCAATTATTCATGCACAATTTGAAACGATTCATCCGTTTATGGATGGCAATGGACGTGTGGGAAGAATTTTGATTCCATTATATCTCTATTATGTTGAGCAGATTGATATGCCTTGCTTTTTTGTTAGTGAGGCTCTTGAGAGAGATAAATTAAAATATTATACGTTGTTGAACAACATTAGAAATAAAAACGAATGGTCCGAATGGATTAAATTCTTTTTAGTAACTGTAAAAAATCAATGCGATAAATATATACGTATGATATCAGACATTAATTTATTGTATGAAAAAGATTTAGAAAAAGCGTCGGGATTAGTTCGCACAGGAAATATGAGAACACTTATTAACTTGCTTTATAAGTATCCAATTGTAAATTCATCGACTATCGCTCAATGTTCGGATATTCCATCTGCAACAATTAACAGATATTTGAATGTTTTGGTAGATGCAGACATTTTATATACAGATGATAAAAGTAGAAATAGAACATATTTTTATTATGATTTATTGAATATTTTACGAGAATAGGGGGAAAGGGGGGAATAAATAATTAGCTGAAAGCAGGATTTGACAAAAAATGGATTGAGGGGCAACTCAATCCAAAGTATTGTTAATGACCAATAGATGATTAACAATATTACACACATTTACTATATCATCTATTAATCCTGTTTGCAATCCGAAACAGAAGTTCGATTGATTCACAAATAGGTCATTTTTGTTTCAATATAGAGAAAATTATTATAAAGGAGCAAATAGATGAGAAAAAAAGAATTAAGGCAACAAGATATACTGAAATTGATAGAGGGATTGGATATCTCTCCGACCATGTATAAAAATGCAACAGAAAAATATAAGGCAGTTGGTACATATCTACAAAATCAAGGACTTACTTGTGATATTTTTCCGCAAGGTTCGTTCAGCTTAGGTACTGTAGTTCGTCCTTATCGGGAATCTAAGGAAGCAGATTATGATTTAGATTTTATTTGTTGTCTTGGAGATAAGAAGGAAACAACAACTGCAAAATATGTAAAAAATGTTGTGAAAGAAACTTTATGTAATTCCGAAGTATATAGAGAAAAACTTCAAAATATTGAATGGGATAAATGTTGGACCTTAGAGTATGCAGAAGTGAACGGTATAGGCTTTAACATTGATATTGTGCCGGGTGTTTCGGAATCAAATGATATTATACAGTTGATGGTAGGTAATAACTTATCGCAGGATAATGCAGAGTTGGCGGTTGCAATTACTGATAAAAGGAAACAAAATTATTTTTGGCTTACGAGTAATCCAAGAGCCTATAAAAACTGGTTTGAATCGATAAATAAACCTTTTTTAGAGTTTGATCGAATAAATAAGCGAAAGGTCCTTTTTGAAAAAAGTAGAACAGTTTACAATAGTATTGAGGAAATTCCAGAAGGACTAGAACGTTCAGCATTACAGAGGGTTATACAGATTTTAAAACATCATAGGGATGTTTATTATTGTAGAATAAAAAAAGAAAATCTCAAACCAACATCGGCAATAATAACAACTATTTGTGCAGAAATCGCAAGTGGTATGAATCCATCGTTAAATGTCTTTGAATTACTTCAGGCAATAGCAGACGACTTTGAGATCTATTCTGCTAACCAAACCATGACAGAAGAAGCGTTTTCTAGACAATATGAGACTAAAAAGGTTATTCGAAAAAGTAATGGAAAATGGCAAATTATAAATCCGGTAAACCCAAATGATAATTTAGCTGATTCTTGGAACATTAATCCAGAAAAAGCAGAACTATTTTTTAAATGGGTAAAAGCAATGAAAAAAGATTATGTAGATTCGTTACAGATAGAAGATAATGATTTTGTAGCATTGCTTGAAAACAATTTTGGAAGGGATTATGTGAAGAAAAGTATTAACTTAAACGAATATGCAAATGTTGTGCCGACTATCATCAAAAACACACCAAAACCATGGAGAAAATAACTATGGGAATTGATGATTTAAATGTTGAAATGATAAAAGAAAAATATCCACAGTTAAAGATGACGAAAGATAGGAATTCGTATATTTGTTCTGGAGAATTTATTTTAAATCATTGTTTTAAGGATGTTCGCATGACTGGAAAATTTGAATTAGAAATTGGTGTGCCGGAGGAGTTTCCCCTGGCACTTCCGAAAGTAAAAGAGGTGTCCCATTGTATTGATCGAAATTATCCGCATATATATCCAGATGGACAATTTTGCCTAGCATCTGATTTGGAATTAAAAATATTTTTTTCACAAAATGCAGATATATGTTCTTTCATAGATCAATATATAATTCCATATTTATACACATATCGGTTTTACGAGGAATATGGTGTGTATCCATATGGAGAACGTTCGCATGGAATAATAGGAGATTTAGAGTATTTGAAAGATTTGTTTAGAGCGGATGATTGGAGACAAGTTTTTAATATTATACTATTTGTAGTGCAATCGCCATATAGAGGACATCTATTATGTCCATGTGGAAGTGGAAAGCGAATAAGAAATTGTCATGGAGATATTTTGAAAAGAGTGATAAATGCTGGACTTCAAAATGATTGTAAAAAAATTTTATTAGAGATTAAAGAAAATGTGACAGAAAGGTAAACCATGGATAATGTAGTTAAACAGTTAAAACAATTTAAAACTGATGCGATATATGAGAAAAAAAAGCATTACAATGCAGCAGAAAGAAAACGTAAATGTTATAAATGGATATCAATTATTCAAATTATTTTAAATGCAGTTGCAGGAACAACATTGTTTACAATCGTGTTTGGAGAAGGTAGTAATACAGCTGAAATCTTTGCACTTGTTTTTACTATAGGCGCAACTATATTGGCAAGTATACAAAAAATTTGTGATTACGAAAATCAAGCCCAGGGAAATGCAAAAGCAGCAGATATGTACTTGAGAATTAGTAAACGAATTAATTTAATTTTAAATTTTATTAAAGATAATGCATTAACAGAAAATGAAATACTGGAAAAAGCGGAAGAGATTCAAGCTGAAATAAGTCATGCAAATGAGTTAGGATCTCAATTTCCTACTAGTAGAAGAGACTACGAGCGGGCACAAGAGGGAATAAAAAACGGTGAAGAAAATTATACTAATGAGGAATTGAATCTTTGGGAATAGGATAATTTCGAAGGTATGAGGTGATTTGTATAGATGAAATAATGATTGTAAAATGGTTATATTCTAAGTATAATAAAATTGGCGACAAATTGGCAACAGAAAATCAGTGAGCCAAAATAATATATGCAACAGAAATAAAATACCGGCGAAAAAGATACGAAACCTAAACAAATATATTTAAGAATATCTTTGGACTTGCCGAGTTTGAATAGTAAACTGTAAATTAGCAAACTCTATTATCCTGAAATTAGTAAACTTCATTATCCCGTCATAGGTAGAGTCCTAAACATATTTTTTGGTATGTTTGGGGCTCTTTTTTTAATGGAGAAAGGGGGTATCCATACGGATTGATATGTACCCTCCTTACTGGTTGTCCAGTAAAGAGGGTACATATCAATCCGTATGGCAGGAACATCAGAGGATTTTGTCAAAGTTCACAAAAATATTATAAATATTTTATTAAATATTCCAGATAGACAACATATATTTTTTCTGATACGATTACATACAGTTATTAAATAGTTACGAATCAGAAGGATTGTTACTGAAATATTTATTTATCGTCAGGCAAGACCTTATAGTAGTATAGGAATAGGTTTTCTATATACTGTAATGGTCTTTTTTTTGTCTGGCAGCGGGGGAACAGGAATATGGTTATCCATAAGATTTTGAATAATAATCTGATACTGTCCAGGGATGGACAGGGACATGAAGTTATTGTAAAGGGCTGCGGAATTGCCTTTCAGAAAAAGAAAGGACAGCAAGTGGAGGAGTCCAGGATCGAGAAAATCTTTACTGCGGAAAATGCCCAGATCAGCAAGGAGATACAGGGTTATCTGACTGCTATTCCGGAAAAATATCTGGATTTTGTGGGAGCTTTTGTAAATGAAGTGAAGGAAAAAGAGGGGATGAAATTAAATGACAGTATTTATTTTTCCCTTAGCGACCATATCATGGGTGCAATCTCCAGACTTGAAAACGGGATCCGCCTTCAGAATATGCTGCTTCTGGATATCAAGCAGCTTTATCATAAGGAATATGAGATCGGCTTGGAATTACTGAAAAAGGTAAATGAGATGTTCGAGGTAGATCTTTCTGCAGATGAAGCAGGATTTTTTGCATTGCATTTTGTGAATGCGGAAGACGGCGGCAAGACAGACAGCTATCAGATTTCCATTATCGTACATCAGATCCTGGACATTGTGGAGAAGTATTATGACAATATGGAATTTCAGGAGGATAATCTGTATTATCAGCGGTTTCTCACGCATCTGAAATATTTTGCCCAGAGATTCCTTCATAAAGAGCTTCACTATGATGAGAATCAGGAGCTTTTCAAGATCATCAAGGAGCAGTACAGAGAAGCTTACGGCTGTGTAAAAATGATCTATCTTATGATGGAAGAGGAATATAAATACGCTATGACTGAGGACGAAATGCTGTATCTGACGATTCATATCCAGAAGATCACAGAAGACCATAAACGTCTGAAAAATCTGTGAAAAGAGATTGTTTTATAAATTAGGTGTTAATGGATTGTTACTGAAATACGTGCCATATGCGTATCTTTTCAGGCAAGACCTTTAATATAAATTTCAATATTTATTATTAAAGGAGGTCCCCAAATGAAAAAGGACTATGCAAAAACTGCAGACACACTGATTGCAGCGCTGGGCGGAAAAGATAATATCACCCGTCTGTTCCACTGCATGACAAGGCTTCGTTTCTATGTGAAAGACAGATCGAAGATCAACGAGAAAGAGATCTTAAAGCTTTCTGAGATCTCCGGCGTTAACTGGCATGAAGATCAGTTCCAGGTTATCGCAGGAAACGAAGTAAACGCTGTTTACAAGGCATTGGAAGACAAAGGCGTTCCTACCGATGATGCACCGGCAGCGAACTCTGACAGCTCAAAGAGTGTTGTTTCAAAAGTTATCGATGCCATCACCGGATGTATGACTCCGATGATTCCTGCCCTGACTGCAGCCGGTATGATCAAAGTTGTACTTACCCTGCTGACAACTTTTCATCTGGTATCAGAAACAAGCAGTACCTACCAGGTGATCAGTTTTATCGGAGATGTTACTTTCTACTTCATGCCGTTCCTGATCGCAGCAAATGCTGCCAAGGTTTTCCGCGTGAACCAGTCACTGGCGCTGTTTATTGCCGGTGTTTACTTAAGCCCTACCTTTGTAACTATGGTAGCTGGTGATGCGGCAATCACACTGTTTGGTCTGCCAATCACAAAAGCAACTTATTCTTATTCCGTTATTCCGGTTATCCTGATGGTATGGATCACACATTATATTGAGATTCTGGTTGATAAGATCACACCGAAAATGGTAAAACTGATCCTGCACCCGACACTGGTAATTCTGATCAGTGCACCAATCGCCCTGATCGTAGTTGGACCGATCGGAACAATTATTGGTAACGGACTTGCGGTAGCCATCAACTTCCTGTCCGTAAAACTTGGTTTTATTATTGTAGGTATCCTTGCAGCAACCTTCCCGTTCATCGTTATGACCGGTATGCACCATGCGCTGACACCGATCGGACTGAATGCCATTGCAACCGGTGGTACCGATACACTGATCTTTGTATCTCAGGTATGCTCTAACCTTGCACAGTCCGGAGCTTCTCTTGCAGTAGCTGTAAGATCCAAGGACAGCAACATGAAACAGTTGGCAAGTGCAGCCGGTGTTTCCGCTCTTATGGGTATCACAGAGCCTGCTCTGTATGGTGTTACACTGAAACTGAAAAGACCAGTTGTAGCAGCTTCCATCGCAGCCGGAATCGGTGGTATCGTAGGAGGACTTCTTCAGGTTTCTCTTTACATTGCACAGAATTGTATCATGGCGATCCCGGCGTTTATCGGCGAGAAGGGATTAAGCAATCTGATTTATGGAATCATTATGATCGTGGTATCTTTTGTAGCTGCTTTTGTTCTTACACTTATCTTCGGATTTGAGGATGTAAAGGCTGAGACAGAGGATGAAGTACAGAACACAGATACAGAAAAACAGCCGGCACAGCAGAACGCTCCGCTTGTAGATAAGATCGAGCTTTGTGCACCGGTAGCAGGAACTGTAAAAGCACTTTCCGATGTTCCGGATAAAACTTTTGCTGATAAGGTTTTAGGTGACGGAGCAGCGATCGTTCCATCAGAAGGAAAGGTTTATGCACCGGCAGATGGTACGGTGGCAAATATCATGGAGAGCAAACATGGAATCATGTTTGTGACAGAAAGTGGAGTAGAAATTCTGATCCACATCGGACTTGATACTGTAAATTTAAATGGTAAATATTTTAAATCCCATGTTTCTGAGGGAGATAAGGTAAAAAAAGGAAAGCTTCTTGTGGAATTCGATATGGATGCCATTAAGAAAGAAGGATATGATCTGATCACACCGGTTGTTGTGACCAATATTTCTGATTATATCAAAGCAGTATGTATGGAAAAAGAAGATGCAGCTGTAAATGCAGGAGATAAATTTCTGACTATTGTATAAGAATAACAACGAAACATCAGGCGGAGATAACAGATCCGCCTGATGTTTGTAAAAAGGAGAAAATTAAAAAATGAAAAATTATAATCGTATGCCGGAAAAATTTCTCTGGGGCGGAGCAACTGCTGCAAACCAGTATGAAGGCGGTTGGGATGAGGATGGCAGAGGCCCGTCCATTGCAGATGTCCTGACAGGAGGAAGTGTGGATAAGGAACGTCGTCTTACACCGCCGGCACCGTTACCGGAAGAATTTTATCCCAATCACCAGGCAACTGATTTTTATCATCACTGGAAAGAGGATATTGCTCTTTTTGCAGAGATGGGATTTAAGGTATATCGTTTTTCTATTTCTTGGTCCAGAGTGTTCCCAAATGGGGATGAGGAAACTCCAAATGAGAAAGGCCTTAAGTTCTACGACAATGTGATCGATGAGTTGAGAAAATATAACATTGAGCCGCTGATAACGATCTCTCATTATGAGAATCCCCTTTATCTTTCTCTGGAGTATGGCGGATGGAAAAACCGTAAGATGATCGATTTCTATCTTCGATTTGCAAAGGTTTTATTTGAGAGATATAAAGGTAAGGTAAAATATTGGCTGACTTTTAATGAGATCAATATGCTGACGCAGGACTTTGGTGCAGTATTCTGTGCAGGAATGCTGGACCCGAAGGATGTATGTGAGCAGAGCCGTTATCAGGCAATGCATCACCAGCTGGTAGCAAGTGCACTTGCAGTTTCCATGGCTCATGAGATCAATCCGGAGTTTATGCTTGGCTGTATGCTTGCTTATCACAATGGTTATCCATATACCTGCCATCCGGATGATATCTTATATGCACAGCAGTTTGGGCAGATCCACAATTCCATTGCCGGTGATGTTCATGTAAGAGGATATTATCCGGGATTTGCAGCGAGATACTTTGAGGAGCACGGAATCCAGCTGGAGGTTCTTCAGGAGGATAAAGAGATCCTCAAGAAGGGTACGGTGGACTTTTTCACCATCAGCTATTATTCCAGTAGCTGTGTCAGCGTGACAAAGGACGGAGAGAAAACGGCCGGAAATGGAAGTGACAATCTGAAAAATCCATATCTGAAAGCTTCCGACTGGGGCTGGCAGATCGATGCAACTGGTCTTCGCTATGTTCTGAACCAGATTTATGACCGCTATCAGATTCCGATCATGATCGTGGAAAATGGTCTTGGGGCGGTGGATCAGCTGACAGAGGATGGAAAGATTCACGATGATTACCGTATTGAATATATGCGCCGCCATATAGAGCAGATGAAGGAAGCAATCCATGACGGAGTAGATCTGATCGGCTACACCTGCTGGGGCTGTACAGATCTTGTCAGTGCCTCCACCGGAGAATTCAAGAAGCGTTATGGTCTTATCTATGTAAATAAAAATGATGACGGAACCGGAGACTTTTCCAGAATCCGCAAAGATTCTTTTTACTGGTACAAAAAAGTGATTGAATCCTGCGGGGAAGAGCTTTAACTGAATCCCTGCAAAAAATGCTCGGTCAAGAAATGATGTAATCTGTCCACTTGCCCCCGCATAATAGACTGGAGAGCCTAATACGATTCCGTCTATTGCAAGAGCATTTTTAAAGGGTGCACCGGAAGAACTTACAGCAAAGGATGGCGTTTACCGGCATATGGCAAAGACACAGCTTCAGGCAGCAGGCTGGAAATTGTAAAAAGCAGTTGACCTCCCCTTTATTCCGTCATAAGATAAAAAAGATAGCGAGTATGCTATTGCGGAAATAGATAACGGAGGAAAAAAGAAAATGAGTTTTTCAGAAAGAAAAAACACAAAAGATGGTATGGCAGCAGGTCAGAAAGCCAGCGTAGATAATATTTATGCGCTGGATGGCAAAGTGCCGGTTTTAAATGCAATTCCATTTGGCTTGCAGCATATTTTAGCTATGTTTGTAGCCAATATTGCACCGATTCTGATTGTGGCAGGGGCCTGCGGAATGGATGCAAAGAATACGGCAATGATTATTCAGAGTGCAATGATGATTGCTGGAATCGGAACATTGATTCAGTTATTCCCAATCTGGAGAATCGGTTCGAGACTTCCGATTGTCATGGGAATTTCCTTTACCTTTGTATCCATTGCCTGTGTCGTTGGCGGACAGTATGGCTATGGAGCAATCATGGGAGCGGTTCTTGTTGGAGGTATCGTAGAAGGTGTCCTTGGACTTTTATCCAAATACTGGATGAAACTGGTAACACCGATTGTTGCAGCAACCGTTGTAACAGCAATTGGATTTTCTCTGCTTGAAGTAGGTGCAGATTCCTTTGGTGGTGGCAGCAGCAGTGCAGATTTCGGATCTGCAACCAACTGGATACTTGGAACTGTGACACTGGTATGCTGTATCGTATTTAATATTGTAGCAAAATCCTATTTCAAACAGTTATCCGTACTGTTTGGACTGATTGTAGGTTATATTGTGGCATTGTGTATGGGTGTGGTAGATTTTTCAGCACTTTCCGATACAAGCCTTCTGGCACTGCCGCATCTGATGCCATTTAAAATGGAATTTCATGCAGATGCTATTATCGCATTTGTTTTGATATTCTTAGTGTCAGCAACCGAGACAATTGGAGATACCTCGGCACTTGCATCATCCGGCTTAAACCGTGATGTCACCCAGAAAGAGACTGCGGGCTCACTTGCCTGTGATGGATTTGTCAGTGCATTATCTTCGGTATTTGGCTGTATGCCGATTACATCCTTCAGCCAGAATGTAGGTCTGGTTGCCATGACCAAGGTTGTAAACCGTTTTGTCATTGCAACGGGGGCCATAATTATGATCCTGGCAGGAATTTTCCCAGTAGTAGGTGCAGTACTTGCCACACTGCCAAGTGCAGTCCTGGGCGGATGTACAATTATGATGTTCGGAACTATTGTAATCAGTGGACTGCAGATGATTGGAAAATGTGGATTTTCCCAGAGAAATATTACCATATCGGCACTGTCCTTAAGTATCGGATTAGGCTTTACCCAGCTGCCGGATTTATTTGCAATCTTCCCAGGCATTATCCGTTCTATCTTTGCAGAAAACTGTGTAGCAGTTGTATTCCTTACTGCCATTATTTTAAATCTTGTATTGCCTAAAAATATGGAAGTAGAACGTCAGGAAAAGTAGCAGATGCTTACATTGCACTGCCGGGTGGTCCTGGGAACCTTAGATGAGTTATAGGATATCATATCCCTGCAGCATTAAATGAAGCAGGAAAATAAAGCAGGGGATTACAAATACAAGATACAGACCCAAAAAAAAACTCATAGTAAATTCCGACTGGGAATCTGCTATGAGTTTTCTTTTATCCTAGCAACTGTTCTACATAATCTTTAATTGCCATATTGTCTTCCGGCATCTGGCAGCCGACGATATACATGCCTTCGTCGTCGGAACTTCGGATAATATGACCTTCCAAAGCAGCCTGATCTGGTAAATCAAAGGAAAGGATATTTAAGAGAATATCAGTCCCTTTGCTATCTGCAAAGAACGGTGCATCGCAAAGGAAAGCAAATCCGTTGGCACTGATATTTTCCATACGTCCCTGGAAGGTTTCTCCGGTGTTCTTAACTGTAATATTACAGAAATTGGAAAGGTCGGCACGAGGATATTTCCGTCTGTTTAAAATATTTGGACTGTCGGTGATTTCTACGACGAAATCAGAGGTTATTTTATCTACATGGATGGAAGCATTATCCCAGCAGTATAGTACATTTCCAACAGTAATCTGGATGGAACAGGATTCACTGTTACGAAGAGAAAGCTTTTCTTCCAGGGAAAGTATAATCTGGTTGGAATACTGTTTCAGAACTTCACCATGGAAATCATGGTCGGGGTTTTTCGTCAGGCGGATAGTTGCTTTCATACCAGGATTGATATCTTCAATACCCATGAAGCCGCCGATTCCAAGCTTGCACATTAATGCCTGGATTTCATTTTCTATGCTGTTAATATTGTTAGCACTTTCATCATATTTACTTACCATACGCTGACTGATATCATCGGAATCATGAATGCAGAGTGTCATGGTATCGACAATTTCAGAAATATACTTCATGTTTTCTACTAACTGTCGGTTTGATGTTTCCACTTCTTTGATTGCATTGTCAATGACCTGTATATGCTCACCCATCTGAGATGAGTCAGCGGTAATTTTATTCACATTTTCACCGGTCAGTGTGACTTTCTCAAGAGTAAGCTGAATAAGTTTTAAGGTCTCTTCAATGGATTTTGTCATCTTGCCGGAGATTTCATCCAAACGCATCAGCGCATCCTGGATCTGTTTGGATGAAGCCTTGGTTTCAGTGCTCAAGGTACGGATTTCTTCAGCAACAACAGCAAATCCTTTTCCTGCTTCTCCGGCTCTTGCAGCTTCGATGGAAGCATTTAATGCCAAAAGGTTTGTCTGACCGGAAATATTATCAATGGTTCCGGTTTCAGATTTTACTTTTTCAAATTCAGAAGTAAATTCCGTAAGAACCTGTTCTACTTCGCTGGAAAGCTTTGACATAGTGCCGGCAGTTGTAACCAGACCCTCTAAGTCGGCAGAACTAATCTGTGCATGGTGAATGGATTCATCCGTCAAAGATACCATTTCGTGAATCATGGATACAACATGCTCAACCTGGGAATTGATGTCAGTTGTCATATCAAGGGAAGAAGTCGTACGGTTCTGTAATTCCTGATTATTGTTGGTCAGATTGTTCATTCCTTTTAAGACAACGTCAGAACCGTGTTTATTTTCATTAGCCAGTTCCCGGACAACGGTGATACCGTCCATAACGTTATTGCTGGCAGTTTTCACCTTTTCTACGGTATTTACCACACGATGTAAATCATCCTTGATACTGTCTGTCAGTGCACCGTCAGCCTCATTTAAATGGCGGATGGACATGATATAACAGATATAACACAGAATCAGGCAGGATATCTGCAGCTGATAATTCTTTACATCAGTAGCAGTGGTGCAGCTTAATACCATATAGCGGTAAATAATACTGATCACTACGCTGATAGTATTTGCAATACCGCACTGCAGCATGAATTTTCGGTCTTTAAAAATAATTAAAAGACTGGTTACCGGCAGAATGTAGGTAAATGCAATTGGGGATGCTGTGGTACATAAAAGATAAGTATAAAAGATACCGTAACCAAGCACCAGTATATAGCGATAGATGTCAGTAGTTTTGCCTTTGATTTTTAGAAATAATTCTCCAATAAAAAATGGAATCCAGCAGAGCAGAACAAAATAGAGATACTGCTTCGATGGATAGAGACCGTTGGACATATCGGCACCATAGTTAGCGGTCAGCAGCAGGGAAAATACAAGCCAGATTCTGCGGGCTTTGATATTGGCCTTGGCTTTAAAAACATTTTCATCATAATTCATAGATATTCTTAATCCTTCTCTTTCGTACAATGATATAATAAGCTAAACTAATTCTAAGCCATTTTTTTGTGGTTTTCAAGGTATTTTATGGAAAACATAGCTTGCTTTTTTGTGGGGAATGTGTATAATGAAAATCGTTGAAAAATGGGGTGCTCGCATAGGCGGGCTGAGAGTAAGCAGAAGCTTTAACCCAGAACCTGATTTGGATAATGCCAACGTAGGGAGATAACGAAACGCAGGTGCGATTACTTAGTGTGCAGGAATCTTTTTTACAGAGGTCCTGCACTTTTGTTTTTGCAGGTAGTGAGGAGAAATCACATATGAATATTACAAGAGAACAGCTTCTTCTTTATGCCATTACCGACCGTAGCTGGCTTAAGGGAGAGACCTTATATGAGCAGGTAGAAAAAGCATTAAAGGGCGGAGTTACTTTAGTGCAGCTTCGGGAAAAAGAATTATCTGAGCCGGAATTTGAAGCAGAAGGCAGAAGCCTTTTGGAACTCTGCCACCGTTATAGGGTACCATTGATCATCAATGATAATGTGGAACTGGCAGAAAGGATAGGAGCCGATGGCGTGCATGTGGGACAGTCCGATATGGAGCTGACCCGTGCAAGAGAAATTCTTGGAACAGATAAAATCATCGGAGTGACTGCGAAAACAATAGAACAGGCACAGGCAGCAGAAAAAGCCGGTGCAGATTACTTAGGAAGCGGAGCCGTATTTGGCAGCAGCACCAAGACCGATGCAAAGCCGATGGAACTAACCCTGCTGCAGGAAATCTGTCAGAGTGTCACCATCCCCGTAGTCGCAATTGGCGGCATCAACCACGATAACATCCTGAAATTAAAAGGATGCGAAATCGCAGGCGCAGCAGTTGTAAGTGGAATCTTCGCATGTGAAGACATCGAAGAGGGAACGAAAGAACTGTTGCAAAAAGTAAATATGGTAGTAAAAAATCATGAATAAGATAGGACATAAAAAAGTCTTACTTATATAAAGTGCAGATGATGATAAGATGAGTCTTATTTTGAATGAGGAAACACGCTGTCCTTGGAATACCATTTTTTTGTCTTTCCTGGGACACTTGGATTTCCCCTATTCAACAGGCAACGCCGGCATCATGGATGTGCCGGCGAGGCGGAATGGAGCATGGATGCAACTTTTCGCCGTTTGCCGGAAAAAAGATATACTTACGGGAAATTCTAGTGACCCTGAAAGACAAAGAAGGTATGCAAGGGCAGCGGGATTGCTCATTGGAAATATAGTAAGATATATCATCGCCTGCAATGTAATAACAAACCACAGCGGCAGATTGGGGGCACCACCTTAGGTCGCTATACAAAATTAATGCAAAGGAGACAAATGTATGAACACAGCATTAACAATCGCTGGAAGTGATTCCAGTGGAGGCGCCGGCATCCAGGCAGATATTAAGACGATGACCGCCAATGGCGTATACGCCATGAGTGCGATCACGGCACTTACTGCCCAGAATACAACCGGCGTAACAGACATTATGGAGGTAACTCCAGAATTTTTGGCAGAGGAGCTGGATCGTATTTTTACGGATATATATCCGGATGCAGTGAAGACCGGAATGGTCTCTTCCAGTGCTCTGATAGAGACAATTGCGGACAAACTGACAGCATACCACGCAAAAAATATAGTCGTGGATCCTGTTATGGTAGCGACCAGCGGAGCAAAGCTTATCAGCGACGACGCTATCGGTACATTGAAAACTAAATTATTGCCTCTGGCAACTGTTATAACCCCAAATATCCCGGAAGCGGAAGTGCTTTCCGGTATGGAGATAAAGACAGAAGCAGATATGGAAAAAGCAGCAGAAATCATTTGTAAAACCTTCGGTTGTGCCGTGCTGTTAAAAGGCGGACATCAGTTAAATGATGCCAATGATTTGCTCTGGCAGAAGGACAAAGAGCCGGTATGGTTCCACGGAAAGAGAATTGACAATCCAAACACCCACGGAACCGGTTGTACCTTATCATCTGCCATAGCATCTAATCTTGCCAAGGGACGCAGCCTGGAAACATCCGTGCAGTACGCAAAGAATTACATATCCGGCGCACTGGCAGCCATGTTGGATCTTGGAAAGGGAAGCGGCCCGATGAATCACGCATTTGCAATAGAAGGAGAATATACCAATGAATGAGAAGAAGACATCTGTATTCAGTAACGGATTAATCTGGTTTGGAGCCGGTGTATCCATTGCTGAAATTTTAACCGGAACATATTTTGCACCGCTTGGATTTGGAAAAGCCATGGCAGCTATCTTATTAGGACACTTAATCGGTGGACTGATGATGTTTGCAGCAGGGATGATTGGTGCAAGAGAACGAAGAAGTGCCATGGAAACCGTAAAAATGAGCTTTGGAGAGAAGGGAAGCCTTCTTTTTGCAGCGTTGAATGTATTGCAGCTGGTAGGATGGACAGCCATAATGATTTATGATGGCGCACTGGCAGCCAATGGTGTCATTTCGGTAGCAAACTGGTTCTGGGCAGCCATTATCGGAGTCCTCATTATCCTTTGGATCCTGATTGGACTTACCAATCTTGGAAAGCTCAATACCGTTGCAATGACCGCATTATTTATCCTGTCACTGGTATTGTTTAAAGTGATTTTTATTGGAAATGGAGCCATTCCGGCAATCGTGGATGATGGAAGCCTTACCTTTGGCGCAGCCGTAGAGCTTGCGGTAGCAATGCCACTTTCCTGGCTGCCATTAATCAGTGATTATACAAGAGAAGCAGAAAAACCATTTGCAGCAACCGCAGTCAGCGTTGTTGTATACAGTCTGGTCAGTATTTTCATGTATGTCATTGGTATGGGTGCAGCACTTATTACCGGTGAATATGATATTGCACAGATTATGTTAAAGACCGGATTTGGTATCGTAGGACTTGTGATTATCATTTTCTCAACAGTAACAACGACTTTCTTGGATGCTTATTCTGCAGGTGTTTCCAGTGTATCCATTTCTGAGAAAATCAATGAGAAATGGGCAGCAATTATTGTAACGGTAATCGGAACTGTTGCAGCAATTGTATATCCAATGGATAACATTACAAATTTCTTATATCTTATCGGTTCTGTCTTTGCTCCGATGATTGCCGTACAGATTGCAGATTACTTTATTTTAAAGAAAGCCAATGCAAAAGACATGGCATTTCAGTGGCGTAATCTTGGTGTCTGGCTTATCGGATTTGTGCTTTACCGTGTGCTGATGCACATTGATACTCCGGTTGGAAATACACTTCCGGATATGGTGGTTACCGTCATTCTCTGCGTGATTGTGGAAAAAGTTGCAGAAGCAGTAAAGAAAAACTAAGAGGTTCCCATCCTCTCGGATGGGAACAGAAGAGAGGACAAAATGAATCACAGATCAAACTTAAAGAAATTAACCGTAACCGCAATTTTTGCAGCAATCGCAGTCGTAGGAAGCCTGTTTTCATTTCCGGTATTCGGCTCAAAATGTGCCCCGGTACAGCATCTTGTAAACGTACTGTGTGCTGTTCTGGTAGGACCTTGGTGGGGACTAGCCCAGGCATTTATTGCATCCTTAATCCGTAACCTTTTAGCATTGGGAAGTCCACTGGCATTTCCGGGAAGTATGTGTGGAGCACTTCTTGGCGGACTTCTTTATAAATATGGAAAGAAACTCCCATTTGCATATATCGGTGAGGTAGTAGGAACCGGAATTATCGGTGGAATGCTTTCTTATCCGGTTGCTTATCTGGTAATGGGAAATACAGCAGCTGCATTATTTACTTTTGTAGTACCATTCTTAATCAGTACCTGTGGCGGAACCATTATTGCAATGATTATTACCATTCCTTTAAAGAAATCAGGAATGTTAGCAAAGATGAAAGACAGTCTGGAGAACTAGAATATGGAATTAGAAGCCGGAAAAATTGCAGAACTGCATCATGAGATAAAAAAGAAACGTCCGGTCATTCACTGTATAACCAATGCGGTGACCGTCAATGACTGTGCCAATATTCTGCTGGCAGCAGGCGCATCTCCGACCATGGCACATCATCCGCTGGAAGTGGAAGAGATAACAGAAGGGGCAGCAGCCTTAGTCTGCAATCTTGGAGCTATTGCGGATTTTGAAGCTATGGAAAAAGCCGGAAAGAAAGCGGATGAAATGGGACATGCCATTGTATTAGACCCGGTAGGAATTTCCGGTTCTACTTACCGGCGGATGAAATGCCAGACTTTGATAAAAGAAATTCACCCGACCTGCATTCGGGGAAATTATTCTGAGATTCGTGCACTGTTAAAGGACTGCAATACCGTAACCGGTGTGGATGCATCGGATAAGTCTGTTGATGTGGAAAGCATGAAACAATATGCGAAGGTACAGAAGACCATACTGATTGCATCCGGTGCAGTGGATGTGATTACGGATGGCGTAGAAGTCTTTGAATGCAGAAGAGGCCATGAAATGATGGCGCATATTACCGGAAGCGGTTGTATGTCATCGGTTATGCTGGGTGCATTTCTTGGAACAGAAGCAACCATAGAAGCGGCAGCAGCCTGCTGCAGTTTTATTGGATTGTGCGGCGAGGCAGCCGCAGAAAAAACAAAGGAATGTCAGGGCGGTACCATGACATTCCGAAATGTTTTCATCGATGAAGTTTCGTTGATGACACCGGAGAAAATTTATGACCGGTATCAGGAAAAGTAGTTTTGTATACCAGATGATGCATTAATCATTTGGCGTATTGTGGAACCGGCCTTCCAATTCTTCTGTCTTTACAATATTGATAAAGGCATGTGGGTCGATGGAACGTATCATAGGAATTAACTGGCGCTTAGCCTCCGTATTAATGACGGAGTAGATAAGCGTCTTTTCTTTTTCTTCATAACAGCCAATGCCCTGAAAGAGGGTGGCATCGTGGTTGGTGGTTTCCCGGATCGCATGATAAATTTCATTGGATTTATCAGAAATAATAAACAGAGTCTCTTTCTTGTAACGCTTATAAAGCATCTGAATTACCTGTGTGCTGCAGAACTGGTAAATAATGGAATAAAGTGCAATAGACCAGCCAAAGAGAGCACCTGCAATGGCAAGGATAATAACATTGCCAAGGAGAATATAATTCCATGCATCAATGCCCTTCTGGGAAGAAAGATAAATACTGATAAAATCGGTTCCACCGGTAGTAGTTCCAACGTTTAAGCACAGGCAGATGGCAAATCCGTTTAAAAGACCACCGAACACACTGATTAAAAGAACATCCTGTGTAAATACATAAGCCGGCAGCAGGTCTACGAAAATACTGGATAAGAAAATCGTAAGAATCGAGTACCAGGTAAATTTTTTCCCAAGGAACCGGAACCCGATATAGATTGGGAAAATATTTAAAGCCACGTTGAAAAAGGTATATGGAATATCAATATGGAAAAAGGTCAGCCCGATTTTCTGTAAGAGCAGGGACACTCCGGAAAAGCCACCCGGAAATAATCCGGCAGTTTTTGCAAAACAACGCAGGTTCCATGCATACAGAATTGATGCAAAAAATACGATGAAAATCCGGAAGACCTGATAAAATTTTGGATGTTTGGACTCAATGGAAAGAAACATAATGATTACCTCCTGTTATCAGATTTTTTTATAGGGACTGTGTCCATAACACTTCTCACAGACCCGGAACGGATAACCTACCGGCAGCGTTATGCCGCAGTATTTACAGGTGCGGATATAATCCTTCTTATCTTTGGCAAGAAGCTTCATAATTGTATCTTCTGTCTTTTCCCGTTCCCGGTTTAATCGCTCGCTATCAGAAATTTTTCCCATTCTGGTGGAAAACTGATGGTACAAGTCCAGCATTTTATAAAAAGTTTCGTAACGCATCAGTCCCTTGTCATTACACATCATCAGTGATGGAAAATGAAGGGAGACATCAGCAGTATAGGTTTTACAGTAATAGAGCCACAAATCAACGATATCCCGGTTTTTGATATCAATGGAGCAGGTCAGCATCCGGTAGAGGGTATGTTTATCCTCAAACCCATCGATTTCTTTACGGGCTTTATATGCCTTATCATATAGAAAGAGAATTTCGTCAATGCTGATTTTCTCAAAAGGAGCAGATGGTTCTACGGATTTCCATATTTTTAAAATGGCATTTAATGGCTCGTCCATATCTAAAAGGACATGTGGGAAACCAAGGCTTACCTTCTTAATAACCGGTTCCGGTTGGTCAAAACGTTTGGCAATATAATTTCTGGCATCCTCGCCCATGGCATTGACATAACCGGTGTCATACATGCCAAACCGTCCGGCACGTCCGGCAATCTGCCGTATCTCCGGAATATTAAGCGGGCGGGTGGAAATGCCGTCATACTTTTCTGTCTGGATAAAAACAATTCTTCGTACCGGAAGATTCAGTCCCATACCGATGGCATCGGTGGAAACCACTACTTTTGTTTCGTGGCTTAAGAAAAGACGAATCTGTCTTCTGCGGATTTCCGGTGGAAGACTGCCGTAGATGACACTGGCACGAATTCCCTCACGTTCTAATCGTCCGGCAATGTCTAAGACAGCACGCTTGGTAAAAGTGATTAGTGCATCACCTTCTGTGACATCATCCGGAAAAACAAATGCCTCTTGCTCACAGACCAGTGCAGTTTTCCGTTCATAGTGGCGAACCTCAAAGGTATCCTCGCAAAGGGCTATGAGGTGGGTAACAACTTCCTCGGCAGCAGGACTCATGCAGATATGGATTTCATCTGCTTTTACCCCCAGAATAGCGCGGGTCCAGGAGTGCCCACGGTCACGGTCTGCAATCATCTGTGCTTCATCAATAACGGCAATATCATAGTGCTGTTCCATGTCCAACATTTCAATGGTAGAAGAAGTAATCCGGCTGTTTTCCTCCGGAATGCATTCTTCTCCGGTAAGCATTGTACAGGCAATGCCGGCATCTTTCATTTTCTCATAGATTTCCAGCGCCAGAAGACGCAAAGGACCAAGATAGACTCCGCACGAAGCCTCTTTTAAACGCTCTAATGCGTGATAAGTTTTGCCACAGTTGGTAGGACCAACATGCAGGATAAAATGCCGCTGCATGCCTCTGGTCTGTGGAAATTCTGTTTCCGGTTTCAACGGAACCATCCCGACAATCTGATGACGCATTCCAAATTGTCCATACTGATGGCACAAATCCTTTAAGGTGCGCCGGCAGATTGCAAGGGGCATTTCCTGATATAAAAAGTTTAAGAAACGCTCTGTAATTAATTCCGGTTCCTCGTCCCGCAGGGAACTGATATCAAGACGGACCAGCTCAGCAACAAGATAAGTCTCAAACTGCATAATATAAATGGGATTGGCATCCCGATAAACAAAATAGGAAAGATTACGGAGCTGACGGTGATAATTCTCCAGCTGCGGCTGTTTTATCTTCGGAGAATGGATAGTCAGCAGTTCCTTGGAAAGCCGCTGCATCCGCTTCGGATAAGGGCCTGTTTCCGGTATCGTTTTTTTATGCTTCTTTTTTGCAAAGGTTTTATACTGGGCACAATAGAATTGTACTAATTTATCTGTCTGTATCATACGACCTCCATATCTATGCTAAGTATACCATTCTTTGGGTATGGTTGCAAAAGACATATTTTTCACTTTACAGGAAATTGCTTTCCTGTAAAGGAAGAAACGCTCCGCGAGGATGCGCACTGCGGCGTATAAGGTAGATGTCGCAAGCGACCGCCGCAGGCGCGAGAATGTGCCAAGGCACATTCTATGTTCTATGAAATCTCTTCCACCACTGGTTTGACTTCGGAGAAAATGGGTGTTACAATCGTTCGGTATGAAATGCTTTATGCAGGCGATGGGGAAAGCTTATAAGATAATACAAAATCATTGGTTATTCAGCAATTGCCTGTTTGGGACTGGAAAATCCCACAGTTCTAAAGTACATGTTTTTCTTTTTGCTATGAAAACAGTCTTTTCCATGTTTGACAGTAATACTGCACCGTTCGCTGAAATACGGATGCATTTTAAGGACTGTTAGGGGCACTTGGAATTTCGTCTGACAACAGGCAACGCTGGTACAGGGATGTACCAGCGAGGCACAATTGAACATGGATGTGAATTTGTGCCGGTTGCCAGACAAAGCAGGCTGTAAATCGAAATTCCTAGTGCCCCTTGCAGGACTTATGTGGCATCCGTATCCAGCGGACAGTACAGTATTCCAGTCAAAGCAGGCAAAAGACAGTTTACAATCAAGAAAAACATGTACTTAAGAACGGTTGGTATTTTCCGTCAACAAACAGTTAATTGCTGAATATCCAATTGATTATTTGTTTCAGTCATAAGCTTTCCCCTTCGCCTGAGAAAGAAAGGAGACCATGATGGAACACACAGTAGAAACTACGAAGAATCCGCTGGCGGAAGAAAAAATCGGGAAACTGATTGCCCGCTTTGCAATACCGGCAATCATCAGCATGCTGGTAAGTTCCCTTTATAATATAGTAGATCAGATATTTATCGGACAGGGCGTTGGCATGCTTGGAAATGCCGCAACAAATATTGCATTTCCGGTATCCATTATCTGCACGGCAACGGCATTGTTACTTGGAATCGGAAGTGCATCCAATTATAATCTGGAGACCGGAAAAGGAAATGTAGAAGAAGCAAATAAGATTGCAGGAACAGGACTGGGTCTTCTGTTTATCTGTGGAGTGATAATTGCAGCAATCGTATTGCTGTTTTTAAATCCGCTGCTGTATTTATTTGGTGTAACACCGGATGTGCTGCCATATGCACAGGATTATACATTTATTACAGCCTTTGGAATCCCGTTTCTGGTATCCACAACCGGTGGAACGCATCTGATTCGTGCGGACAGAAGCCCGACCTATTCCATGACCTGCATGCTTGTGGGCGCAATTATCAACACGATTTTAGACCCGTTATTTATTTTTACATTTAACTGGGGAATCAAAGGAGCCGCATGGGCGACTGTAATCGGACAGTTTGTATCAGGTCTGCTTGTTATTATATATTTTGTAAAATTCCGAAAAATGGAACTTCGGTTTTCCATGCTTCGTCCAAGGGTAAAATATATGAAAGTGATTGCAGCATTGGGAATGGCTTCCTGCATCAACCAGATAGCCATGGCAATCGTGCAGATTACCATGAATAATACGCTGCGTCATTACGGAGAAATGTCTGTATATGGAACAGATATCCCCCTTGCCTGCGTTGGAATTATCTCAAAAGTAAATATGGTATTTATGGCAATCTGTATTGGAATTTCCCAGGGCTGTCAGCCAATCTGGGGCTTTAATTATGGAGCGGGAAGTTTTGGGAGAGTAAGAAAAACATTCTGGCGTGCCTTTGAGATATCCGTGCTGGTGGGTGTTGCATTTTTTATTGTATTTCAGATATTTCCACATCAGCTGGTGGCGGTATTTGGTGATGGAAGTACAGAATATTTCCAGTTCGCAGAGCGGTATTTCAGAATTTTTATGTTTATGACATTTATCAATGGAATCCAGCCAATGTCTTCTGGTTTCTTTACATCCATTGGAAAAGCCAGACTTGGTATTGTTGTATCACTGACCAGGCAGGTGCTGTTTTTACTGCCGCTGATTCTTATTTTCCCTTTGTTTATGGGAATCGACGGAGTAATGTATGCAGGACCAATCGCAGATGCAGCTGCAGCTGTCGTTGCCATTTTCTATGCACTGCGTGAATTAAATATCATGAAAAATTTAGAAAAGAAAGCAGTATAAAAAATATCAATATAAAAAACGTCAAAAAGAATCCCATGGAAAACAGAAATATTCTCCATGGGATTTTTGCTATTGCCGGACATTTGTAAGAATTTGCCGGTGGCAGGTCCTACAGGTTATGAAATAGCAGTATAAAACGGCAAAAGGCAGGTCTTTGGGATTAGAAGCTGTGGCCGCCGCCACCGCCTCCACCGCCACTGCTGCTGCCACCGCCGCCACCGCTGCTGCCACCGCTACTGCCACCGCTGCCGCTGCTGGAAGGCGGACTGTAGACACGGGATTGCCGGATAAAACGGACATTTGGATTGACAATATTGCACTGTGTAAATACCTTTCCTAAAAGATCTGTTTTCGATGGTCTCTTCGCACGGGAGAAGGAACGTACCAGAAAATAATTTAACAACAAAGCAATGATAACTGCTAAAAAGGCATTACTGATATATTTCATCGGCTGCGCAATTTTTCGCCCTTCGAGCAATGTATTAATCTGACCAAAAGCGGTAAATGCACAGGTGTAATAATCACCATCAGAGGCATATTTGTATACATTATCGGTGATAGTGTTGGCATAACTTTTCGTAATGGTTTCATAAATGGTTCCGTTGCTGTGAATCCAGATGTTCCGATTGTCCATATCAATGAGAAATACGGTTGCACTGGTGGAACCGAAGGTGTCGCGGTAATAGCTTCGGATATAATCCTCAGTAGAATAGTAAGGATTGTAATCGATGGATTTAAAAGCAACACTTCCGTAAGTGGTAATCGGAGCCATCTCTTTTCCAAGGGTGGTTTCTTCCTCGTCTGTTAAAAGGTTGGCATCGTCCTCAACGATAACCTGATAACCGGTGCTTTTATTGGTATAGGTCTTGGTTTCGGCTTTGCAGGTAATACTTCCGTTAAGTAAGAGGAAGAAACATGCAAGCAGGCAGCCAAGAATTATTTTTGCAGAAAAAGAGCTGTATTTCTTCTTATATGTATCAGGCACGGTCATCACCTCCCTGTCGGTTAAACTGCGGCAGTTTCCGCATGGTAAGCATATTGTATTCCTTTAAAATGCTAAGAAGCGTAAAAATAATACCGGCAAAAGATACAATTGCACCACCATAGTAATAAAGGTCGGAAACCGGATGCAGGAAAGTAATCATTCCAGCAGCAGCAATGGAAATTAAAGCTCCTAGGAAGCCCGGAATTTTTCCACGGGTGGTTGTTTCGCTGAACTGGGAAAATCCAAACAGCGAAGTCAGAACCCCACCGCCGATAACAATAAGCATGACAATTTTAGAAAATGAAAAACCGCCGGAACTAAAGATTCCCATTAGAACCTGAATTGCAAATACACCTAAAAACAGATAAGGAATTATGTTTTCGAATTTAGATTTCATGCTTTTATGGGGCTTTAAGTTTACTTTTACTTTGGCTTCTTTCTTGACATTTCCCTGTTTGGACTGATATCCCCTGTCATGCTCATAGGTTTCCTGACTATGGATTTCGCTCAGCTCCACAAAATAAATAATGGAGGCAAAAAGTGCCAGTGCCGCAGAAAGTATCAGGGTTGAAGCAGGCCGTATGGTAAAGAAAAGATTTAAAAGCAGAAAAACCGGGATAGCCAGTAGAAAGGAACCGAGTAAAAATTTACGTCTATCTACCGGGATATCAGCAGCAACCTTTCCGGTCTGTCCATTGACCGTAGCGTAGGCAACGCGGTCTTTGTTACGGTAGGATAAGAACCATACCGGAAGCATGGCGCTGGCAGCTTCCTTGCATTCCGTATTTAATGCATAACTCATATAATGGTTTGTTTCCGGATAAATAAAACTAAATTCCTGGAAGGCAGGTATTTTTTTGACTTTGGAATAAGTCTGTTCATTGGCAATGGCTTTTGCGTCCTCCAGATAAATATCGCTGTCCACATCGGCAGTATCAGCATAGAAACCACACAGAATGGACGGAGTAAAACTTTTCATGCCGCGCACATCAAAGGGAGCAATATTCTCGCTGATAACATCCGAAAAAGAAGAAGACGCATCATAAGAGAGCCCTTTATAATAGGCATCCGTCTGGCAGAGCAGATTATAGTGGTCGGTTACAATATAGTTACCTTCCCGGTGGCTTTTTTCAGCCGGCAGCTGTACCGTACCTTCGTGGGTAATGTTATATACCCAGTAAGGCATATAAATCCCACGGAAATTGTCTACATTGCGAGGGTCTTTCAGTTCCTTAGGGGCAAAAATGGCATGGCGCATCATTTTGCCATAAGCTTTCTTGCAGTCCTCCTTGGTAATCTGGAAAGGAACAATGTAGTCAGGACGTTTTTCCCTGGCAATCCGGCTGTCAAGAATCGTAGAAGCACCACAGAAACTACAGAATCCGGTTGCAGCATTCTCGGTACTTAAGATTTCACCGCCGCATTGCGGACAGGTGAAAATGTTGACATCATAAGTAGATGTCTCCACAGCATCGTGATCCTTCTGATAGCTGTAAGGATTCAGCTGTGTGTGACAGTAGTCACAGAAAAGTGATTGTGTTGGAATATCAAACCTCAGATTTCCGCCACAATTGGGACATTCATACATAACATTCTCCTCTTTTGATTTAATATACTCAGGTATTGACCGCACAAGGATACGTTGTCCCCGGAAAACTTCTGGTATCGAAGACCTTTGTTTTAGATATAAAAATACCGAATTTCTAATGTGTGTGTTTCACTTTTGGTTATAAAAACTATCTTTCCAATGTTTGACAAAATCACTGTACGGTTCGTCGAAATGCAGATGCCTTATAACGACTGCTAGGGGCACTTGGAATTTCGCCTGAAAACCGGCAACACTGGCACAGGGATGTGCCAGAGAGGTGCATATGAGCACGGATGTGAATTTGCACCGGTTGCCGGATAAAGTGATATATTGTCCGAAATTTCCGGTGCCCCTTGCAGCCGTTAGGTGGCATCTACAATCGACGGACAGTGCAGCGATTCCGTCAAAGCAACGGAAAGACAGTTTACCATCAAGCGAAACACACACATAAGAAATGCAGGTATTTCATATTATAAAAACAAAAGGTTCTTCGATACCAAAGTTTTCCGGTATCAACTTATCTCGTTGACAATGACCTAATGTAATATACTAATATGGTAATAGAAATATAACAGAAAGTAAATACATTTTACTTTATATTTTCAGAAAATTGAGTTATAATATATATCTAGAAGTAATACGAGAGAGTTGTCATACGACCGTAGAGGAGGGGTGCTTATGAGACAGGAATTTACTTATAACCAGATTGCACACCTGAATGCAGCGTTACATGAACAACGCCTGCCATACCGTATTAGCTTTCATGATGCGGAGACAGCCGTTGTAGAACCGTTAGGATTTTGTGCATGTGATGGTAAAGAGGGTATGCTCAAAGCGGCAATTGAAGCATTTTTTGAAAAAGAGGGAATGACCGTAACATTCTCTGACCATTGCGAAATTATTTCACCGGGATGCCGGACCGTTTCTGTGGCAGCCTGCCAGTAGAAACAGGTGAAACCGGAAAGATGGGCAGATTAGAAGGAAGAAGCCGGAATTCAAAAATCTTTGAGATGGGAACAGATTTTTGAAAATACGTTCTCTTTTAAGTCCTCATCAGAACAGAACATTTGAATCGCTATATCCACTGCTTTCGGAGAGAGAGCAGTGGATTTTTTGAGCCATGAAATATCAGCGGCAGACTCTGTTCCTGTAAGAAAATGATTTACAATTTCATTTAACCGGTGACAGAATTCCATCAGGGAATGATAATCATGAATCATATCTAAAAGGTTATGCCCGTAAAGTTCCTGTTCGAAGGAACAGGTAGAAATCACCTGCATGCAAAGGCGCAGTTCGCCGGTAATATCAGAAGCTTCCATCAGAATGTCCGGACGTTTCACATAGTTTTCCATAAAAATGGACTGGGCTTTCTGGTAGTCACCATCTGCGAAACATTTTGCCAGAGATTCCCGGAGCACTCTTGTTTCATGTTTTTCGCCGGACATCCCCACCATACATTCATAAGTGGAGAGATTCTGCTTCGCAATGTAAACTGTTAACAGAAATTCCGACAGAAATCCAAACAACCGCTTGCAGTAATTATCATAGCTGCTGATATCGACCCGGCGTTCCACTTCAAAGAGAATGTCAAACAGCCATTCACAGTAGGCATCAAATCGTTCTTTTGAAGTAATGAAAATATTCCCAAAATAAGTATGTACATCATGAACCATATGGTGAAAAACAGGCACATAGTCTGGGTATTTTTCAGAAATGACCTGCTCAGTGATTAGCAGATCCTTCTGGTGATGGTTCTGACTGAAACCATTAAAATACGAAGTATTTAAAGTCAGAAGCTTTGGCGTAATCATGTCATGATTCTGAAGCAGCCGCATCAGCTCTCTTTCCGTGAAAATAAGCCCCTGCCTATTTATGAGATAGCGGCGGTAATGACAGATGCCGATATAATCGCAGGCATGGTAATTTTTCCAGAGCCAGTAGATGCCAGTCAGCTCGCAGAAACTTTTGTTTTTCCGGGAAATATTATCTCCGGTATCATCCGCAAGATAGCCCAATTCCGGAGAAATTGCATGTCCGACCTGCAGGGGAACATACGTGGAATCGGTGGGAACTTCAAATTGTTTGTGGGTCATAACGAATATTTTAATGGACATAATACACCTCGCAAAAACATGCTTTTCCCTTACTGTATACGCAATTGCATTCCCTGGCAAGAGCAAATCGGGGAACCAATCAACATTTTTGACATAAACTAATACGAAAGTAAGAAAGAATGGAAAGAGGTCAGCGTGAACTGCAGCAATTCAATTGAACATACCGTGGAAGCCGGGGATACATTATACAAACTTTCCCGGCAGTATAAGACAACGGTATCCTCTATTATTTTAAGCAATCCAAGGATAAATCCTTACAATTTACAGATTGGAATGAAGATAGAAATATGTCCGGGCAGAGAATACACAAGACCGGAAATGTTGGGAAATACAGGGAATTCCGGGATTTCCAATAACAACGGAAAAGGAAATTTAAAAGAACTGATGCGGATGGCATGGCTGAATCATACTTACCTGTTCCGGATGCTTTTGGTCAGCATGGCGGCGGATTTGCCGGATCAGCAGGAGCTGGTTACTGCATTAATTGATAATGCAGAGGAAATAGCAGACCTTTTCGGCAGATATTATCCGGAAAATACGGTGCACAGCCTCAGAGATTTACTGGTGCGCCATGTAGAACTTACCGGTGGACTGATTACCCAGAAAAAAGAAGGGAGAACGAAGGATACGGCGGAGCAGGTACGCCGGTTAAACGAAAATGCAGACCGCATCGCAGAACTTTTAGCATCTGCAACACCGGAATATGAAGAAAGTGCATTAAAAGAAATGTTCCGTATGCATGTAGAACTGATTGGACAGGAAATCAGTGAGCGGCTTGCCGGTAATTATGAAAAAGATTTACAGACATTCTGGAATATCCAGCGGCAGATTATTGCCATGGCAGATTATCTTGCCAGCGGACTGGAAACAGAGGCAAAGGAATCCGGGCTTCGTTAAAAAAGGCATTAAAAAGTATTATTTCTTATGGTTTCACAGCAGAAGCGGCTGTGTTATAATAGAAAAACAGGACAAAAATAACCGGGGCTGTCCGAATGCAACTGCGGACAGCCACAACATAAAAGTACCAGTACAAAAAGAATAGAAAATAGAAGAAAATAGAAGGAGACAGCAAAAAATGACACCAGAATTTTTAAACAGTACATTAGAGCATTTATATGAAAGAACCAAAGAGGGAAAGCAGCACTGGAATGTTGAGATGAAGACCAGCGAATATAAAGAGGAATCCGAAAAGCCGGTTGTAGAAGCCGACGGAAAGCAGTGGGTAGTAGATGAGTGTTATACGGCCTATTCCTGCGAAGAGCATGGAAATGAATTTGTGATGATTACCTATGAAAATATTGAGACCTGCGGAGAAGAAGTGCGGAGCACCAACATGGTATTCCTGCCGGATCCAAATGTCCGCTATTTTGATTTGGAACGGCTGGCCCAGTATGCAATTCTTCCAAGCCAGAAATTGATGGAGACCATTCATCAGTTATTTGCTCTTCTGCTTTCTCTTCAGAAAGAAGAAAGTGTCCAGGTAGAGTGGAAAATCAGCGAATAGGAAATGGCATTATCGGCAGACTGCAAATATACTCGTTTCCTAATATTTGTTTTAACAATTTGAATAAAACTGAAAATTCAGATAATTCATACAATACATGTAATATAATAAAGTAAATAAGAAAAATAATTAAGAAAATTCTAAAAATAGTATTGACAAATGAACTATAGTTAGATATAATCAAATCATCAAAAGAAACAAATGAACGGAAACAAAGTAAGGAGGAGATTCCACCAGAAAGAGAAGGAACAAACTCATAATAATGTAAGAGGAGGTCGATACCACCAGGATATTAAATCAGAATCGGACAAGCGTTTAGACGAAGAGAAACGCAATAGTAAGAAAGGAAGGTACGGTCCAATGCAGAGCTGATAGATATTATGAAACCTGACATAATAAATAATAAAATCAGATTCAGTTCATGGATTCAGAATCGGAAGGAAAACCTGAGGTAAATACAAAAGAAAAGTGGATGGAGAATCAGAACGGCAACGTAAAGATATGGTTCCAGTCCAACAGGACTCAGAAGCGAACGGATTCAGGAGGAAGGGTTCAGGGATTGAAGACGAAATATACGAAATGAGGTAAAAGTCCAATGGACGAAATAGTATGAAAGGGCATCATCTTAAGAGAATTTAGATGATGCCCTTTTTCACTTTACAGGGAATTGCTTTCCTGTAAAGTAAAAAACGCTCCGCGAGGATGCGCACTGCAGCGTATAAGGTAGATGTCGCAAGCGACCGCCGCAGGCGCGGGAATGTGCCAAGGCACATTCTTTGTTCTGTTATGCTTCTTTTTTCTGCGCTTCAAGGGCTGCTAAGCATGCCTGGGCAAGTTGGTCGCCACAGGAAGTGGATTTGAATCCACAGGTGATGCCCTTTAATTTTTCTTCTACTTCTTCTACCGTTAATCCTTCTACCAAAGAAGAGATAGCCTTTAAGTTGCCGTTACATCCGTTGGTAAAGGTAACATGTTTTAAAACATTTCCCTCTAAATCCAAATCAATCTGGGTGGAACAGGTTCCTTTGGTTTTGTATGTGTAATGCATAAGAAACTCCTTTCTATACCTGGACTTGTTGTCAGGCGATTGCAAAATGAAAAATAGTGTATGACATATTTTTTATGAGGTGAAAGGCTCCTCTTCTTTTCAGATATGAAATATTGTAACTCTAAGCACTTTATTTTTCTTTCTGTTATATCGACTGTCTTTCCAATGTTTGACAAGAAATTCCGGAACTGTCCGCCGGAGTGCGGATACCTTGGCAAAGCTGCTAGGGGCACTTGGAATTTCACTGGCAACCGGCAACACTGGCACAGGGATGTGCCAGTGAGGTGTATCTGAACATGGATGTGAATATACACCGGTTGCCGGACATAATCATGATTTCATCGAAATTCCTAGTGCCCCTTGCGGTTTTGACGTTGCATCCGCAACCGGCGGACAGTCCGGAATTCTATGTCAAAGCAACCGGAAAGACAGCCTGCAAACAAGAAAAATAAAGTGCTAAGAGTTACGAGATATTTCATATCCATTAAAAAGAAGTGAAGTCTTTCACCTATAAAAATATCTTATTCTGTTTTTCCATTTTGCAATCGCCTGTTCAATCTTTGCCTATTATAGCATCTGTTTGTAAAAAGTCCACTGATTTAACAAAAAGTTTATAAAACGTTCATTGGATTAGATATTGTGAAGAAAGGCAGATAGTGGTACAATATTTCATAGTTGCGTAAGCAAAATTATGGATAGGAGCATTATATGAAAGCAATAGAAAAAATCTTTGGAACACATAGCGAAAGAGAATTAAAAAGAATTTATCCGCTTATAGATAAGATAGAGTCTTATCGGCCTGCCATGCAGGAACTGACTGATGAGCAGTTAAAGGATAAGACAAAAGAGTTCAAAAAGAGACTTGCTGATGGTGAGACATTGGACGATCTGCTTCCGGAAGCATATGCAACCGTTCGTGAGGCAGCGAAGAGAGTGCTTGGAATGGAACATTACCGTGTTCAGCTGATTGGTGGTATTATCCTGCATCAGGGACGTATCGCTGAGATGAAGACTGGTGAAGGAAAAACACTGGTATCTACCCTGCCGGCATACTTAAATGCATTGGAGGGAAAGGGCGTACATGTTGTAACTGTCAACGAATATCTGGCAAAACGTGATGCTGAGTGGATGGGACAGGTTCATGAATTCTTAGGACTGACTGTTGGCGTTGTGTTTAACGGCATGGACACTAAGGAACGTCAGGATGCATATAACTGCGACATTACCTATATTACCAATAATGAATTGGGATTCGATTACCTGCGTGATAACATGGTAATTTACAAGGAACAGTTAGTACAGCGTGGACTTCATTTTGCAATTATCGATGAGGTCGACTCTGTATTGATTGATGAGGCAAGAACACCGCTTATCATTTCCGGACAGAGTGGCAAATCCACCAGTATTTATGAGGCATGCGATATTCTGGCAAGACAGATGAAACGTGGTGAAGACCAGAAGGAATACACCAAGATGGATGCTATCATGGGAGTGGAAATCGAAGAAGATGGAGACTTCGTGGTAAATGAGAAGGATAAAGTAGTCAATCTGACATTAGAAGGTGTAAAGAAGGTAGAACAGTTCTTCCACATTGATAACCTTGCAGATCCGGATAATCTTGAGATTCAGCACAATATCATTTTAGCATTGCGTGCACACAATCTGATGTTCCGTGATCAGGATTATGTGGTAAAGGACGATCAGGTATTAATCGTAGATGAATTTACCGGACGTATTATGCCGGGCCGGCGTTATTCTGATGGATTACATCAGGCAATTGAAGCAAAAGAGCATGTAAAAGTAAAACGTGAGAGCAAGACCCTTGCTAATATTACGTTCCAGAACTTCTTCAATAAGTATGATAAGAAAGCAGGTATGACCGGTACCGCTTTGACAGAGGAAAAAGAGTTCCGTGACATCTATGGAATGGACGTTATCGAGATTCCTACCAACAGACCGGTTATCCGTGTGGATAAAGAGGATGCTGTTTATAAGACCAAGAAGGAAAAATTCCATGCAGTTGTGGATGAAGTAGAAGAAGCATACAAGAAGGGACAGCCAGTTCTGGTTGGTACAATTAATATCGATACTTCTGAGCTGGTAAGCTCCATGTTGAATAAGCGTGGTATACCACACAAAGTTTTGAATGCAAAATTCCATGAGTTAGAGGCTGAAATTGTAGCACAGGCCGGTGTACATGGTGCGGTTACCATCGCAACCAACATGGCTGGTCGTGGTACTGATATTAAGCTGGATGATGAAGCAAAGGAAGCCGGCGGTCTGAAAATCATCGGTACTGAGCGTCATGAATCCAGACGTATTGATAATCAGCTGCGAGGACGTTCCGGCCGTCAGGGAGACCCGGGAGAATCCCAGTTCTTCATTTCGCTGGAAGATGATTTGATGCGTCTGTTTGGTTCTGAGAAACTGCTTAGCATGTTTAATACTTTGGGTGTGCCGGAAGGCGAGCAGATTCAGCATAAGATGCTGACCAGTGCAATTGAAAAGGCACAGAAAAAGATTGAGGGAAATAACTTTGGAATCCGTAAGAATCTGTTGGAGTATGATCAGGTTATGAATGACCAGAGAGAGATTATATATGCAGAGCGTCTCCGTGTATTGAATGGCGAGAGCATGCGTGATGTTATCTATAAGATGATTACCGACAGAGTGGAAAATACAGTAGATACCTGTATTTCGCCGGATTTACCACCGGAAGAATGGGACATTAATGAACTGAACCAGTTATTGATTCCAATTATTCCACTTCAGCAGGTAACACCGGAGCAGGCAAAAGAATACAAGGATCAGAAGAAGTTAAAACATGCTTTAAAAGAACAGGCTGTAAAACTCTACGAGGAGAAGGAAGCAGAGTTCCCGGAGCCGGAAGCTGTCCGTGAATTAGAGCGCGTTATTTTACTGAAAGTTATTGACCGTAAGTGGATGGATCATATTGATGATATGGATCAGCTGCGTCAGGGAATCGGTTTACAGGCTTATGGGCAGAGAGACCCGCTGGTAGAGTATAAGATGAGCGGTTATGATATGTTCGAAGAGATGATTAACAGTATTCAGGAAGATACCGTCCGTCTGTTATTCCATGTCAGAGTAGAGCAGAAGGTAGAAAGAGAGCAGGTTGCAAAAGTAACCGGAACCAATAAGGATGAAACAGCACAGGGCGTGCCGAAGAAACGTGCGGCAGCAAAGGTTTACCCGAATGACCCGTGCCCATGCGGAAGTGGCAAGAAATACAAACAGTGCTGCGGAAGAAAAGCTTAAGAATAAAAATACTAAAAATTAAATCAACTTATAATAATTAAATTACGTTATAACAGTAAATATGACAAAAGGAGGAAAATAGATGCATTGCACAAGAAAAGTAACAGAAGATATAATCTGGATTGGTGGAAGTGACAGGAGACTTGCTTTATTTGAAAACGTATTCCCGATTCCAAGAGGCGTATCCTATAATTCCTATCTTTTAAAAGATGAAAAAACAGTATTATTAGATACCGTAGACCGTTCCATTGCAGGACAGTTTTTAGAAAATCTGGCATTTGCACTGGATGGAAGAAAACTGGATTACATGATTGTGAATCATATGGAACCGGATCACTGTGCATTAATTGAAGAAATCGTAAGAAGATATCCGGAAGTAAAGGTTGTGGGAAATGCCAAGACCTTTGGCATGATACAGCAGTTCTATACCTTTGATATTGCAGAACGTTCCGTTACTGTGAAAGAAGGCGAGACATTAAATACCGGAAAACATACCCTTCACTTTGTGATGGCACCGATGGTACACTGGCCGGAAGTAATGGTAACATATGATGAAACGGACAAAGTATTATTTTCAGCAGATGCATTCGGAACTTTTGGCGCATTGAACGGAAATATTTTTAATGATGAAATTGATTTTGACCGTGACTGGCTGGATGACGCAAGACGTTATTATACCAATATTGTTGGAAAATACGGCGGACCGGTTCAGACAACCTTGAAGAAAGCGGCAGGACTGGATATTTCTATTATCTGTCCGCTGCATGGACCAATCTGGCGTTCCAATCTTGGTTACATTCTGGATAAATACAATACCTGGAGCAGCTATGAGCCGGAAGAGAAAGCAGTTATGATTGCTTATGCGTCCATGTATGGAAATACAGAAAATCTTGCAAATGTACTCGCAGCAAAGCTGGCAGAAGCAGATATCCATAATATTGTAGTATATGATGTATCCAATACACATGTTTCCACTTTGATTTCAGAAGCATTCCGTTGCAGCCATATTGTACTGGCAGCTCCGACTTATAATGGAAACGTTTATCCGGTTATGGAGAACTTCTTGAATGACATGAAAGCACTTGCCGTACAGAAACGTACCGTTGCAATTCTGGATAATGGTACCTGGGCAGCAACAGCTGGAAAACAGATGGCAGATAAGATTGCGGAAATGAAAGACATGAAGATTATTGAACCAAAGGTAAGTATTAAATCTTCATTAAAGAACGAACAACTGGAACAGCTGGATGAGTTGGTGGCAGAGATTAAAAAAGATTTCTAAAGCACTGGTATTCATCAGAAGAGCAAATGAAATAGAAATAAAAAAGGTCAGAGTAAAATGAGTACAGAACAAACATTCGATTTTGTTCTGTACTTTTTTGTTGAGGGATGCTATAATGAGCGGAGAAACGTGGTAATACTAAAGGAAGAGTAAATGAACAGAGGAGAAATTGAGTGGATCATTTTAAATTAGTTTCCAAATATCAACCCACCGGAGACCAGCCGCAGGCAATTGAGAAGCTGGTGAAGGGATTTAAAGAGGGCAATCAGTTTGAAACACTACTGGGTGTAACTGGGTCCGGTAAGACATTTACCATGGCAAATGTCATTGCACGGATGAATAAACCGACATTGATTATTTCGCATAATAAGACACTGGCGGCGCAGCTCTATGGAGAATTCAAGGAATTTTTCCCCGAAAATGCAGTAGAGTATTTTGTATCCTATTACGATTACTACCAGCCAGAGGCATATGTGCCATCCACGGATACTTATATCGCAAAGGATTCTTCTGTGAATGATGAGATTGATAAACTGCGTCTGTCCGCGACAGCAGCATTGACGGAACGGCGGGATGTTATTGTAGTTTCCAGTGTATCCTGTATCTATGGATTGGGGGAACCGGAGAACTTTCAGAAGATGATGGTATCTCTACGGCCGGGTATGGAACGGGATCGTGATGATGTTATCCGGCAGTTGATTGATATACAATATACAAGAAATGATATGGATTTCCAGCGAGGCACCTTCCGGGTACGGGGAGACGTTTTGGAAATCTTTCCGGCAGACCGTGGAGAGACTGCAATCCGGGTAGAATTCTTTGGCGATGAAATAGACCGGATTACAGAAATCGATGTATTGACCGGCGAGATTAAGAATAGTCTTAATCATATCAGTATTTTTCCAGCATCACATTATGTAGTGCCAAGAGAAAAAATCCTGCGGGCATGCGATACCATTGAAGCAGAGCTGGAAGAGCGTGTGAAATACTTTAAGGGGGAAGATAAGCTCTTAGAGGCACAGCGGATTGCCGAGCGGACGAATTTTGATATTGAAATGTTAAAAGAGACAGGCTTCTGTAGTGGAATTGAAAACTATTCCAGACATTTATCCGGACAGCCGGCAGGTTCGAGACCGTTAACACTGATTGATTATTTCCCGGATGACTTCCTGATTATGGTAGATGAGTCCCATATTACAATTCCGCAGATTCGTGGAATGTATGCGGGAGACCAGTCCAGAAAGACAACGCTTGTGGATTATGGCTTCCGTCTGCCTTCAGCAAAAGACAACCGCCCAATGAATTTCGAAGAGTTTGAAAGCCAGATAGACCAGATGCTGTTTGTATCTGCAACGCCAAATGATTATGAAGAAGAACATGAACTTTTGCGGGTAGAGCAGATTATCAGACCGACGGGACTTTTAGACCCTGACGTGGAAGTGCGCCCGGTAGAAGGTCAGATTGACGATTTGATTGGAGAGGTCAATAAAGAGACTGCGGCAGGACATAAGGTGCTGGTAACGACACTGACCAAGAAAATGGCAGAGGATTTGACAGAATATATGCGTGAAGTGGGTATTCGTGTGAAATACCTGCATTCGGATATTGATACTTTGGAAAGGGCAGAGATTATCCGGGATTTGCGGCTGGATGTATTTGATGTGCTGGTGGGAATTAACCTTTTGCGGGAAGGACTTGATATACCGGAAATTACATTAGTGGCAATTATTGATGCGGACAAGGAAGGTTTCTTGCGCTCCGAGACTTCGCTGATTCAGACTATCGGACGAGCGGCAAGAAACAGTGAAGGTCATGTTATCATGTATGCAGATAAGATTACAGACTCCATGCGGGTTGCGATTGATGAGACAAAGCGCCGCCGTGAGATTCAGCAGAAATACAATGAAGAGCATGGCATTACGCCGACTACCATTCAGAAATCTGTCCGTGAGTTAATCAGTATTTCCAAGAAGGTAGCCAAGAATGAAATGGAATTCAAGAAAGATCCGGAATCCATGGATAAGAAGGAATTGGAGAAGCTGATTGCAGATATTCAGAAGAAGATGAACCATGCTGCTGCAGAGTTGAACTTTGAGGCTGCGGCAGAATATCGTGATAAGTTAATTGAGTTAAAGAAGATGCTTCGCGATTTGTAAGGTAGAGAAAGAGGAAGAAAAAGTGGCAAAGAAAGAGAGAAAATATATCAGGATTCGTGGTGCAAGCGAACATAATTTGAAGCATATTGATGTGGATATACCAAGAGATGAATTTGTGGTACTGACGGGACTCAGCGGCTCCGGTAAATCCTCACTGGCATTTGATACGATTTATGCAGAGGGACAGCGGCGTTATATGGAGAGCCTGTCATCTTATGCAAGGCAGTTCTTGGGACAGATGGAGAAACCGAATGTAGAGAAAATAGAAGGTTTGTCTCCGGCAATTTCCATTGACCAGAAATCCACAAACCGTAACCCGAGATCTACTGTAGGAACGGTAACGGAGATTTATGATTATTTCCGTCTGCTCTATGCGCGGATTGGAATTCCGCACTGTCCGAACTGCGGCAAGGAGATTAAGAAACAGACCGTAGACCAGATGGTAGACCAGATTATGAAGCTGCCGGAGCGTACCAGGATACAGCTTTTAGCACCGGTAGTCCGTGGAAGAAAGGGTGAACACCAGAAGCTTTTTGAACGGGCAAAGCGAAGCGGCTATGTGAGAGTACAGGTGGATGGAAATACCTATGAACTGACAGAAGTGATAAAGCTGGATAAGAACAAGAAACATAATATCGAAATCGTAGTGGATCGTCTGGTGGTAAAGGAAGGTATTGAAAAGCGTCTGACGGATTCTATTGAAAATGTGTTAGAACTTTCAAACGGACTTCTGATGGTGGATATCATTGATGGAGAGACCATGCAGTTTTCCCAGAGCTTTTCCTGTCCGGATTGTGGAATCAGTATTGATGAAATCGAACCGAGAAGCTTTTCCTTTAACAATCCGTTTGGAGCCTGCCCGGAATGTTTTGGACTGGGTTACAAGATGGAATTTGATGAAGAACTGATGATACCGGATAAGAGATTAAGCCTTGCAGAGGGCGCAATTCAGGTGATGGGCTGGCAATCCTCTACTGATAAGAAGAGCTTTACTTATGCAATCCTTAAGGCACTTTCTGAGGAATATGGCTTCAGTCTTGATACACCATATAAGGAATTGCCGGCAGAAGTCCGGAATATGCTGATTCATGGAACCAATGGAAGGTCTGTAAAGGTATATTATAAAGGTCAGCGTGGAGAAGGCGTATACGACATTGCCTTTGAAGGACTGATTAAGAATGTGGAACGCCGCTATCGTGAGACCGGCTCTGATACCATGAAGCAGCAGTATGAGGAGTTTATGCGGATTACACCGTGTAAAAGCTGTGGCGGGCAGAGGTTGAAGAAAGAGTCGCTGGCAGTAACGGTTTCCGGTAAAAATATATATGAAATAACAGCGATGTCCATCCGTAATCTGGATGCCTATTTAAAAGAAATGGAACTGACGGAACAGCAGCATCTGATTGGTGATCAGGTTTTAAAAGAAATCCGGGCGCGGGTAGGCTTTCTGATGGATGTGGGACTGGATTATCTGTCCCTTTCCCGCGCAACCGGAAGCTTATCGGGTGGTGAAGCACAGCGAATCAGACTGGCAACCCAGATTGGCTCCGGACTTGTAGGTGTGGCTTATATTTTGGACGAGCCGAGTATTGGTCTGCACCAGAGGGATAATGATAAACTTTTGAATTCCTTAAAGGGATTAAAAGACCTTGGAAATACACTGATTGTAGTAGAACATGATGAAGATACCATGCGTGCGGCAGATTATATTGTGGATATCGGACCGGGAGCCGGTGAACATGGCGGAGAAGTCATTGCTACCGGAACAGCAGAGGAGATTATGAAAAATAAGAACTCTATCACCGGTGCTTATTTAAGCGGAAGAATCAAGATTCCGGTACCGAAAGAAAGACGGAAACCAACCGGATTCATTACTGTAAAGGGTGCAAGAGAGAATAACCTGAAGAATATTGATGTGAAGATTCCACTGGGTATTATGACCTGCATTACCGGAGTGTCCGGCTCCGGAAAGAGTTCCCTGACCAATGAAATCCTCTATAAACGTCTGGCAAGGGATTTAAACCGGGCAAGGTGTATTCCGGGTGCCCATGATGATATTGAAGGTCTGGAACAGTTAGATAAGGTAATTGATATTGACCAGTCTCCAATCGGAAGAACACCCCGTTCCAATCCGGCTACTTATACCGGTGTGTTTGATATGATAAGAGATTTGTTTGCATCCACTCCGGATGCCAAGGCAAGAGGATACCAGAAGGGAAGATTCAGCTTTAATGTGAGGGGTGGCCGGTGTGAAGCCTGCTCCGGTGATGGTATTCTTAAGATAGAAATGCATTTCCTGCCGGATGTATATGTTCCGTGTGAAGTGTGTCAGGGCAAACGATATAACCGTGAAACACTGGAAGTAAAATATAAGGGCAAGAGTATCTATGATGTGCTGAATATGACAGTGGAAGAGGCACTGGAATTCTTTCAGAATGTGCCTTCTATTGCAAGAAAGATACAGACCCTTTATGATGTGGGCTTATCTTATATCCGTCTGGGCCAGCCATCTACTGAACTGTCTGGTGGAGAAGCACAGAGAATTAAGCTTGCAACAGAATTGAGCAAACGCAGTACAGGAAAGACTATTTATATTCTGGATGAGCCGACAACAGGACTTCATTTTGCAGATGTCCATAAATTAATTGAAATTCTGAGGAGATTGTCTGATGGTGGCAATACAGTAGTTGTAATTGAACATAATCTGGATGTAATCAAGACGGCAGATTATATTATTGATATGGGGCCGGAAGGCGGAGACGGTGGCGGAACTGTGGTTGCCCAGGGAACGCCGGAAGAGATTGCCAAAGTACCGGAATCCTATACCGGACAATATGTAAAGAAATATCTGGAACAGTAATACCGGATAAGCATAAGACAATGAAGAATGGCATCTGCTAGAAACTGCCAGTGGCGGGTTCGGCAGGTGCTATTTTCTATAGGCACATTCTTTGTTCCTGTTATGAGCACAAAAAAACTGCTGAAACATTCAGCAGTTACTATCTTGGGGAGTACCCTCCGGACATCCCGAAGGACATCCGAAGGGCTGAGTTATGAAAAATTATATTAGCTTAATAGCTAGTACATATATGATAGTATAGAAGACCTGTGACTATTATGTGAACAAAAAGTTAAGACAATTAGAAAGCAAAAGAAAGTTAAGAAGATGTTGCGATTTCATTAAAAATAAGTAAAAACAGAAAAAAACCTTTGAAAAATGCCATTTATTGTATATAATGTGATTATATATGTAAGAATATGATTGAATGCGTAGTCTGTCTTTTTTTTGAGATAGATTACTCCACATATAATGAAACAGATGAAAGGGGAAACATTGACATGGTTTCAACAGATATTGGAATTGATTTAGGAACAGCCAGCATATTGGTTTATATTAAAGGAAAAGGCGTAGTTTTAAAAGAGCCGTCCGTAGTAGCGTTTGACAGAGATACAAACAAGATTAAAGCGATTGGTGAAGAAGCAAGACTGATGCTTGGTAGAACACCAGGCAACATTGTAGCAGTAAGACCACTCCGTCAGGGCGTTATTTCTGATTATACTGTAACAGAGAAGATGATTAAGTACTTTATTCAGAAAGCACTTGGAAAGAAAACCTTCCGCAAACCAAGAATCAGTGTCTGTGTACCAAGTGGTGTAACAGAAGTTGAGAAGAAGGCAGTAGAGGATGCGACTTATCAGGCAGGAGCAAGAGAAGTTGCAATTATTGAAGAACCAATTGCAGCAGCAATTGGAGCAGGTATCGATATTGCAAGACCTTGTGGAAATATGATTGTAGATATCGGAGGAGGAACCGCAGATATTGCAGTAATTTCACTGGGCGGTTCGGTAGTAAGTACATCAATTAAAATTGCCGGAGATGATTTTGATGAGGCAATTGTCCGTTATATGAGAAAGAAACATAATCTTCTGATCGGAGAAAGAACTGCAGAAGATATTAAGATTAAGATTGGAACCTGTTTCCCACTGGCACAGCCGGAAACGATGGATGTCCGTGGGCGTAATCTGGTAACAGGACTTCCTAAGACAGTAACTGTTTCTTCTGAAGAGACTGAGGAAGCATTAAGAGAACCGACTTTACAGATTGTAGAAGCGGTACACAGTGTTCTGGAAAAAACACCACCAGAGCTGGCAGCAGATGTTGCAGACAGAGGAATTGTGCTGACAGGTGGCGGTTCATTACTTAGAGGACTGGAAGAGCTGATTGAAGATAAGACAGGAATTAATACAATGACAGCAGAAGAACCAATGACCTGTGTAGCAATTGGCACAGGTAAATTCGTAGAATTCTTAGCTGGTAAGAGAGACGACGATTAAGATTTCGGGAGGACTGTAGATGGTAAAAGGATTATATACCGCATGGACCGGAATGTTAGACGAACAGAACCGTCTGGATATTCTGACAAATAATCTGGCAAATGCCGACACAACCGGATATAAGAAGGAAGGTACCACAAACCATACATTTGCTGATACACTGGCAATTAAGATTAAGGATACTTCTGATTATGGGCAGCCGCGGGTACTGGGAAATATCAGTATGGGTGTGCATATTGGCGAAGTATATACCGATTTCAGCCAGGGCAGCTTTAAAGTGACAGACAGAAGTACCGATATGGCATTGGATGGAAATGGTTTTTTTACGGTATCATTTACCAATAAGAATGGTGAAACATCTATGAAGCTTACCCGGGATGGAGCATTTACACTGACCAGAGAAGGCTATCTGGTGACCAAAGACGGTGATTATGTGCTGAACCAGAATGGAGCTTCCACTGGCAATCCTGGTGCAGAGAATTATATCCGGATTAATCCGAATCTGGATTTTGAAGTGCTTTCCGATGGAAGTATTATGCAGAATAATCAGGTGGTTGCAAGACTTGGTGTGGTAGATGTAGATAATTATGACTATATCAGCAAATATGGTGAGAATCTCTATGATGTAGTAAATGGCGGACAGCTTGTGGCATCGAATGCGAGAGTAGAGCAGGGTGCATTGGAAGCTTCCAACATTAATGTAGTATCCGAAATGGTAGATATGATTACAATCACCAGAGCTTACGAGGCTGGACAAAAGATTATCCAGACGATGGATTCAACACTGGACAAAGCCGTAAATAATGTAGGTAAAGTATAAAAAGAACTAAAGAAAAGTGCAAAAGAAGCCGATATAAATAAGTAGGAAACAGGTACGTTTTATAAAAGGCTGGCCACGGATGGCGCAAGAAAGATAAGGAGCGCAGGGCTTATGATGAGAGCATTGTGGACTGCTGCATCAGGAATGATTGCACAGCAGACAAATATTGATTCGATTTCTAATAACTTATCGAATGTAAATACAACGGGTTACAAATCAGAACAGGCAGAGTTTAAATCACTGTTGTATCAGACACTGCAGTCTAAAACAACTTCTGCAAATGGTGATGAAAAACCAGTTCCGGTTCAGGTGGGACTGGGAACCAGAGTAGCCTCTATTACATCTGATTTTACCAATGGAGCATTAATTGCCAATTCCAGCAATACAGCATTTGCGTTGGAAGGAAAAGGATTTTTCTCGGTACGTGGAGAAGATGGACAGACATACTATACCAGAAATGGTAAATTTGGCTGGGCCATCGGAACTAATGGAACGACACTTTGCAATGAAGCCGGACTTCCGGTATTAGATAGTAATGGAAATGAAATTGTTCTGCCGGATGGCGTGACTGCATCATCTATCGAAGTATCAAATGATGGAAAGTTCTATTATAAAGATGCGGCAGGCAATACCATAGATATGAACAGACAGATTGGCGTATATCAGTTTACCAATCCGGCTGGACTGGAAAAGGATTCCGGAAGCCTTTTGGTTGCAACAGCAGCATCCGGTAATCCGATGAATGAGCTGACTACTCCGGGACTGACCAGAAGCAAGGTATGCCAGAATTATCTGGAAGCATCCAATGTCCAGGTGGCAGACGAGATGGTTAATATGATTATTGCACAGCGTGCATATGAATTAAACTCTAAGGCGATTCAGGCAGCAGATGAGATGCTTGGACAGGCAAATTCATTAAGAAGATAGTTCTAAAGGCAGGGTAAAGTATGAGTATATCGATGGATAATATTTCGACATTGCTGAATACAACTTCATCACAGGCAAGTAACAGTTCCAATGGACTGGAGAAGACATTGAATTCAGATTTATCAGGTGCAACGGATGACGAACTGATGGATGTCTGCAAGGAATTTGAGGCATATTTCTTAGAACAGGTTTATAAGGAAATGAAGAAAACCATTCCGGAGAACGAAGACCAGGATGCCAGTATGAGTCAGATGACGGATTATTTTGAAGACGAGATGATACAGAAGCTGGCAAGCCAGTCAGTAGAACAGAGTGGCGGAAGTAACAGTCTGGCACAGCAGCTGTATGAGCAGATGAAGCGTAATTATAATATGGAATAGAATTTAAAAAAGACGATAAAAGGGGCTGTCATATGATGACAGCCTTCTCTTACTTTACAGGAAATTGCTTTCCTGTAAAGTAAAAAATGCTCCGCAAGGATGCACACTGCGGCGTATAAGGCAGATGTCGCAAGCGACCGCCGCAGGCGCAAGACTGTGCCAAGGCACATTCTTTATTCTGTTGGAAAGGAAAGACGATGGAGACGATAACCGGTTATGTAGATCATATCATATATCGAAATGCTGACAATGGCTATACGGTACTGGTGCTGGTTTGCAAAGAAGAAGAGATTACCTGCGTGGGAATCTTTTCGGGAATCAGTGAGGGAGAGAATATCGAAGTGACCGGTGAATATACGGCACATCCGACCTATGGAAAGCAGTTTAAAGCTGAAAGTTATGTGGAGAAAGAACCAACCGATGAACTGTCCATTGAGCGTTATCTTGGCTCTGGAGCAATTAAAGGGATTGGTGCGGCACTTGCAGCAAGAATTGTAAGAAGATTTAAAGGCGATACCTTCCGGATTATCGAAGAAGAACCGGAGCGGTTAGCGGAAGTAAAAGGAATCAGTGAACGGAAAGCAATGGAAATATCAGACCAGGTCTCTGAAAAACGAGATCTGCGTCAGGCAATGATATTTTTGCAGCAGTATGGCATTACACTGAATCTTGCGGTGAAAATCTATAAAGAATACGGACAGGAAGTATACGGCATCATTCAGGAGAATCCATATCGTCTGGCGGATGATATCAGTGGTGTGGGATTCCGGATTGCAGATGAAATTGCTAAGAAAGTCGGTATTCATACAGATTCTGATTTTCGAATCCGAAGCGGTATATTGTATACACTTTTACAGGCATCCGGGGAGGGACATACCTTTCTGCCGGAGGAAGAACTGACAAAGCGGGCAGGAGAACTTCTTGGTGTAACAGAAGAAGCAATCGAAAAGCAGTATATGGATTTGTCGATAGAGCGGAAAATCATTATGAAACAGGAGGGCGAACAGGTTCAGATTTATGGTGCACCACTCTATTATACGGAAGTAAATACAGCCATGATGCTTAAGAATCTGGATATTGCCTATGATGTGTCAGATGCAGAGATTGCCCAGCGAATCCATAAGATTGAGAAGCAGACCGGCATGGAACTGGATGAACACCAGAAAGAGGCTGTTTCGGAGGCAGTAAGAAACGGACTTTTGGTAATCACCGGTGGACCCGGAACTGGTAAGACGACGACAATTAACAGTATTATCAAATATTTTGAACTGGAAGGTCTGGACATTTTCCTGGCAGCACCTACCGGAAGAGCTGCAAAGCGAATGAGCGAAATGACCGGATATGAAGCTAAAACCATACACCGGATGCTGGAATTAAACGGTGGAATGGAAGGAGCGGTAGGATTCGAACGAAATGAAAGTAATCCGCTGGAAACGGATGTTGTAATTATCGATGAGATGTCCATGGTGGACATCAGCCTGATGCAGTCCTTGTTGAAGGCAATGGTAGCCGGAACAAGACTGATTCTGGTAGGAGACGTAAACCAGCTTCCAAGCGTAGGACCGGGAAGCGTATTAAAGGATATTATCGACAGCGGACAGTTCCATGTGGTACAGCTTACCAAGATTTTCCGACAGGCATCCCAGAGTGATATCATTGTCAATGCCCATAAAATCAATCGTGGAGAAGAAGTAGTGTTAGATAACAAGAGCATGGATTTCTTTTTTTTGAAACGATATGATGCAGATGTGATTATCAATGTAGTACTGCAGCTGATTATGCAGAAACTGCCTAAATTTGTAAATGCACAGCCTTATGATATACAGGTGCTGACTCCGATGAAAAAAGGAAATCTGGGCGTAGAACGACTGAACAGCATCTTGCAGCAATATTTAAATCCTCCTGCTCCGGATAAGAAAGAAAAAGAGTATGGCGATAAAGTGTTCCGCGAAGGGGACAAGGTCATGCAGATAAAAAATAATTATCAGCTGGAGTGGGAGGTTTTGAGTAAATATGGATTTTCCATTGACCGTGGAACCGGTGTGTTTAATGGGGATACGGGAATTATCCGTGAAATCAATGATTATAAAGAGACAATGACCGTGGTCTATGATGAAGACAAGGTGGTGGAGTATTCCTTTAAAATATTAGAGGAACTGGAACTGGCATATGCCATTACAATACATAAATCCCAGGGTAGTGAATATCCGGCAGTTGTAATTCCGCTTCTTGGGGGCCCGAGAATGCTGATGAACAGGAACCTTTTGTATACAGCGGTAACCCGTGCAAGAAAGTGTGTAACTCTTGTGGGAAATGAAATGTGCTTCTATGAGATGGAACAGAATATTACAGAGCAGACCAGATACAGCGGTCTACGGGCAAGACTGGAAGAAAATGTGTAGAGGTGGTTGGCTGTACAGACATGCAGAACCTTCCACCGACCGCTTCTTACGGGTGTCTGGAAAGAAAGAAAAACCAGCCGAAATTCTGTATTTTGCAGAATTCCGGCTGGTTTTTGCGTGTCTGACAACTTGCAAAGCAAGTCATTTGTCAATTTTCGTTTAAAAACCGGCAGATACCAATTACTTGGATAATAAAGCTTTGTCATTGGCAAATTCTTCGCCGCTGATTTCTTCAAATTTCTCTAATAAATCTTCTACGGTAAGATTCTTTTTCTCTTCTCCGGAAATATCTAAGATAACCTGACCTTCATTCATCATAATCAGACGGTTACCATGAACAATTGCATCACGCATGTTGTGTGTTACCATCAGAGTGGTAAGGTTCTGCTCTGCAACTATTTTATCCGAAAGAGTAAGAACCTTTGCAGCAGTCTTTGGATCCAGAGCAGCGGTGTGCTCATCTAAGAGAAGCAGCTTTGGACGGTTTAAAGTAGCCATAAGAAGAGTCAGTGCCTGACGCTGACCACCGGAAAGCAGTCCGACTTTAGAGGTAAGACGGTTCTCAAGTCCTAAATCCAGCTCTTTTAACAATTCTTTATAATGTGCTCTTTCTGCCTTGGTAATACCGCTTCCAAGACCTCTGCTTTTGCCACGACGGGCAGCGAGGGCAAGATTCTCATCGATTCCCATGGTAGCAGCGGTTCCCATCATAGGATCCTGGAATACGCGGCCTAAGAAACTGGCACGTCTGTGCTCAGACATTCTTGTAACATCTACGTCATCAATAGAAATGGAACCTTCATCCACAAGGAATACTCCTGCAATAGCATTTAATAAAGTGGATTTTCCGGCACCATTTCCACCGATGACAGTAACGAAATCACCTTCGTTTAAAGTAAGGGTAGTGCCGTTAAGAGCGGTTTTTTCGTTAATGGTTCCCGGATTAAATGTTTTGTAAATATGATCAACTTTAAGCATTGGTTTTGGCTCCTTTCTTTACTGGTTTTGTAAAATATTTCTTCTTCCAGTAAGGAACTGCAAGGAAGAAAGCAACCACAAGTGCAGATAACAGCTTTAAGTAGTTGGTATCAAGACCAAGCCAGATAACAATCTGAAGTACAGCGTAGTAAATAACAGCACCGATAGCGACAGATAAAAGCTTCAACGCAAAGTTGTGGAAAATCTTTTCGAACAATACAGTACCGATAATAACGGCAGCAAGACCGATTACGATAGCACCACGTCCTGCATTAACATCAGCAAATCCCTGATACTGTGAGTAAAGAGCGCTGGCAAGACCAACAAGACCGTTGGAAATCATTAAACCGATTACGGTATTGAAATTTGTGTTGATACCCTGGGCACGGCTCATATTCGGGTTGCATCCGGTAGCACGGATAGAACAGCCTCTTGCAGTTCCGAAGAACCAGTACAGGATAGCTATAATGGCGATGACAAAGATAGCAACGATAAATATGGTGTTTTTATAAAAAGCCACATTTTTTACATATCGTAAAGATACAATTAAATCGTATTTGTCAGCGCTGATTGCCTGGTTGGATTTGCCGCCAAGAATCTTTAAGTTAATGGAGTATAATCCAAGCTGGGTTAAAATACCTGCAAGGATTACCGGGATTCCCATTTTTGTATGGAAGATTCCGGTAATTAATCCTGCCAGCATACCGGATATGGTAGCGGCAAGGATTGCTACCCAGATATTCTGCCCAGAAGCAATCAGAGTAACACAGACAGCACCGCCAAGACTCATGGTTCCATCCACGGTTAAGTCTGCCACATCCTGTATTTTAAAAGTGATGTATACACCGATTGCCATAATACCCCAGATTAATCCCTGGGCTACAGCACCGGGCATAGCGTTTAATAAATCAGCAATTTGCAATTCCACAATAAGTTCCTCCGGTTTCTAAATAAATAATTCAAAAGTAAAAATTACTCAGACATGTCTAAAGCTTCGTAATCGTCTGGAACAGTGATGCCAAGCTTCTCGCAGATGTCAGGGTTGTACTGTTTGGTAACTGCTGGAGCAAATTCAACTTCCATAGTGGATGGGTCTGCACCATTTACTAAGATTTCGTATGCCATTTTACCTGTCTGATATCCAAGGTCATAGTAGCTGATGGATAAGGTAGCAACACCACATCCTTTACAGATACCGGCTTCCCCTGCAATAATTGGAACACCGGCTTCACCCGCAATGTTATTGATAACTTCTGTATTGGAAGCTGCAGTGTTGTCGGTAGGAACGTAAAGAACATCGTTATCATTTACAGCACTCTGGACAACACTTGCAATATCGTTGGAATCAACGAAAGAATATGCAGTACAGGTGTAATTTAATTTTTCTAATTCTTCTTTGATAACATCAATCTGATACTGTGAGTTTGCTTCTGCGGAGCAGTAAAGCAGTCCGACATTTTTAGCATCCGGGAATAATTCGTTTAACATAGCTGCCTGCTCGGACAGAGGAGCTAAGTCAGAAGTTCCTGAAATGTTACGTCCTGTTGTGCCTGACCAGTCAGAAATGTCAAGAGCGGTTGCATAATCTGTTACGGAAGTTCCAAGAATAGGAATATCTGTAGTTGCAGCAGCTGCAGACTGAAGAGGAGCAGTTGCATTTGCAAGAATCAGGTCTTCATTTTTGGAAACGAAGGAGTTGACGATAGTTGCGCATGTGGCAGAATCACCCTGGGCGTTCTGCTCGTCAAAAACAACGTCATCACCTAATTTCTCGGTAAGATAGTCTTTGAATCCTTTTGTTGCAGCATCTAATGCCTCATGCTGTACGAGCTGACAGATGCCAACGGTGTACTTTGCGTTGGATGAACTTTTCTCTGTAGCGTCAGCGTTTTGGGTATCTCCTGCTTTGGAGCCACAGGCGGTCATGCTGAGCGCAAGAACTGCTGCAACTGAAAGAGAGAGAAATTTCTTCATTTTTTTCATAATAATTTCCTCCTGAAATATGTAATGTTTTTTGATTTAACGCGTTCGTGCGTCTGCGCGTTTATGCATTAAAGCGTTAATCCGAATAGACTAATTATAATAAGTAGAGAAAAATAAGTCAATAAATTAAATCCTATTTTTATCAGGAAAAATTAAGAGAATGTTAATGTTTTTGCAAAAGGGACTGTGCTAATATGTGCAAAGAGAGTTTTGGAAAGGAAATAATGAATATACTGGATATTATATTCCCAAGAAGATGCCCGCTGTGTGATGAGGTAATACCGCCGGATGGGGAAATCTGCCCGGAGTGCATCGGAAAGGCAGAACTGGTGCAGGAACCGGTCTGTAAACGGTGCGGAAAACCCATTGGGAATGCCAGGAAGGAATACTGTGGTGACTGTGACCGGAAAAAACATTTTTTTGATTCGGGAAAGGCAGTATTTGTTTATCAGGGGGCAGTGCAACACTCGCTGTATCGTTTTAAATATGCCAACCGGCGTGAATATGCAGCTTTTTATGGAAAAATGGCATGTATACAGTATGCCCGGTGGATTTCAAGACTGGGGATAGATGCAATCATACCGGTTCCGCTGCATCGGAAACGCAGAAGGGAGAGAGGGTATAATCAGGCAGAACTCTTTGCAAAGGAAATAGGAAAACGTACCGGAATTCCGGTAGAAACGAAATTGCTATATCGGTGTATAAATACCAGACCCCAGAAGGAACTTAATGACCAGGAACGCAAGAAAAATCTGAAAAAGGCTTTTACAATCGCACAAAATATAGTACAATTAAGAAAAGTTCTGCTTGTAGATGACATTTACACAACTGGAAGTACCGTGGATGCAGCAGCAGAATGTTTGAAGGTATCAGGAATACAAGAGGTTTATGTGCTTTGCATTAGCATTGGCAGGGGACATTAGGAGGAGAAAGAATGGACGTAAGAAACTGCAAAGGATGCGGAAGATTATTTAATTATTATGGGGGCGTACCGTTATGTAAAGCCTGCAAAGATAAACTGGAAGAGAAGTTCCAGGAGGTAAAAGAATATTTGCGGCAGAACCCGAATACTCCGATACAGGTTGTATCGGAAGATAATGATGTTTCTGTAAAACAGATTAAACAGTGGGTGCGTGAAGAAAGACTTGTCTTTTCAGAAGATTCACCACTTGGTCTGGAATGTGAAGGCTGTGGAACAATTATCAAAACAGGACGTTTCTGTGAAAAATGCAAACGTAAAATGGAAACGGACTTCCAGAGTGTAATAAAGAAAAAACCGGTGGAGCCTCAGTTGGATAAGAGACCGAAGGAAAGAGATAAGATGAGATATCTGTAACTGTAGATAAGAACTGCCGCAGTGACTGGTGGCAGTTTTTTCTTTTCAGAAGATAATATCTATGTTATACTAAAGAGAGTTTGTTTAGGAGCAGAGTATGATTAGTAAAGAACGCGTCAGACATATGACAAAGCTGTCAGAATTCGAAAATGAAGAAAGTAAAGCCTGCCAGAAAGCAACACAGTATTTTAGAAGAGATTATGTTGCCATGGAGTTGATAAAAAGCTTTTTTGCCGGAACCATTGCGTTTGGACTTCTTTTTGTGCTGTGGCTTTTTTACGACATGGAGAATCTGGTAAAGAAAATTAATGATATGGATATGATTGGATTTGGCATCCGGATTGTAATGGTGTATCTGGTATTTCTGGCTGCTTATCTGCTTATTACTTATATTATCTATAATCGCAGATATACAAAGGGGAGAAGACAGGTAAAGGAGTATTATAACAGACTGAAGAGGGTGAGCAGTCTGTATCGTGAGGAAGAAAATATATCTAATACGGATGACTGGGAGGTTTAGAATGACGGGTTTACTCGAACTGAAGGAGCGGTTAATCCGCTTTTTTGGAAAAAATGAAATATATGTTGTGCCGGTACTTAAGTTTATTCTGGCAACAGTGGTATTTCTGCTGATCAATCAAAATATTGGCTATATGACCAGACTGGCCGGACTTCCGGTAACACTGGTACTGGCACTGTTATGTGCGGTGCTTCCGGTCAATGCTATCCTGTTGTTTGCGTTCATTCTGATTGCTGCACATTTATTTGCACTGTCTATGGATGTATGCGTGGTAGGACTGATTCTTATGCTGGTTATCACACTGCTGTATTTACGGTTTTCACCAAAAGATGGTTATTATGCAGTGCTGACACCGATAACATTTACATTACATATCCCGTATATCATGCCGATTTCAGCAGGACTGTTACGGACACCGGCATCTGCTGCATCTATTGTGAGCGGAACTGTGATGTTTTATTTCCTGAAGGGAATAAAGGAAAATGAGACAGTATTAAGTGCGGTGGAAGAGGACAGCAATGCGGCTTCAAAAATGGTGGTAGCAATCAACCAGCTGCTGGGTAATAAGGAAATGTATCTGGTACTGGCAACTTTTATTGTGATTTTACTGGTGGTTTATGTAGTGCGCCGCCTGTCCATAGATCATGCATGGACAGTAGCATCACTGGCTGGTATTCTGATTGGACTTACTGTGCTGATCAGCGGTTTTGTAATGCTGGGCATCAAGGGACGAATCGTCTGGATTATTGTAGGAAGCGTAATTTCTACGGTGATTGCATTGATACAGCAGTTCCTGTTCTTTAACCTGGATTATAGCAGGACAGAACGGGTGCAGTTTGAAGATGATGAATATTACTATTATGTAAAAGCGGTACCGAAGATTTATGTTACAACCAAGGAGAAAAAGGTAAAACGTATCGCAGCCAAGGATGAGGAAAAAGAACGTATTTCCCGCAAAGCATTGGCAGAGGAAATGGATATAGACGAAGATTTGCTGAAATAAGACAGAGAGGAAGTGGAACAGGTGCAGTCATTTTTGACAGTGTTGGAAAATTTTAAAGAAAATTATCTGGCGTGGGTAAGCGTTTTGAACATTACGGTATCAAAGACTGATATTGTAGAAATGCTTATTATTGCGTTCCTGTTTTATCACGTCCTGAAATGGATTAAGGATACACGGGCATGGATGCTGTTAAAAGGAATTCTTGTGATTTTAGCGTTTGTACTTGTGGCAGCAATCTTCCAGATGAATACAATTCTCTGGATAGCAGAGAAGACGATTAATGTAGCGATTATTGCAATCGTTGTTATCTTCCAGCCGGAGCTCCGGAAAGCACTGGAAGAATTGGGACGAAAGAAATTTATTTCATCCCTCTTTTCTTTTGATTTTGGAAAAAACGGAGTGGAACGTTTCAATGACCATACGATTGGAGAACTGGTAAAGGCAAGCTATGAGATGGGTAAGGTGAAGACCGGAGCCCTGATTGTAGTGGAAAATGAAATTATGCTGACAGAATACGAAAGAACCGGTATTGCACTGGATTCCCTGGTATCAAGCCAGCTTCTGATTAATATATTTGAAAAGAACACTCCGTTACATGACGGAGCTATTATTGTACGTGGGGACAGGGTTGTCTCTGCAACCTGTTATCTGCCACTGTCTGACAGCCTGGAACTGAGCAAGGATCTGGGAACCAGACATCGTGCGGCAGTTGGAATTAGTGAAGTGAGTGATTCTCTTACAATTGTGGTATCAGAGGAAACCGGAAAGGTTTCTATTGCGATGGGTGGACAGCTGTACCGTAATGTGGATGCGGAGTTTCTGCGCAGCAAACTGAAATTTCTCCAGAGCAGCAATATCGAACCAAAGCGCTTCCAATTACTGAAGAGGAGGTTACGCAATGTTAAAAAAGCTGACAAAACTGGTGACGAATAATTTTGGACTGAAGGTTGCAGCATTATTCTTCTCTGTTGTGCTGTGGCTCGTTGTTGTCAACATTGATGATCCGACACAGGCGAAGAACTTTACCACGTCTATTACGATAACCAATTCGGATTATATGACACAGCAGGGCAAATACTTTGAAGCAAAGGACAGTAATCTGCAGGTAACCTTTAAGGTTTCTACTGTGCGTTCTGTTATGAAGAACTTGAGTAATACTGACTTCCGGGCAGTAGCAGATATGGAGAATGTTGAGCAGGTAGACGGTGTATACCGGGTACCGATTGAGATAACTGCAACACGATATGCGTCTGCGGTGAACTTCCAGGGCAAAACACAGTATATGGAAGTAAATGTAGAAGATCTGATGCTGTCACAGTTTTCTATTAAGGCAAAAACAGTAGGAGATGCAGCTGAGAATTATGCGGTGGGAGATGTGCGGGTATCTCCGAACATCTTAAAAGTAACCGGACCGGAATCGGTGGTGAATCAGATTGATCATGTAGAAGCAACCATTGATGTAACAGGTGCATCCGCAGACTTGACGGATAGTGTAGTTCCGGTTGTATATAATGCAAACGGTGAGGCGGTAGACACCTCAAAGCTGAATTTTAATATTGATAAAGTGACAATTTCGGCTACGATACTTAATATCCGTAACCTTTCAGTAGAAATTGAACCGAGTGGAACGGTTGCAGATGGATTTGTATGCACCGGAGTGACGATTAATCCGAATAAGATAGCGATAAAGGGAACACCGGAAGCACTGAACGCAGCCGGAAGTATTGTGATTCCGTCAGACCAGCTGGATATCAGCGATGCAACTGGCAATGTAGTGAAGACAATTAATATTTCTTCTTATCTGCCGGATGATGTAGAGGTGGTCGATGCTGACAATCTGAATGTTGAAGTAACCGCAGTGGTGGAGCAGATTGTGTCAGAATCTTATAGCGTACCGGTTGAAAACATTGCAATTCAGAATCTGAAAGAGGGTTATGAAGCAGCCTTTGCAGAGAGTACAGTTACGATAACTTTAAAGGGACTGCGTAATGATCTGGATAAACTTATGGCAGACAGTATTAAGGGAAATGTAAATGCAGCAGGACTGGCAGAAGGCAATCATACCGTAACAGTTACCCTGGAGCTGGATGACAGCTTATATTCGGTAAATGGAACACAGACTGCAGTGATAACCATAACAAAGAAATCAGAAGACACATCAGATACTACAAATACTGGAAATGACAATGGAACCCATACGGGTTCGAATGGTGGTACAGAAACGGGAACGGGCAGTACCAATGGAAATAATACGAATAATGGAAATTCGGAGGAAGATTAGAAAATGAGCAGAATGTTTGGAACAGATGGTGTAAGAGGTGTTGCAGGAGCGGAGCTGACCATTGAACTGGCAACAAAGCTTGGGCAGGCAGGTGCCTATGTGCTGACGAAAGAGCAGGAACATCAGCCGACATTAATTGTAGGATGTGATACAAGAATTTCAGGTGGAATGCTTGCCAATGCACTGATGGCAGGAATCTGTTCTGTAGGAGCCAATGCAATCTATGTAGGGGTAATGCCGACACCGGCGATTGCCTATCTGACCAGAAAACATAAAGTAGATGCAGGCGTTGTGATTTCCGCATCCCATAATCCGATGGAATTTAACGGAATCAAATTCTTTAATGGAGACGGATATAAGCTTTCTGATGCGTTGGAGGATGAAATCGAAGAGCTGATCCGCAATAATATGAAAGATGTTGTACTGCCGATTGGATCCGGTGTGGGAAGAATTGACTATCGTTTTGATTTGCGTGATGAATATGTGAAATTTATGAAGAAATGTGTGCCGGTTGATTTGACCGGTATGAAGATTGTGATAGACTGTGCAGAGGGTGCATCCTACTATACATCGGTTAAGACATTAAAAGACCTGGGTGCAGATTTGGTTGCTATCCATACGAAGCCGGATGGAACCAATATCAATGCCAACTGCGGTTCCACCCATATGGAAGAACTTCAGGCAAGGGTTGTTTATGAAAAAGCAGACGTTGGTCTTGCATTTGATGGCGATGCTGACCGTATGCTTGCGGTAGATGAAAAAGGTAACCTGGTGGATGGCGACCAGCTTATGGCAATCTGTGGATGCCATATGAAGAAAAAAGGAACTTTAAAGAAAAATACCATTGTAGTAACCGTTATGACCAATCTTGGCTTCAGTCTGATGGGAGAGCGGGAAGGCATCCACGTAGAGAAAACCAAGGTCGGAGACAGATATGTCCTTGAAAATATGCTGGAGAATGGCTATAATATCGGGGGTGAGCAGTCCGGACATATTATATTTTTAGATGATAATACAACTGGTGACGGACTTCTTTCCGGACTTCATTTATTACAGGTAATGAAGGAAACCGGCAGGAAATTATCTGAGCTGGCAGAGGTGATGGAAGTATTGCCGCAGGCACTTGTGAATGCCAAAGTGCCGAATCACAAGAAAGAAAAATTCATGGAATATACTGAGATTGCAGAGGCAATCAAGGCATTGGAAGAGAAATTCAATGGGGAAGGAAGGGTACTGATTCGTCCATCCGGAACCGAGCCGCTGGTAAGAGTTATGATTGAGGGAAAGAACCAGAGCGAGATTGAAGAAGAAGCACAGAAGCTGGCTGAATTAATTACCAACACAATGCTGTAATCAGGAGGGGAATAGAAATGGTAAGTCAGAAAGTTAAAATAAAGAATCCAACAGGATTACATTTGCGTCCGGCAGGAATACTCTGCAAGGAAGCAATGCAGTATAAATCGTTAGTAACATTTCATTATCGCGGAAATACCGCTAATGCCAAAAGTGTTTTAAGCGTACTGGGTGCGTGCATCAAATTTGGAGATGAAATCGAATTTGTCTGCGAAGGTGATGATGAGGACGAAGCATTAAAGGCAATGGTAGAAGCCGTAGAAAGTGGATTAGGAGAATAAAAGATGAAGAAGATATTGGTAACTGGATGCAATGGACAGTTAGGAAGAGCTATTCGTAAGGAATATGCAGAACAGAATATTGAATTCATAAATACAGATGTTGTTGCAGGCGATGGAATTGTATCACTGGATATCACCAATATTGATGTTGTAATGAACATGGTGAAAGATGCAAAACCGGATGTAATTATTAACTGTGCTGCACATACAAATGTAGATAAATGTGAAGAGCAGGAAGACCTGGCATATAAAATTAATGCGATCGGACCGAGAAACTTAAGCATTGCAGCAACAGAAGTGGATGCAAAAATGATCCATATATCAACTGATTATGTCTTTGAAGGAAATGGAACGAGACCGTATATAGAATTTGACAAGCCAAATCCGATCAGCGCATATGGAAGAACAAAATTAGAAGGCGAAAATTTTGTAAAACAGTTTGCTAGTCGTTTCTTTATGCTTCGGACAGCATGGCTTTATGGTGATGGCAGAAATTTTGTGAAGACGATGCTTTCTTTGTCAGAAAAGCATGATGAGTTAAATGTTGTCTGCGACCAGCTTGGATCACCGACAAGTGCAGTAGAACTTGCAAAGATGATTCATTTCCTGGAAGGAACAGATAATTATGGCATTTTTCATGCTACCTGCGAAGGTGACACAAACTGGGCAGAATTTGCAGATGAGATTATGAAACAGGCAGGAAAGAAGACCAGAATAAATCATGTGACCAGCAAACAGTATAAAGAGATGAATCCGGCATCTGCAAACAGACCTGCATATTCGATTCTGGAAAATTATATGATAAAGCTGACCAGCGATTACAGAATGGCAGACTGGCAGGATGCATTGACTGTATATATGAAAGAACTGCTGGGATAATAGGTGGAAAGATGGAACCATTAGTAAGTGTATGTATTCCGGCTTATAATAATGCCGGGTATATCAAAGAGACAATCGATTCGATTTTAAATCAGACCTATCAGAATATTGAACTTGTGATTGTAGATGACAATTCGAAAGATGAAACCTTAAAAGTTATACAAAGCATTAAGGATCCGCGGATAAAAGTCTATCACAATGAAGAAAACCTGGGCATGGTGGGAAACTGGAATAAGTGCCTGAGCCTTGCAAATGGTGAATATATTAAGCTTATATGCGCAGACGATATGATAGACAACAATGCGATAGAGATAGAAGCAAAAGCGATGCAGCAGAATCCGACGGCTAATCTGGTAGAGAGCGATACACGTCTGGTTGATATAAATGGAAAAAAGACTGGTGTATTTCACAGATATCGTAAATTGGGATTGGTAGATGGTAAAAAAGTTGCAAAAAAATCGTTATTAATACAGAACTTTTTTGGTGCTCCGGTTAATAACATGATTCGTAAATCAGCACTGGAAACAGTAGGATACTTTGATGAATCTTTTACATATATATTAGATTTTGATATGTGGATCCGGCTGGCCTGCAGTGGAGATGTATATATTATTCACCAGCAGCTTAACAGCTTCAGAATACGGAATGATTCAAACACAGGAAATTTAATTGGAGAGAATCGCGACGTATATGTGGACGAGCATAGACGACTGGTTGAAAAACATGCTTTGAATAAGGAATTACATATATCTGGATTTGATGTGAAATTCAGTATATGGTTCCGTAAAGTGAGAAATGTATTGATTGGAATATACTTGAAATTATTCTCGAAGTAGGAGTAATCAGATGAAGAAACTAGTAATCATTCCGGCGTACAATGAGGAAGGCGGAATTGTAAAGACGGTTACAGATGTAGTAGAAAATGCAAAAGACTTTGACTATGTGGTAATTAATGACTGTTCTAAAGATAATACGTTGAAAATATGCAGAGAACATAATTTTAATGTGGTAAATCTTCCGGTTAATAT